>Ga0255334_1000054_pt1 | contig 151409 bp, 146 predicted proteins | sample EtOH5_35cm_T3_12_FD_202080 | JGI IMG/M metagenome (GOLD analysis project Ga0255334, IMG submission 202080) | Sandy soil microbial communities from University of British Columbia, Vancouver, Canada - EtOH5_35cm_T3_129 | ecosystem: Engineered > Artificial ecosystem > Sand microcosm >...
GCGCAACCTGCCGGCCATGCTGGAGGCCATCAAGGCGCACTTTCCCGCCGAGAGCGGCCAGCCGGCCCGGGTGGCCGAACGCTTTGCCATCGTCGCCCTGGCGCTGGAGCTGGGCGTGGGCATCGGCTTGCTGCCCATGGCCAGCGGTGAAGGCACCCGCAGCATGGTGGAGCTGTTCGCGGGCTGGCGGGCCGGACGCGGCGAAGGCCCGAGCGAGGACCGCCAGATACTCAAGGCCATTGCCGACTTCATCGACCGCCACGGTGGCTCCCGCTTCCAGTCCGTTGAGGTCGGCGCCGACGAGGTGCGCGAGCGGGCCGGCTGGTGGGAAGGGCGCCCGGAGGGGGGACGACTGTACCTGTTCACCAGTGGCGGCCTGGAGGAAGGAAGCCACTCCGGGGTTCGATTTGACCCGCGTGGTGCGGGCCCTGGATAGCGTGGGGGCGATCACCAAGCGGGATGCTGGCAAACATCAAGCTCAGAAGAAGATCCCCGGACTTAAGTCCCCCAAACGGCTGTACCACATCGATCCCTGCCGTCTTGAGCTGGGGAATGAATGCATATTGCTGTTCGCTTTGGGCTACCGGGGCTACCAGGGCTACAGCCGGCAACGGCGTGGCTTGTAGCGGTAACCCATTACTTCTGGCATGGGGCTACTGGTAGCCCGGTAGCCCGCGAGTTTTCTACGGTGCTACCGCTGAAAGCCGCGTTGCTCTAGGCGGTATCCCCGGTATCCCCGGTATCCCCGGTATCCCCGGTATCCCCGGTAGCCCTACAAAAACAGCAAAGGACGAATGCTATGGGCACTTTGCTTGATCTGATTGCCGGCCTACCACCGCAGGCAATTCCCGCGGCCAGCACCGCCCGCCTTGAAGACGTACCTCGCACGCCGGCAGCCAATGACACACAGGCCGTGCTCGTGCCGCCACCAAACGCTCCGGCTAGAAACGTGGAGCGGAGTACCACGATAACCAAAGGCGTACCGGCAGCCCGGCGTAACGCCTGGACGATCACCCGAGGGGGCCGGCCGATCTGCACAGTCTGCGGCGCCCCCATGACCCGCGACGAAGCCTTGGCCGAAGCCCGCTGGGGCTGGTCGGATGCGGACATTCTGGAGAACTGAACCTGGGCACGCTCCTAATCCGTACCCTGGCCGACATCGGCAAGAAACCGGGCACCAGCCGGCGCGACCAGCGAACGCCTTGTTAGCTCCTGCCGCTCAGCACGCAGCTTTTTCCTAGTCTGCGACTACAAAAATCATAATTTCGCGATTGCCTTGCTCTGAACAGAATGCGGTCAACACCCGCCCCATGGCGCCACTGCGTAGCCGCCATGACCAGAAGCAGAGCAGGCAAGCCATGACCGACCTGAATCAGAGCGCTTTTCAGCCCACCGAAAAGCCAGTCGAAACAACCGAGATCGATACTCTTATCGTGGGAGCTGGCCAAGCTGGCGTGGCCATGAGTGAACACCTGGGCAAGCTCGGCGTGCCGCACCTGGTGCTGGAGCGTAAACGCATCGCCGAAGCCTGGCGTACCGGGCGCTGGGATTCGCTGGTGGCTAACGGGCCGGCCTGGCATGACCGTTTTCCGGGCCTGGAGTTCGAAGACCTCGACCCCGATGCCTTTCCGTCGAAGGAACGCATCGCCGCTTACTTCGAGGATTATGCGCGCAAGTTCGACGCGCCGATTCGCGCTGGTGTCGAGGTGAGGAAAGTCACCCGCAACGCCGACCGTCCCGGCTTCACCGTCGAAACCTCCGAAGGGGTGATCCAGGCCAATCGTGTGGTGGCCGCCACCGGGCCGTTCCAGCAGCCGGTGATACCGGCCATCGCGCCCCAGGATGACCGGCTCATGCAGATTCACTCCGCCGATTATCGCAATCCGCGGCAACTGCCGGCAGGCGCCGCTCTGGTGGTCGGGGCTGGTTCGTCGGGAGTGCAGATAGCCGATGAACTGCAGCGTGCCGGTCGCCAAGTTTATCTCTCGGTCGGCCCCCACGATCGCCCGCCGCGTTCTTACCGCAATCGCGACTTCGTCTGGTGGCTAGGCGTGCTCGGCCTGTGGGACCAGGAGGCGGCGCAGCCGGGCAAGGAGCATGTGACTATCGCCGTCAGCGGAGCCCATGGCGGTCATACCATCGACTTCCGCAATCTCGCTCACCAGGGCATTACCCTGGTCGGCGTGACCCAGTCTTTCAAGGATGGTGTGGTCACCTTCCAGGCGGACCTGGCCGACAATATTGCCCGTGGCGACGAGAACTACCTGTCGTTACTGGATGCCGCCGACGCCTATGTCGAGCGCAACCATCTCGACCTGCCGGAAGAACCTGAAGCCCGCTTCAAGTATCCCGACCCGCCGTGCGTGACTGAGCCGATCCTCGAGCTCGACCTGGCCAAGGCCGGCGTGACCTCGATCATTTGGGCGACCGGCTACTCGGTGGACTTCAGCTGGCTGGACGTCAATGCCTTCGACGCCAAGGGCAAGCCGCAGCACCAGCGCGGCGTGTCCAGCGAGCCTGGCGTGTACTTCGTCGGCTTGCCATGGCTGTCGCGTCGTGGGTCCACCTTCATCTGGGGCGTCTGGCATGACGCCAAGCACGTTGCCGACCACATCGCGACGCAGCGCAAATACAGTGCCTACCGTGATGCCGCGCAGCGCCAGGCCAACGACTGACAACCGACCGATCATTGGAAGTGACCCCGATGCCAACCCATACCCGCATCCGCATGTTCAACACCAAGGACACCTACCCCAACCAGTCCCTGGACAACGACCTGTGCCAAGCTGTGCGCGCCGGCAATACCGTGTACGTACGCGGTCAGGTCGGTACCGACTTCGATGGCAATCTGATCGGCCTTGGTGACGCACGGGCCCAGGCCGAGCAGGCGATGAGGAACGTCAAGCAACTGCTGGAAGAAGCAGGCAGCGACCTCTCGCACATCGTCAAGACCACCACCTACCTCATCGATCCGCGTTACCGCGAGCCGGTCTATCAGGAGGTCGGCAAGTGGCTGAAGGGCGTGTTCCCGATTTCCACCGGCCTGGTGGTCTCGGCCCTAGGCCAGCCGCAGTGGTTGATGGAGATCGACGTGATCGCGGTGATCCCGGATGACTGGCAAGCTGAGGCGCGACCATGACCTTTTCCATCGTCGGCCGCTGTCCGGACACCGGCATGCTCGGCATCGCCATCAGTTCGTCGAGCATCGCCGTGGGCGCTCGTTGCCCCTGGCTGCGCGCTGGGGTTGGCGCGGTATCGACGCAGAACATCACGCTGCCGGCTCTCGGCCCCCAGATCCTCGATCTGCTGGAGTCAGGATGCACCCCGGCCGCCGCAGTGCGCCAGGCGCTGGATAGCAACGGTTATGGCCAGTACCGCCAGGTCACGGTGATCGACAGCCATGGCACCAGCGCCCACTTCACCGGCAGCGAGGCACTAGGACTGAATCACGCCAAGGCCGGCGAGCAGTGCGTGGCGGCCGGCAACCTGTTGGCATCGACCGAGGTGATCGACGCCATGATCGCGGCGTTCGAAGGTGCCGACAGTGGTCTGCCGGATCGCCTGCTGGCAGCCATGCATGCGGCCGTGGCCGCCGGTGGCGAGGCCGGGCCGGTACATTCGGCGGCGCTGTCGGTGATGGGGGACCTGGTCTGGCCTGTGGTCGACCTGCGTGTCGACTGGGCCGACGAAGACCCCATCGGCGAACTGGACACGCTCTGGCGTGCCTATGAGCCGCAATTGCACGACTACATCACCCGCGCCCTCGACCCGACCAAGGCGCCGAGCTACGGCGTGCCCGGCGACGAATGAGTGGGTGATCCAGTAGGGCGGATCGGGGCGCGTAACTGACGCTCTTTTCGTCCACTGGACAGTGTGTTGGTGGATGGATAATGCCTTCCCCCGGCATTCATCAACGAGGACGCCATGCTCGACAGCCGCAGCCTGCTGGAAAAACTGATCGCCTTCGACACCACTAGCCGCGAGTCGAACCTGGCGCTGATCGACTACGTACGTGATTACCTCGCTGGCCTGGGAATCGCCAGCGAGCTGATCTACAACACCGAGCGAACCAAGGCCAACCTGTATGCACGCTTAGGCCCAGCCGGTCCTGGCGGGCTGATGCTTTCCGGGCACAGCGACGTGGTGCCGGTGGACGGCCAGGTGTGGACGCTCCCTGCGTTCCAGCTAACCGAACGTGAGGGCCGCCTGTACGGCCGTGGCACGGCGGACATGAAGGGTTTCATCGCCTGCGTGCTGGCCAACCTGCCGCGCTTTCTCGGACAGCCCCTGCGCCTGCCGCTGCACATTGCTATTTCCTACGACGAAGAGGTCGGCTGCCTCGGCGTACGCAGCCTGGTAGAGCACCTGCGCGCAAGCCCGGAGCGACCGACCTTCTGCCTGATCGGCGAGCCCACGGAGATGCGCCCGGTGCTCGGCCACAAAGGTAAGCTGGCGATGCGCTGCGAGTTGCACGGCGCTGCCTGCCACTCGGCCTACGCGCCCTTGGGGGTGAACGCCATCGAGTACGCGGCACGGCTGATCGGCCAGCTCGGCGAGATCGGCCGGCGCCTGGCCGATCCGGCGAATCATGACGCACGTTTTGATCCGCCCTATTCGACGGTGCAGACCGGCGTGATCCAAGGTGGTCGCGCGCTGAACATCGTTCCGTCCGAATGCCGCTTCGACTTTGAGGTACGTGCTTTGCCCGCGGATGATCCACGGCAGGTGGCCGCCGAGCTGCGAGCCTACGCCGAGGATGAACTGTTACCGCGTATGCGTGCGGTGAGCGAGCGCAGCGCCATTCATTTCAGCGAGCTGTCAAGCTATCCGGGCCTGCTTACCGAGCCGGGCAGCGATGCTGCACGTCTGCTGGCTCTGCTCTGCGAGCGTGAGGATTTTTCCACCGTGGCCTTCGGTACCGAAGGTGGCTTGTTCGACGAAGCCGGCATCGCCACGGTGATCTGCGGTCCCGGTAGCATGGACCAGGCTCATAAGCCGGACGAGTTCGTCAGCCTCGATCAGTTGGCGCAGTGCGATGCGTTGCTGGTGCGGCTCGCTAAGTGGATGCAGCAGACCTAGGTACACACTCTTCCCGCTTAGAGGAGGGAAGGATCACGCCTCGACAGGTCCCAACTGCGCCTTGCAATAATCGACAAATAGTCGCGCCGGCTTGGTCAATTGAGCGCGCTTCAGCCAGGCAGCAACTAGGCCGGAGCCGGTGACGTCCTCAGCGATGTACACGCAGACCACCTGCTTGCCGTCGTAGGTGGTGTTGCTATGTGGGCGGGTGACCAGCACGGAGAAACCGAAGCCCTGGCCGACCATGCCGCGCACCATCTCGATGGAAGGGGAGCTGAAGACGATGTTGGGGGCCAGCCCCAGTTCTTCGAAGATGCTCACGAAATAGGTGCGACTGGGCAGTACGTCGAGCAGGATCATTGGCTCCAGCACCAGATCACGCAGTGATACCTGCTCCTGTGCGGCGAAGCGGTGGCCTTCGGGCAGCAGCGCGTAGGGCCGCTGCGGTGGCATCAGCGGTTCGGTCTCGATGGTGCCGTCGAGGTCATGTTCGTAGAAGATTGCCAAGTCGAAGCGGCCGCCGGTCAGGCCTTGCACCAGTTCCTGCTGCTCGCCGTCGTGCAGGCGGATTTCCACGCCTGGATACAGCTCGCGAAATCCGGCGATCAGGCGTGGCAGGTAGAGTGGCGCGACCGTCTCGAAGCAGCCGATATCGATCTGTCCGGCGACCACGTCGTTGTCCGCCAGGGCGTTCTGCTCGAACTCGTGGGCCATGCGCAGCAGCTCCTGCGCCTTGCGGTAGAAGCGTGCTCCGCTGGGGGTGAGCGAAACACCTTGGGCATGGTGGCGGATGAACAACTGTACACCGAAGCTCTCTTCCAGGCCCTTGACCGCAGTGGAAATAGACGGCTGGGCGATGTACAGCTTGCGCGACGCTTCGGCGACGCTGCCGCACTCCACGGTGGTAACGAAATAGCGGATCTGGCGCAGGGTGTAGGAAGCCACGGGATACCTCGGTGTGACGATTGCGGCGCTCACCATAGCGCGGTGGAATGCCGCGCCGGCAAAGCATTTTGCTGGGCAGTAGGCAGGTTTTTCATGGCCTGCATGCCTTCTTGCCTTTGCAAGATGCTGGCCGCCGGTCAGGCCGCCGGGTGAGTGCGAAAAACTGGCCTGACAGGTGATGGCGCGAGCACCAAAATGAGGCGCTGCACGTACGAGCTCGACCGCCGCCGATAGCTATGCGCTAGGCGATTCGAACAGGCAACCGGCATGACCAAGTGCATCGCTGTGGATGTATGAGGACGAGCCTTGGTGCTGCGCATGAGCGTGCCCGGATGTGGGGCCGGGTGCGCTGTATTGGCGCGAGCAAAGCCAGCTTTTTCGTATGTTCCAATGACATTTTTAATAATTTTCCTCTCATCGCTCTTGGGCCACCATCAGCTCGCAACAGCATTCAACCGATGAGAGGAGAGGGCGGTGTACGAACTCAGCGACTGGCAGCAACGCGCCCAGCGGCAACGCTTTATCGAGGGCTCGATCATCGGTGGTCGTCAGGTCGGTGCGCAGTCCGGTGCGACCTTCGCCTCGATCAACCCGGCCACCGGTGGGTTGCTGGCCAACGTCGCAGCCTGCGATGCCGCCGATGTTGACCTGGCGGTGTGTGTCGCCCGGCAATCCTTCGACTCGGGCGTGTGGTCGCAGCGTGCGCCGGCTGAGCGCAAGCAGGTGCTGCTCAAGCTGGCTGAGTTGATCCTCGCCAACCGTGACGAACTGGCACTGCTCGACTCGCTGAACATGGGCAAGCCGGTGATGGATGCCTGGAACATCGACGTGCCTGGTGCTGCCGGCGTGTTTCGCTGGTACGCGGAAAGCCTCGACAAACTGTACGACGAAGTCGCACCGAGCGCCCCCAACGTACTCGCCACCATCACCCGCGAAGCCCTCGGCGTAGTGGCGGCCGTGGTGCCGTGGAATTTTCCTCTGGACATGGCTGCCTGGAAGCTCGCCCCGGCGCTGGCTGCTGGCAATTCGGTGATTCTCAAGCCCGCCGAGCAATCGCCGTTCTCCGCCTTGCGCCTGGCCGAACTGGCTTTGGCGGCGGGCGTTCCTGAAGGCGTGTTCAACGTGGTCACCGGCCTCGGTGAGAGCGCCGGCAAAGCCCTCGGCTTGCACATGGATGTCGACTGCCTGGCCTTCACCGGCTCCACCGAGGTCGGCAAATACTTCATGGGCTACTCGGCGCAGTCCAATCTCAAGCAAGTGTGGCTGGAGTGCGGTGGCAAGAGCGCCAATCTGGTGTTCGCCGAGTGCCAAGATCTAGACCTCGCTGCCGAGAAAGCCGCCTTCGGCATCTTCTTCAACCAGGGCGAGGTGTGCTCGGCCAACTCGCGCCTGTTGGTCGAGCGCTCCATTCATGACGAGTTCGTCGAGCGCCTGCTGAGCAAGGCCCGCGACTGGCAGCCGGGCGATCCGTTGAACCCAGCCAGCCGTGCCGGCGCCATCGTTGAGCAACGGCAGACCGCACGCATCATGGAGTTCATCAGCAGCGCCCAGGCTGACGGTGCCCGGCTCGCCTGCGGCGGCAAGCAGCTGAGCTTCAACGGCTCGGACAACTTCATCGAACCGACCATCTTTACCGGCGTGGCGCCGAGCAGCCGCCTGGCCCGCGAGGAAGTATTCGCCCCAGTGCTGGCAGTGATGCCGTTCGACAGCGAAGAGCAGGCTGTGCAACTGGCCAACGACAGCATCTACGGTCTGGCCGCTTCGCTGTGGAGCGACGACCTCAACCGCGCTCATCGTGTGGCTCGACGGCTGAGGGCTGGAACCGTGTCGGTCAACACAGTCGATGCGCTGGACGTCAGCACGCCGTTCGGTGGAGGAAAACAGTCGGGTTTCGGCCGCGACCTGTCGTTGCACTCGTTTGACAAGTACACCCAGTTGAAAACCACCTGGTTTCAATTGCGCTAAGCCATGGCCATCAGAGCCGAACAGAACACAGGAGCTTTGCAATGACTGCCCCAAGCCACACCACAAAGGAATATCAGGCACTGGATGCAGCGCACCACATCCACGCCTTCCTCGACCAGAAGGCGCTAAACGAGAAAGGGGCACTGGTGATCGCCAAGGGGCAGGGCCTGAACCTGTGGGACACCGAGGACAAACGCTACCTGGACGGTATGTCCGGTCTGTGGTGCACCGCCCTCGGCTACGGTCGTGCCGATCTCAACGCCGCCGCCACGCGCCAGTTGCAAGAGCTGCCGTACTACAACCTGTTTTTTCACACCACCCACCCGCGGGTTGTAGAGCTGTCGGAGCTGCTTTTCAGCCTGCTACCGGCGCACTACAGCCACGCCATCTACACCAACTCCGGTTCTGAGGCCAACGAGGTGCTGATCCGCAGCGTGCGCCGCTACTGGCAGATCCTCGGTAAGCCGCAGAAGAAGGTCATGATCGGCCGCTGGAACGGCTACCACGGCTCGACCCTGGGCAGCACCGCCCTCGGCGGCATGGGCTTCATGCACGAGATGGGTGGCATGCTGCCGGACTTCGCTCACATCGGTGAGCCCTACTACTTCGCCGAAGGTGGTGACCTGAGCGAAGACGAATTCGGCCTCAAGGCTGCCCGTGAACTGGAAGCGAAGATTCTCGAATTGGGTGCGGAAAACGTCGCCGCCTTCGTCGCCGAACCCTTCCAAGGCGCCGGCGGCATGATATTCCCGCCGGCCAGCTACTGGGGGGAGGTCCAGCGCATCTGTCGCGAGTACGACGTACTGCTGTGCGCCGATGAAGTGATCGGCGGCTTCGGTCGTACCGGCGAATGGTTCGCCCATCAGTATTTCGGTTTCGAGCCGGACACCCTGACCATCGCCAAGGGCCTGACCAGCGGCTACATCCCCATGGGCGGCTTGGTGCTCAGTGCGCGCATGGCCGAAGTTCTGGTGCAGCAGGGCGGTGTGTTCGCCCACGGCCTGACCTACTCCGGGCATCCGGTGGCCGCCGCCGTTGCCATCGCCAACCTCACTGCGCTGCGTGACGAGAAAATCATCGAGACGGTGAAGAGCGACAGCGGCCCGTACCTGCAGAAGCTGCTGCGCGACACCTTTGCCGAACACCCGCTGATCGGCGAGGTGCAGGGCGCCGGCTTGGTCGCCGCGCTGCAATTTACGGAGGACAAGGCTACGCGCAAACGCTTCGCCAACGAGAACGACATAGCCTGGCACTGCCGCACCGTCGGCTTCGACGAAGGCCTGATCATCCGTTCGACCTTGGGCCGGATGATCATGGCGCCGGCATTAGTCGCCACCCACGCCGAACTCGACGAACTCGTGGAGAAGACCCGCCGCGCGGTGGACCGCACCGCCCGCGACCTGAACCTGCTGTGACTCGAAACCGCCCCGCAGAGGGCGGTGCAAGAACCAGGCGCGGCCCGACGAGGCCGGCCCGCAAGACCCCTTAGGCCATTGGCCAATTCCTGCCCCACGCAAAACCAAAAGCGAGCCAACAGGCTGTGGGAGTGCTTCATGAAAAAGTCCTTGCGCCACCGTATCGTCCGTTCACTCACGTGCACTGCACTGGCCGCTGGCATGGTCGCCACGGCCCAGGCCGGCCAGCTGTCCATCGGCCACACCACTTGGGTCGGCTACGGCACCTTGTACCTAGCCCGTGACCTTGGCTACTTCAAGGACGCCGGCCTGGACCTGGAACTGACCACCATCGAGGAAGCTTCGATGTACATGGCTGCGCAGGCCTCGGGAAAACTTTCCGGCTCGGCTTCGACCATCGACGAGATCCTCAAGTACCGCTCCAAGGATTTTTGCTTCAAGGCGGTCGCCGCCCTGGATGAATCACACGGTGGTGACGGCCTGGTGGTGAGTAAGGACATCGCCGATATCAGGGGCCTGAAAGGCAAGCCGGTCGCCGTCAACGAAGGCTCGGTCTCGCAGTTCTGGCTGTCCTACCTGCTCAAACAGCAGGGCATGACCATGGCCGACGTCGAGGTGCAGAACATGACTGCCGATGACGCCGCTTCGGCCTTCATCGCCGGTCGCGTGCCCGCTGCCGTGACCTGGGAGCCCAACCTGACCACCGTCAAACAGAAAGGCGCTGGCAATGTGCTGGCCGACAGCAGCACCACCCCCGGCGTGATCGTCGACGTGGTGGCTCTGGGTTGCGACGTGATCGAGAAACAGCCGGAAGATGTCAAGGCGCTGGTCGCCGGCCTGTACAAGGCGGTCGAGTACACCAAGACCCATCCCAATGAGTCCTACGAAATCATGGCCAAGGGCGTGGGCGGCTACCTGTCCAAACCCGAAGACTTGGCCGAAGCCGCCAAGGGAGTCAGGTTCTACGACCAGGCCATGAGCGAGAAGCTGCTCGGCGTGCCCGGCCAGTCGGGCGACATCGCCGGCATTATCAGTCTGGCCAACGAGACCTGGAGCAGCCTGCAGGGCAAGCCTTACACCGTGAAGTACGAAGACCTGGTTGATACCCGCTTCGTCAAGCCCTGATCGATCCGCGTCGCGTTTAATTTCCAAAAGAGGTGGTGCAATGGCCACGCAAAAATCCTGGTTGCAGCGCTGCCTGACACCAAAAGTCGAGCTGCCGGGCAAACTCATGCTCGGCGCGAGCAGCCTGTGCTGGCTGCTGGTGATCGGCCTGTGGGCCGGTCTGTCCTATGGCGGCGTGGTGCCGTCGATGTTTCTGCCGACACCGGGCGATGTGCTCGCCGCCGGCGCGCGTCTGGCGGGTGACGGCACCCTGAGCAAGCACGTGCTGGCCAGCCTGGAAGTTGTGCTGATCGGCTTCCTCGTGTCGTCCTTGGTGTCGGTGCCGCTAGGCCTGCTGATGGGCAGCTTCCGCATCGTCCAGGCGTTCCTCGAGCCCCTGGTCAACTTCATCCGCTACCTGCCGGTGACCTCCTTCGTGCCGCTGTTCATCCTGTGGATCGGCATCGGTCTGGAGCAACGCGTGGCTGTGATCATCTTCGGCGTGTTCTTCCAGCAACTGGTGATGGTCGCCGACGCCTCGCGCGGCATCTCCAAGGATCTGATCAACGCTAGCTACACCCTCGGCGCCAAACGCTGCGATGTGGTCCTGCACGTGCTCGGCCCGGCGTCGCTACCGGGCATCCTCGACACCTTGCGAGTGACCATGGGCTGGGCCTGGACCTACCTGGTGGTGGCCGAACTGGTCGCTGCGTCGAGCGGCCTGGGCTACATCAGCCTCAAGGCCATGCGTGGCTTCCAGGTGGATGTGATCTTCCTCGCCATCGCCATCATCGGCCTGCTCGGGCTGATCACCGACCAACTGTTCCGACTGCTTCGACTGAGGATTGCCGCATGGGCGCAGTAGCCAAGAAACCCTATATCATGCCGCCGCTCAGCGTGTATGCCGAGGTTGCGGCGCGCCTGCGAGTGGACAACGTCAGCCTGCGCTATCGCTCGCCCAAGGGTGAAACCTTCACTGCTCTGGACCGGGTTTCCTTCGAGGTGCCAGACCAGCAGTTCGCGGTGATCGTCGGCCCATCCGGCTGCGGCAAGTCGAGCCTGCTCTACCTCACCGCCGGCTTAAACGAGCCGACCGAGGGATATATCTACGTCGGCGGGCAGAAGGTCGATGGCCCCGGCGCCGACCGTGGCATGGTGTTTCAAGGCTACACCCTGTTCCCCTGGCTCACCGTACGGCAGAACATCGAGTTCGGTCTCAAGCGCCGCGGCCTGCCGCAGGACGAAATTCGCACCATCGTCGAGTTCTACCTGGGCGAGGTCGGCCTGGCCAAGTTCGCCGAGCATCACCCCAAGCAGCTGTCCGGCGGCATGATGCAGCGCGTGGCCATCGCCCGCGCCCTGGCCAATGACCCGCAGATCCTGTTGATGGACGAGCCGTTCGGCGCCCTCGACAGCCAGACCCGTCTGCAGATGCAGCAACTGCTTCTGCAGGTATGGGGCAACAGTAAGAAGACCGTGGTGTTCGTTACCCACGACATCGACGAGGCGATTCTGCTAGCCGACCGCATCTACGTGATGGGCGCGCGCCCAGGCCGGATCAAGGAAGTCCTCGACGTGCAGCTGGAACGACCGCGCAGCCTCGATGTGGTGATGGGGCCGGAATTCATCAGCATGAAGCGCCACATCCTCGGCCTGCTGCATGACGACATGGCCGAGGTGCACTGAGATGAGCGACCGCTACGACTACCTGATCGTCGGTGCCGGCTCGGCCGGCTGCGTGCTGGCCAACCGCCTGAGCGCCGACCCGAACGCGAGTGTGTGCCTGATCGAGGCCGGTGGCAGTGACGCCAGCCCACGGGTGCAGACCCCGGCCGGCACCATCACCCTGTACAAGAGCAAAGTGTTCAGCTGGAACTACTTCTCCGCGCCGCAGAAGAATCTCGCCGGTCGCAGCTTGCACACCCCGCGTGGCAAGGCGCTGGGCGGTTCCAGCTCGATGAACAGCATGATCTATATCCGCGGCGACGCCAGCGACTATGACCGCTGGGAAAGCGCCGGCTGCCCCGGTTGGGGCTGGCAGGACGTATTGCCCTATTTCAAACGCTCGGAAGGCAATTGCCTTGGCCAGTCGTTGCTCTACCACGGCACCCAGGGCGAACTGCTGGTGGATCGTCCGCGCGATCCCAACCCGTTGTCGGAGACCTACATCCGTGCTGGCGAACACATCGGCCTGCGTCGCAATGACGACTTCAATGGCGGCGGCCTCGAAGGCGTCGGTCTTTACAATGTCACGCAGAAGGACGCCAAGCGCCTGTCCAGCTATCGTGCCTTCGTCCACCCGGTGCGTGATCGCGCGAACCTGACCGTACTCACCGGCTGCCAGGTCGGCCGCCTGCTGCTCGACGGCAGCCGCGTCACCGGGCTCGAATTGCAGCAAGGCGGCCAGTGGCGCACCTTGCATTGCGAGCGTGAAACCATTCTCTGTGCCGGCGCGTTGGGCTCGCCGCATATCCTGCTCAACTCAGGCATCGGCCCCAAGGCCGAACTGGAACTGGCGGGTGTGGCCTGCAAGGTCGACCTGCCCGGCGTGGGCAAGAACCTGCAGGACCACATCGATGGCCTGGTCACCGTACGCTCGAAAAACCCGTTGTCGCTTGGCTTCTCCCTAGGCTCGTTGCCCAAGGTACTGGCCTCGCCGTTCAAGTACCTGGCGCAGAAGATGGGCTGGCTGACCACCAATTACGTCGAAGCCGGCGGCTTCGCCCGCACGCCGCTGGCGGGTGAATTGCCGGACGTGCAGATGCACTTCGTCCCCGGCTATCGCAGCCACCGTGGTCGGCTGTTCGAATGGGGCCACGGCTATGCTATCCACACCTGCGTGCTGCGCCCGAAAAGCATCGGCGAAGTGCGCCTGGGCGTCGGTCGCAGCCTGGAAATCGACTTCAACTTCCTCGACGATCCCGAAGACGCCAAGGTGCTGGTCGAAGGTGTGAAGCTCGCTCGCCGCATCCTCGCCCAACCCGAGTTCGACGCCTTGCGCGGCGCCGAAATGCTTCCCGGCCCGCAGGTGCAGAGCGACGAACAACTGCTGGCGCACCTACGCGATTACGCCGCCACCGTGTTCCACCCGGTCGGCACCTGCAAGATGGGCATCGACGCAATGGCCGTGGTCGACCCGGAGTTGAAGGTACGCGGCGTCGACAATCTGCGCATCGCAGACGCATCGATCATGCCCACGCTGATCAGCGGCAACACGAACGCGCCGTGCATCATGCTCGGCGAGCGGGCTGCGGAATTCGTTCGGGCGCCGGCGCCGACGCACTGAGTCTTGTGCCGGCTCGCCTGAGACGAGACGGCGCATTTCACTCGGATTAATACCATCCAACCTTCGTGGATGGCGCACAGAGCTGTCGGGTGCATTGTTGCATGCGCGAGATACGGTTCGGGCTTGGGGAGTTGAAGTCTAGCTCTGCGCTACTGGTATCCGATTCGCTGACAGCGTTAGCGATGCTCATCCGGCGCGACGTCGTGAAACGCGCTCCACAGCCTGTAGCGTATTTGCTCAGACGGAACGCCGATCGCTTCAAGGAGAGCTGTTTTCTCTCCGAGGTCGTCATCCGGCAGGACAGCGACTATCCACGACACCGGCGTGTGCTCCAACGCTTGCACTACGGCTGAGAGATAGGGTGCATCTACGGGGCTAAGCGAGTGCCCAAGTACCACTATTTGATCGACCTTTTCCAGACCTGCAAAGAAATCGGTGTTGCGCTCGATGATCTCTTTTGAGGGCTTGAAGGTTTCCGAGAAATAATCGTCCAAGGACTTCATGGCTTCTATCAAGCGATGGTCGGAGTCCTCATGATTCAAGCCATCGAACAGAGATGTCCGTTCTTCCGGGGCCCAGCCATGCCCTAGTACGAGCTCGGAATCGGGCCCTATCGATTCGCCGTGAATATGCAAGATATTTTCAGCGGGCACCTGGTACACGCGGGTAAGCGTGCTGGTGTAATTGAAGGTCAAGTAGATGGCATTGATGTCCAGCCCAATTAGGCGGTTTTGAGCGTTCTGGGCGTCGGGGATCTGAATGGTGCTGACCCATTCGGAAAAAATCTTCTGAAGCGCTCCCCCCAATCCTCTCGCGACCCGATCGACTTCGTATTGGAAGTCATGATGGCCAGAGTCGCTCCAGTTCTCGTCTGCATATGACCCCATAAAATGTTCAAGGCTGCTGACGATCTGGTCGGTGTCTAGATAAGCGAGAGCCATTTCCAGATCACCCCAGTTTTCACCAGCAGGCACATAGTCTTCAACCCAGTCATAGACCTCGGGATCATGGGATCTAACGTAGGCCTTGAAGTGCCCATATCCGGTCGGTAACCGGTGGTTCAGGTCAAAGCCGTTCCCAATGATGTAGAGGGTGTTGGCGTGCATAGGTACGACCGTATCGGAGAGAGGGTGCAGTGTTGCCCGCGAGTCTTGGCCTCTATGGTTTGGGATGTCTACGAAACCAGGGACGATTCACTTTAGCCGGAGGCTAAGCCTGAAGCTATTCGCCTTCAAGGCTTCTGAGCACGCATCTAAGCTGCTCACTGCTTAGCAGCCGGTACTCGGTCGCCAAGCTCTGGCTTAATGATGGCGCGAATGTCATACAGCAAACTGCTCACGTCATGTAGCTTGCTGATGAACTCCTCCAGTATCTCGTTGGTGACCTCGAAGTAGCGATTTTTATCGTCCAGCCGACGGTGCAGAATTTGCTGCTTGGCTTGGTTGGTGATCGGGTAGGCATGCATGATGTCCGAACGCCGGGTGTTCAGCGCTTGGAACATGTCAGCGGCGGCGCGGCCAATAGGCCCGACCGCCGGTTTTGTTGCCTTGGCTTTCTTTACGCACTTGCGGAATTCGCTGAGGATCTCGCCGCCCGTTCTTGCCTGAAGCACGGTGCGGTTCACGAGCGGATCCATATGGTGAGCGAGCTCGGCCATGAAGCTGCTGAGGGAAGCAAAGCCGTACAGCGCGACCCCAAGCCGGTAGATGTATCCATCGTCAGCAGGAAGCGCGAGACGGGTGAGCCCTCTGATGGCTTTGGTGTTTAGCTCAATGGTCATAACGTGCACTCCAACATCCTTATCTTGTACGTAATATGCCGGGCTCAGCGCTGCGAATCCGAGGGGACGAATGACAGAGTTACTTGAGCTTACCGCGCAGCCAGCTCATTACCCGGATCAAGACTTTCAGCTTGCGATAGAAGGCATCCGCGTCGACCAAGAAGCCCAGTTGCTTGCGCAGTTCAGCTATCTCGCTGGCCACTGCCCTGTGCGTATCAGTGCCAGCCAGGCCCGCTGCAACCATGTCCTGCTCAACCTCGCGCAGTCGGCGGTGCCAGGCAATATCGACTGCGTGGCGCTCAAAATAGCGTTGGTTGAGCACTCGGTGCTTACCGAGCAGAAACAAGTAGGCGCCCAAGCCTGCCAGAAAGACGTGCTGCATGCTGATCTCAACCCCCTGAGCGTTCAGAAACTGGGCGATTTGGGGTGTTTGCCAGCAGCCGATCGCGAACAACACAGGCCATAGGGCAATGGCGAACAGCGCTTCGTTCGTGTGTGGATAGCGTGTCAGTTGAATGGGGATTAGACGGAGGCGGGTCATGGCAACTCCTAGTGGAAGGTTGTCCTGGCACGAGGGGCCAAGACTCACTCGATCTTCCGGTTTTGCCTAGGTTCGATGCAACTCAAGTGATTGCCAAGAAGAGCGGCGCATTCAATAGCTCGTCAAAGCGTAACTTCACCCTTGAGTGGCCAGCCCTCTGGCACCAGCGCCGGAGGTTTGCTCCAAGGTGTCTCGACCAGAGATTTTTGGAACCAGTCATCCCGTAGATTTGCGTGCTCGGTGATGATGATCTGGAAGCCTGGTACGTCTTCGACCGTGAACTGATATAGCAGGTTGAACAGCTTGCGTACCGAGTCCATGTCGGCATCGGATTGCTCAGTGTTCAATACCGTACCGTCGACCGCTTTGTAGGATTCTTCTGAGGGGAAATACACTTGTGTTGGCTGATCAATCAACAAAAAGCGCGGCACGGGTCGATTGCTCTTGGCGCAGTACCAATGCAGGGCGAGCAGCGCAGAGAGATGATAGGCCAGATAGTTTTCTCCGCCGCCAGTCCGAGACATAGGCACAGAGCGCTCAGGGCGGTCGAAAGTGATGGTCAGCTTCTTCAGGTCGAATCGGGCAGAGTAGGCACTGAATTCAGATTCGAAGCGTTTGTTGTACAGATTGAGCTGTGCCGAGATGCTGTTCATGATCGACGCCAGGCGGTCGTCCACATCGACATCTGCCAGCGCCTTTTCCAATTCCTGAACGCGCACTTCCCGACGGCGATAGTCAGCCTCTTGCTGTTTCAGCGAATTGTCAGGGACGAAGCCTTCAAGGAAAAAGCTGATGCGTCCCACGACATGCTTGGCAGCGTCGCTTTGCTTCTGTGCGTTCGCCAGCATCGTATTGGCGGCGATGGCGGCTGTCAGTTCCGCTTCCTTCTCGAAAATCGACTTGGTTGTGTCCTGAAGGCGTTGGTTTTCCTCCGCCAGGTAGCCCTGAATCTGCGGACGTTGCCCCATCACTGTCTGCATTTCTGCCTCCAGAGACGCCAGTTCGCCGATGAGCGCTTGGGCTATGGGGGTGTCCATCGCCAAGTTCTTTTCCGCAAAAGGCCACTGCCATTCGCCTGTTGTTGCATTCTTCGGAAGCGATTTGATGGATAAGAGGCGGTCGATATGTTCCGCTGCCTCGCTTTGGAAGCCGCCCGCACGCCGTTCGAACACCTGGCCGGCCTCAATTTTGGATTTGATCTCGCGCTTGGTTTTCCTCAGCTTGGCCAATTCAACTTCCAACTTGGGTACCTTGTCCTCAGGCTGGGCGTGCGGTTTGGCGGGAGTCCACTGCGCTGCTGTTTTGAGGGCAGTAATGATCTCCTCAACCTCTCCAATGGGGGACTCTTGAGGGAGTATTCCTACGGCCTTGGCTTCAGTCAGGAGTGCAATGGCCTGGTTTCGGTTGTTGCCCACGGCTTGCTTCGCCTGCTCCAGCAGCTTTGTTTGGGCCCTCAGGTCTCGCTGAGCTGTCCGCAGCCTAGTCTGCAGCTCGTATCGCTCATTGGTTGACGCGCCCAGCAGGATGGGAAGCGTATCTTTGATCGCCTGGGGTTGAAACGGCTCGTTCTGGCGATAGAAAAGCTGATCCTTGTTGGTGACTAGGCCCTGCTTTTGGAAGAGGTAATAGTACGAATGCTTGATGGAGGCTTCGTAGTTATTACGCGTGTGCTCCTCCGCAACCTCTGTGCGGTTTTCCGGAATACCAAGTTGGCGTGACAGTAACGAGGTGACGGCGATGTCGTCCGTGTTGACCACAAGTTCGGAAAACTCAGGGGGTTGCACGAACTCCCCTGTACGCGTCATGGCCAGGCTGCAACTCGCGGCGCCTGACCGTGGGGCCGGCTTCGCCACCATGACCTGCACGTCCGGAAATTGATAGATCACTGCGAACCAAGATACCTTGTCCTGGATAACACCATCCGAAACGTTGAAGTTGGATTGGCCCATGCAGTATTCGATGATGTCTGAAAGGGCGGATTTACCTGTCGACGAGCGGCCCGTAATGATGTTGAGTCCGTCGACTTCGAAGTTGACATCGCGGCGCTGGCCATCATGGCTGTATACATGGATGGAGCTGATTTTCATGGTCGAATTCCAAAAGCGGTGTACACCGTAACCCTGTCTGCAATCTTGGCGAACTCTCTCCCCAGCAGAGCCGCTGCACGTTGACAGGCGACTGATTCCTCGGTGCCCTCGATGTCTGCTTTAACCTTCCTGGCTTTCGGGAGGAGTCGTCCCTGCGGGGTGACCTCGAAGCAATCGGTGTAGTGCGCCAACGCAAATGCCTCGAAAGTGAACGGCAGCATTTCAGTTACCCTCTCCGCCAGTCCGATTTGCATCTGGGGGTAGGTTTCCACCGTCTTGAGCAGGTAGCCCTTGTAGTGCTTGAGCAGGGCGCTTCGAGATTCGTGGTGGAGACTCAGCGGCAATACAAGCAGTGACATCGAAAAGGGCATGCCCTTGGAATCTACCACCGCGTATGCCTTGAGCGCCCGCATCAGCACTATCGCGCAGAAGGCAGGGTTGAACAGATTTTTGGTCTCAAAAGGACGCTGATCCCAGCGAATCATTCGGTCTCTCCAGCAGCCTTGGATAGGCGATCCAAAAGCTGTGGATGCCAGTAAACGGTGGGATAGGGGCGCTTATTGGCGAGAATCTGAAAGCTGCCACGAAGTACGTAAGGCTCTATTACACGTGCCCGGATTTTCAGGTGAGCAAGTTTCTGGGCTTCTGTCTCAGCCCAGGTATAGAGCTTCTTGCCGACGGCAATCAGCTCCAGTTCAGAGCAGTCCTCGATCGGCGCATCGAGCGCATCATCCAACAGGACGTCCTTGGTGCGCTCCCACTCATCCGTCAACCGCCTTTCGTAGCGGATGATTTCCTCGGAGCCCACCAGGCGCTGTCTTACCCAAGCGGAGCGCTGCTCAAATGCCCTGTAGTAGTCCAGAATCGCATTGTGAATGCGGCTGGGGCTCAGTTTCAGATCACGGAGTTGGCTCACGAACAGCCGGTCATCGGTGCTCGCATCGATGGGGGCTGTAGGCGTCGCATCTTCAAAGGTGATGGGGAGATTGTCATCCTTGTATTCCTCGCTGAGGTTGAACAGCTTTTCTGAAACGTCCCGGGCATAAACGGGCTCGCGCTGAGGATCACAAAGCATCTGGATGATCAGGTCATTCCACCATCCCTCCAGTCGCTCAAAGACTGCATCCCTGTGCTCGGCACGTATTGGCCGCATTTTCTGAGCCTTGATGAGTGCTGGGAGATCGCCAATCCTCGGCGTGCTGTCAATAATCGTGATTCTAGATACGAAGTCCTCTTTCTCCAGCGCTGTCAGTTGCGAGAGCAAGTCCTTGATCTTGGCGAACGATTTCGCCTTGCTGGTGGCGAGCGTGTTTTCTGTCAGTTGCCAAAGGTTGGGCTGAGCCTTGGTTGTATCGGCGCCGTGCAGAAAGAAGTTCAAGAATGAATCCGTTGCGACGGACGAGGTGGTGAACAGGAAAAACTGATAGTCAGACTCAACCCGTCCATTGGCCATATAGCGGGTTAGCCAGATATTGACCGACTTCCAGAAGTCGACAGACAGGTCAGTCAGGCGTTCACCAACGGCCTTGTGTTTGAGAGAGGCCAGTGTTTTCTTTCCGGAGGACTTCAGGAAGTCGAGATCATCTTCCTTCTCGATGAGGATCGCGGTGTCCTCTGGAAGCTCTAATGCCTGGTACAGCGCAAAGCGGGGTTGGAAGATGTAGCCCAGCCCCTGCTCTCCTGCGCTATAGGGATCGCTATCTTTCTTTTGGTCTGCGGAGTCGTTGCTTGCTACAGAACTCATAATTCAGCCCATGTTCCAAGGTCGTTCAACCCAGGCCTGCTGTGCAGTGGTTGGCTATTGCTATCTGAGTGGCTGCGAGCATTGAGTCGAGCGCTTGCCCACGGAGCTACCATGTCTTGCGAGTGAGGGCTTGATGGTGCTGGGTAAGCGTGTGGAAACGACGCCGTCACCAAGAGAGATTCGCGAGCGACCCGACAGCTCCCTCGTGTGAGGGCATGGGCCGCGCTGGAGTAAGGAGTTCTGTTGTTGGTGCTTTTGCAGCGGGAAGTTGTGGCGCGATGTTTGATGCCAGTGGGGAGGCGCGAGATGAGCGGCGCTGTGACGGATACACCTAGGGCGAAGATCGCCCTTGGGCTTTGCGCTCGTGCTGGCATCTTTTCCATGTTCGAACTGACCTAACCGAAACTCCTTTGCGCACATTTTGATTCGAATAGTGGCACATGGCAATTATTCGCTCCAGATACGACGGCAACCGTGATTCGCCTAGGCGAGATCTCATTACATGAATTGCCCCTGTTTCTATAGATGCCTTCAAGCTTTAAGGAAGGACTGCTAACCCTGCGTAACTGTCCGCTTTTGGCCGATTCTGTTGAAAAACTCCCGTTGCGATTTTCACCAACGAAAGTGCGTGTCTGAGGTTGAAATCTGGATCATTGCGGAGGCCGAACCCCTCCAGATTTCGCGTAGCAACTCCTGAACCGGCCGCTTTTGCGGTTCTGTGTAGGTGAAGCGGAGCAGCACCGACTTTTTCAACAGAATCGGCCGTTCTCTGCCGGACGACTTCTTGGCTCGTATCAGCACGCCACACCACCGCTGCCCCGGGGCCATCTCCAAGCGATCTAACCAGCCGCAGCCCCCACTATTGCTCTTGCGCCAGTCACATAACGTCGCCCGCTCCAGAACACGGAACGAGGTGGCAATATGCGAGACACGATCTGCGCGGCAGAGATGCCGGTGACCCTGGGCGGGAAAACCCTACCGGCCAGCCAATGGGCAGTCGAGCGTGGCTTGAAGTGGCAGACCGTGAAGATGCGTCGTTACCGGGGCGCCAGTTGGCGGGAGGCATTACGCCCCGAGTTGCACGTTCGCCGCTGGATGGATGGTTGGCTATGCGGATCGCAAGCTGCTGGCGCCACGTTGGCCTAGGGATGGGAGGGAGAGGCCTCGGCAGCATCTCCGCGGGATACCCCCGAGCAAGTCGGGGAACGCGCCACATCGGCCAATACCGAGGCCTCACGTGCGTTCTACGCAAGCGCCGATCGCCATGTCAATTGCCGGTATCCAGTGCTGGTATCCAGCGCGGTATCCATCGAAACAGGCCGGAGTCGGGCGGGTGTGGATCACATCAGCGACGCCGGAAAGATCGGCCGAAAATTTAGCCGATGCCCGAAAGCGCTTGCATGGGGTTGCGAGCAGCTGAGGACAGGCCGGGCAGTCGTCAGAACCGCACTCGGTTTTTACTAAGGTGCGGAAGGGGCAGACCGAAGCGGATTACTCACGCCTGGGGACCAGCCCGGCCTTTGCCTGGTGAGGGGGCGCTGATTCGCCGAGACAAATTCGCCAGCGCCAGCATGGCATCCAATAAGTGCCCACACTCAGTCCAAAGTGTGGGCTAAAGTGTGGGCTAGGAAAGCGTTCAGTAGCGAAGCCTGCGCAGAATGCGGCTTTTAGCCAGAAAAAGGCCGGTCCATGACCGGCTTTTTTGTTTTCCTTTGTTCAGATGTCGCTCGTGTCGGCGGCCGATGGCTGTTCTTCGCCGATCATGGCCGGAGCGTCGGCGCTGGTAGAGCAGGGGCGAATGTTGATCGCGTGTAGGCCCTTGGGGCCTTGCAAGAGTTCAAAATTCACGGCCTGGCCTGCTTTCAGGGTTTTATAGCCGTCCATCTGAATGGCTGAATAATGGGCGAACAGATCCTCGCTGCGTCCATCTGCCACTATGAATCCGTAGCCCTTGGCGTTATTGAACCATTTGACCTTACCGCTAAGCATGCCGTCGTCCCTCTGCAAAGACTCCATCTCCTGGAGTATCATCCATTACGTTCCGTGCACGAACGACCAGGTTGGACGAGCGTACGGAACCTCTGATGCCCTTACGGACATCCCTTGTTTTTATCATCGTTTGGCCGATAGTCAAGGCAATGCTGTACTTGTCCGTCCAGGCGGTTCAATCCACTACTATCGTACTCGTCCAACCGGAAGCTTTCTCCCAGCCATGTTCGCAAGCAGTCAGATTCGACTAACATTCAATCAGGATCGCCCCGATGTGCATGAGGACGACTCCTTCGATCTGGTCGTGAAGGAAGCCAGGCCGGAGTTGCAGGTACCACCGATGTACAAGGTGGTAATGTTCAACGACGACTACACACCAATGGATTTCGTGGTCGAAGTACTAGAGAAGATTTTCAACCTTAACCGCGAGCTGGCAACAAAGGTCATGCTGACTGTCCATACAGAGGGACGGGCAGTATGTGGAATGTTTACTCGTGATATTGCGGAAACCAAGGCCATGCAGGCCAATCAGTACGCAAGGGAGTGCCAGCATCCGCTGCTCTGTGAGATCGAGAAGGACGGTTAATGCCGACCGCTTGGGTATGAGGTGAAGCTATGTTGAACCGTGAGCTCGAAGTCACACTCAATCTGGCCTTCAAGGAGGCTCGCGCAAAGCGTCATGAGTTCATGACCGTGGAGCATCTCTTGCTGGCGCTGCTGGACAACGAAGCCGCGGCCACCGTCTTGAGAGCCTGTGGCGCGAATCTGGACAGGCTTCGCCATGATCTTCAGGAATTCATCGATTCCACGACACCTTTAATCCCTCATCATGATGAGGAGCGTGAAACTCAGCCGACTCTGGGGTTTCAGCGGGTTCTGCAGCGCGCAGTATTCCATGTGCAGAGTTCGGGCAAGCGAGAGGTCACCGGTGCCAATGTGCTGGTGGCGATCTTCAGCGAACAGGAAAGCCAGGCCGTCTTCCTGCTCAAACAGCAAAATGTGGCACGCATCGATGTGGTGAACTATATCGCCCATGGTATCTCCAAGGTACCAGGGCATGGTGATCATCCGGATGGTGAGCAGGATATGCAGGATGAGGAAGCAGGAGAGTCTTCATCGGCCGGGCATCCTTTGGAAGCCTATGCCAGCAACCTGAACGAGTTGGCTCGTCAGGGACGCATCGACCCGCTTGTTGGTCGGGAGAATGAGGTGGAGCGCGTTGCTCAGATCCTTGCTCGGCGCCGCAAGAACAATCCGCTGCTGGTCGGTGAGGCTGGGGTCGGCAAGACGGCGATTGCCGAAGGGCTTGCCAAGCGCATCGTCGATAATCAGGTGCCGGATCTGCTCGCTCACAGCGTCGTGTACTCTCTCGACCTGGGGGCTCTGCTGGCGGGCACCAAGTACCGCGGTGATTTCGAGAAGCGCTTTAAGGCCCTTCTCAATGAGTTGCGCAAGAAGCCTCACGCCATTCTCTTCATCGATGAGATTCATACCATCATTGGTGCTGGAGCGGCATCTGGTGGCGTGATGGATGCTTCGAACTTACTGAAGCCGCTTCTTTCATCTGGCGAAATCCGCTGCATTGGATCGACTACTTTTCAGGAGTTTCGCGGTATCTTCGAGAAGGATCGGGCTTTGGCTCGGCGTTTCCAGAAGGTCGATGTCGTCGAGCCATCGGTCGAGGATACGGTCGGCATTCTGCGGGGGCTCAAAGGCCGCTTCGAGCAGCATCATGCCATCGAATACAGCGATGAGTCCCTGCGAGCTGCCGCCGAGCTGGCATCGCGTTATATCAACGACCGTCATATGCCAGATAAGGCTATCGATGTAATTGATGAGGCGGGTGCCTATCAGCGCTTGCAACCGGAGGAGCGGCGTGTCAAGCGTATCGAGGTGCCGCAGGTCGAAGAAATCGTAGCCAAGATTGCCCGCATTCCGCCGAAGCATGTGTCCAGTTCTGATAAGGAGCTGCTGCGCAATCTCGAGCGGGATCTCAAACTGACCGTCTTTGGTCAGGACGCCGCAATCGATTCCTTGTCTACCGCCATCAAGCTGTCGCGCGCAGGGCTCAAGTCGCCGGATAAGCCGGTCGGTTCTTTCCTCTTCGCCGGTCCTACTGGTGTGGGCAAGACCGAGGTTGCACGGCAGTTGGCCAAGGCGTTGGGGGTCGAGCTGGTCCGTTTCGATATGTCCGAGTACATGGAACGGCATACCGTTTCGCGGCTGATCGGCGCTCCTCCCGGGTATGTTGGCTTCGATCAGGGAGGTCTACTGACCGAGGCGATCACCAAGCAGCCGCATTGCGTTCTGCTGCTCGATGAGATCGAGAAAGCGCATCCGGAGGTATTCAACCTGCTCCTGCAGGTCATGGATCATGGCGCGCTGACTGATAACAACGGGCGCAAGGCGGACTTCCGTAGCGTCATTTTGATCATGACCACCAATGCTGGTGCGGAAACGGCGGCGCGGGCATCGATCGGCTTCACTCTTCAGGATCACTCCTCCGATGCGATGGAGGTGATCAAGAAGAGCTTCACGCCCGAGTTCCGCAACCGTCTCGATACCATCATCCAGTTTGGCCGACTGAGTCACGAAGTCATCAAGAGTATCGTCGACAAGTTCCTAACCGAGCTGCAGGCGCAACTAGAAGACAAGCGGGTCCAGTTGGATGTCAGTGACGAGGCGCGCGGCTGGCTTGCTGAGCATGGTTATGATGCGCAGATGGGCGCGCGGCCCATGGCGCGCCTGATTCAGGACAAGATCAAGCGGCCGCTCGCCGAGGAAATTCTATTCGGGGAATTGGCCGAACATGGTGGCGTAGTGCATATCGATCTCAAGGATGGAGAGCTCTTCTTCGAATACGAGACCACGGCAGAAATGGCTTGAATTTCTGAAGCTGTAAATGAAAACGCCCGGCATGCCGGGCGTTTTCATTATGGTCACAGTCAGCTTAGCGGGCGCGGTAAGTGATGCGACCCTTGCTGAGATCATAAGGCGTCAGCTCGACCCGCACCTTGTCGCCGGTGAGGATGCGAATGTAATTCTTGCGCATCTTGCCGGAGATATGCGCGGTAACGACATGCCCGTTTTCCAACTCCACGCGGAACATGGTGTTGGGCAGGGTGTCGACGACAGTGCCTTCCATCTCGAAGCTGTCTTCTTTCGACATGCAGTAAAGCCCTCGGGATACAGTTGAATGGCTCAGCGCAGCTGGCGCGCGAGCAAAAACGGCGTGCATTGTGCCTGAAAATAGCCAATAACGCCACCAGCGCTCACGTTAAGGTAATCCAGCGCTGATTCACCAATAGTTCTATCGGACGATATTGGGTTTTGTAGTTCATCTTCCGACAGTTTTTGATCCAGTAGCCCAAATAGACAGCTTGCAAGCCGAGCCTCGCCGCTTCGTGAACCTGCCAGAGAATACAGTAGCGTCCGAGGCTGCGATGTTCTTCGTCGGGGTCGTAAAAGGTATAGACCGCCGAGAGCCCGTTCGGCAGGACGTCGGTTACCGCGACGGCCATGAGTCGTTCGTCTTCGCGAAACTCGTAGAAGCGCGAAAAGGGTAGATCACGCACCAGAAAGGTTGAGAACTGGTCGCGGCTGGGCGGATACATGTCTCCGTCTGAATGCCGTCGTTCGATATAGCGTGCATACAGCCTGTAGTATTCATCGTTAAAGGTCGGCCGCACGGCCCGCACACGGAGGGCCTGATTACGTCTCAGGATCTTCCGCTGCTGCCGGTTCGGGATGAAGTCGGCAGCTGGAATCCGGGCCGGGATGCAGGCGTTGCACTGCTGGCAGTGGGGGCGATAAAGATGATCGCCACTGCGTCGAAATCCCATGTCCGACAGTTCGGCGTAGACGTGCACATCCATTGGCTGGCTGGGGTCGAGGAACAGGGTGGTAGCCTGCTCTTCGGGCAGATAGCTGCAGGCATGCGGTTGAGTGGCATAGAACTTAAGGCGAGCCAGCTCGGTCATGGTCAACCCTCTGAATAGCCCTGGCTACTGAAGTCTTCAGTAGTCTTCGATCAGTGTATGCCAGGCTGCGGGCCTCTTCTAGGCAAGCCAATCAGCGGCGCTAGGGCAATCGAGGTAACGCCGCAGATAATCGGCGAATTGACTGCGGGAGATCTCCCGGGCCCCCAGGCTGTGCAGGTGCTGAGTGGGCATCTGGCAGTCGATCAGGACGAATCCCCACTCCTTGAGTCGCGCCACCAAGGTCGCGAAGCCAACCTTCGATGCATTGTCCGTACGGCTGAACATGGATTCGCCGAAGAATAGTCGCCCCATCGCCAAGCCATATAGGCCCCCGACCAGTGTTCCGTCTTGCCAGACTTCCACTGAGTGGGCGATGCCCCGTCTGTGCAGTTCCAAATAGGCAGACTGCATCTCCGGGGTGATCCAGGTTCCGTCGGTGTAATCGCGTGGAGCAGCGCAGGCTCGGATTACAGCGGCAAAATCCCGGTCGAAGGTGACTTGGAAGATGTTCTGGCGCAGGGTCTTGCGCAAGCTACGGGAGAGATGCAATTCGTCGGGGAAAAGCACGGTGCGCGGATCGGGAGACCACCAGAGCAGCGGCTGCCCCTCCTGATACCAGGGGAAGCAGCCGTGGCGGTAGGCTCGGATCAGGCGTTCGACGGAGAGGTCGCCACCGGCTGCCAGGAGGCCATTGGGTTCGTGTAGGGCCCTGTCCAGGGGAGGGAAGCTCGAACTGTCGCGTTGCAGCCAGGTCAGCATGGCGGGACCGATAGAGGGGGAGGACTCAGTCCACCATGGGTTTCAATTGTCCAGGAACTTCTCGGCATCCAGCGCAGCCATACAGCCGGCGCCAGCCGAGGTGATGGCCTGACGGTAGACATTGTCTGCCACGTCGCCTGCCGCGAACACGCCCTCGATACTGGTTTCGGTGGCATCTCCCGCATTGCCGCCCTTGACGACCAGATAACCGTCGCGCGTGTCCAGTTGGCCTTCGAAGAGCTCGGTGTTCGGCTTGTGACCGATGGCGATGAAGACGCCAGTCAGCTGCAATTCCTGGGTTGCGCCGGTCTGGGTGTTCTTCAGGCGAACCCCGGTGACGCCGGAGGCATCGCCAAGTACCTCGTCGAGGGTCTGGTTCCAGTGAATGCGGATGTTGCCGTGCTGGGCTTTCTCGAACAGCTTGTCCTGCAGGATCTTCTCGGAGCGGAGCTTGTCGCGCCGATGGATCAGGTGCACTTCCTTCGCGATGTTGGAGAGATACAGGGCTTCCTCGACGGCGGTATTGCCGCCGCCTACCACGCAGACCACCTGGTTGCGATAGAAGAATCCGTCGCAGGTGGCGCAAGCGGAAACGCCCTTGCCGGAGAAGGCTTCTTCCGAGGGCAGTCCGAGGTACTGGGCGGATGCTCCGGTGGCGATGATCAGGGCGTCGCAGGTGTAGGTACCGCTGTCGCCGACTAGGGTGAAGGGCCGCTGCTGCAACTTGGCGGTATGAATGTGGTCGTAGACGATCTCGGTATCGAAGCGCTCGGCATGTTTCTGCATACGCTCCATGAGAATCGGGCCGGTAAGGCCTTCGACGTCGCCGGGCCAGTTGTCGACTTCCGTGGTGGTGGTCAATTGGCCGCCGGGCTGGATGCCAGTGATCAGCAGGGGCTTCAGATTGGCGCGAGCAGCATAGACGGCGGCGGTATAGCCGGCCGGGCCGGAACCCAGGATGATCAGGCGCGAATGCTTGACGTCATTCATAAAAAGTCCCCATAAGCCTTTGTCGTGTAAGAGAATGCATGCTCCAATGGAGCCGCAGGGAAATAGTTGACGGCTATGCTACACCGAAGGGCGAGAGGGCAGCAAAAACGGGCTGGAGCAGCCGGGTGGCATGGCATGGGGCTGACAAAACCGTACAATATCCGACGACTGAAACCGCCTGCTTCCAGTGGCTGCGGAATTGACTCGCGGGCCTTGGGCCCGAATCCCGAAAATCGGCTTGGACACTGCACGAAAGACGCCTGGCTGGCTGTCCGGATGACGGCTGCATGGGCGTCGGCTGAATCGTAATCTTAGATGGGAAGCGCCGCGGGCGCAGGAAAACGCGTTTGAAGAAATCTTCTACTACCGCACAGTTGCCAGTTTGGCGTCAGCATTTGCATGCCCGACTCAAGGAGGGGGCCCTGATCGCGATGGGCGTCCTGTGCCTGTATCTGTGGATGGCATTGCTGACTTACGATCGCGCCGACCCGGGGTGGAGCCATGCCAGCAACGTGGAACAGGTTCACAATCTCGGCGGCCGCGCAGGCGCCTGGTTTGCCGATATCCTGTTCATGGCCCTCGGGTATTTCGCCTATCTCTTCCCCTTATTACTGGCGATCAAGACGACCCAGGCCTTCAAGGCACGCCACGAGCCCTGGCGCTGGAACGGCTGGTTGTTCTCCTGGCGCCTGGCAGGGCTGGTGCTCCTGCTGATATCGGGGTCTGCGCTGGCTTTCATCCATTTCCAGTCGCCCTCCGAATTGCCGGCGTCCCCGGGGGGCGCCCTCGGCGGGATTCTCGGTCATCTGGGGATGAGTCTGCTGAACGTGCATGGCAGCACTCTGGTGTTTCTGGCTCTTTTCGTGTTCGGCCTGACCGTTTTCACCGATCTGTCCTGGTTCGGGCTGATGGACCTGACCGGGAAGATCACCCTCGATCTCTTCGACTTGGTCCGCAATGCCATCGTTCGCTGGTGGAGCGCTCGGGTCGAACGCAGGCGGTTGGTTGCCCAGTTACGGGAAGTCGATGCGCCGGCCAAGCCTGTCGATGCGCCGGTCAAACAGAAAGAGGAGACGGCTCCCCCCCGCAAGGAGAGGGGCATCGCATTGCCCAAGATCGCTCTCCCGACAGTCGCCGTCCCCCGCGCCGAGGCCAGGATCGAACCTCGGATCGAGCCCTGGATCGATGCGCCGCTCGACGAGGAGTCTGTGGATGCCGTCGAGCCGGTAGCGCCACAGCCGCAGTCCGCTAGCCAGGTCCAGGTAACGAAGGCGGCACCGGAGATCCGCCCGGTTTCGGCTCCGGTCGAGGAGCCGGTGAGCCATGAGCCGCTTTTCGCGGGCGGGGACGAGATCCCGCTCGGCGATGAGACGGCACTCGAGGTCGATGAAAAGGTGGATGAAACGCTGCCCTGGGCCGATGAGGTGCCTTTCCCGGTCGACGAGAAGCCTCTCCAGGCCCCGGTGCCGGTGAGGGAGTCCTACAGCCCGGCAGTCTCCCCAAGGCCGACCGTGGAGATGGCAGCCGAGCCGGAAAGACGGCCCGCTCCGGTCATCACCCCCCTGTCGGAATCCATCGCTCCGCGACCGGTCACGCCTGTCCAGGTCGTCACCCGGCCGGCTCCGACGTTCGTCGACAGCGCCCTGGCCGGGACTCTGCCTCCGATCTCTCTGCTCGATCCGGCCGAGAAGAAGTCGCAGAATTATTCGGCCGAAGCACTGGCTAATCTCTCGCGCCTGCTCGAGATCAAGCTCAAGGAGTTCGGCGTCGAGGTCACAGTCGAGTCCGTGCACCCGGGCCCGGTCATCACCCGCTTCGAGATTCAGCCGGCGCCGGGGATCAAGGTTAGCCGCATTTCCAACCTGGCCAAGGACCTGGCGCGCTCCATGGCCATGATCAGCGTACGCGTGGTGGAAGTCATTCCCGGCAAGACCACCGTGGGCATCGAGGTTCCCAACGAGGACCGGCAGATGGTGCACTTCTCTGAGGTGCTGTCATCCCCCGAGTACGAAGAGGCCAAATCGCCGGTCACCCTCGCGCTCGGTCACGACATCGGCGGGAAGCCGGTCATCGCCGACCTTGCGAAGATGCCGCACCTGCTGGTGGCCGGTACCACCGGCTCGGGTAAGTCGGTGGGGGTCAACGCCATGATCCTGTCGATCCTGTTCAAGTCGACGCCGGAAGAGGCGCGCCTGATCATGATCGACCCGAAGATGCTCGAACTGTCGATCTACGAGGGTATCCCGCACCTGCTCTGCCCGGTGGTGACCGACATGAAGGAAGCAGCCAACGCCCTGCGCTGGAGCGTGGCCGAGATGGAGCGGCGCTACAAGCTCATGGCGGCGATGGGCGTGCGCAACCTGGCCGGCTTCAACCGCAAGATCAAGGACGCAGAGGAGGCCGGCATGCCGTTCGGCGATCCGCTGTACCGCCGCGAGAGCATGGACGACGAGCCGCCGTTGCTGAAGCCGCTGCCGACCATCGTGGTAGTGGTCGACGAATTCGCCGACATGATGATGATCGTCGGTAAGAAGGTCGAAGAGCTGATCGCCCGTATCGCACAGAAAGCCCGTGCCGCCGGCATCCACCTGATCCTGGCGACCCAGCGCCCGTCGGTGGACGTGATCACCGGCCTGATCAAGGCCAACATCCCGACCCGGATGGCCTTCCAGGTTTCCAGCAAGATCGACTCGCGCACCATTCTCGACCAGGGCGGCGCCGAGCAGCTGCTCGGCCATGGCGACATGCTCTATCTGCCGCCCGGCACCGGACTGCCGATCCGCGTGCACGGCGCCTTCGTCTCCGACGACGAGGTGCACCGGGTGGTCGAGGCCTGGAAGCAGCGCGGCGCTCCGGACTACATCGAAGACATCCTGTCCGGCGTGGAAGAGGGCGGCAGCGGTTTCGACGGGGGCGGTGGCGGCGAGGGCGGCGAGGGCAGCGAGGAGGATCCGCTCTACGACGAGGCCGTCCGCTTCGTCACGGAAAGTCGGCGCGCATCCATTTCCGCTGTTCAGCGCAAGCTGAAAATAGGCTATAACCGCGCCGCACGGATGATCGAGGCCATGGAGATGGCTGGTGTCGTGTCGTCGATGAATACCAACGGCTCGCGGGAAGTGATCGCCCCGGCGCCGGTTCGCGACTGATCTCCCTCGCTCACAAGAGAATACCCATGCGCCTTGTCCGCCTGCTGTTGCTGTCCGCTCTGACCCTCGTCCTCCTGCCCGTGCAGGCCGACGAGCGCTCGATCCAGCGTCTGACCCAGTTGCTCAACCAGGCACAGACCCTGACGGCACGCTTCTCCCAGCTGACCCTGGACGGCTCCGGCACCCAGTTGCAGGAAAGCGCCGGCGAACTGGCCCTGAAGCGCCCGGGGCTGTTCCGCTGGCACACCGACGAGCCGATGGAGCAGCTGCTGGTCTCCAACGGCCAGAAGGTCTGGCTCTACGACCCGGACCTGCAGCAGGTAACCATCCAGACCCTCGATCAGCGCCTGACCCACACGCCGGCGCTGCTGCTCTCCGGCGACGTGTCCAAGATCGGCGAGAACTTCGAGATCACCCACAAGGAAGCCGGCGGCGTGGTGGATTTCATCCTCAAGCCGAAGGCCAAGGACACGCTGTTCGACAACCTGCGCCTATCCTTCCGCAATGGCGTGATCAACGACATGCAACTGATCGACAGCGTCGGCCAGCGCACCAACATCCTGTTCTTCGGGGTGAAGATGAACGAGAAGATCGACGCCGCGCAGTTCGTCTTCAAGGTGCCGGCAGGTGCCGACGTGATCCAGGAGTGATGCCCTAGGTGGACCTGTTTCGAGCCGATCCCGTCGCCCAGCCCCTGGCCGCGCGCCTGCGCCCGGCCAGCCTGGACGAGTACGTCGGTCAGGAGCATCTGCTGGCCCGCGGCAAGCCGCTGCGCGAGGCGCTGGAGCAGGGCGCCCTGCATTCGATGATCTTCTGGGGGCCGCCGGGCGTCGGCAAGACCACCCTGGCGCGGCTGCTGGCCAAGGTCACCGATGCCCACTTCGAGACTATCTCGGCGGTGCTCGCCGGGGTCAAGGAGATCCGCCAGGCGGTCGAGGTCGCCCGCCAGCAGGCGGCCCAGTACGGTCGGCGCACCATCCTGTTCGTCGACGAGGTGCACCGTTTCAACAAGTCCCAGCAGGACGCCTTCCTGCCCTACGTCGAGGACGGCACGCTGATCTTCATCGGTGCGACCACCGAGAACCCGTCGTTCGAGCTGAACAACGCGCTGCTTTCGCGGGCGCGGGTCTACGTTCTGAAAAGCCTGGACGAGGCGGCCTTGCGCAAGTTGGTCGAGCGAGCTCTGGGCGAGGACAAGGGGCTCGGCAAGCGCCGGCTGAGCCTGCCGGACGACAGCTTCAGGATGCTGCTGGCCGCGGCCGACGGCGACGGGCGGCGCATGCTCAACCTGCTGGAGAACGCCGCCGATCTGGTCGAGGACGGCGAGGCGATCGGCGTCGAGCTGCTGCAGGACCTCCTGGGCGACAGCCGCCGGCGCTTCGACAAGGGCGGCGAGGCCTTCTACGACCAGATCTCCGCCCTGCACAAGTCGGTGCGCGGCTCGAATCCCGATGCCGCGCTCTACTGGTTCGCGCGCATGCTCGACGGTGGCTGCGACCCGCTGTACATCGCCCGCCGCGTGGTGCGCATGGCCAGCGAGGACATCGGCAACGCCGACCCACGCGCCCTGAGCCTGTGCCTGGCCGCCTGGGACGTGCAGGAGCGCCTCGGCAGCCCTGAGGGCGAGCTGGCGGTGGCCCAGGCCATCGTCTACCTGGCCTGCGCGCCGAAGAGCAATGCCGTCTACACGGCCTTCAAGGCGGCCCGCCACGACGCCGAGGCCCATGGCTCCCTGGAGGTGCCGCTGCACCTGCGCAATGCGCCGACCAAGCTGATGCAGCAGCTCGGCTACGGCGAGGAGTACCGCTACGCCCACGACGAACCGGAGGCCTATGCCGCCGGCGAGGACTATTTTCCGGAGGCGCTCGAGCCGCGTCGCTACTACCAGCCGGTGCCGCGCGGCCTGGAGCTGAAGATCGGCGACAAGCTGCAGCATCTGGCCGGGCTGGACCGGGCGAGCCCTAGGCAGAGGCGCAAGCGATGATCCGCCTGATCCTGGCCGTGTCCGCCGGCGGCGTGATCGGCACCCTGCTGCGCTTCGCCGTATCCAGCTGGGTCAACACCCATCTGCCCAAGTACTTCCCGCTGGCGACCCTGACCGTGAACCTGATCGGCTGCCTGCTGATCGGTTATCTGTACGGGCTGTTCGTCGGTCGTCCGGAGTTGCCGGCGGAGCTGCGCAGCGGGCTGATCCTCGGCTTTCTCGGGGCGTTCACCACCTTTTCCTCCTTTTCCCTGGATACCCTGCGCCTGCTGGAAAACGGCGCGGCGGGGGTCGCTCTGGGCTATATATCGCTCAGCGTGCTCGGCGGCCTGCTGGCCACCTGGGCAGGGCTGGGACTGGCCAAACTCTGATAGAACGAGAACCGACATGCTCGATCCGAAACTGATACGTACCCAGCTGCAGGAAGTCGCCGAGCGCCTGGCGACCCGCGGCTATCAACTGGACGTGGCGCGTATCGAGGCGCTGGAAGCCCAGCGCAAGACCGTGCAGACCCGCACCGAGCAGCTGCAGAACGAACGCAACACCCGCTCCAAGGCGATCGGCCAGGCCAAGCAGCGGGGCGAGGACATCGCCCCGCTGATGGCCGAGGTCAACCGACTGGGCAGCGACCTGGAGAACGGCAAGCGCGAGCTGGAGGCGATCCAGGCCGAACTGGATGTCCTGATGCTGGGCATCCCCAACCTGCCCCACGAGTCGGTGCCGGTCGGCGCCGACGAAGAGAACAACGTCGAGGTGCGCCGCTGGGGTACCCCGCGCAGCTTCGATTTCGAGATCAAGGACCACGTCGCCCTCGGCGAGCAGCACGGCTGGCTGGATTTCGAGACCGCCGCCAAGCTCTCCGGCGCTCGCTTCGCCCTGATGCGCGGCCCCATCGCCCGGCTGCATCGCGCCCTGGCCCAGTTCATGCTCGACCTGCACACCGGCGAGCACGGTTACGAGGAGGCCTACACCCCCTATCTGGTGCAGGCCAGCGCGTTGCAGGGCACCGGCCAGCTGCCCAAGTTCGAGGAGGATCTGTTCAAGATCCGCCGCGAGAGTGAGGCGGACCTCTACCTGATCCCCACCGCCGAAGTCTCGCTGACCAACATCGTCAGCGGTGAGATCCTCGACGCCAAGCAGCTGCCGCTGAAGTTAGTCGCCCATACCCCGTGCTTCCGCAGCGAGGCCGGCGCTTCCGGTCGCGACACCCGCGGCATGATTCGCCAGCACCAGTTCGACAAGGTGGAAATGGTGCGCATCGTCGAGCCCGCCAAGTCCTACGAAGCGCTGGAGGAGCTGACCGCCAACGCCGAAGCGGTGCTGCAGCGGCTGGAGCTGCCGTACCGGGTGCTGGCGCTGTGCACCGGCGACATGGGTTTCGGCGCCACCAAGACCTACGACCTGGAGGTCTGGATTCCCAGCCAGGACAAGTACCGGGAAATCTCCTCCTGCTCCAACTGCGGTGATTTCCAGGCGCGGCGCATGCAGGCGCGCTGGCGCAACCCGGAAACCGGCAAGCCGGAGCTGGTCCATACTCTCAACGGCTCGGGCCTGGCGGTCGGCCGGACCCTGGTGGCGGTGCTGGAGAACTACCAGCAGGTCGACGGCTCGATCCGCGTGCCGGATGCGCTGAAGCCCTACATGGGCGGCATCGAAGTCATCGGCTGATCGCGTCAGCAGTTCCATACGGGGTGGCTCCGGCCACCCCGTTTCGTTTCACCCGTCGAGAGTCGTGCCATGGATTACCTTCCGCTGTTCCATAACCTCAAGGGTCGCCGTGTGCTGCTGGTCGGCGGCGGCGAGGTCGCCCTGCGCAAGGCGCGTCTGCTAATCGAGGCCGGCGCCGTGCTGCGGGTGGTCGCGCCGCAGATCGGACCGGAGCTGGCCGAGCTGGCGGAGCAGGGCGGCGGGCAGTGCCTGGCGCGTGGCTACCAGCCGGCGGATCTGGCCGGCTGCGTGCTGGCCATCGCCGCCACCGACGATCAGGCATTGAACGCCGAGGTTTCCCGGGATGCCCAGGGCGGCGGCGTGCCGGTCAACGTGGTGGATGCGCCGGCCCTGTGCAGCGTGATCTTCCCGGCCATCGTCGACCGCTCGCCGCTGCTGGTCGCCGTCTCCAGCGGCAGCGACGCGCCGGTGCTGGCGCGGTTGATCCGCGCACGGCTGGAGACCTGGATTCCGTCGGCCTACGGCCAACTGGCCGGTCTGGCGAAGCGCTTCCGCGCCCGGGTCAAGGAACTCCTGCCCGACGTGCAGCAGCGCCGGGTGTTCTGGGAGGAGGTGTTCCAGGGGCCGATAGCCGAACGGATGCTGGCCGGGCAGGCCGGCGAGGCCGAGCGGTTGCTCGAGGAGAAGCTGGCCGGGGCGGCGCCCCGCACCTTGGGCGAGGTCTATCTGGTCGGCGCGGGGCCGGGCGATCCGGACCTGCTGACCTTCCGCGCCCTGCGCCTGATGCAGCAGGCCGACGTGGTGCTCTACGACCGCCTGGTGGCGCCGGCCATCATCGATCTGTGCCGGCGCGACGCCGAGCGCGTCTACGTCGGCAAGCGCCGCGCCCATCACGCCGTGCCCCAGGAGGAGATCAACCGGCTGCTGGTGGAGCTGGCCCGGCAGGGCAAGCGGGTGGTGCGCCTCAAGGGCGGCGATCCCTTCATCTTCGGTCGCGGCGGCGAGGAGATCGAGGAGCTGGCCGCCCACGGCGTCCCCTTCCAGGTGGTGCCGGGCATTACCGCGGCCAGCGGTTGCGCCGCCTATGCCGGAATTCCGTTGACCCACCGCGATTACGCGCAATCGGTGCGTTTCGTCACCGGCCACCTCAAGGACGGCAGCTTCGATCTGCCCTGGAAGGACCTGGTGGCGCCGGCACAGACCCTGGTGGTGTACATGGGCCTGGTCGGCCTGCCGGTGATCTGCACCAAGCTGATCGAGCACGGCAGGGAGGCCGACACGCCGGTGGCGCTGATCCAGCAGGGGACCACCCCGCAGCAGCGGGTGATCACCTCGACCCTGGCCGAGCTGCCCGGGCGGGTGAGGCAGGAGAAGGTCGCGGCGCCGACGCTCCTGATCGTCGGCGAAGTGGTGCAGCTGCGGGACAAGCTGGCCTGGTTCGAAGGGGCTCAGGGCCGGTAGGGGGCGGGGCTTCGCTGCGCAGGGCGAACCTAGGTGCCCGGTCTTTCCCAGACGCCCCGTCCCGGCAGGTGCGCCCGGTCGTGGGGGCGGTCCAGATCCAGGGCCGGACCCTTGGGGACGATGCCGGTGGGATTGATGGTCCGGTGGCTGGCGTAGTAATGGCCCTTGATGTGGGTGAAATTCACGGTCCCGGCCACGCCCGGCCATTGGTACAGCTCGCGCAGCCAGCCGGACAGGTTAGGATAGTCGACGATGCGCCGCAGGTTGCACTTGAAGTGCCCGTGATAGACGGCATCGAAGCGGACCAGGGTGGTGAACAGGCGCCAGTCGGCCTCGGTCAGGTACTCGCCGGCCAGGTAGCGCCGTTCGCCCAGCAGGGTTTCCAGCACGTCCAGCTCGTCGAACAGGCGGTCGAAGGCCTCCTCGTAGGCGGCCTGGGTGGTGGCGAAGCCGGCGCGGTACACGCCGTTGTTGACGTTCGGATAGATGCGCGCGTTCAGCGCGTCGATCTCTCCGCGCAGGGGCGCGGGATAGAAATCCAGGCGCGAGCCGGTCAGGCCGTCGAAGGCCGAGTTGAGCATGCGGATGATCTCCGATGACTCGTTGTTGACGATGCGCTCCAACTGCCGGTCCCACAGCAGCGGCACCGTGACGCGGCCGGTATAGGCCGGATCGTCGGCGGTGTAGCGCTGGTGCAGGTAATCGAAGCCATCCAGGGCGTCGCCCGTGGAGCCGTATTGCGGATCGAAGGTCCAGCCGTGCTCGCCCATCAGCCAGCCCACCACGGAGACGTCGATCAGCGCCTCCAGGCCTTTCAGCCTGCGCAGTATCAGGGTGCGATGGGCCCAGGGGCAGGCCAGCGACACGTACAGATGATAGCGTCCGGCCTCGGCGGCGAAGCCTCCGGTACCGCCGGGGCCGGGGCTGCCGTCGGGAGTGATCCAGTTGCGCCGCTGGGCCTGTTCGCGCCGGAAGCGGCCGTCTTTCGAGGTGTCGTACCACTGGTCGTGCCAGCGGCCTTCGATGAGCAGGCCCATGATGGCTCCCGTAGCGATGCGGAGAGGTCAGTGTAGCGGGCCTCGCTCAGCGAAAAGGCGCAAAGCTCGGGTCGTAACCATCGATCATTTCGATCGGTCGCGCTCGTCCCAGTAGCGTTGCGTGCGGACCAGGGCCTCCTCGCGGGGCGTACCGAGGGCGCGCAGGGCCAGGGCCATGGTCGCCAGCACGGCCAGCCGGCCGTAGTCGTCGTCGACCTCGCCGCGCCAGAAGGCCAGCAGCCAATCCGGGTCGAGGGATTCCGGCTTGACGTGGCGCTGCGGCGCCAGGGCCGGCCATTCCTCGTCCCAGTTTGCGCCGTCGGCCGTGCCGTAGAGATGGCTGGCGGCGTCCGGGTTGATCTCGATCTCGCCGCCGTCGCCCTTGATCACGATGGCGTTGTCGCCGAGCAGCCGGCTGGCCTCGCGGTGCACCGCCTGGTAGCCGGGATGGAAGATGCTCTGCAGGCTGCAGCGCGCGCCGAGCGGGTTGAGCAGACGCGCCAGGGAGTGGATCGGCGAGCGCAGGCCGAGGGTGTTGCGCAGGTCGATCATCCGCTGCAGCCGCGGCATCCAGGCGCCGAGCGGAATGAGGGCCAGGTTGCCGGCCGCGAGGGCCTGCTCCACCTGCGCCCAGTCCTTACATAGGGGAATGTCCAGCCGGTCGAGCAGCTGCTCGGTGTAGAGCCGTCCGGCGGTGTGCGCGCCACCACCGTGCAGGAGGATGCGCACGCCGTGCTGGGCCAGGCATTTGACCGCCAGCAGGTACCAGGGCAGGTGGCGCTTCTTGCCGGCATAGCTGGGCCAGTCCAGGTCGAGGTTCAGGCCGGCCGGGGGATGCAGCCGGGCGCGCACGGCTTCGGTGAAGCCGGCCAGCTCCTCGGGGCTTTCCTCCTTGTGCCGCAGCAGCATGAGGAAGGCGCCGAGCTGGGTGTCCTCGGTCTTGCCGTCGAGCAGCATGCCCATGGCCTCGCGGGCTTCCTCGCGGGTCAGGCCGCGCGCGCCGCGCTTGCCCTTGCCGAGGATGCGGACGAACTGGGCGAAAGGGTGTTCCGTAACGGTGGTCATAGGCAATTCGTCGGTTTCGGCAGGCCGGCCAGCTTGGCGGCCAGTTTGGCGGGGGTGCCCTTGAACAGGCGGTTCAGGTGCAGGCTGTTGCCTTTCTCCGGGCCGAGCTGCTGGGCGACGTACTTGATCAGCGGACGGGTCGCCGGCGACAGCTGGAACTCTGCGTAGAAGGTGCGCAGCAGACGGAGGATTTCCCAGTGCTCGGCGCTCAGCTCCAGCTCCTCGCGTGCGGCCAAGGCTTCGGCGACGGTCTCGGACCAGTCCTGCAGCTCGATCAGGTAGCCGTCCTTGTCCAGGGGCAGGCGGCGGCCGGCGACGTTCAGGTCGCTCATAGCCAGCCGTTGACCTTGGCGTAATGGGTGCACAGCTCGACGAAGCCGGGGTAGTCCACCGTCTTCACCCGTTCGGGGAGCCCGACCTGGCGCGCGGCCACGTCTTCCGCGAGGGCATACAGCTTGATCGAGTCGGGCAGGCGCTCCAGTTCCTGCTGTGGCGCGCTGCCGGGTTGCAGGGCATGGCAGGCGTCGCCGCAGAGCAGCAGGCCGTCGTGGGGGCCGAGCAGGCGCAGGACGCTGTCCAGGCGGCTGGCGAACGGCGATTGGGAAAGCAGATGCAGGGTAGCCATCAGAGCGTGATCACCAGGTCGTAACGGTCGAGGAGATTCGCCAGCTCCGGTCCTTCCAGCGGAGTGACCGGCAGGCTCAGGGGCTGGCCGTCGAGGCTGCGCAGGCGCAGGCTCTGGCGGCAGACGTAGAGGTCTTCCACGCCGAACAGCGGCAGGGCCTGGAGGTTGGCGCCGAGGTCCTTCTGCTCGATGGCCGCGGGCTGCTGCTTGGGCAGCAGCTGGAACACGCCGTCATCGAGGAACAGGATGCCGATCGGCAGTTCGTAGGCGCCGCCGGCCAGGGCGATGTCCAGCGCCTCGCGGGCGCCGGGGCCGCCCCAGGGGCTCTGGCGGCTGATGAGGAGCATCGACTTGGCCATCTCAGGCACCTCCGAAGCAGACCAGACGGTCGGCCTGCTGGGCGGCCTCGTGCAGCTGGCCGAGGCCGGACAGCTCCCACGGCGGCGCGACGCTGACCGCCGTGCGGCCGTAGCGCTTCGCTTCTTCCTCGTTCAGCTCGCCGCGGCGCAGGGCGGCGGCGATGCAGACCACGGCATCCAGCCGGTGGTTCGCGACGAAGGCGCGCCACTGGGCGGGCAGATCCGCCTCGTCCTGGGGCGTGACGACCCCGCCCGAAGCGTTGTGCACGCCGTCCTGGTAGAAGAACAGCCGGTTGATCTCGTGGCCGCCGGCGAGCACGGCTTCGGCGAAGCGCAGCGCCCGCCGCGAGGACGGCGCGTGGGGAGGCGAGAAGAGGGCGATGGCGAATTTCATGACGCGTGGCCGCAAGAGGAAGAGAAAGTAGAAATGATACGCCAGAAAAGCGAAAGCCCGCAGCGAGCGGGCTTTCGTACCGGCGGAGGGAGCGTCCGTCAGTCGTCGGAGCTCACCACGCCGAAGATCTGCAGCAGGCTGACGAACAGGTTGTAGATGGACACGTACAGGCTGATCGTCGCCATGATGTAGTTGCGTTCGCCGCCGTGGATGATCGCGCTGGTCTGCATCAGGATGCAGGCCGAGGAGAACAGCACGAAGCCGGCACTGATCGCCAGTTGCAGGCCGCTGATCTGGAAGAACAGGGCGGCCAGTGTGGCGGCGAGCAGGACGAAGAAGCCGACGGTGACGAAGCCGCTGAGGAAGCTCATGTCCTTGCGGGTGGTCAGCACGTAGGCGGACAGGCCGCCGAACACCACGGCGGTCATGGCGAAGGCCGCGGACACCACTTCGCCGCCGTTGGCCATGCCCAGGTAGCGGTCGAGGATCGGGCCCAGGGTGTAGCCCATGAAACCGGTCAGGGCGAAGGTGGAGACCAGGCCCCAGGCCGAGTCGCGCAGCTTCACGGTGAGGAAGAACAGGCCGTAGAAGCCGATCAGCACGACGAAGACGTTCGGATAGGCCACCTTCATCTGCTGGGCCGCGAAGGCCACCAGGCCGCTGAAGGCGAGGGTGAGCGCCAGCAGGCCGTAGGTGTTGCGCAGGACGCGGCTTACCTCCAGCTGTTCGGCTTGCGCGGATCTGAGTGCGTAGTTCTGTTCGTGCATGACACGCTCCTTACTGGAACAGTTTCCGTATTTCGATAGCGTGATCATAACAAAGGGGAGCGGGCTGCCAACCCACAGAGTTTGACAGTGTATTTCCGGGGCCAGGCTGCGGCCGGCTCCGCTCGAACTTTTCCGCCGGGACGCCGGTCCACCGCAGACAGCTTCCCACCCACCAAGGAGGCAGGCCATGCCACGCACGATCTGGAAGGGCGCGGTCAGTTTCGGTCTGGTGCACATCCCCGTGGCGGTAGTGCCCGCGACCCGCAGCAGCAACGCAATCGACTTCGACTGGCTGGACCGGCGCAGTATGGACCCGGTCGGCTACAAGCGGGTCAACAAGGTGACCGGCGAGGAGCTGGAGGCCAGGGACATCGTCAAGGGCGTGCAGTACGAGAAGGGCCGCTACGTGGTGCTCAGCGACGAGGAGATCCGCGCCGCGCATCCCAAGGCGACCCAGACGGTGGACATCCTCTCCTTCGTCGACGCGAAGAAGATCCCCTTCCTCTACCTGGACACGCCGTACTACCTGCTGCCGGACAAGCGCGGCGAGAAGGTCTACGGGCTGCTGCGCGAAGCCCTGACCGCCACCGGCAAGGTCGCCGTGGCCAACGTGGTCCTGCGCAGCAAGCAGCACCTGGCGGTGATCATGCCGCTGGACGGCGCGCTGGTGCTGGACACCCTGCGCTGGGCCGACGACGTCAGCGGGGTCGACTCCCTGGAGCTGAAGCCGGAAGTCCTCGAACCCGAGCTCAGCGAGCGCGAGCGGGACATGGCCGTGCGCCTGGTCGAGGGCATGAGCGAGGACTGGGACCCGCAGCGCTATCACGACAGCTTCCAGGCCCAGATCATGCGCCTGGTGGAGCAGAAGGCCGAGGCCGGCAAGATCGAGGAGGTCGGCGCGGAGGAGGCGGTCGAGGCGCCCGGCGCCGAGGTGATCGACCTGACCGAGCTGCTCAGGCGCAGCCTGCGGCCCAAGGCCGGCGAGAAGGCCGCAGCTCCGCACGGCGCCGCTTCCGGCCGGGGCGGCGCGAAGGGGGCGGCTGGGCGGCGCACGACCAAGAAGGCGGGCTGAGCCCACCTACTTGTCCGTTTCTTCCTCGGTGGTGTGGGTCAGCTTGCCGTCGTTCGGCGGGGTGTACTTGATCTCCTCGGGCGGCTCGTATTCCGGCTGCTGCGGGAAGTCCCCCGGATGGTTCCAGACCACCGGGTCGGGCTGGGGAATGTCGGATCGCTGGTTCATCTCGCACTCCTGGCGGTTCGTTACGGCGGTCGGCCAAGCAAGACCGCGATGCACGGATTATCGTTTATGGGAGGCCGGTACGCCGGCGGGGTTCCCGCGGCGACGGGCCGCGGGACGAGCGGCTGCGTGCTTCGCCACTGAACTTTTCCGGCCCTCCTGTCTCGGAATCAGCATGGCCGGGAAAGGCGCGCGACGCCAAGTACCGATCGTCCTCGTGCCCTCGTCGGGCGGCCAGTCCGCGTCGGCGAGACGGTGAGCCCGTTCTGCGATGCCTTGAGGAATGAGCCGATGCCCGACACCTGGTCCCCGGATTTGCGCCAGCCCGGCGTGCATTGCGAGAACCATCGGCCGAGCCTGGACGAAGCGCTGGAGCTGCCGCGCATCGCCATCGAGGACACCGAGCCGGTGATCGACAACGGCCGCTTCGCGGTCAAGGCGATCGCCGGCCAGCCGGTGACGGTCACCAGCACCATCTTCACCGACGGCCACGACCAGCTGGCCGCCGCGCTGTACTGGCGGGCGGACGGCGAGGCCGGCTGGCACCGCCTGCGCATGAAGTTCGTCGGCAACGACCGCTGGCAGGCGGAGTTCACCCCGCTGCGGGTGGCCCGCCACCTGTTCGTGGTCGAGGCCTGGTGGGACGTCTACGCCAGCTACCGGCACGACCTGCAGAAGAAGCACGCCTCCGGCATGATCCTCACCCTCGAGCTGCAGGAAGGCCGCCTGCTGCTGCAGCAGGCCAGCGAGCGCAGCCAGGGCGAGGTTCGCGCCCTGCTGGACGACCTGCTCGCCCGGCTGGACAGCGTTTCGCACACCGAGGCGGTGAGCCTGCTGTTGAGCGGCGAGGCGGTAGCCGCGATGGCCGCCGCCGACCCGCGCCCGCACCGCTGCCACAGCCTCGCCTATCCGCTGGAGGTGGAGCGCGAGCTGGCCCAGTTCGCCAGCTGGTACGAGCTCTTCCCGCGTTCGCAGACCGACGACCCGCACCGCCACGGCACCTTCCGCGACGTCATCGCACGCCTGCCGGCGATCCACGACATGGGCTTCGATGTGCTCTATTTCCCGCCGATCCACCCGATCGGCAAGCGCTTCCGCAAGGGCCGCAACAACAGTCTGGAGCCCGGGCCGGACGATCCCGGCAGCCCCTACGCCATCGGCAGCGAGGAGGGCGGCCACGAGGCCATCCACCCGCAGCTCGGCAGCCGCGAGGATTTCCGCGCGCTGGTCGCCGCCGCCGGCGAGTACGAGCTGGAGATCGCCTTGGACTTCGCCGTGCAGTGCTCCCAGGACCATCCCTGGCTGCAGCAGCATCCGGGCTGGTTCTCCTGGCGTCCGGACGGCAGCATCCGCTACGCCGAGAACCCGCCGAAGAAGTACCAGGACATCGTCAACGTCGACTTCTACGCCGCGGACGCCATCCCCGACCTGTGGGTGGCCCTGCGCGACGTGGTGCTGGGCTGGGTGGCCGAGGGGGTGAAGATCTTCCGCGTCGACAACCCGCACACCAAGCCGCTGCCTTTCTGGGAGTGGCTGATCGGCGACGTGCGCGGCCGGCACCCGGAGGTGATCTTCCTCTCTGAGGCCTTCACCCGCCCGTCGATGATGCTGCGCCTGGGCAAGCTCGGCTTCTCGCAGAGCTACACCTACTTCACCTGGCGCAACACCAAGGAAGAGCTGGCCAGCTACTTCACCGAGCTCAACCAGGCGCCGGCCCGGCACTGCATCCGCCCCCACTTCTTCGTCAACACCCCGGACATCAACCCCTTCTTCCTGCAGCACACCGGGCGCGCCGGCTTTCTCATCCGCGCCGCCCTGGCGACCATGGGCTCGGGGCTGTGGGGCATGTACTCGGGCTTCGAGCTGTGCGAGTCGGCGGCGCTGCCGGGCCGGGAGGAATACCTGGACTCGGAGAAGTACGAGATCCGCCCGCGCGACTACCAGGCGCCGGGCAACATCGTCGCCGAGATCGCCCAGCTCAACCGCATCCGCCGCTACAACCCGGCGCTGCAGACCCACCTGGGCCTCGAGCTCTACAACGTCTGGAACGACAACATCCTGCTGTTCGGCAAGCGCACGGCGGATCTGTCCAACTTCGTCCTGGTGGCGATCAACCTCGATCCCTGGCATCCCCAGGAGGGCAACTTCGAGCTGCCGCTGTGGGAGTTCGGCCTGCCCGACCACGCCGCCATGCACGGCGAGGACCTGATGAACGGCCATCGCTGGACCTGGCACGGCAAGGTCCAGTGGACCCGCCTGGACCCCGAGCACCTGCCCTTCGGCATCTGGAGGCTGACGCCGCCCGGGTGAGCGGACGCGCCGAGATCCGCCGCTGGACAACCCCGTGCATCGTTTCCACAGACGAGAGAATCATGGCCCAACCGACCCCGTCCGCCGCCTTCATCGAGGACCCGCTCTGGTACAAGGACGCGGTGATCTACCAGGTGCACGTCAAGTCGTTCTTCGATTCCAACAACGACGGCATCGGCGACTTCCCCGGGCTCACCGCCAAGCTCGACTACATCGCCGACCTGGGCGTCAACACCATCTGGCTGCTGCCGTTCTACCCCTCGCCGCGCCGCGACGACGGCTACGACATCGCCGAGTACCGCGGCATCCATTCCGACTACGGCAACCTGGCCGATGCCCGCCGCTTCCTCGGCGAGGCGCACAAGCGCGGGCTGCGGGTGATCACCGAGCTGGTCATCAACCACACCTCGGACCAGCACCCCTGGTTCCAGCGCGCGCGCAAGGCGAAGAAGGGCTCGGCGGCGCGCAACTTCTACGTCTGGTCGGACAGCGACGAAAAGTACCCGGACACCCGGATCATCTTCCTCGACACCGAGAAGTCCAACTGGACCTGGGACCCGGTGGCCGGGCAGTTCTACTGGCACCGCTTCTACGCGCACCAGCCGGACCTGAACTTCGACAACCCGCAGGTGATGAAGGCGGTGCTGCGGATCATGCGCTACTGGCTGGACATGGGCGTCGACGGCCTGCGCCTGGACGCCATTCCCTACCTGATCGAGCGCGACGGCACCAACAACGAGAACCTGCCCGAGACCCACGCGGTGCTCAAGCGCATCCGCGCCGAACTCGACGCCCACTACCCGGACCGCATGCTGCTGGCCGAGGCCAACCAGTGGCCGGAGGACACCCAGCCGTATTTCGGCGGCACCCCGGAGGGCAGGGGCGACGAATGCCACATGGCCTTCCACTTCCCGCTGATGCCGCGCATGTACATGGCCCTGGCCCAGGAAGACCGCTTTCCGATGACCGACATCCTGCGCCAGACCCCGGAGATCCCGGCCGACTGCCAGTGGGCGATCTTCCTGCGCAACCACGACGAGCTGACCCTGGAGATGGTCACCGACCGCGAGCGCGACTACCTGTGGAACTACTACGCCGCCGACCGCCGGGCGCGGATCAACCTGGGGATACGTCGGCGCTTGGCGCCGCTCCTGGAGCGCGACCGGCGGCGCATCGAGCTGCTCAACAGCCTGTTGCTGTCGATGCCCGGCACGCCGGTGATCTACTACGGCGACGAGATCGGCATGGGCGACAACATCTACCTGGGCGACCGCGACGGCGTGCGCACGCCGATGCAATGGAGCAACGACCGCAACGGCGGCTTCTCCCGCGCCGACCCTGCCGGCCTGGTGCTGCCGGCGATCATGGACCCGCTGTACGGCTTCCAGAGCGTCAACGTCGAGGCCCAGCAGCGCGACAGCTATTCGCTGCTCAACTGGACCCGGCGCATGCTCGCCGTGCGCAAGCAGCAGAAGGCCTTCGGCCGCGGCGTCCTCAAGCTGCTGACGCCGGCCAACCGGCGGGTCTTCGCCTACCTGCGCGAGTACCACGCCGACAGCGCCAGCGAGACCATCCTCTGCGTCGCCAACGTCTCGCGCTCGGCCCAGGCGGTGGAGCTGGACCTGTCTTCCTACGCCGGCATGGTGCCGGTGGAGATGACCGGCGGCAGCGCCTTTCCGCCGATCGGCCAACTGCCCTATCTGCTGACCCTGCCGCCCTACGGCTTCTGCTGGTTCCTGCTGGCCTCCGCCGCGCAGATGCCGAGCTGGCACCACAAGCCGGTGGAGACCATGCCCGAGTTCCGCACCCTGGTGATCAAGCGCCTGGACAACCTGCTCGAACCCCTCAACCGGCGCATCCTGGAGAAGGAGGCGCTGCCGGCCTACCTGCCCAAGCGCCGCTGGTTCGCCAAGGACACCCCGCTGGAGAACCTGCACATCGTCTACACCCTGGCCTTTCCCACCACGCCGCGGCCGGTGCTGTTCTGCGAGATCGAGGTCGGCCCGGAGGGCAACCGCCAGCGCTACCAGCTGCCGCTGGGCTTCCTGCCGGAAGAGGAGTTCGGCAACGTCCTGCCCCAGCAGCTGGCCCTGGCCCGGGTGCGGCGCGGTCGGCGGGTGGGGCTGTTGACCGACGGCTTCACCCTCGAGGGCTTCGTCCGCGCGCTGATCCCGGCCCTGTGCGAACGCCGCGTGCTGCCCCTGGAGCAGGGCGAGCTGCGCTTCGTGCCGACGCCCCCGCTGGCGGAGATCAACCTGCCGGCGGACGCCGAGGTGCGCTACCTGTCGGCCGAGCAGTCGAACAGCTCGGTGGTGATCGGCAACGTCATGGTGCTCAAGCTGATCCGCCGGGTCATTCCCGGCGTTCACCCGGAACTGGAGATGGGCCTGTACCTGACCCTGCACGGCTTCCACCACATCGCCCTGGTGCTCGGCGAGGTCTGCCGGGTGGATGCCGAGGGCCAGGGCACCGTGCTGATGATGTTGCAGCGCTACCTGGAGAACCAGGGCGACGCCTGGGAGTGGACGCAGAACACCCTCGACCGCGCCATCCGCGACGAGCTGGCCGGCGGCGAGTCGAGCCTGGAGAACCAGTACAGCGCGCTCAAGGAGCTGGAGCGCTTCGCCGCCCGGCTCGGCCAGCGCCTCGGCGAGATGCACCAGACCCTGGCCGCGCCGACCGACGACCCGGACTTCGCCAGCCTGCCGACCGGCGCCGAGGATGCCGAGCGCTGGGCCGGCAGCATCAGCGCGCAGCTGGAGCGGGCGCTGCAGATCCTCGAGCAGCGCCAGGCCGACCTGGAGGGGGCCGACCGCGACGCGCTCGCGCACCTGTTGCAGGGACGCGACGCCCTGTTCGCGCAGGTGCCCGAGCTGGCCCGGCGCTGCATCGGCGGCCTGCGCTTCCGCGTGCATGGCGACCTGCACCTGGGGCAGGTGCTGGTGGTGCAGGGCGACGCCTACCTCATCGACTTCGAGGGCGAGCCGTCGCGGCCGTTGGCCGAGCGGCGCGACAAGCTCAGCCCGTACAAGGACGTGACCGGCATCCTGCGCTCGATCGGCTACGCGATGGTCATGGCCGTGCGCAACGCGCAGAGTGCCGACAGCTCCCCCGAATCCCACCTGGCCCGCCAGCGCATTGCCGCGCTGTACCAGTACAACGCGCGCAAGGCCTTCCTCGGTGCCTACCGCGAGGCGGCGGCGGGCATCGGCCACGCCTGGGGCGAGGACGGCGAGGAGGCGGCGCTGGCGCTGTTCAGCCTGGAGAAGACCGCCTACGAGATCGCCTACGAAGCCGAACACCGGCCGGCCTGGCTGAACGTGCCGCTGCAGGGGTTGGTGAAGCTGGCGCACCAGTTGATCGACGGAGACCTGCCATGAGTGCCTCTATGCCCCAGACCTACCCGGGCGACGCCCTGCTGCCCGGCGAGGACGACGTGGATGCGCTGATCCGCGGCGAGCACGCCGATCCCTTCGCCATCCTCGGTCCCCATGCCGACGGCGAGGGGGCGATCGTGCGGGTCTATCTGCCCCACGCGGTGGCCGTCGACCTGCTCGACCGGACCGGCGGGAAGCTGGCGGACATGGAACCCAGCCGCGTGCCGGGCCTGTTCGTCTGTCGCCTGGAGCGGCAGCAGCCGTACCAGCTGCGGATCCGCTGGGCGGAGGGCGAGCAGGTCACCGAGGACCCCTACAGCTTCGGCCCGCTGCTCGGCGTGATGGATCTCTACCTGTTCGCCGAGGGCAACCACCGCAACCTGGGCCAGGTCTTCGGCGCCCAGTGCCTGACGGTGGAGGGCGTGGCGGGCGTGCGCTTCGCGGTGTGGGCGCCGAACGCCCGGCGGGTCTCGGTGGTCGGCCCCTTCAACGGCTGGGACGGCCGCCGCCATCCCATGCGCCTGCGCCATCCGGCCGGGGTCTGGGAGCTCTTCATCCCGCGTCTGGCGCCGGGCGAGCCTTACAAGTACGAGCTGCTCGGCCAGCACGGCATCCTGCCGCTGAAGGCCGACCCGGTGGCCCTGGCCACCGAGGCGCCGCCGAATACCGCCTCCAGGGTCGCCAGCCCCCTGGCGCACGACTGGCAGGACGACACCTGGTTGCAGCAGCGCGCCGCCCGCCAGGGCGCGGACGCGCCGCTGGCCATCTACGAGCTGCACGTCGGCTCCTGGCGCCGGGAAGGCGGCGAGGGCGGGGCGCTGCTGAACTGGCGGCAGTTGGCCGAGCGGCTGATCCCCTACGTGATCGAGACCGGCTTCACCCACATCGAGCTGCTGCCGATCATGGAGCACCCGTTCGGCGGCTCCTGGGGCTACCAGCCGCTCTCGCAGTTCGCCCCCAGCGCCCGCTACGGCTCGCGGGAGGACTTCGCCGCCTTCGTCGACGCCTGTCATCAGGCCGGCATCGGGGTGATCCTCGACTGGGTGCCGGCGCACTTTCCCACCGACGCCCACGGCCTCGCCCGCTTCGACGGCACCGCCCTGTACGAGTACGCCCATCCCTTCGAGGGCTTCCACCAGGACTGGGACACCTTCATCTACAACCTCGGCCGCACCGAGGTGCACGGCTTCATGATCGCCTCGGCGCTGCATTGGCTGCGCGAGTTCCATGTCGACGGCCTGCGTGTCGACGCGGTCGCCTCGATGCTCTACCGCGACTACTCGCGCAACGCCGGCGAGTGGATTCCCAACCGCCACGGCGGGCGCGAGAACCTGGAGTCCATCGAGTTCCTCCGCCACCTGAACGACGTGGTCAAGACCGAGGCGCCGGGCGCGCTGGTCATCGCCGAGGAGTCCACCGCCTGGCCGGGGGTCAGCAAGCCCGTCGCCGAGGGCGGCCTCGGCTTCGACTACAAGTGGAACATGGGCTGGATGCACGACACCCTGAAGTACATGGGCCAGGACCCGATCCATCGCCGCCACCACCACGACCTGATGACCTTCGGCCTGATCTACGCCTTCTCCGAGCGCTTCATCCTGCCGCTCTCCCACGACGAGGTGGTGCACGGCAAGCGCTCGCTGATCGACAAGATGCCCGGCGACCGCTGGCAGAAGTTCGCCAACCTGCGCGCCTACCTGTCGTTCATGTGGACCATGCCGGGCAAGAAGCTGCTGTTCATGGGCGGCGAGTTCGGCCAGTGGCGGGAATGGAGCCACGACCACGAGCTGGACTGGTACCTGCTCAACTACGGCGACCACCAGGGCTTGCAGCGCCTGGTCAAGGACCTCAACCGGCTCTACCGCCAGGAGCCGGCCCTGCACGTGCAGGACTGCGTGCCGGCCGGCTTCCAGTGGCTGGTCGGCGACGACCGCCACAACAGCGTGTTCGCCTGGCTGCGCTGGAGCCCCACCGGCTACCCGCTCATGGTGGTCGCCAACTTCACCCCGGTGGTGCGCCACGGCTACCGCGTCGGCGTGCCCAGCGGCGGGCAGTGGCTGGAAGTGCTCAACAGCGACGCCGAGTTCTACGCCGGCTCCAACGTCGGCAACGCCGGCGGGGTGATCGCCGACGACCTCTCCAGCCACGGCCAGCCGCATACCCTGACGCTCAACCTGCCGCCGCTCGGGGTGCTGATCCTGCGGCCGGAGTGACGCGCCCGGACGGGCGTCTCGGTTCCGCGTCCTGCGCTAGGCTGAGAGGAGTCGGGCGGACCGTCCTGCGGGCCGCCCAGTCGTCACGGGAGCCCTCCATGAGTCAGGCCATCGATGTGCTGCGCAGCGAACACCAGGCGATCGCTTGCATTCTCAAGATCCTCCAGCGCATGGCCAACCGGGCGCGGCTGGGCACCGCGAGCGGCGCGGACATCGGCGCGCTGCTGGACTTCCTGTGGGACTTCGTCGACCAGTGCCATCACGGCAAAGAGGAGGGGCTGCTGTTCCCGGCCCTGCGACGGAGCTGCGTGGAACAGGGCTGCGAGCTGATCGGCGAACTTTCGGTCGAACACCAGCAGGGCAGCTTCCTGCTGCGCGCCCTGCGCCAGGCGGTCGAGCCGGTCTTCGACGGCGAAGCCTTCGCCGTCGCCACCCGGCAATACGTCGAGTTCACCGAGCGGCACATCGCCAAGGAGAGCGCGGAGCTCTTCCCCCTGGCCCTGCAGATCCTCCGTCCCGACCAACTGGACGCCATGCAGCGCGACTTCGCCGCCTTCGAGCTGAAGACCGTCGGCCGGGAGCGCAGCCAGCAGCTGCACGAGCAGATGCGGTGCTGGAAGGTCGAGTAGGCCGTTTCCGCCTGCCCGATTCCGCCCTCGGGTTTTCTCCCCCCGGCGCCGGCCCGGCTTTTCTTTATTTGCCCCTTTTCCGCATTCGAAACTTCGAACTTCGGAAACTGTTTTCGCCCCTCTTTCCGCCATATCCGGAGGGCCGGGGAAAGTTCGCGGCCGATCTGGCGCGAAGATGACCAAAGGCGTTTTATGGGGTGTTCCTAGTATAAAGACAACAACAAACAACTTATTGATTTGTAAGGGTTTTTATATGGTTTTTATATAAAAATCGTCGAAAAAAGGCGGTGGCACAGGCGTTGCAATTTCATATCCGTCCCGTTAGCCGATATTCAGGAGATTTGATCATGGCTTACAAAATCGACGGTTCCCAATGCACCGCCTGCGCCGCCTGCGAACCCGAATGCCCCAACGACGCCATTTATGAAAAAGGCGGCGTGTTCGCCATCAAGGCGGACCTGTGCACCGAATGCGTCGGTCATTTCGACGACGCCCAGTGCGTGGCCAACTGCCCGGTCGACTGCATCGTCATCGACAAGAGCGTTCCGCGCTACCAGGCCGTCTGACCCCCGTTTTCGGAGCGCCAAGCATGCACAGCGTCGTCTGCATCAAGCAGGTGCCGGACTCGGCCCAGATCAGGGTGCACCCGGTCACCAACACCATCATGCGCCAGGGAGTTCCGGCGATCGTCAACCCCTACGACCTGTTCGCCCTGGAGGAGGCGCTGCGCCTCAAGGACCAGTTCGGCGGCACGGTCACCGTCGTCTGCATGGGGCCGCCCATGGCCGAGGCGGCGCTGCGCAAGTGCCTGTCCTTCGGGGCGGACGACGCCATCCTGGTGTCGGACCGGGCCTTCGCCGGCTCCGACACCCTGGCCACGTCCTATGCCCTCAGCGCCACCATCCGCAAGATCATGGAGGACATGCCGGTCGACCTGATCTTCACCGGCAAGCAGACCATCGACGGCGACACCGCCCAGGTCGGGCCGGGCATCGCCAAGCGGCTGGGTTACCAGCTGCTGACCTACGTCTCGCGGATCGTCGATCTGGACGTGGCGAACAAGGAGATCCAGGTGGAGCGTCGGGCCGAGGGCGGCGTGCAGCTGCTCAAGACCGCCACGCCCTGCCTGATCACCATGCTCGAAGGGACCAACGAGATGCGCTTCGGCGACCTGGACGATCTGTTCCGCGCCGCCCGCCACGAGCTCAAGGTCTGGGACCGCGAGGCCGCCGGCATCGACGCCGTGGAAATGATCGGCCTCAAGGGCAGCCCCACCGTGGTGAGCAAGGTCTTCGCCCCCCGGCCGCGCAGCAAGCGGGCCGAGATGATCGAGGTGCACGACAGCGAGCCGAAGAACCTGGCCGTGACCCTGCTGGCCAAGCTGTTCACCCAGCACCCGAAGCTGGAACAGGAAATCGCCAAGCGGGCGGTGTGAGGAGAACGAGATGAGCGAACAAGCGAAAAAGCCGGCCAAGAAGAAGGTCGCGCTGGACCCCCGTTTCGTCGATTACCGTCATGTCTGGGTCGTCGTCGAGAGCGAGCGCGGCGAGGTGCATCCGGTGTCCTGGGAACTCCTGGGCGAAGGCCGCAAGCTGGCCGACGCCCTCGGCGTGGAGCTCTGCGGCGTGGTCATCTGCGGCCCCGGCGAGCGCGGCCGGGGCATCTGCGGCGAGGCCTTCCAGTACGGCGCCGACAAGTGCTACCTGGTCCAGGACGAGGTCCTGCGGGACTACCGCAACGACCCCTACACCAAGGCGCTCACCGACCTGGTGAACCGCTACCAGCCGGAAGTCCTCATGCTCGGCGCCACCACCCTGGGCCGCGATCTGGCCGGCTCGGTGGCCACTACCCTGGGCACCGGGCTGGTGGCGGACTGCACCGAGCTGGTCATCGATATCGAGACGCGTAACCTCGCGGCCACCCGGCCGACCTTCGGCGGCTCGCTGCTGTGCACCATCATGACCCAGCGTCACCGGCCGCAGATGGCCACGGTGCGGCCGCGGGTGATGGCCATGCCGGAGGCGGCCTCCGGTCGCCAGGGCGAGATCGTCGAGGTGCTGTTCTCGATGATCGAGACCTCCATCGTCACCAAGGTGCTGGAGTTCATCCCCGACGACACCCGCGACAAGCCCAACCTGCCGTTCGCCGACATCATCGTCGCCGGCGGGCGGGGCCTGCGGAGTCAGGAGAACTTCCAGCACGTCTGGGACCTGGCCCGGGTGCTGGGCGCCGAGGTCGGCGCCTCGCGGCCGGTGGTGCAAGCCGGCTGGGCCGAACTGGACCGCCAGGTCGGGCAGTCCGGCAAGACCGTGCGGCCCAAGCTCTACATCGCCGCCGGTATCTCCGGGGCGATCCAGCACCGGGTGGGGATGGACGGGGCCGATGTGATCGTCGCCATCAACAGCGATCCCAACGCGCCGATCTTCGACTTCGCCCACTACGGCATCGTCGGCAACGCCACGGCGATCCTCCCGGCCCTGACCGAGGCCTTCAAGGCCCATCTGGCCCAAGCGAAAAAGACCGGCTGACAGGAGAACACCATGGCTGAAACATTCGACGTGATCGTGGTCGGCGCCGGCATGGCCGGCAACGCCGCCGCCTACACCCTGGCCAAGGGCGGGCTGAAGGTGCTGCAGATCGAGCGGGGCGAGACCCCCGGCTCGAAGAACGTGCAGGGCGCCATCCTCTATGCCGACGCCATCGAGCGGATCATCCCCGACTTCCGCGAGGACGCCCCGCTGGAGCGGCACCTGATCGAGCAGCGGGTCTGGGTGATGGACGACGCCTCCTACATGGGCACCCACTACCGCTCCGAGGACTTCAACAAGCCGCCCTACAACCGCTACACCATCATCCGCGCCCACTTCGACCAGTGGTTCAACAAGAAGGCCCGCGAGGCCGGGGTGCTGACCATCTGCGAGACCACGGTGACCGAGCTGCTGCAGGAAGGCGGCAGGGTGGTGGGCGTGCGCACCGACCGCAAGGGCGCCGAGATCCGCGCGGCTGCGGTGATCCTCGCCGACGGGGCGAACTCGCGCCTGGCGGTGAAGGCCGGCTTCCAGCCGGAGGTCAGGCCCGAGAACGTGGCCTTGGCGGTGAAGGAGATCCACTTCCTGCCCCAGGAAACCATCGAGTCCCGCTTCAACATCGGCGAGGAGGAGGGCGTGGTCATCGAGATGGCCGGCAAGATCAGCGCCGGCATGATGGGTACGGGCTTCCTCTACACCAACAAGGAGTCCATCACCCTGGGCGTCGGCTGCATGCTCTCCGACTTCAAGGAGCAGAAGGTCACCCCCTACGAGTTGCTCGACCGGATGAAGGCCCACCCCTCCATCGCGCCGCTGATCGCCGGCAGCGAGATGAAGGAATACGCCGCGCACCTGATCCCCGAGGGCGGCTACAACGCCATTCCCCAGGTCTACGGCGACGGCTGGCTGATCTCCGGCGACGCCGGCCAGTTCGTCAACGGCATCCACCGCGAAGGCTCCAACCTGGCCATCACCACCGGCATGCTGGCGGCGCAGACCCTGGTCGAGCTGAAGGCCGCCGGTCGGCCGTTCAGCGCCGTCAACCTGGCCGCCTACAAGCGGAAACTGGACGACAGCTTCGTCATGAAGGACCTGAAGAAGTACCGGCGTCTGCCGGAGATCTTCCACCACAACAAGCATTTCTTCACCACCTATCCCGAGCTCTTCTCCAAGGCGGCGCAGACCCTCATCCGGGTCGACGGCGTGGACAAGAAGAGCAAGGAAAAGGCCATCAAGCAGAGCTTCATTGCCTCCCGCTCGCTACTCGGGCTGATCGGCGATGCCTTCAAGTTCTGGCGCGCTGTCGAGTAAGGGGGCTGCCATGTCGAAGATCGAAGAGAAACTGTTCCAGGACCGCTACCGGGTCGACGCCGGCCGGCCGCATATCCGCATCAAGGACGCCGGGCTGTGCCGCGACTGCCGCAACCAGCAGTGCACGGTCTGCTGCCCCGCCGGCTGCTACAGCCGCGAGGCCGGCGGCCAGGTGGCGCTGACCACCGACGGCTGCCTGGAATGCGGCACCTGCCGGATCATCTGCGACGAACACCGCAACGTGGAATGGGAATGGCCCCGCGGCGGGTTCGGCATCCTGTTCAAGTTCGGCTGAGGAGGCAGGGGATGGACGACATTCATCGCTTTCTCGCCCACGCCATCCGGCTGGAGACGGACTCGGCGCGCCGCTACGAGGAACTGGCGGAGGCCATGCGCACGCTCGGCGACCGGGAAGTGGCGGACTTCTTCCGGGAAATGGCGCACTACTCGCGGCTGCATCTGAACGACGCCATGACCCGAGGCGGTTTCCACTCGCCACCGGAGCTGGCGCCCGAGGAATACCGCTGGCCCGACGGCGTCAGCCCGGAGGCGGCCGGCTGGGGCGGGGTGGACGGCTTCATGGACGTGCCCGCCGCCCTGGAGCTGGCCCTCGACGGGGAACGGCGCAGCCTGGAGTTCTACCGGGGGATCGCCGCCGACACCGGCAATCCCAAGGTCGGGACGCTGGCCCGGGCGTTCGCCGACGAGGAGGCCGGGCACGTCGCCCAGCTGGAGGCGCGGCTGGCCAGGGTGGCGGCCGGCCGCACGGGCGCGTGAAGGATCAGGGCTGGAAGCGGTAGCCGACGCCGATCTCGGTCAGCAGGTGGCGCGGCTGGGCCGGGTTGTCCTCGATCTTCTGCCGCAGGTGGCCGACGTAGACCCGCAGGTACTGGTGGTTCTCCACCGCCTGGCCGCCCCAGATCTGCAGCAGCAACTGGCGGTGGGTCAGCACCCGGCCCGGATTCGAGGCCAGCAGGATCAGCAGGCGGTACTCGATCTGGGTCAGGTGCAGGGGCTCGCCGCCGCGGCTCACCTGGCGCCGCACGCAGTCGATCTGGCAGTCGCCGAAGCGGATCAGCGGGTCGGCCTGGCCGCGCTCCTGCTGGCTGCGGCGCAGCAAGGCGCGGACCCGGGCCAGCAGCTCGGAGACGCCGAAGGGCTTGGTCAGGTAGTCGTCGCCCCCGGCGTCCAGCGCGGCCACCTTGTGGGCCTCCTGGCTGCGCGCCGAGAGGATCAGGACGGGGACCCGGGACCAGGCCCGATAGTCGCGGATGAAGTCCACGCCGTCCCGATCCGGCAGGCCCAGGTCGAGGATCAGCAGGTCCGGCTTGTGCGCGCCGGCCTCCACCGCGCCCTGGGCCGCCGTGCCCGTCTCGATCACGGCATAGCCTTCCCCTTCCAGGGTGGCGGCGACGAATTCCCGGATCTGCCGGTCGTCCTCGACCAGCAGGATGTTGGCGGTCTCGCTCACGTTGCTTCCTCCAGTTCTTCCAGCGCGGGCGGGTTGCCGATGGGCAGGCGCAGGCGGAAGCAGGCGCCGCCGCCCAGGCGGTTCTCGGCCAGGACCTGCCCGCCGTGGGCTTCGGCGATGCCGCGGGCGATGGCCAGCCCCAGGCCGACCCCGGGGATGCTGGACTCCGTCTGACCGCGGCGGAACATGCCGAACAGCTCCTCGCCGCCCTCCGCCGGCAGGCCGGGGCCCCAGTCGCAGACCATCACGTCCAGCCACTCGCCGACCCGGCGCACCACCAGCTCCACGGGGGTGTCGGCCGGCGAGTACTTGATCGCGTTCTCCATGAGATTCCACAGGACTCGCTCCACCAGCACCGCGTCGAAACGCAGGGGCGGCAGGCCGGCTGGGATGTCCAGAGTGACCTCGCGGTCCTTCCAGTGGCTGCGGACCTGCTGCAGGGTCGCCCCGATCACTTCCTCGATGGGTTGCCAGTCCTCGTTCAGCTCGATGCCGCCCGAGCGCAGCCGGGCCATGTCCAGCAGGTTGGTGACCAGCTGGTTGATCGAAAGGGCCTGGTTGCGCAGCGCCGCCAGCATGCTCTTCTGTCGCTCCGGCGAGGCCTTGCCCAGGCCCAGGGTGTCGGCCAGGCCGACCATCACGGTCAGGGGCGTGCGGAGGTCGTGGGATAGCGCCGAGAGGATGGAGTTGCGCAGCGATTCGGTGGAGCGGCGCATCTCGGTCTCCCGGGCGACCTCGGCGAAGTAGGTGCGCTCCAGGGCCACCAGCACCACCGACGAGGCGGTTTCCAAGAGCTCCCGGGTGGCGCCGGCCCCGGCCGCCGCGCCGGGAATCTCGCAGGCCAGCAGGTAGCCGCGGCCGGCGGCGGCCAGCAGGGGCACCAGCACCAGCGAACGGTCCGGCCCGGCGCCGGCGCTCAGCAGCGGATGGCGGGCGGCCAGCACCGCCTGCAGCAGGGCCGGCGTGAGCGGCGCCGGCGGTTCGGCGAAGGCGCTCTGCGGGACGATCCGCACCTCGCGGGCCTGCAGCACGGTTTCCAGAAAGTGCCGGGTGATGCCTTCCACCTCCGCCGGGGTCTGCGCCGCCGTCAGGTGCCGGGCCAGATCGTAGAGGGCCCGGGCCTGGGCCTCGCGGGCCTGCACCTGTTCGGCGTGGGCCTTCAGTGAGGCGGTGAGATGGCCGACCAGCAGGGCCACCACCAGCATGACCCCAGCCGCCAGCAGGTACTGGAGCTCGGTGATGGCCAGGGAAAACAGGGGCGGGACGAAGACGTGGGCGTAGAGCAGGGCGCTGGCCAGTGCCGCGGCGATCGCCGGGCCGCGCCCGTAGCGGCTGCCGATGACGACCACCAGCAGCACGTAGAGCAGCGCCGTGTTGGACAGGTCGATGTCCGTCTGCAACGGCAGCATGAGCAGGGTGAGGCCGGCGCTGAGCAGCAGGGCGGGCAGGAACGGGCGAAGGGTCACGGCGATAGGGCACCACCCGGGAGACATGCAGGCGGCCATCGTATCGGCATCGGTATAAAAACGGCGTAAAAATCCGCGCGACGGCCCGGGGCCGGCGGTCGGGAGGCGGGACGCCGGTCGCCGACCGATACATGGAGGCGGGGCAGGCGGCATCTTTGTGGTAGAATTCGCGGCTTTTTCCGCCGCACCACGTCGAATCAACGCATAGGTAACACCGTTTGGAACACAAACCTCTCGTCGAGCGTTTGTGGGGCATCGTTCGCACCCACAGTTTTGCCGTCTTCGAATCTTCCCTGCGCGAGGCCTGCCCCGACGGCTCGCTCCAGGCCCTGCTCGGCGCCCTGCGCCATCTGGCCGACGCCGACCAGCACGGGCTCGCCCAGGAGTTGCTGGGCGAATCCCTGAAGAACCACGTCGCCTCGCCGCAGATCCTCTGGCGTCTGGAGCTGGTCCTGCTGTTCGGCCAGACCGGGGCCGGCGGAGCCGCAGACGTCGAGGATCTCGCGGCGTTCAAGAAGCGGGTGAAGGAGCTGGTCCTCGCCGAGCGCCTGGACGACGCGATCGCCCTGGTCAGCGTGGCCGCCGGAACCGGCGCGTCTCCGACGCTGTACGAGCTGCTCGGGCGCCTGCACCTGAGCCGCGCGGCCGCCGACGGCACCGATGCGCCGGCTGCGGTCGTCGCCGCACCGGCACCGAAGGCCGTCGTTGCGCCTGCAGCGAAGCCCGTCGCCGCGCCGCTGGAAGAGGCGGTCGCCGAGGCGAAGGAGGCGGTCGCTCCCGCGGCACCTGCATCGGCACCGGCACCCGTCGCGCCCGCTCCGGCTCGCGCGCTGCCGGCCCAGGCCGCGCCGGCGGCGGAAGCCCCGCGTGCAGCGGCCGCCCCGGTCGAGCCGGCCCGTCCCGCCGCGCCGGCGGCCGCCCCCGCCGTCGCCAGCCCGGCCGCCAGTCGGCCGGCGATCCAGCCGCCCGCGCCCAAGCCGGCGGCGGACAGCGCCGAGAAGCCCGCGAGCGAGCGCTCGGCGCCGGCCAGCTGGGTCGCCGAGGAGCTGCTCAAGGCCCGCGCCAGGGCCCAGGAAGCCAAGCTCAAGAACAGCGGCGAGCCGGCCCCGGCGCCGGCCCGGGCCGAAGCCGTGGCCCGGGCGGTCCCGCCGGTGGCTGCGGTCGCCGCGGAGGCCAAGCCGCAGCCGGCGCCGGTCGAGCTGCCGGGGGCCGACGAGCCGAAGGAGCAGGTGTTCGCCCGGCTGCGCGAAGCCTTCGCCAAGCTCGGCAAGATCGAGCGCAAGGTGCTGGCCTGGGTCATGGCCAATCCCAACCAGAAGGCCGAGCAGATCGCCCGCGGCACCGACCTGGGCAGCGCGGAGATCGCCAACGCGCTCAAGGGCCTGACCGGCCTCTGGCTCGATCCCTTCACCTTCGCCGGCTACAGCGTGCGCGACTACGTGATGGAGTGCATGTCCATGGGCAAGCAGGCGCCGACCGCCGCCCGCCCGTCCGCAGCCGCCGCCAGCGCCCGCGCCACGGCGCCGTCCCCGGTACGCAGCATCGAGCCGCCGCGCCCGGCCAGTCCGGCGCCGAGGGCCGCCGCGCCCGCGCCGGTCGCGGCCAGGCCGGCCCGGGCAGCGGGCGGTTCGCCGGCCGTGGTGTCCCTGCCCGCCGGCATGAGCGGGCTGGACCTGCGGGTGCTGCAGTACATCGACGAGCATCCCGGCTGCTCGCCGGACGAGGTGATGGACGCCATGGGCCCGGACGAGCCGGCCTCGGTGTCCCTGGTCACGCTGCGCCGCGAATGGCTCGACCGCGATGCCGAGGGGCGTTACCGGATCAAGCCGGACATGCGCGCGCGAATTCCCGGCAACGGCCAGCCGGAGGCCGCGGTCGCCGAGGCGGCGGAGGAGGTCCGTGCGGTGGCGGCGGAGTCGGCGCCGAGCCGGCCCAGCGAGCTGGAGCGCTCGTCGCTGCTGGCCTACGCCCCGAGCGCGGCCAAGCCGGTCTCGAAGGAGGCGGCCAAGCTGGCCAAGCTGCCCAAGGGCCAGCGGCAGATCCTCGAATTCCTGCGCGACCACGGCAAGGCGCGCAGCAAGGACATCGCCAACGCCCTCGACCAGGAAGTGGCCCAGGTCAACGCCGCCCTGCTCGGAGCGCTCGCCGACTACGTGTCGGTGATGCACAGCTTCTGGCGGCTGAGCGATGAAGCGGCGGCGGCGCTGGCGCCCGCCGAGACGGCCGAGGCCTCCTGAGGCGGCCCGGCCGGGAGGGGAACGGGGCTGCGCCTTGTCCCCTCGCTCCACGGCCAGGGCGGATCTACTGCTGCTTCTTGACGAAGCTCTGATGCATCTCGACGGTCAGGGCTTCGATCTTCTCCGACAGCTGCTTGGTGATCTCGGTCAGCCGGGTGTTCTGCTCCAGCAGTTCCAGCAGCCTCTTCGAGTTCTCATCGGCGATCTCCAGCCGCTGCTGGGTGGCCTGGGCCAGCGCCTCCCGGTGCTCCGCGTCGGCGTCGGAGAGGGCCTTGTCGCGTGCGGCCTGGCGCGTCTGCGCCAGCAGGATCAGCGGCGCGGCGTAGGCGGACTGCAGGCTGAAGGCCAGGTTGAGGAGGATGAACGGGTAGACGTCGAAATGGCTGAAGCCCAGGGCGTTCGCCCCGACCCAGAGAATGACGATCAGGGTCTGCGCCCCGAGGAAGGCCGGGGTGCCGAAGAAGCGGGCGAAGGCTTCGGCCTTGAGGCCGAAGGTGTCGTTGCCGAAGGTGCCCGACAGGTGGCTGTGGGAGCGCAGGAAGCGGAACGGGTCGAGGTGTGGGCGCCGTGACTGGGGCGCGTCGGCGGTTGGTGCTTCGGATTGCGGTGCGTTCATGGGGTCCCCTGAGCGACTGGGATGAATCTGGGCGCCGTGGCCTGGCCGTCGGGCAGGTCCGGCACCGGTGGGAAGCGGGCCGCCGCCGGAGGGCAGCGGCCATGGCCAGGTCATCGGGGGCATATGATAGCCATCGGGCATGCAAGCGTGGGCACAAGCGTCCGCCTGCTTCCTTGGCTGGGCATCCGGCGGCCCGCAATCGAGGCTATGCCCGCCGGCCTCCTACACTTGTGATACCGGCGCCAGGGGCGGGCCGTCCCGGGCCGGGCGCTCCGCGCGCCGCCGGCGTCCTTTCCCGATCCCGCGGCGCTCCCGTCCTTGCGAGGTCCATCATGCAAAAGCCACTGCAGATCCATTTCCACGAGATCGAACCTTCCCCGGCCATCGAGGCGCGCATCCGCGAGCAGTGCCAGGAGCTGGAGGAGTTCTGCGACCAGATCATCGGCTGCACGGTCACCGTCGACGCGCCGCACCGCAGCCAGCACCAGGGCCGGCTCTACCAGGTCAAGGTGCACCTGACGCTGCCGGGCGAAGACATCCACTCGACCCACGCCCACCACGACGAGCATGCCCACGAGGACCTCTACGTGGCCATCCGCGACAGCTTCAGGGCGGTGCGCCGCCAGCTGGAGGACTACGCGCGCCGGCGCCGGCTCGACGTCAAGAGCCACGAGCCGGCGCAGCGGCAGGGGACGGTGACCGAACTGCACGGCGACCGGGACTACGGCATGCTGGAGACCGAGGATGGCCGGCAGGTCTACTTCCACCGCCACAGCGTGCTGAACGCCGCCTTCGACCGCCTGCACGTGGGCGATTCGGTGCGCTTCGCCGAAGAGGCCGGCGAGCAGGGGCCGCAGGCCAGCACCGTGCATCCCGAGGGGAAACCGCACGCGCAGGGCTGAGCCGCCGCCGACCGCCAGAGCCCGTCGCCCGTTCCCGGAGACCGCCATGCCGCTCGCCGCGCCACGCCTCGCCGATCCCGGTGCGCTGTGCACCGACCTCTACGAACTGACCATGCTGCAGGGCTTCTTCGAGCGCGGCATGCAGGACATCGCGGTGTTCGAGTTCTTCGCCCGCCGTCTGCCGGGCTGCCGCAACTTCTACCTGGCCGCCGGCCTGGAGCAGGCGCTGGACTACCTGGAACGGCTGCGCTTCGAGCAGGCCGAGCTGGACTGGCTGGACGGCCTGGGGCTGTTCCGCCGCGACTTCCTCGACTACTTGGCCGGCCTGCGCTTCACCGGCGACGTGGATGCCATGGCCGAAGGGACGCCGTTCTTCGCCGACGAGCCGATCCTGCGCATCACCGCGCCCCTGCCCGAGGCGCAGCTGGTGGAGGCGCGGCTGATCAACCTGCTGCACTTCCAGAGCCTGATCGCCAGCAAGGCGGCGCGGGTGGCGCTGGTGGCGCCGGGCCGGCGCCTGGTGGACTTCGGCATGCGCCGCGCCCACGGCGCCGAGGCCGCGGTGTACGCGGCGCGCGCCTGCTATCTGGCCGGCTTCGACGCCAGCTCGACGGTGCTGGCCTGCGCCGAGTTCGGCATCCCGGCCTCCGGCACCATGGCCCACTCCTTCGTCCAGGCCCATCTCGACGAGGCCGAGGCCTTCGAGCATTTCGCCCGCAGCCTGCCGCAGGCGGCGGTGCTGCTGATCGACACCTACGATACCGAGGCGGGGGCGGCCAAGGTGGTGGCCCTGGCGCCGCGCCTGGCCGAGGCCGGCATCCGCATCCGGGGCGTGCGCCTGGACAGCGGCGACCTCGCCGCCCATGCGCGCAGGGTGCGCGCCATCCTCGACGCGGGCGGGCTCGGGGACGCGACCATCTTCGCCAGCGGCAACCTGGACGAGTACGCGATCCGCCGGCTGCTGGAGGCGGGCGCGCCCATCGACGGCTTCGGCGTCGGCACCCTGCTGGACACCTCCAGCGACCTGCCGGCCCTGGACTGCGCCTATAAGCTGCAGGAATACGCCGGCCAGCCGCGGCGCAAGCGCTCGGAAGGCAAGACCACCTGGCCCGGACGCAAGCAGGTCTGGCGCCGCTACGACGCCGACGGTCGCTGCTGCGGCGACCGACTGACCCTGGCCGACGAGCGCGCCGAGGGCGTGGCACTGGTCCGGCCGGCGATGCGCGGGGGCCGGCGGGTGCAGCCGTCGCCGGGCCTGGAGCAGGTGCGCGAGCACACCTGCCGGCAGCTGGAGAGCCTGCCGCCGGCCCTGCGTGGGCTGGAGCCGGCGCCCGACTATCCGGTGGAGGTGTCGGCGGCGGTGCGGGCCCTGGCCGCGACGGCGGACCGCCTGAGCGGGAAGTGAGTGTTTCGAGGAGCGGATTCATCCGCGATGGCGAAAGTGGAAGCATCGCGAATGAATTCGCTCCCACAGGAGGCGTGCGGCGTGCTCAGTGCTCGATCTTGATGCCCGCCGCGGCCATCTTCTGCAGCGCCGCGCTCAGGGAACCGGCCTGGTCGATGGCGCGGCAGGCATCCAGCAGCACCACCACCTCGAAGCCGGCCTGGCGCGCGTCCAGCGCCGTGTAGAGCACGCAGTAGTCGGTCGCCAGCCCGACCAGGAACAGCCGGTGCAGGCCGCGTTCCAGCAGGTAGCCGGCCAGCCCGGTGGGGGTGTGGCGGTCGTTCTCGCGGAACGCCGAGTAGGCGTCGACCTCGCGCCGGCAGCCCTTGCGCAGGATCAGCTCGGCGTGGGGGATGGCCAGTTGCGGGTGGAACCCGGCGCCGGCGCTGCCCTGCACGCAGTGCTCGGGCCACAGGGCCTGGGCGCCGTAGGCCAGCTGGATGGTCTCGTAGGGGCGGTGGCCGGGATGGCTGCTGGCGAAGCTGCAATGGCCGGGCGGGTGCCAGTCCTGGGTCAGCACCACGTGGGCGAAGCCTGCGGCCAGGCGGTTGATCTTCGGCACCAGCTCATCGGCGCCCGGCACGGCGAGGACGCCGCCGGCGCAGAAGTCGTTCTGCAGGTCGACCGCCAGCAGCAGGTCGTGCTCGCCGCCCGTGGTCACGAGGGCTCCCGCAGGGGCAGGCCGTACTCCTCGGCCAGCAGCGCGGCCAGCGCGGCGCTGGTGTCGAGGATCTGCAGACGGCGGCGGGCCAGCTCGGGATCGAGGCGAAACGGCGGCACGCTGTCGCAGAGGACGATGCGCTCGATCAGCGGGCTGTCCAGCAGCTCGGTGCCGCCGGTGAACAGGCCGTGGGCGGCGGCGACGAAGACGCGCACGGCGCCGGCATCGCGGCAGGCCCGGGCGGCGCGCAGCAGGGTGCCGCCGGTGCTAATCAGGTCGTCGACGATCACCGCCACCCGGCCCTGCACCTGGCCGACCAGCAGGGAGCCGGTGACCACGTCGTTGCTGCGGTACTTCTCCATGTAGGCGCTGCCCACCGGCCGCCCGAGGCGTTTCTCCAGCGCCTGGCGGAAGGCCTCGGTGCGCTTGGCGCCGCCGGCGTCGGGGGAGACCGCGACCGCCTCGGCGCCGGCCAGCTGTGCGGCGAAGTGCTCGGCGAACAGCCCGGCGCTCTCCAGGTGCTGGGTGGGGATGCGGAAGGCGTTGTCCAGGGCGGCGACGTTGTGCACCTCCAGCACCAGCAGTCGGTCCACCCCGCAGGCCTCGATCAGGCCGGCGACGTAGCGGGTGATGATCGGGTCCTGGAACTTGGTGCGGCGTTCCTTGCGCGCGTAGCACAGGTAGGGCGCGACCAGGTGGACGCGGCGGGCGCCGGCGTCCTTCAGCGCGCCGCAGAAGAACAGCAGGCGGCAGAGCTTGTCGTTGACGCTGCGCTCGGCGTCGCCGTAGAGGCTGTGGAAGACGAGGGTCTCGCGCCCGGCGACCGGCGTCAGCGGCCGGCTCTTGTGCTCGCCGTCCTCGAACTCGCGCTCCTCGTGGTCCGCCAGCTCGCAGCCGAGGCGCCGGGCGACGCGGGCGGCGTAGTCCTGGCTGCCGTGCAGGGCGAACAGCAGGGGCGGGGCGCTGGCCATGGTCGAACCTCCTCGGGCGGGGCGGGGGTATCCATTGAGCATTGCGCCTGCGTACGTTCCGTCAAGGCAGGCCGTCGCCGCGCAGATAGGCCCCGGCCTGGTGCAGCAGCGCCATCGCCTGCCGGGCCTTGTCCGCGGCCTGCGCCGGGTCGCGCTGGCGGCGCGCGCTGCCGGCCAGGGTGAAGCAGCGGGTGGCGGCGCGCAGGGAGAGGAACAGCGGCAGCGGCCGGCAGTCCTCGGGCTCGGTGCCGTGCGCCAGGTAGCTTCGCAGCAGCCGCGTGGCCAGGTCGGCGAGGCCGTGGTGGCGCAGGTCCATCAGCAGGAAGGCGAGGTCGTGGAGCACGTCGATGCAGTTCAGCCGCTCGCTGAACTCGATGCCGTCGAACAGCGTCGGCCGGCCGTCGAACAGGCAGATGTTGGCCAGGCGCAGGTCGCCGTGGCAGCGCCGCACCCGGCCCTGGCGCCGGCGCCGGTCGAGCGTCCCGGCCAGCGCCTCGAGGCTCTCCAGCGTGGCGCGGTGCAGGGCCTCCAGGGTGCCGCCGTCGAGCAGCTCGGGATAGCGGCCGAGCTCCTGGCGGTTCTCGGCGACCACCTGGCGGATCGCCAGCGGGCCGCCGAAGGCCGGGGTGATCTCCGCACCTGCGTGGAAGCGGGCGATCTCCGCGCCGAGCTCGTCCATCAGGCCGGGGTCCAGCCGCCCGGCCTTGGCCAGGTGTTCGAACAGCGCCTCCTGGGGGAAGCGGCGCATCACCACCACCCAGTCCAGCACCGTGCCATCGCCGTCGAAATGCAGCCGGCCGTCCGCCGCCCGCCGGATCGAGCGCACCTCCAGGTAGAGCTGCGCAGCGGTGCGCCGGTTCAGGCAAAGCTCGGCGCGGCAGGCGCGCTCGCGGCGCTTCAGGCTGAGGTAGTCCAGCGCCGCGTAGGCCACGGCGCGCTTGAGCTTGTAGGCGCGCCCGGCGTGGAGGAAGACCAGCGAGCCGTGGGTCTCGATGCGCTCGACGCAGCCGTCCGCCTCGCCGTAGCTGTCGGCCCGCGAGAGAAAGGCGATGACCTCCTGCTGGTCCTGCATGGCTGCTCCTCCGCCGGTCCGGACGCGGCCCCTCGAAGCAGTCTGGACCATGCCGCCGGCGATGGAAAATCCGCCCTCAGCGCAGCAGGAAGGCGAGGCCGACCACCAGGGCGACCACGCTGGCCACCAGTACGGCGCCGGCGGCCAGGTCCTTGGCCGCGCCGATGGCCGGGTGGCGCTCGGGGTGGAGACGGTCGAGCAGGGTTTCCAGGGCGCTGTTGAACAGCTCCGCCATCAGCACCAGGCCGGTGGCCAGGCCCAGCAGCGCCCACCACAGCGGCGCCGGGCGGGTCGCCAGCAGCAGGCCGAGCACCATGGCTGCTGCTAGCAGGTGGCAGCGGAAGCTGCGCTCCCGGCGCGCCGCCAGCTTCAGGCCGGCGAGGGCAAAGCCGAGCCGCCTGCGGAAGGGGAGTCCTTTCATGTCCGTGCTCCGCGAAATCCGCCGGGCCTGTCCCCGGCTGGCGTGCTGCTGTATGGTGCCGACCTCCGTCACCGCCGTCCGGATCGCCCCATGTCCACTCCCTCCCAACCGACCGCCCCGCGCCGCCTGTCCGAGCGACTGCGCGGCTGGGCCCGCGGCCTGAAGCGGCAGATCATGATCCTCTGGTTCTGCTGCCGGCATCCCGACACGCCCTGGCCGCTGAAGGTCCTGGCGGTCTGCGTGGTGGCCTATGCCCTGAGCCCCATCGACCTGATTCCCGACTTCATCCCCGTCCTCGGCTACCTGGACGACGTGATCCTCCTGCCGCTGGGCATCCTGCTGCTGCTGCGCCTGCTGCCGGCGCCGGTGCTCGACGACTGCCGGCGCCGCGCCGCGGAATGGGAGCAGTGCCACGAGACGCGTCCGGTGAGCTGGGTGGCGGCCGGGCTGATCCTGCTGCTCTGGCTGGCCGCCACGGCGCTGCTCGGGCGCTGGCTCGGCTTCATCTGAGCGCGTCGCCGGCGCAGGAAGGCTGCACGGTGTAGGTCCGGGACACGTCCACCACGCCCATCTGTTCCAGGGTGCGGCGACCGATCAGCACCGGGTAGATCATCTTGCTCCGGTTGTTCAGGGAGAACTGCTCGTCGTAACGGCGCTCGCCGATGCAGATCGACATCAGCACCACCGGGCGCCGCTCCTCGCCGCCGGCGCCGCGGACCTTCACGTCGCGCACCACCTTGCGCTCGAACGTCACGCGGCGGTTCTTGCCCTGTTCCTTCACCTCCACAGTGAAGCGCACCCAGGGCTCGCCGTCCCGCTCGAAGCGCCGGAGGTCCTTGGCGTCCAGGGACGAGGTCTGGGCGCCGGTGTCGAGCTTGGCCTTCACCGGCAGGTTTTCCGGCAGGAGCAGGCCGTTCTCGACCCAGCCGTAGATCCGCGGCTCGGCGCTCGCGGGGAGGGCGGGGGCGCCGAGCAGCGCGGCCAGGGGAAGGATCTTGAGCAGGCGGTGCATGGGGGACTCCTTGGGAAGACAGCCTTCACCATAGCCAAGGGTCCGTGAAAAGGGCGTAGAACGTGGTGCGAGGAGCGGACAGGCGAACGTTTCGCGCCTGTCCGGAGCGCGCTCAGCGGGCGATGGCGGGGGCGACGCAGGCGGGCTTCACGGTGAAGCGCTTGTTGGCGTCCACCGGGCCCATGCGTTCCAGGGTCTGGCGGCCGAGAAGCAGCGCGTACTTGGCCTTGGTCTTGTTGTTGAGGACGAAGCGTTCCTCGTAGCGCCGCTCGCCGACGCAGACCGCCATCACCACCACCGGGCGGGTTTCCGTGCCGCCGAGGGTCTGGACCTTCACCTCGTCCACCACCTTGCGCTCGAAGGTCAGGTGGCCCTTCTCGCCGCTTTCCTCGCTCCGGGCCTTGAGCTTGAAGCGCACCCAGGGCTCGCCGCGGTGTTCGAAGCGCTCCAGGCCGCGGGCGGCCAGGGCCGAAGTCTTGGCGCCGGTGTCGAGCTTGGCCTTCACCTGGACGTTTTCCGGCAGGATCAGGCCGTTCTCGACCCAGCCGTAGATCCTTGGCTCCTCGGCGCCGGCCACGGAGGCGGGGACGCCGAACAGCGTGGCCAGGGAGATGATCGTGAACAGGCGATTCATTGAAACAGCTCCTTGAAAGCGAATGCCGGATTTGGAATGAGAATGGACAACAGAGGTGACCGGCTCTCTCTGGTCGACACGCCCATTCGACTCCGCCGACCGCGCTAAAGTCACCCTCCGCGCGAATTCCCGCTCCGCTTTCCGGCGCGCTTTCGCGAGCCTCCCGCCGGGTCAGACGCCGCCGGCCTCGATGCGGATCTGCTCCTGGCGGCATTCCTTGGACGACGGCGCCGGACGCTTGGGCAGCGGGGTGCCGATCAGCTCGGCGACGCTGCCGCCGGCCTTGAACTCCCGCGGCAGGCGGACGCGGATCTCGTTCAGGTAGCTGCCTTCGCAGAGGAGGGTGAAGTTGTTGTCGGCCTTGTCGTTGCCCGCCGCGGCCTCGACCTTGCGGTAGAACTCCTGGCGGGAGATGGTCTTGCCGGCGTTGGCGGTGACGTAGCGGCCGATCTCCGAGTCGTTCACCGTCCTGACCGCCGTCGCCGCCTCGCGGAAGTAGGTGTCGTCGTCCAGCGCCTGGCAGGTGCCGTGCTTCTCCCATTCGTGGCTGCCGAAGCGGGTCTCGTAGTAGAAGTTGGGCATCCACGGGCGGACGAATTCCAGGGTCTCCTGGCTCAGCTGCAGGGGCGCGTCGGAGCAGTTGCCGTAGCGGGCGCCGCAGGACTGCCTGTTCGGCCACAGGCCGTGCAGGGTGAGGTTGGGCACCTTCAGGCTGCCGTCGGCCAGGTGCTCGCATTCGGGCTTGCGGCCCTTGAACTGGCTGTGTTCGCAGAAGCCCGGCTGCCAGGTGATCGCCAGCACGTAGCTGTCCTGCTGACCGGCGACGTTGCAGGCCTGGGCGCTCTGCTTGGCCGGAGCCGGCGCGGCGGCCGGCGACCCCGCGCCCTCGGCCGAGCCGCAGTCGGCGGAGACCCAGCGCAGGGGCTCGCCGGCGCCGGGGACCTCGATGCGGTACCACTGCCGGCTCTGGCCGTTGACCTCGCGGATGGCGTAGCGGGTGCCCGGGACGAGCCTCACCTGTCCAGGGTTGCTGCCCTTGCGGAAGGACTGGAAGGCTTCGCAGGCCTGGCTGGCCTGGAAGCTGCCCTGGGCCGGTTCGGCGGCGAACGGCGCGCTGCTGATGAGAAGGAGGGAAAGGGGCAAGAGGGCGAGGCGTCTCATGGGAACTCCTGGCGGGGAAAGAGGGGCTGCGCGGGGGCAGGCTTTCGCGGCGGGGAGTTATACCTCAATGCTTTCCGTACTGTCCGGATGATGGCTATTGGTCGGGGGTGGCCAGCCGGGGGCGACCTGCCGGGGGCGAGTCCGTTCGCCGGCCCTTGTCCTAGTGCTGCTTCTGGTAGCGGCCGATCAGCTCGGCCTCGGCGATCACGTGGCCCTTCATCTCCTGCTGCAGCTCCGCCCGGGTCGGGTGGTGCAGGTCGGGGAGGCGGATGTCCAGGGCGTAGAGCTTGTGGAAGTAGCGGTGGCAGCCGATCGGCGGGCAGGGGCCGCCGTAGGCGGTGCGCTGCCAGTCGTTGCGCCCGCACAGGGTGCCGGCGGGCAGGTCCTTCTCGGCGACCCCCTGCGCCAGGCTGCAGGCGCGCGGCGGCAGGTTGTAGAGCAGCCAGTGCACCCAGAGCCGCTGCGGCGCGGCCGGATCGGGGGCGTCCGGGTCCTCGACGATCAGCACCAGGCTCTTGGTGCCGTTGGGCGGCGTGCTCCACTCCAGGGGCGGGGACAGGTCGTGGCCCTCGCAGGTGTAGGTAGCGGGGATCATGGCGTTGTGGGCGAAGGCGCTGGAGTTCAGTTTCATGGTCACGGCGGTTTGCTCCTGTCGGTCGGAGGACGGGCGCCGGGCCTCATTGCCGCTCCCCGGCCCGGTTGCTGCGCAGCATCTGCTTGGCGCGCGCCTCGATGACAAGGTAGACGATGCCGGCGACCAGCAGCGGCAGCAGGAAATAGACGGCGCGGTAGCCGATCAGCGCGGCGATGAGGTTGCCGCGGCTCACCTGGTGGTGCAGGAAGGCGACGAACACCGCCTCCAGCACGCCGAGGCCGGCGGGGATGTGGGCGACCACGCCGGCGATGGCGCTGATCAGCAGCACCCCGAGCACCGTGGAAAAGTCGACCTGCTGGCGCAGGAGGATATGGATGACCAGCGCCATCAGCACCCAGTTGGCGACGCCGACGACCATCTGCCAGAGCCCCAGGCGCAGGCCAGGCAGGCCGATGCCGTGGCCGCGGAAGGTCCAGACGCGGCGCCGGGCGAAGGCGCAGGCCAGCAGGTAGGCCGCGGCCAGGGCCAAGAGCCCGAGGCCGAGGATGCGCAGGGCGGCGAAGCCGATGCCCCAGTCGCCCGGCGGCACCACGGCGCCGGCGGCGAAGACCGCCCCGGCCAGCAGCAGGTAGCTGGTCCAGTTGGTCGCCAGGCTCAGGGTGTAGACCTTGGTGATCTGCAGGTTGTCCAGCCCGAGCCGGCGGTAGAGCCGGTAGCGCAGGGCCAGGCCGCCGACCCAGGAACCGAGGTTGAGGTTGAAGGCGTAGCAGACGAAGGTGACCGTCAGGATCTGCCGCCAGGGCAGGTCGTGGCGGGCGTAGCGCTGGCCGAGCAGGTCGAAGCAGCCGTAGACCAGGTAGCTCGCCGCCGAGGCGGCCAGGGCCAGGAGCAGGGTCCGGGCGTGGTACTGGCGCAGGGCGGCGCTGGCCTCCTGCCAGTCGATGGTGCGCGCCAGGGCCGCCAGCATCGCCGCCAGCAGGACGAAGAAGCCGTAGATCAGCAGCCGCCGGACGAGCGGCCACCAGGTGGGGCGGGCCGGTGCGGCGGCGCGTTCCAGGCGGCTCATTGGCTGGGCCGCTGCAGGTCGATGGGCGTGGAGTCGGCGGCGGCGGGGGGCATGCGCTCGGGGGTGAGCAGCTCCAGCCGGGCGCTGTGCGCCGGCAGCCAGCCGACCCAGGCCGGGAAGTGGCGCAGGAAGTGGAAGCTGAGGAAGGCCAGCGGCAGCCGCCACCAGAGGCCGCGGGCGATCTTCTCCGGGGTCATCGCCTTGCAGTAGTGGCGCTTGAGGTTCTCCAGGTTCTCGCTCAGCTCGTGGTTGAACTGGCGGTCGAGGACGATCAGGTTGGCCTCCAGGTTGAGGGCCAGGCTCAGCGGGTCCAGGTTGCTGGAGCCGACCGTGGACCAATCGTCGTCGGCCACCGCCACCTTGCTGTGCAGCGGGCGGTGGCAGTACTCGTGGATGGTCACCCCGGACTTGACCAGGTAGTTGTAGAGGATGCGCGCGCCGAACTTGGCGATCGGCATGTCCGGCTGGCCCTGCAGGATCAGCTCGACCCGCACCCCGCGGCGCGCCGCGTCGCGCAGCTCGCGCAGCAGGCGGTAGCCGGGGAAGAAGTAGCCGTTGGCGATGGTCAGCCGCCGGCGCGCCTCGCGGATCGCCTCCAGGTAGCACTCCTCGATGTCGCGCGGATGGTTGCCGTTGTCGCGGACGACGAACAGCACCCGCGCCTGCCCCGGCCCGGCGCTCTCCTGCCAGTGGTTGCCGCTGACCTTCACGTGGTGCCGCCACCAGTGCCGCGGCGGCTGCTCGGGGGCGACGGTGGAGAGGGCGAACAGGTGGATGTCGCGGGTCACCGGCCCGACCACCTCCACGGCATAGTCCTGCTTGGCCTCCGGGCCGAAGTCGCCGAGGTGGTCGGCGGAGAAGTTGATGCCGCCGACGAAGGCGCGTACCCCGTCGATCACCACGATCTTGCGGTGCAGGCGGCGGAACAGGTTGGTGCGCATGCCCATGAACTTCGGCCGCGGGTCGAACATGTGGATGCGGATGCCGACCTCGGTCAACGCCGCGACGAACTCCGCCGAGAGGTCCGCCGAGCCGTAGCCGTCCACGGTGATCTCCACGTGCACGCCGCGCCGCGCCGCGGCGATCAGCTCGCGGTGCAGCTCCTTGCCGACCTTGTCCTCGAAGAGGATGAAGGTCTCGATGAGGATTTCCCGCCGGGCTTCGCGGATCGCCCCGAGCACCCGCGGGAAGAACTGTTCGCCGTTTTCCAGCAGGCGGATCTCGTTACCGTTTCTCCAGTTGAAGTTCATGGCGCGGTCCTGTCGAGGGTCGTGGCCCCACGCCATCCGACCGGGGCGTTCACAGGCGCACCTCCACCGCCAGGGGCAGATGGTCGGAGAGGTGCGACCAGGGCCGGTGCGAGAGGATCTGCGCGTTGTGGGTGCTGGCGTTGCGCACGTAGATGCGGTCCAGGCGCAGCAGCGGGAAGCGCGCCGGGAAGCTCTTGGCGACGATGCCGTTGGCGCGGGCGAAGGCTTCGTGCATGCCGCAGTTCTCGAGCATGGCGCTGGCCCGCAGGCGCCAGTCGTTGAAGTCGCCGGCGACGATCACCTGGGCCTCCCGCGGCAGTGAGCAGACCAGCTCGCAGAGCAGCCCGAGCTGCTTCTCCCGGTCCCGCTCCATGAGGCCCAGGTGCACGCAGATGGCGTGCACCTGCCAGTGCCCCGGCACGTCCAGCTGGCAGTAGAGCATGCCGCGCCGCTCCGGGCCGGGCACCGAGATGTCGAAGTTCTCGTAGCTGAGGATCGGGTACTTGGAGAGCACCGCGTTGCCGTGGTCGCCGTGGGGGTAGACCGCGTTGCGGCCGTAGGCGAAGTCGCTCCACATGGACTCGGCGAGGAACTCGTATTGCGGCGCGTCCGGCCAGTTGGCGTGGCGCCTGGCGTGGCGCTCGTGGGTGCCGAGCACTTCCTGGAGGAACACCAGGTCGGCCGAGACGGCGCGCACCGCCTCGCGCAGCTCGGGGAGGATGAAGCGCCGGTTGAACAGGGTGAAGCCCTTGTGGGTGTTCACCGTGAGGACGTGCAGCGACTCCACCGTGGTCTGCTGGACCTGGCGCACGCCTGCTTCCGTCGCGAACCCCTCCATCTTCACGCCGCCACTCCGGACGGCTTGCATGGCCGCGTGCCGGCCGCCGGCAGCAGGCCGCGCTCCAGGCCGAGTAGGCGCAGCAGCCGGGCCGCGTCGAAGGGCGCGTGGGTCTTGGCGGTGTTGTCGAAGTAGCAGTAGACGTCCCGCTCGGGCAGCGCCGGCGGCGGCTGCTGCGGGAGGATCAGTCGGGCGTCCTGCGGCTGCCCGCCGCGGCTCCAGGCGCGGATGCGCCGGCTCCAGAAGTCCAGGGCCTCGTCGCCGTAGCCACTGGCGTACAGCTCGGTGTCGCCGTGCAGGCGGAGGTAGACGAAATCGCTGCAGAGATCCTCGCACCAGGGCCACTTGCCGGCGCTGTCGGCCACCACCAGGGCCACGTCGTGGGCGCGCAGCAGCTCGACCAGCGCCGGCACCAGGAAGCTCTCGTGGCGGACTTCGAGGGCGTGGCGCAGCGGCCGCCGGCGTTCGATCTGCAGGTGGCTGTGCCCGTCCAGCCGCGGATCGTGCTCGCGCGCCAGGGCCAGGGCGGCCTCGCTGTCGTGGGGCAGCAGGGCGAGGAAGGTCTCCAGCTGCCCGGGATCGAAGCGAAAGCCCGGCGGCAGCTGCCAGAGGATCGGGCCGAGCTTCTCGCGCAGGCAGAACAGGCCGGAGGCGAAGAAGTTGGCCAGCGGTTTGCGCACGTCGCGCAGGCGCCGCACGTGGGTGACGAAGCGCGGCGCTTTGACGCTGAAGACGAAGCCCTCCGGCGCCTGCGCATGCCAGAGCGCATAGCGCTCGGGCGTCTGCAGGGCATAGAAGGAGGTATTGATCTCGATGCTGCCGAAGGCCCGCGAGGCGAAGCGCAGCTCGTCCTTCGGCGCCAGCCCCCGGGGGTAGAAACCGCGCCGCCAGGGGCCGTAGCTCCAGCCGGAGATGCCGATGCGCAGGTCAGCCATGGCCGTGCTTCCTCCGTTTCCGCCGCCCGCTCAGGGGGTGTCCGACCTGGTGATGGACACCGGATCGCTGGCCGGGAAGGTCTCCTCGATGCCCTCGTCCAGCTGGTTTTCCTTGCGCTGCGCCTCCGCGTGGCCCTCGCTCATCTGTGGGTGCAGCTCGACCTTGATCCAGCCGCGCTCGCGCCGGTCGAACGCCTCGAAGGCGGCGATGGCGTCGCTCATCGGCTTGATCTGGGTGAGGATCTTCGCCGGGTCGACGCGCTTGGACAGCACCAGCTCCAGTAGCCGGGGGATGTACTTGCGGTGGTGGCAGTTGCCCATGTTGATGGTCAGGTTCTTGTTCATCGCCAGGCCGATGGGGAAGCTGCGCGCCTGCGGCGGATAGACGCCGATGATCGACAGGGTGCCGGCCTTGTCCAGCGCCTGCACCGCCCACTCCAGCGCCTGGCTGGGGGCGTCGCCCGGCTGCCAGTTGCGCCCGTGGGGATGGGGGTGCGGAACCAGGGCCTCGACCTCCTGGGCGAAACGCTTCTCCTCCTCGGGCTGCTGCCCGTGCAGGAAGGCGTGCTCGGCGTCCACCCCCACCGCGTCGATGGCGCGGTCGACGCCGATCCCAGCGGTCAGCCGGCGCAGGGTCTCGATCGGGTCCTCGCGGTTGAAGTCGATGGTTTCCGCGCCCTGGTGGCGGGCCATCTGCAGCCGGTCCTCGTACTGGTCGATGGCGAACACCCGGGCCGCGCCGAACAGCTTGGCGCTGGCGATGGCGAACTGGCCGACCGGCCCGCAGCCGAACACGGCGACCGTGTCGCCGTCGTGGATCTCCGCCATCTCCGCGCCGAAGTAGCCGGTCGGGAAGATGTCCGAGAGCAGGATGGCCTGGTCGTCGCTGATCTCGGTGGGCAGCTTGACCAGGCCGATGTTGGCGTAGGGAATCCGTGCCCGCTCCGCCTGCAGTCCCTGGAACGGCCCGCTGCTCTCCGGGCCGCCGAAGAAGGCGGTGCCGGCCTCCTTGCCGTTGGGGTTGGCCACGTCGCACTGGGCGTAGTAGCCGCAGCGGCAGTAGGCGCAGTTGCCGCAGGCGATGGTGGAGGGAATGACCACCCGGTCGCCGATCTGCAGGTTGCGCACGTCCGGGCCCAGCTCCTCGATGATGCCGACCCCCTCGTGGCCGAGGATGGTGCCGGGGCGCATGCCGCTGACCGTGCCGCGGACGAAATGCAGGTCGGTGCCGCAGATCGCCGAGGCGGTGAGGCGGACGATGGCGTCGGTGGGCGCCTCGATCCGGGGTTCGGGCACATCCTCCAGACGGATGTCGCCGATATCGTGGAAAACGACCGCTTTCATGGGAGCCTCCCGGGGGCAGCCCCTTGCGGGAGTGCCCAGGCCGTGCGGATGTGCCTGGGCGGGGCTGCGATGTCGGGTCGTGGACGATCGCCGCGGGTTCGCCTGGAGCCTGTTCGCGGACAGGCGCCCGGTGGCACCTCTTTCAGGGTCTGCGGCCGCTTTCGCTGGCAGGGACTGCATGGGAGCGGATTGATCGGCGACGGATCGCCGATGGATTCGCTCCTACCGAAGCGCAAGACCTCGAAAGGCGGGCGCTCAGTGGGCCTGGGCGACGCCGCGCAGCACGGTGTTGGTGATGTTCGGGTCGTTGCTGCTGGCGATGTTGCCGAGGGACACCATGCCGACCAGGCGCTTCTCGCGGCTCATCACCGGCAGACGGCGCACGTGGATGTCGGCCATGTTCTCGGCGACGTGCTGCAGATCCTCGTCCTCGAAGCAGTAGCGGATGTTCGGGCTCATCACCTGGCGCACCGGGGTGTCGAGGTCCATGCCCTTGGCGAGTGCGCGGATGCAGATGTCCCGGTCGGTGAGCATGCCCACCAGGCGGTCGCCTTCGTTGACCAGCAGGGCGCCGCTGTCGACCTTGGCCATCATCTGCGCCGCTTCGCGGATGCTCTGTTCGGGCTGGATGGTGCAGATGTCGCGGGACATGATTTCGTTGATCTTCATGGCGTGGCTCCTGTGCTTCTTCTACGACATGGGGAAGGGCTGGTCGCCGTTCGGCCTGGCCAGTCTGGTACGTCCGTACCTTTTTAAAGACTAGCCCCGCCCCCGGGGGTTCACCTTTTTTCGCCGCCTGGCGGGCATCGCTCCGGACGCGCCCGCCGGGCTATTGCGGGGCCTGGCCGGGGCCGTTCCTGATCAGCTCGAACAGCAGCAGCGAGCGGCCGGTGACGCCGTATTCGCGGCCGAACTCGAACCTCTCGGCCGCCGCGCTCGGCTGGTTGGTGTCCACCAGGCGTCGCCAGCGGCTGCCCTGGGCGACTTCCGGCAGGCTGAAATTGACCAGGTCGTAATGGGCGTTGACCACCAGCAGCAGGGTGACGTCCGCGCCGGCGCGGCGGATGCCGGTCGGCTGGGCGCGGCCGTCGAGCAGCATGCCGAGGCAGCGGCCTTGGTTCTCTCCCCACTGCTCGGTGGTCATCTCCTGGCCGCCGGGCGACAGCCAGGTCACGTCCTTGACCCCCAGCTCCTCGTTGTAGGCGCCGACCAGGAAGCGGTTGCGCCGCAGGATCGGGTACTTCAGGCGCAGCTGGATCAGGCGGCGGACGAACGCCAGCAGCGCCTGGTGTTCCTCGTCGATGTTCCAGTCGACCCAGCCGATCTCGCCGTCCTGGCAGTAGGCGTTGTTGTTGCCGCGCTGGGTGCGGGCGAACTCGTCGCCGGCCACCAGCATCGGCGTGCCCTGGGAGAACAGCAGGGTGCCCATGAAGTTGCGCATCTGGCGAAAGCGCAGGGCGTTGATCTGCGGGTCGTCGGTCGGCCCCTCGGCACCGTGGTTCCAGGACAGGTTGTTGTCGGTGCCGTCGCGGTTGTCCTCGTCGTTGGCTTCGTTGTGCTTGCCGTTGTAGGAGACCAGGTCGTTGAGGGTGAAGCCGTCGTGGGCGGTGACGAAGTTGATCGAGGCGAACGGTCGCCGCCCGCGTTCGTTGAACAGATCGCCGGAGGCGGTCAGGCGCCAGGCCAGGTCGGCCAGTTGGTCCTCGTCGCCTTTCCAGAAGGCGCGCACGGTGTCGCGGAACTGGTCGTTCCACTCCGCCCAGCCGGGCGGGAAGCCGCCCACCTGGTAGCCGCCGGGGCCGATGTCCCAGGGTTCGGCGATCAGCTTGGTCTGGCGCAGCACCGGGTCCTGGCGGCAGGCGACCAGGAAGCCGTGGCGCTCGCTGAAGCCTTCCGGCTCGCGGCCGAGGATGGTCGCCAGGTCGAAGCGGAAGCCGTCCACGTGCATTTCCGTGGTCCAGTAGCGCAGCGAGTCGGTGACCATCTGCAGCACGCAGGGATGGGAGAGGTCGAGGGTGTTGCCGGTGCCGGTGTCGTTGACGTAGTAGCGCTTGCTGTCCTGGAGCAGGCGGTAGTAGGTGCAGTTGTCGATGCCGCGCATGGACAGGGTCGGGCCCAGCTCGTTGCCCTCGGCGGTGTGGTTGTAGACCACGTCGAGGATCACCTCCAGCCCGGCGTCGTGCAGGTGGGCGACCATCTGCTTGAATTCCTGGATCTGGCCGGTGGCCAGGTAGCGCGGGTGGGGGGCGAAGAAGCCGATGCTGTTGTAGCCCCAGTAGTTGCTCATGCCCTTTTCCAGCAGGTGCTGGTCCTGAACGAAGGCGTGCACCGGCAGCAGCTCGACCGAGGAAATGCCGAGCCGGCGCAGGTAGTCGAGCACCTCCGGCACCATCAGCCCGGCGCAGGTGCCGCGCTTGCCCTCCGGCACCGCCGGATGGCGCATGGTGAAGCCGCGCAGGTGGGTCTCGTAGAGGATGGTGCGGTCCCAGGGGGTCTGCACCGGGCGGTCGCGGCCCCAGGTGAAGGCCGGGTCGATGATCTTCGACTTGGGCACGTAGGGCGCGCTGTCGCGGCTGTCGAAGCTGAGGTCGGCGTCCGGGTGGCCGATGGTGTAGCCGAACAGGGACTCCGACCAGAGCAGCTCGCCCACCAGCTGTTTGGCGTAGGGGTCGATCAGCAGCTTGTTCGGGTTGAAGCGGTGGCCGGCGTCCGGCTCGTAGGGGCCGTGCACCCGGTAGCCGTAGATCTGCCCGGGGTGCGCGTCCGGCAGGTAGCCGTGCCAGATCTCGTCGGTGTACTCGGGCAGCTCGATGCGCTCCAGCTCGACCTTGCCGGCGGCGTCGAACAGGCACAGCTCGACCTTGGTGGCATGGGCGGAGAAGAGGGCGAAGTTGACGCCGAGCCCGTCCCAGGTCGCGCCCAGCGGAAAGGGCAGGCCCTCCCGCAGGCGCGAGTGGGCCTTCACCTGCGGGGCCTGGAACGGCGGACGCGTGCCCATGCGGTTTCCTCCTGCGGCGATCTAGGCGATCTGGATGATTCGGGGCGCTCAGGCGCCCGGCGGCGGCGTGCGGGTGGTCCGCGGTTTCTTGGTCTCGCTCTTGCCCTCGCTCTTGGGCTTGGCCTTGGCCTTGCCGGCAGCGGGCGCGGTTTCCACCGGCTTCACGCTGCGCGGTTTGCGCGTGCTGGCCGGTTTGGTCGGCGACGCATCCTCGGCCGCGCCGCTTTGGGCGTGCTGGCCGGTTTCCACCAGCCGGCGGGCCATCTCCCAGTGCCGATCGTGCTGGCCCTCGGGGCAGCCTTCCGACTGCCAGATCTGGTAGGCGAGTTCGCGGATACGCTCTTCGTCGTCGCTCATGGGGACTCTCCGTTGCATCGATCGCAGAAGAAAAGGCCGACGGGAAAGGCCTCCAGGGCCTGGCTCACGGACAGCTCACGGGTACTGGTTGTGACTGCCGTTCCGGAAAAAATTCCCTGCAGGGTGCCGTGCGGCAGATCGGCCGGCAGGCGCACGCGGGTGTCGCCCCAGCACGACGGATCGACCAGCGGGCGGTCGCTGTCGCCGAGCAGCGGGCAGGCCAGCCGCGGCACCAGCACCAGGGCCCACCGGGCGTCCCGCTGGCGGGCGAAGGCGAACAGCCGTTCCGCCTCCTGGCCGATCACTTCCAGCGGCCGGTAGTCGCCTTCGGCGAACAGCGCCGGGTGGCGCGCGCGCAGGGCCAGGGCGCGGGCGATCAGCCACTGCTTGATGCGGCCGTCGCGCCAGCGCGCCAGCAGCCCGGCGGGATCGGCGTCCTGGCGCAGGGCCCGGCGGCGGGCGGCGAAGTCCACCGGCCGGCGGTTGTCCGGGTCGACCAGGCTGAAGTCCCAGAACTCGGCGCCCTGGTAGAGATCGGGCACGCCGGGGACGGTGAGTCGCAGCAGGGTCTGGGCCAGGCCGTTGAGGGCGCCGGCCGGGGCGATGGCGGCAGCGGCGGCGGCGATCTCGCCGCGCAGGTCGCGCATCGCCTCGTCCTCCAGCAGCTTGCCGAGGAAGTCGCGGCAGGCCTCTTCGTAGGCGGCGTTGGGCGCGCTCCAGCCGCTGCGCAGCTTGGCCTCGCGGATCGATTTCTCCTGCCACTGGCGCAGGCGCCCGGTGTAGGCGGCGAGGCCCTCGGCGTCGTCTGCGGCCAGTTCCGGCGGCCAGCTGCCGAGCAGGGTCTGGTAGAGGATCAGCTCGTCGCCGGGGGCGGGCGCCGGCCCGTCGGGCAGGAGCTGGCGCAGGGGCGTGGCCAGCAGCAGCCAGTGCTGGACCCGTTCGCCGTACCAGCCGGCGCGCTCGCTGAGCACGGCCAGCCGCGCGCGGGCGTCCTCGCCGCGCTTGTGGTCGTGGGTGGCGGTGGCCAGCAGGTTGTCCGGGAAGGCCTCGCGGCGTTTTTGGCAGATGGCGTGGAACTCCGCCGGCGGGGCGGCGAGGCGCTGGCTGTCGAAGCCCACGTCGTTGCGCGAGAGCAGCACCGCCGAGCGGTACAGGGCGGTGTCCTCCACCGCCTTGGCGGCGGCCGGCGCGGTGACCTGCTGGAAGCGCACGCCGGCGTGCCGGTACGGCTTGCGCAGCGGCCGCGGCAGGCGGCGCCAGGGCTCGCCGCCGAACCAGCGCTCCAGATGCTCGAGCAGCGTCCCGTCGCTATCGCCCAGTGCGAGGTGCGCGCCTTCGAGGGCCTGGCGGAAGAACAGTTCGTCCTGCGCTGGGCGGCCGCAGGCGTTGAGGTAGGTGCGGTACACCGGGTAGTGCACGATCAGCTCGCGCAGCGTCCGGCGGATCTGCCCGAGGGTGATGTCGCGGGTCATCAGGTCGTCGCGGGCCACCTGCAGCAGGGCCTGGGCCACGCTTTCGAAATCCCCGGCGAGGGTGCTGGCGAGGATCAGCCGGCGGGCCTCGCGGGCCTCCTCGAGGAAGTCGGCGGGGCGACCGCTGAGGTTGTGCCAGAGCGCGCGCAGCCCGGCCTCGCCGTCCGGGTCGTGCTGCAGCAGGGACACCTGGTTCATGAATTCGTAGCCGGTGGTGCCGTCCACCTGCCAGTCGCGGTGCAGCTCCTCGCCCTGGCCGAGGATCTTCTCCACGTAGATCGGTCGCCCGGGGTCCGCCGCCAGCCGGTCGAGCCGGCGGCGCAGGCGCCGGCAGTAGCCGTGGGGATCGGCCAGACCGTCCACGTGGTCGATGCGCAGGCCGTCGATCAGGCCTTCCTCGATCAGCTGGAAGATCTTCGCGTGGGTCGCCTCGAACACCCGCGGCCGCTCGACGCGCAGGCCGCCCAGCTCGTTGATGTCGAAGAAGCGCCGCCAGTTGATGTCGTCCGCCGCGGTGCGCCAGCTGGCCAGGCGATAGCTCTGCCGTTCGAGCAGGGCGTGCAGGCGCTGCAGCCCTTCCGGCTGGTGCGAGTCGTAGCGCTCCAACGCGTGGCCGATGGCGGCCGCGACTTCTTTCTGCTGCGCCAGTTGCGCCAGCTCGGCGCGCAGCGCGACGGCTTGGGCGCGCGGGTCGGCGTCGCTGCGCAGCGCGGCGAAGCGGCCGGCCAGGGCGCGCAGCGCCGGATGGTCGGTGGCGCCCAGGAGTTCGGCGTAGTTGGGCGGGCTGATCGGGAAGCGGTGTTCGTAGTGGCCGGCCTGGAAGCTGCCGGCGGCGGCGTCGAAGCGCAGGGGGATTTCGCCGTTCTGCAGCATCTCGCCGTAGTCGCTGCGCAGGAAGGGCACCAGCAGCTGGCCCTCCAGCAGCGGGTCGGGGGAGTTCCACTGGATGTCGAAGAAGGTCGCGTAGGGGCTGCGCCGGCCCCATTCCAGCACGTCCAGCCACCAGGGATTGTCGGCGCCGCCGACCGCCATGTGGTTGGAGACGATGTCCAGGATCAGCCCCAGGCCGTGCCGGCGCAGCTCCGCCACCAGCCGCCGCAGCGCCGCTTCGCCGCCCAGCTCCGGATTGATGCGGGTCGGGTCGATCACGTCGTAGCCGTGCAGGGAGCCGGGACGGGCGGCGAGCAGGGGCGAGGCGTAGACGTGGCTGATGCCCAGGTCGGCGAAGTAGCCGACCAGGGGCACCGCGTCGTCGAGGGTGAAGCCCTGGTGGAACTGCAGGCGCACCGTGGCGCGCAGGCCGTTCATTCCGCCTTTCCGCGCGCGTCGGCGAGAATCCGCAGGCGCCGCGCGGCATCCTCGCCGTCCAGCAGCGTGGCGCTGTCGCCGGGATAGCGCCGCCGCCAGTTGGGATGGCTGTCGACGGTGCCCGGCAGGTTGGCCTGCTCTTCCAGGCCGAGGGCGTCCTCCAGGGGCAGCAGGACCAGCGGCGCCGGGGTGTGGCCGAGGAAGCCGACGCAGGCGTCGATCATTGCGGCGCTGTCCAGCACCTCGTCCGGCTCCGGCCCGCCGTCGGCGGCCAGGGCCTCGCGCAGGGCGCGGCGCTCGCGCCCGCGGGTTTCCCGGGCCTCCTCGGTAGCCTGGGCGTCGGCGATCTGCAGGCGCTCGCGCCAGTCGATGTCGCGGCCCTGCCACCAGCCGTCGAGGGTCGGCAGGTCGTGGGTGGCGCTGGTGGCCAGAGCGTTGTCCGGCCAGTGCGGCGGCGGGTGGAAGCGCCCCTGATGGTCCTGCTCGAAGAGCAGTACGCGCATGCCGAGGATGCCGCGTTCGGCCAGTTCCTCGCGAAAGCCCTCGGGCACGGTGCCGAGGTCCTCGCCGAGGATCAGCGCCTTGTGCCGCCAGGATTCCAGGGCCAGCAGGCGCAGCAGGTCGTCCTGCGGGTAGCGCAGGTAGGCGCCGTCGCGCTGGTCGCCGCCCTGGGGGATCACCCAGAGCCGTTTGAGGCCCATCACGTGGTCGATGCGGATGCCGCCGGCGTGGGCCAGGTTGGCCCGCAGCATCTCGATGAAGGCGTGGAAGCCGTGGCGCTTCAGGCCCCAGGGCGAGAAGGCCGAGACCCCCCAGCTCTGGCCGTTGCGGTTGAGGATGTCCGGCGGCGCGCCGACGGTCAGGGTGTTCAGCAGTTCGTCCTGGCGGCTCCAGGCCTGGCTGCCGCCGCCGGCGGCGCCCACCGCCAGGTCGGCGACCAGGCCGACGGCCATGCCGGCGCTGTGCGCGGCGCTCTGGATGCGCTCCAGGCCGCGGGCGATCAGCCACTGGGCGAAGGCGTGGAAGCCGATCTCGTCGGCGTACTCGCGGGCGAAGCCGGCCACCGCGGCGCTGCCCGGCGAGCGCAGGGCGGCGTCCCACTGACGCCAGTCGTATAGGCCGTTGTGGCGCACGTGGTAGGCGTGCAGCGCCTCGAACCGGCAATGGTTCTCCAGCGCCTCGCCGCCGGCCTCGCGGAAGCTGGCGAAGTCGGCCTCCAGGGGATTGGCGCCGTGGCGGAACTCCTGGTAGAGGGCACGCAGCAGGCGCAGCTTGACCTCGGCAGCGGCCGGCCAGTCGATCAGCTCCAGCTGCTCCAGGCGCTGCCAGGCGCCGGCCAGGCCGCTGGATTCCAGGGTCGAGCGCACCTCGCGCTCGCCGAGGATGCTGCCCGGTGCGCTGTGCAGCACGTTGTAGAACAGCCGGCTGGACGGCGAGTAGGGGCTGAAGCGGTAGGTGTCGGCGCTGAACATGGCGTGCAGCGGGCTGATGGCCAGCGCCGCGGCGCCCTTGCGCGCGGCGCTGTGCACCAGGTTCTCCAGGGCCTGGGTGTCGCCGATGCCGCCGTCGCCCGGCCGGCGCAGGGCGTAGACCTGCGCGGTGAGGCCCCAGAGGCGCGGCCGCGGTTGTCCGCCGAGCTGGTCGAGGCCGATGCAGCGGGGCGGCGCGACGGCCAGGCCGAGCCGCTCGCGGCCGATCTGCAGCTGGTAGTAGCCGGGCCGCTCGATGCCCGGCAGCCAGCCCTGGTCGTCGAGGCGGCCGGCGTCGGTCTCGCCGTCCTCGTGGATGAGCTCGCAGGGGCTGCCGGGGGCGAAGCGGGTCGAAAGATCGAGCCGCTGCCGGCAGTCCAGGGTCAGCAGCGGCGACAGGCCGTCGCCGTCGCCGCGTTCGAGACGGGCGAGGCTGTCTCGCAGCTGCTCCGGGGAGTCGGCCGGCAGCTCCAGGGCGGCCAGCACCCGGCGCAGCACGTCCGCGGCGACCCGCTGCGGGCGCCCGTCGGCGTCGACCCAGTCGACCGCTATGCCGGCCGCGGCGGCCAGGCGTTCGAGATGTGCGTCGTGGCTATTCATCCTGGGCGACCAGATAGATACGCGCCATCCGGGGGGGAAGGCTGCCCTGGTGTTCGTGGAAGTTCTCCATGTCCTGGCTGGCGAACAGCAGGCGCCCGTGATGCCAGTGGGCATGCACCGGAACCGCCTCCAGGCCGAGGTTCAGCTCGATGCGCAGGATCATGCCGTCGCCGAGCTGCCAGTGTGCCTGCACCGCCGCCGGCCCCAGCACCACGGAGCCCTGCGAGCGGGTGCCGGGCAGGCGCGGCACGATCTCGCGGCGGCGCAGGGCCAGCAGGTGCCGGTAGTAGGCGCGCCATTCCGCGTGCTGCGGATCAAGGCGGGCTCGGTAGTCGGGCTTGGAGGTGAGGAAGGTGCTCTCGGCGTTGGGATCGGGAATCCGCTCGCACAGAGAGAGGTCCTTGAACGGCTCGAAGTCCTTGAACTCGCGCCGCCGGCCTTCGCGCACGGCGCTGGCCAGCCCTTCGTCCTCGTGGCTGGTGAAGTACAGGAACGGCCGGTGGGTGCCCCATTCCTCGCCCATGAACAGCAGCGGCACCATCGGCGAGAGCAGCAGCAGGGCGGTGGCTGCGCGCAGCGCGTTGGGCTCGGCGAGGCTGATCAGGCGTTCGCCGAAGGCGCGGTTGCCGATCTGGTCGTGGTTCTGCAGGAACAGCACGAAGGCGTCCGGCGGCAGGTGCGCGCTGGGTTCGCCGCGGGGCGGGCCGTCGTCGCTCGGCTGGCCCTGGTAGACGAAGCCTTCGCTGAGGCACAGGGCGAGCTTTTCCGCGGTGTCCTCGCGGTAGTGGCCGTAGTAGCCCTGGTGCTCGCCGGTGAGCAGGACGTGCAGCACGTGGTGGCCGTCGTCGTTCCACTGCGCCGTGTAGCCGCCCTCGCCGAGCAGGCTGGCCTCGTTCTTGTAGTTCTCCAGCACCAGGTGCACGTGGCGGCCGGGGCCCACCGCGCCGTGCACGCGCTCGGCCAGCTCGGTGAGGAAGCTGCGCTCGGTGATGGCGTGCACCGCGTCCAGGCGCAGGCCGTCGAAGCGGTATTCGAGCAGCCACATCAGGGCGTTCTCGATGAAGAAGTCGCGCACCTCGCGCTGGCGCAGGTCGATGGCGTCGCCCCAGTCGGTCTGCAGGTCGTGGCGGAAGAAGGGCTTGGCGAAGCGGCCGAGGTAGTTGCCGTCGGGGCCGAAGTGGTTGTAGACCACGTCGAGGAAGACCATCAGGCCGATGCCGTGAGCGGTGTCGATCAGGTGCTTGAGCTCGTCCGGCGTGCCGTAGGCGGATTCCGGGGCGTAGGGCTGCACGCCGTCGTAACCCCAGTTGCGCGCGCCAGGGAACTCGGCCAGGGGCATCAGCTCGATGGCGGTGACGCCCAGCTCGGCCAGCTCCGCCAGCTGCGCCTCGACCCCGCGGTAGCCGTCGAGCAGGCCGACGTGCAGTTCGTAGAGCACGGCTTCGTGCCAGGGCCGACCCTTCCAGGCGCCGTTGCGCCACTGGTAGCCCGTCGGGTCGACCACCAGGCTGGGGCCGTGCACCCCGCCGGCCTGGCGGCGCGACGCCGGGTCGGGAATCCCCGGCGCACCGTCGACGCTATACAGGTACGGGGTGCCGGCGCCGCAGGGCGCCTCGACGCTGAACCAGCCCCGGGCGTCCCGGTGCATCGGCAGTCTGGCGTTACGCTCGGGCAGTTCCAGTTCGACGCTCTGTGCGTCGGGCGCCCAGAGGGCGAAGCGGGTGCGCTGCCCGGCGAGCAGACGGGCGCCGAAGCGCCCGCTGCCGTAGTCGAAGGTCGCCATGCTCTGATCTCCTTTCAAGCCTGTTCATGCCGGCTCTCCAGCAACTGTCGGTAGAGGTGCAGGTAAGGGTGTACGGTCTGCCGCCAATAGCAGGGCACGGTCATCGCACTGCGCCGCATGGCGTGGAACAGGGAGGGCAGGGCAAAGACCTTGAGCGCCCGTTCCACCGCCTCCCGGTAGCTCTCGACGCAGGGCTGCTCGAAGAGGAAGCCGGTGACGCCGTCCTCGATCGAGTCGGCCAGCCCGCCGGTGCGGTGCGCGATCGGCAGCGAGCCGAAGCGCTGCGCGTACATCTGGCTGAGGCCGCAGGGCTCGTAGCGCGAGGGCATCAGCAGGAAGTCGCTGCCGGCGAACATGCGCCGGGCGAGGGTTTCCTCGAAGCCGACGCGGACCCCGATTCGGCCGGGGAAGCGCCCGGCCAGACCGCGCATGCGCTCCTCCTCCGCGGGCTCGCCGCGGCCGATCACGGCCAGCTGGCCGCCGGCGCGGACGATGGTCTCGGCGATGTCGTGGGTCAGGTCCAGACCCTTCTGCCGGACCAGGCGCGAGACCACCACGAACAGCGGCCCGGCGCTCGCCTCCAGGTCGAAGTGGTGGCGCACGTACTCGGCATGCACGGCCTTGCCGTGCCAGTCGCTGGCGCTGAAGCCCTGCAGCAGGTGCGGATCGCTCTCCGGATGCCAGCTCTCGTCGATGCCGTTGCGGATGCCGCTCAGCAGGCCGCGCTCGGCCTTGGCCCGGAGGAAGCCCTCAAGGCCGCAGCCGAAGGCTTCGGTGGTGATCTCCCGGGCATAGGTGGCGCTCACCGTGGTGATGCGGTCGGCATAGGCGATGCCGGCCTTGAGGAAGGACAGCTTGCCGTGGAACTCCATGCCCTCCATCCGGCAGGCGCCGCGCGGGATGTCCAGTTCCGGGCAGCATTGCGGACTCAGCAGGCCCTGGTAGGCGAGGTTGTGGATGGTGAAGACGCTGGGGGTGGCGATGCCGCGCCAGCGCAGGTAGGCCGGGGCCAGGGCGGCCGGCCAGTCGTGGGCGTGGAGCAGGTCCGGGCGCCAGCTGATGCAGGCGCTGCCGGCGGCCACGTGGGCGGCGGCCAGGCCGAGGCGGGCGAAGCGGATGTGGTTGTCCGGCCAGTCCTGGCCGTGTTCGTCGCCGTAGGGCGTGCCGTCGCGCTCGTAGAGTTCCGGGCTGAGCAGGACGTAGACGATCAGGCCGTCGTCCAGGTCGATGCGGCCGATCCGGCAGGGGGGCAGGGCGGCATGGCCGGAGAGGGTGCCGACCACGCGGATCGTCTGGCCGCTCTCGAGGACCTGGCGGTAGCCGGGGAGCAGGACGCGGACGTCGTGGAACTCGCGCAGCGCCCGCGGCAGGGCGGCGGAGACGTCGCCGAGCCCGCCGGTCTTGACCAGGTCGGTGAGTTCGGAGGTGACGAAGAGGATCTTCTTCTTGTTTTCCTGGACGGTGCGGACTTGCAGATGGGGACGAATCGTCGAGAACGGAATCGCCAGACCTTGTTCTTGTGGAAGGTGGGTCTGCACTGCAGCATGACTCATGAATACGGTCTCCTCCGGTGACACTTCCTGGCCGGGCTGCAGGAGCCGGCTCCGAGGGAGGCTGGTCCGTTGCCGCGGGAAGAAAAAGCGCAAAGCTAAGAGGTGAGTATTGCCGAGGATTCAGGAGATGCCGCCGCAAGCGACGAATGCCTGCATCCCGTATTTAGGATGCTGACTGGCGGGAGGAGGAAGAAGTTCGTCCGTTCGGCGGAGCTTCCGCTGGTCGTTCGAGCCGCCTCCGCGCAAGATGCGGGAAGAGTGCCGCAGGAGAGTGTGGCCCGGTCCGGGGCTTCCTTCCTCTACCGCCGGTCTCGTGCCGGGGCGAGGGCGTTCGCGGTATCGTCGAGGGGCGCCAGGCAGTTGGCGCGGACAGCCCGGGGAGGGGCTAGAAATGGATTTCCGCCAGCTTGATACCCAGCTTCAGCAGTTCCTCGATCAGCTTGTTCAGATCGGCGAAGGATTCCACTTCGTCGCAGGCGTCGATCAGGAAGAAGCTGCGACCCGAATCGAGCTTGAAGAACACGATCCACTCCCGCGGCCTGGCCGGGTTGCGGATCACCTGGGTGGAGAAGGGCTTGCCGTCCTGGTGCAGTGCCTTGACATCCTCGCGCTTCATTGTCGCTCCTGTTTTCGATGATGGGCGCCAACTCTATCATTATCACCATATGTTAATATTATGTGCGTATCCACTGGGGGGACCCTGCGATGATCGCGATACGTGAGGCGTGGAAAGCCGGCCTGCTGGGCCGGTCTAATTGGCTCAACAACCTGGTTGCCGGGGCGATCGTCGGGGTGGTGGCGCTGCCCCTGGCGATGGCGTTCGCCATCGCCTCCGGCGTGAAGCCCGAGCAGGGCATCTACACCTCCATCATCGCCGGCCTCGCGGTCTCCCTGTTCGGCGGCAGCCGGCTGCAGATCGCCGGCCCGACCGGCGCCTTCATCGTCATCCTGGCCGGGGTGACGGCGCAATACGGCGTCGATGGTCTGCAGATCGCCACCCTGATGGCCGGCCTGATCCTCCTGCTGCTCGGCGTGACCCGCCTGGGCACCGTGATCAAGTTCATTCCCGACCCGGTGATCGTCGGCTTCACCGCCGGCATCGGGGTGATCATCTGGGTCGGCCAGTGGAAGGATTTCTTTGGCTTGCCGGCAGTGACCGGCGCGCACTTCCACGAGAAATTCTGGAGTCTGCTGCAGGTCCTGCCGCAACTGCACCTGCCCACCACGCTGCTGTCGGTCCTGAGCCTGCTGCTGGTCATCTTCGGCCCGCGCCTGCCGGGCATGAAGCGCGTCCCCGGGCCGCTGATCGCCATGGTGGCCGCCACCCTGGTCCAGGCCGTGCTCCAGTTCGACGGCGTCGCCACCATCGGCAGCGCCTTCGGCGGCATTCCCCAGGGCTTGCCGGAGTTCAGCCCGCCGCACATCACCCTGGACCGGATCACCGAGCTGGTCGGGCCGGCCTTCGCCATCGCCATGCTCGGCGCCATCGAGTCCCTGCTCTCGGCGGTGGTCGCCGACGGCATGGGCGGCACCAAGCACGATTCCAACCAGGAACTGATCGGCCAGGGCATCGCCAACATGGCCGCACCGCTGTTCGGCGGGTTCGCCGCCACCGGCGCCATCGCTCGCACCGCGACCAACATCCGCAACGGCGGCAACAGCCCGCTGGCCGGCATCGTCCATGCTTTCACCCTGGTGCTGATCCTGCTCGTCCTCGCCCCGCTGGCGGCAGACATCCCGCTCGCCGCGCTGGCCGCCATCCTCTTCGTGGTGGCCTACAACATGAGCGACCTCAAGCACTTCCGGCGCATGCTCAAGCGCGCGCCGCGGGCGGACGTGGCGATCCTGCTCATCACCTTCGTGCTGACCGTGTTCAGCGACCTGGTCATCGCGGTCAACATCGGCGTGATCCTGGCGATGCTGCATTTCATGCGGCGCATGGCCGCGTCGGTCGAGGTGCAGCCGGTTCCCGAGCAGGAGCTGGAGCCGGAGCTGCACGGCCACCACCTACCCAAGGGCGTGCTGGTCTACAGCATCGAGGGGCCGCTGTTCTTCGGTGCGGCGGAGAACTTCGAACGCGCTCTGGCCAGTACCAACACCTATCCGGGCATCCTGGTGATCCGGCTGGACCGGGTGCCCTTCATGGACATCACCGGCATGGAGACCTTGGAAGAGGTCATCCGCAACCTGCACAAGCGCAATATCCGAGTGAAGCTGTGCGAGGCCAATCCCCGGGTGCAGAGCAAGCTGACCAAGGCGAGGCTGGTCGAGCTGGTCGGCGAGGAAAACTGCCACGGGACCTTCGCCGAGGCCCTCGCCGACAGCGAGGCGCAGCTGGCGGTCAGGGCCTCGTCCTGACCCCGGCGGCTGCGGGCCGGCGCATTGCGGTGCGCCCCGCCCGCGGTCCGATCAGGACTTGCCGACCGGCGGGATCTTGCGCTGGGTGGCGTAGGTGACGCCGTGGGCTTCCAGGTAGTCGCGGATCAGCTGGCGGACCACCTGGGACGGGGTCAGATCCTGGGCGGCGCAGAGCTCCTCGAAGGCTTTCTTCTTGACCGGATCGATGAGTACGGTGAGGCGCGCTGTCTTGCTTTCCATCTTCGGGGTCCGTTGTCTGTCGGTCGGGGTGGATGCTAATGAAATTATACTTGGATTAGCTCTTTGATACGCCACGCATATTCCCCTCGCCGACGCATTGCCCGCTGCGCTTTCCTGAAGGAAGATAGCGAACTGCGCCCGTCCTGAATGGTCCTAGTTCCGGCGTCCACCGTGGCCCGTGCATGACCCCGTCCAGGCGCCGGCATCCTGCTCCTTCGGAGCGCGATGTGCGGATGCGAGCGCCGTGTTTGGACCTGTCGATTTCATCCCTACCAAGGATTCCCATGATCAAGAAATGCCTGTTTCCCGCCGCCGGCTATGGCACCCGTTTCCTGCCGGCCACCAAGGCCATGCCCAAGGAAATGCTGCCGATCGTGAACAAGCCGCTGATCCAGTATGGCGTCGAGGAAGCACTGGAGGCCGGTCTGTCGCAGATCGCCATGGTCACCGGCCGCGGCAAGCGCGCTCTGGAAGACCATTTCGATATCAGCTATGAGCTCGAGAACCAGATCAAGGGCACCGACAAGGAGAAATACCTGGTCGGCATCCGTCGCCTGATCGAAGAGTGCACCTTCTCCTATACCCGCCAGATCGAGATGAAGGGCCTCGGCCACGCCATCCTCACCGGCCGTCCGCTGATCGGCGACGAGCCCTTCGCGGTGGTCCTGGCCGACGACCTCTGCATCAACCTCGACGGCGACAGCGTGCTGAAGCAGATGGTCAAGCTGTACAACCAGTTCCGCTGCTCGATCGTGGCCATCCAGGAGGTGCCGATGTCGGAGACCTCCAAGTACGGCGTGATCGCCGGCGAGATGATCCGCGACGACATCTTCCGCGTCAGCAAGATGGTGGAGAAGCCCAAGCCGGAAGACGCCCCGTCCAACCTGGCGATCATCGGCCGCTACATCCTGACCCCGGACATCTTCGAGCTGATCGAGAAGACCGAGCCGGGCAAGGGCGGCGAGATCCAGATCACCGACGCGCTGATGAAGCAGGCCCAGGACGGTTGCGTGCTGGCCTACAAGTTCAAGGGCCAGCGTTTCGACTGCGGTAGCGCCGAAGGCTACATCGACGCCACCAACTTCTGCTTCGAGAACCTGTACAAGACCGGCAAGGCGTTCTGATCCCGCCCCGGCTCCTCCACAAGGCCCCCGCCGGCTCGACGCCCGCGGGGGCCTTGCCTTTTCAGGGCAGCGGCAGCGATTCCGAACCCGGCCCCAGCGGCTGGCCGTAGCTGAACTCCACATAGTTGCCGGCCGGATCGCGCACGCCGCAGTAGTAGCCGACCGGATAGGGCTCTTCGCGCGGCGGCCAGATCAGGCAGCCGGCGTCCTTCGCCCGTTCGGCGATGGCATCCACCTGCTCGCGGCTCTCCAGGGCGAAGCCGAAGTGGCTGTAGTCGTCGGCGGCCAGATCGCGCCGCGTGCCGCCCGGCATGATGACGAAGATGAATTCGTGTTCGCGGCCGGGCTCGGCCATCCAGACGATGCGCGCGCCCTTGCCGGCGCGCTCGTGGATCACCCGCATGCCGCAGAAGCGCCGGTAGAACTCCACGCAGGCGTCCGGATCCGGCACGTGCAGGGCGAGATGGGTCAAGGTCGGGCGCATGCCTCTCTCCTGTGCTGGGGCGGCCGAAGATCCGGCCGGGACATATGGGGTATTCTGGCAGCATCTTGAGGGAGACGATCACATGGCCTACGACTTCGATCTGTTTGTAATCGGTGCCGGCTCCGGCGGCGTACGCGCGGCCCGCTTCGCCGCCGGCTACGGTGCCCGCGTGGCGGTCGCCGAGAGCCGCTATCTGGGCGGCACCTGCGTCAACGTCGGCTGCGTGCCGAAGAAGCTGCTGGTCTACGGCGCCCACTACGCCGAGGACTTCGAGCAGGCCCGCGGCTACGGCTGGAGCGCCGGGACGAGTTTCGACTGGGCCACCCTGATCGCCAACAAGGACCGCGAGATCCAGCGCCTGAACGGCATCTACCGCAAGTTGCTGGTGGACAGCGGCGTCACCCTGCTGGAAGGGCACGCCCGGCTGTGCGACGCCCACAGCGTCGAGGTCGACGGCCAGCGCTTCAGCGCCGAGCACATCCTGATCGCCACCGGCGGCTGGCCCGCGGTGCCGGATATCCCCGGCCGCGAGCACGCCATCACCTCCAACGAGGCCTTCTACCTGCCGGAGCGGCCGAACCGCGTGCTGGTGGTGGGCGGCGGCTACATCGCGGTGGAGTTCGCCTCGATCTTCCACGGCGTGGGCGCGCGGACCTCGCTGCTGTACCGCGGCGACCTGTTCCTGCGCGGCTTCGACGGCGCCATCCGCGCGCACCTGCGCGACGAGCTGGCGAAGAAGGGCCTCGATCTGCAGTTCAACGCCGACATCGCCCGCATCGACAAGCAGGCCGACGGCAGCCTCCTGGCCACGCTGAACGACGGCCGGACCCTGGAAGCCGACTGCATCTTCTACGCCACCGGCCGCCGGCCGATGCTGGACGGGCTGGGCCTGGAGAGCGCCGGGGTGGAACTGGACGCGCGCGGTTACATCGGGGTCGACGAGCTGTACCGGACCAGCGTGCCCTCGATCCTGGCCATCGGCGACGTCATCGGCAGGGTCCAGCTCACCCCGGTGGCCCTGGCCGAAGGCATGGCCGTGGCGCGCCGGCTGTTCAAGCCGGAGGAGTACCGGCCGGTGGACTACCGCCTGATCCCCACGGCGGTGTTCAGCCTGCCCAACATCGGTACCGTCGGCCTGACCGAGGAGCAGGCGAGGGCGGAAGGCCACAGGGTCAAGGTCTTCGAGAGCCGCTTCCGGCCGATGAAGCTGACCATGACCGACAGCCAGGAGCGCAGCCTGATGAAGCTGGTGGTGGACGCCGACAGCGACCGGGTGCTGGGCTGCCACATGATCGGCCCGGATGCCGGCGAGATCCTTCAGGGCCTGGCCGTGGCACTCAAGGCCGGTGCGACCAAGCAGGTCTTCGACGAGACCTTGGGCATCCATCCGACCGCGGCCGAGGAATTCGTCACCATGCGCACCCCGCTGGCGAGCTGAGAGCCGGCGGTTCGGGTGGGCTTCCCGGAGCGGGAAGCCTCGCTCGCAAGGCGAGGTCATGGCCGGTGCCACGACCGGCGGGGAGGGGGGCTCAGTGGTGGACGTGATCGTGGTGCTGCATGCCGCCTTGCGCGTCGGCCCGCACCGGCACCTCCACCTGGACCTTGCCGGCCTTCTCGAATTCCAGGGTTAGCGGAAACTGCTCGCCGTCCTTGAGCGGGCGCTTCAGGCCGATCAGCATCACGTGGTTGCCGCCCGGGGCGAAGGTCGCCTCGCCGCCGGCCGGGATGTCGACCGCATCGACCTTCTGCATGCGCATCATCTCGCCCGATTTGACGTGGGTGTGTAGTTCGGCTTTCCCGGCGACGTCCGAAGCCGCGCCGACCAGCCGGTCCTGCGCCTGGCCCTGGTTGGTCACCGTGAAATAAGCCGCGCCCGCCGGAGCGTTGGGCGGCAGCGCCCGGGACCACGGATCGCTGATGGTCAGATCGCCGACCTTGTAATCCGCAGCGAGGGCGGCGCCGGTGGAGAGGACGAGCAGGGAGGAGAGCGCAATGCGTGCCAGCATTCGGAGCATTCCTTAGGCGTTTGAGAGGCTGCAACCTTAGCATGCGGTACAGGGGCGAGGTATTGACCTCTGCCGTCGTGTGGGCATGCCGGTCTGGAATGCTCCTTTCCTAGCGACGCCTGCTGCTGCGAGTCGCGGTCAGGATCTCGAGGATGCGGTCGTTGATCGTCTCCCGACGGGCCAGGGCTTCTTCCTCCTCCACGAAGTATTCCGGCAGCGCCCGCCACAGATGGATGTACACCTCGAGCTCGTGCAGCGTTTCCTCCAGGCTGCGCAGGTCCTGCAGGCGCCCGAGGTGCGGCAGCGGCACGATGCCGCCCTGGTGGACCTGCCGCAGCCAGGCCAGCGCGCTGAGACGCGCCGGGCTTTCCGGCCCGCCGTGGATCGGCACGCTGGCGAAGATCCAGCGCAGGCGCAGGTCGATCGCCGGGTCGTCGAGTTGACCGATCCAGTTCATCAGTTCTTCCGGCAGCACCGCCATGAAATGCTCGCCGTAGTTCACCGACTCGATGAAGGTCAGCCAGACCCTGAGCAGGCTGCGCTCGCCGAGGGCGTCGGCCAGCGTTTTCAGATGGCCGTAGTCCGGGCGTACGGCGAACTTCTTCAGGTCCAGCGGCGGGTCGGGCTCGGCCAGGCCGCGGCGGATGGTGTGGATCACGGTGTGCTCGAAGCCGCCGGCCAGGCCGCTCTCCGAGAAGCCGTAGCGTCCGGCGCGCCCGGCGATCTGTTTGATCTCCTGCCCGGTCAGGGTGCGCACCGTGGTGCCGTCGAACTTCTCATCGGTCCTGAAGTAGAGGCGGTGGGCGGGTAGGTTGAGGCCCATGCCGATGGCGTCCGTGGCGACCATGATCTCGACCTCGCCCTCGCGGAAGCGCCTCGCCTGTTCGCGGCGGACCACCGGCGACAGGGCGCCGTAGATCACCGCGGCGCGGCGCCCTCGCTGTTCCAGCAGGGCCTTGAGCTCCAGCACGCCGCGGCGGCTGAAGTCGACGATGATGGAGCCGGCCGGTATGCGCTGCAGGTGTGGCGGCTGCGGATCGACGGCCAGCGGCGTGAGGCGCCGGGTGTGCTCGATCGTCAGCTCGTCGTTGCAGATCCGGCACAGGTGTTCCAGCGACGGCGTCACCAGCTCCGGACCGGTCATGATCAGCCGTTCGGTGTAGGCGCCGACCAGCGCGTCGGTCCAGGCCCAGCCGCGCTGGGCGTCGCCCAGCAGCTGCACCTCGTCGACGACGACCACGTCGAAGCGGGTGTTCTGGAAGCGGCCGAATTCCTCCATGGTGCAGCAGTAGTGGGTGGCGCCTTCGCGGATGATCTGTTCCTCGCCGGTGATGAGGGTGCAGGGGATGCCCTGTTCCTCCAGGCGTTCCTGGTTCTCCAGGGCCATCAGCCGCAACGGCGAGAGATACAGGGCGCTGCCGGCCTTGGCGACCTGCTCCATGGCCCGGTGCGTCTTGCCACTGTTGGTCGGCCCCAGGTAGGCCTGCCAGCGGCGCTTCAGGCGCCGAGCCCGGTACAGTTCGTGGTACTGGCTGAAGCGGGCATCGGTGCGGCGCAGTTCGCTTAGCACCATGGCTGTGCGCATCCGCTCCTTCAGCTCGAGGAAGTGCTTGCGCAGGCGCCGCGGGCTCTGGCGCAGCAGCCGGATCAGCACCGACCGTTCCACCTGGTCGAGGTCGAAGTCGGCGGCGAGCTCGACCAGGGTTTCCAGATTGCGCCGGTAGGACGCCAGCTGGGCGGCGCGCATGGATTCCGCCTCTGCCTCGGTGAGTACCCGGTTGTCCGGGAACTCCAGCTCGGCCGGCAGGTGCAGCGGCTCGCCGTGCAGCTCCAGGGTCAGGGTGTAGTGCGCGCCGTGGCGGAACAGGTTCACCCGGCGGGTGAACCAGAGGGCGAAACCGGCCCAGTTCGGGTATTTCGACAGCCGCGCCAGGGTGGCCTGCCGTTCGTCTTCGGGCAGCTCGGCGTAGTAGGCCTGGAAGGGTTCGAGGAGCAGGTCGAACCGCTTCTGCAGCCGGCCCTGCAGCTTGCCCCAGAACACGTCCGCGCTGTGGAGCTGACGCAGGCCGGGTATGGCGTAGATCACCTGGCGCGGCACGCTGCCGACCTCGATCGGCGTGCCGAACGCCGCGAGCGCGACCGGCACCTGCTGCGCCTTGCCCGATTCCAGGTCTTCGAATAACTGCTGGCGCCCTGTCATGCTCACCTCTTTGCATCGGCCTGGCTCGGCCATCATCGGTCTGGCCACAGCGAGTCATGTCCGGGCGCAGGATCTACCTTCGACATCCATGAGCAATCGTCGATGGAGCCGTGCATCCTGCCTTGCCCGTGGCGCCATCCTCAAGTCGACACAGCATAGCCCGGCCGGCGAGCGCCATGCGAGCAGGGCGCGCCTGTGCCATCCGGCTCACGCGCGGGGAGGGACGTTTCGCCTATCGCTAGGGATCTGGCAGGCCCGAGGCGGACAAGCCGGCGGGGGCAGCCTCCGCCCGGTTACCGGCATGCCTGGTTCGCCGCCCCGGGCAGGGCCAGGAAGGTGATGGTCGCCGGCTCGATCCGGACATCCCCGGCCTCGACGCCGACGCCTTCGAGCGCCGGCAGCTCGTCGCCGTTGCCGAGCTGGAGGACGTTGCCGTTCAGCAGCACGCTCCTGCTTTGCAGATCGCTCGACGCCGAGGCCAGCGTATAGCGCTGCGCCTCGACCGGCAGGGCGAGCGTCTGCGCCTTCTCCGTGTTGGTATTGATGGCCAGGAGGGCGACGCCTCCGGAGGTTCCCTTCAGGCAGTGCGCATACAGATGCAGCCCCCCCCGGGACGGCACGCCTGCGTCGAGCACCCTGTTATCCATCAGCCTGTGCCACAACAGGGCCGCCCAGTAGTTGGGTCTGGGCTCGAAGGTGGTGTTGTCCAGCAGGCCGTAGTCGCTGGCGGCCAGGGTGTTGTGCATGATGACCTGAACGCCCTGTCTGGCCAGTCGCCCCCGCTGGTCCAGGTAGCGGAACGTATCCAGGAAGGTCGATGCCCAGGGGTTGCCGCCACAGGCGGCGTCGGCGCTTTCGCTGATCCAGATCGGCGCGTCGGACTCGAATCTGTCCCGGACCATCCGGTACAAGGCCAGGGTATTGTCCGTCGACGAGAGCCATGCTTCGGACAACGCCTCGGCGGCACTGGTCTGCGGCAATCCTGCCTCCGCGCAGCGCAGGGAAGCCGCGCCGTAGTCATGGTAGGAAAAGACGTCCACCTTGGCAGGCTTCATGGCGGCCAGCATATCCAGCGAGGCGAACACGCCCGGCACATTGCCCGGATTGAAGTGCGGGATGCGCCAGCCGACGGTACCGGGTCCCATGACCTTGATGTCAGGGGCCGTCTGCCGGATCAGATTGCGGAATATCTTGAAATCGCGTCCGTAAGCCATCGCGTCATAGAAAGGCGCCTTGATCACGGCGGAGGCGGTCGGCTCGTTCATGAACTCGACGGCGGCGATCTCGCCGCCGATCGAACGGGTGTAATCGATCAGACTGCGGGCCTGCCCGGGCGTCCAGACGCCCTTGCTGTCCCGCACACCAGTGCTGACGGCGAAGGAAGTGACGATTTTTCCGTCGACCGCCCGGGCGAAGTCGATCATTTCCTTCCAGCGCTGCCGGGGCAATACGCAGGAAAAACCCTTCGGCGGCGTCGCTGGCGCCGAGTCGGAGTCAGCGAAGTAGGTCGCATTGGCACAGATTCCGCTGACCCTGACATAGGCCGGCCCCAGGGCTGCGGCCAGCATGCGCAGGCGGGCGTTGCCCAGATCGGTCGGCTGGCGATAGGAGAAAATCCTCGGGTTCGTGCTCCACGATGGACCGATATCCTCGTCCTCCACGGCGGAGGGTTCCGGTTGCTCCTGCGCAGCGGCCGCGGACTGGGCGTCGTACGGTTTCCAGTATCTGCCGCCGGTGAGTTCGATCATCTCGACGTTGTAGGACTGGAAGCGCTCGTCGACCGTACCGAGGCGAGCCATGTCCCTCGGCCCGACGGCGATCGGTCGCTGCTCCTGCGGCACGGCTGCCGAGGCGGCGGACGAGGCCGGGTCACCCGCGAACGCAAACACCGTAAATCCCATCACGACAGAAAGGGTTGCCACTTCCATTGCGAAACGTCGACTCATGTCCATCCGCCTTTTTACGTCTATCCGCACAGACCAAGGCGGATACACAAAATGGGACTCCAAGCCGGCTCGGTGATTCACTGGGCGCCGCCTGCTAGGCTCCATCATCCTCTCCGGCGACCGGTGGAGGGAAGGCCTGCGCTGCCGATGCCCCCTCGGGCCGGAGACTGCCTTCGAGTAGTAGTAGCACAGGCACAGGGGCATGCTTCTGTTTTGGCGATTCAAGTGTCCTGAGCCGCGCCAGTTCTTTCCCGCCCTTCGTCGCGCGCCCGTCTCCATCCGCCGCTGCTCCCGGCCGATCGCTCCTTCCGGCATCGTCATCGGAACGGCAAGAGCTGCGGGCAGCGGGTCAACCAAGATGGAAAGGTCCGGCCCAGCGGTTGATGCGGCCATTGGCTGACAAGGCCAGTGCGAAGCGGGCCGTACGGGCATGAAAAAGAGACATCCCGCACCGTTGTCCGCCGATATGACCTTGGCGAGCAAAAGGTTTTTCAAGCGCTGTATTTGAATAAATGCTGTTCGAATAAATGGCTGGTTTTGCATGCTCGAATCGTCGAAATTTCCCTTGTAGACGGGTTATGCAGCCGCAGTAGGGTCGTATGAGACATATTGAAAGACATAGAACACAACGGATCGGCTGGCTCCGTGCGGCCGTTCTCGGGGCAAATGACGGCATTATCTCTACCGCCAGCCTAGTGCTGGGCGTCGCGGCAGCAGGCGCTGACTCCCAGGGCATCATGGTTGCGGGTGTTGCCGCCCTTGTCGCCGGTGCCATGTCGATGGCCGCCGGTGAGTATGTTTCGGTTAGCTCACAGGCGGATACCGAGCGTTCCGACCTGGACCGTGAACGCAAAGAGCTGGCTGCGGATCCGAAGCACGAACACGCAGAACTGGCAGCCATTTATGTCAGGCGTGGGCTGGATGCCGAACTGGCTTCGACCGTCGCCGATCAACTGATGCGTCATGATGCATTGGGCGCGCATGGGCGCGACGAGCTGGGCATATCCGAGGCCCTGACCGCGCGTCCCGTGCAGGCGGCATTGTCATCGGCGGGAACATTTTCGGTGGGAGCCATCCTGCCACTCCTTATCGTTCTCTTGTTCCCGTCTTCGGCATTGGTTTGGGCCGTTTCCGGCGCATCCCTGTTATTTCTCGCACTCCTGGGTAGCCTGGCTGCCTGGACCGGTGGTGCATCGGTAATGACGGCGGCTGTACGGGTGACGTTCTGGGGGGCCCTGGCGATGGCCCTGACTGCGGGAGTCGGGCGATTCTTCGGGGTAACTACCTGATTTTGTGGTTCCTATTCCTAAAGTTGCCCCGGCTCAACGTGCCTCGCCGCCCCCAGTCGAAGGTGCGTTAGGAGAAATGAGCGGTGCGTCTGTCGAGACAACTCAAGGCGCCATGGGGAAGCCCCCCGCGGGAAGCTGGATCGTTTCAGGCTTGAGCGCACCACTTCATTCCGGACTACGCAGCTAGCAAGAGGGGCGTTTCCATAGAGTGGGATCGATTGCTCGGACAGGCGGGAAGTGGCGATAGCCTGGCTGCCTGCAGAGAAAAAGCGAACGGTAGAAAGAAAATGAAAAAGCCCATGTAATCATGGGCTTTTTCGAAAAAATGGCGGAGGCGGTGAGATTCGAACTCACGATTTGGCGTTTTTAGCGCACCGAGGCCCCGTATTTACTGGGCTGCAGAGCAGTCGAGTGGATGAATCTGTTCCCAGAATGTTCCCATGAATGGAAGCGTGCGCGGGATGAAATGGCCGTACGGTGGGGGGTGAGCCAATATGTTGGGGTGCCACCAAAATCAGGTAATTTTGGTTAGGTTTTGATTTTTTTAGGCAAAAATCCTTTTAAATCAACGGGTTGAGAGATGCTCGAAAAGGTAATTTTTAGGTTGTCTGGAGGTAAGCGACTTACCTGAACTCATGGTTGCCTTGTCGAAATAAAGAACCCTTATAAATCAGGCACTTAGAGAAAAATTACCTCGACGCTTACCAACGATTACCCGTCAAGGTTAGCGGTCTAGGCCAGTAAATACGGGGGCTCCAGCTTAGGCTAAGAGGCTCATAACCAAAATTACCCGTTTCGGTTTTACCCCCTGAGTCCTTGGCTGGATAGCGAGGCCCAGCATCTTCAGGAACGGCAGGGCCTTCGCAGGGATTCGCAGGCATTTTACCCACCTCGAACTCATCCAGGGCCCCCGTACTGGGCTGGCTGAACGCTGCTGCAGGGCCGCAGAAAAAGCGACACATTTAGCCCGCAGGCGTGGCGGGGGGACGACGGCGCGCGCCGGGTGCAGGGCGCCCTGGGGGCTTGAACCGCCTGCTGCTTGGCGCTATGGTTCGCCCCGTCACGGTCAATCCCGTGGCCGGGTTTGGCGACCCGAAGACTACACGGCGCACCAGCGCCCACCATCCCATTGCAGGCGCTTTTTTTGTGCCTGCAGTGCCGTGTTATGGCGGCTGTGCGTGGGAGACCTTCGGGTCTGCCGGGTTCCGTGTGTCCCGGTTCGCCAACCTGCGCACAGTCGCCTCCAATGACCGTTTGGCGACGGTCGGGGGCGGCTCCAAATCACACACGGAGCACCACCCATGAAGCACGACCCCGCCTGTAGTCCGTCCGCACTCAGTACACACGCTGCTGCCCACCGAGCCATTGCTCTGGCCGCCTTGCGTGCCGACTCCTCCCTGTCTGTTCGCCTGAAGCGCTACAACGCCGCCATGGCCAAGGCGCGTGCCCTCGAAGCCCAAGCCAAAGGAGGTGCACAATGAGTGCACGTCCGTACCGGCTGAGCGAAGAGGACAACCTGCGCCTGTTCCACATCCAGCAATCCCTGCGCTTCGTGCGTTATCTGGCAGAGGCTCCCCAGCAGAGCGAGATAGAGACCGACCTGCTGGCCAGTTATCTGTGGTTGATCGAGGCCCAGATAGGGCAGGTGATGGATTCGGCCGAGCAGAGCACCGCCTCAAGGCCGCGGCGGAGCGAAACGAAATGAGAAGGAGAGAGCCGAGATGCAGGGCACTCAGTTGATGCCTGTACCCTTCCACGAGGACACCGTGGTGTTGGTCGGGAAGGATGGCGAGCCGTTCGTGGCGATGAAGCCCATAGTGGCGAACATGGGGCTGGATTGGAAAAGTCAGTACACCAAGCTAGCCGAGAAGTTCAGTTCAACTATGGTGGAAATCACCACAGTTGCGGAGGACGGGAAACTACGCAGCATGTCTTGCATGCCACTGCGCAAACTCCCGGCATGGCTCTATTCGATCAGTCCCAACAAGGTGAGTCCTGAGTTGCGTGACAAGATCGTCCGCTACCAGGAAGAGTGCGATGACGCCCTCTGGGACTACTGGACCCAAGGCAGCGCTACCCGTCCCAGCGCGCCCAATGTCACTCAGCAGATCTCCCTGTCTCGCCATCGCCTGGCGTTGCTCAAAGAGCTGCACCGCACCCGCGACCGGACGCTCCGGGCTGCCATCCATGAGCAGTTGGCCCATACCTCCCGCGCCCTGGGGCTGAGCGTGCCTGAGCTCGACAGCATTGGTCAGGCTGACCCGGAGCTGCCGGATGTATTGAGGGTGTTCTGGGAGGCGTTGGCTTTTCTAGATAGCAAAGGGGTGGAATACAACCATGCGTGCTCCACTAATCTGCTGGCCATCAACCTGCCAGAGCTGGCCCGCCTGCTGATCGAGCACGGCCATCCGCTGCGTTTCGACAGAGCCCTGCGTCAAGCTCTGTCGCAAAGCAGCTCTCCGCGTTGTCTGCGCAGGAATCACGCAGTGCACAGTCGGATCATTGGCAAGGCGGTTCGGTGCTTGGTATTCGAGCGTTAATGATTTGAATGGGGTTTAAAAATAAGACAGTGCAAAGCGATCTTGCTGGTTGATCTGGGATATTTTGATGGAATAGTGTGGTGATCCTATGAGTTTTTCTGGAAAGGTAGTGGAAGTCTTTAATAGTAAGTCTGTTAAGGCGCTTCTTGAATTATGCCCCGCATTGGAATCTGTTGCTCCGGGAGCTTCTCTGGCTACATCAATAACTAAAGTTGCTTCTGAAATTATTAGCGGGCTATATAAGGATAGAGTTGAGAAATTCTGCCAAGCTCTTTTGGATGCTAGGGAGGACGTAGTTGGAGAGTTGAGGAAGGATAGTGTTTTTTCAGACATTGATTTTATGGATATTTTTCGGGCATGTGTTAATGATGGTGATTCTCTCAAAGTTGACGCATATGCTAGGTTAGCTATCAGCTTAAAGGCGATGGCGGTAGATAAGGGCGTGTGCCGACATTTTGTTTTATCACTAAAACGGCTTGCATATGAGGATATTGAACTTCTCAGAAAATTGTATGTTATCAATAACAACAAGATAATTCGAAGCGGGACCAACAGCGTCTTGGCGCAGTCAGATATCTTGCATGATAAAAAACTTGACAAAATAGGCTTTGCGCGTCTCGGCGAGCTTCGCGTTTTGGGGTTTATTGAAGGGAATAAGATAACGGAGCTAGGCGAGGATTTCGTTAAAAACATATACTCCGAAGACTGTCTAAGCGCTGAATCAATAGGGCTTGATGTTTGGCAGGGAAAGCCTATTGGATTGTTTGTTGCGGCTAACGATGAAGAGCTTCGCAGGGATATGGTTTCAGAGTTTAATAAACTTCGGATAATTGTTAAGATTCTTACCTTGAAAGAAATAGAAACTATTGTTAATGGTGAGATGACTGTTTCTTCTGTGGTGATTATAGGAAATTCATCAAAGATGCCTTATTGGGAAGCTAGTAATCTTTCGCAGCTGACGGAGAAAGTTCCTTACCTTTTTGTGAATGGCGGATTTGGAGCTGCTGGTCATGGTCTGTCGTATGGTTTCAGATTTAGTGCCTGCCCTGGCTCATTTAAATCCAAGGCCGAGTATATTGCGAGACGCCTGGATTATAACTTGCCGGAATCAATCACTGCAGAATAATTATTCACGACATATGCTGGCTAGCAATATTAATATTGGCGCTTGCGCTCAAGGGTTTGAGCGCAAGCATTATCTATACCCTACTCAATTAAATCGTCTGAGCGAACGAGTTTGTATCGCAGCCTTTTCAGGGCTTGATGTAATTTTCAATGAAAATATTTTTAATTAATAGCGCAAGAGGTTATGCCCCTTGTCCTGGTACTTCGAACGCCCTGAACCGCACCACCTCTTCCCCGACCCACTCATTAACCTGTGTGAGCCGCGCCTGGATCGGCTCCAGTTCGTTCATCGCCCAGATCTGCGTCGCTTCCTTGATCGAACCGAAGCCCCCGGCGTTCTGCGGGACGATTCCCATCAGCTGCGGCGGGATGCGCAGCCCGGCCAGCATATCGTCGCGGGTGATGTTCTTGATCCCGGCGAACTCGTCCTTGGCCGCCACCTCGCTGATCGGGATCAGCTGGATGCCGTCCTTCTTGCCGTTCGGGCTGTAGAGGAACAGGTTGCGGAAGTTGCCCGGCCCCTTCGAGCCCTTCAGCGCCTCGCGCATCGCATCGATGTCGGCCTGGTTCTGCGCCGCGTCGGTCACGTAGAGAATGAATCCAGCATGCGAGCCGTTGAGGTAGTAGCGCCGGCGGAACAGGGTGGCCGACTCGTTGAGCAGTGCCGCCTGCAGCGCGGCCATCCACTCCGGCAGGCCGTAGATTTCCTGATGAATGTCCGCCTCGCGCAGATGGAACACGCTGCCCGGGTCGAACTCGTGGACGTCCGCCCCGTTCTGCACCATGAAGAACCGCTCGTCGCGGCCGCGGCGCATGTACTTGGCCAGCGGCGGTTGCAGGCTCAGCACGCCGCCCAGGCGATTGCGCCGCGCCTCTAGGTAGGCGTTGCCGCACCACAGCCAGTCCAGGGCGAACTGCTCGAACGCCTGCCGGCTCAGCTTGGGGTGCGGCACGAAGGTGCGGCTGAGCATGTTGCGCTTGAAGGTCAATCCGGACTGCAGGTAGACGCTGGCGCGGGTCGCGCGGGCCAGCCCGTCGAGGTTGATTGGCGGCTCGTACCAGCGGCCGTTCCACCAGGCCTCCAGATAGTCGAGCAGCTCGCGCCCGTCGAGCACCGGGGTGGGGTCACCGAAGGTGAAGGCCTCGATCCCCGGCATGGGGGCGGCCTGCGCCGGCAGTTGGTCGGTCATCAGCAAATCTCCATGATGCTGGTGTTCTGGGCAGTCGCGCCCTCCAGCGGTTCGTTGTGCAGGGCATGGAACAGCGCCCAGGCCAGGTCGGCGTGGCCGGTCTCGTCGGTGCGCCCGGCGGTGTAGGTCATCTGGCGGCCGCTGGCCGTCATCGTCTTGCGGATCGCCATCAGGCTGGAGGCCATGTCGGTCCAGCCGGCGTCGAATTCCAGGCGGCCCTTGTGGATCACGTCCCAGGCCTTCATCACCAGCCGGCTCTTCACCTCTGGCGAGTAGCTGAAGGTGGTCAGGCCGGGGAAGAACTGGCGCACGAGCTGGGCGACGCCGCTGCCCATGCCGGTCATGTCGATGCCGATGTAGGTCACCCAGTAGCGCTGCGTCACCTGACGGATCGCCTCGGCCTGGGCGGAGAAGTCCATGCCGCGGAACTGGTGGCGCTCCAGCACGCGGAACTTGCCGCCCGGGACCAGCGGCGGGGCGACCACCACCAAGCCGGCGCTGTCGCCGGTCTCGGCCGGGTCGTAGCCGACCCACACCGCCCGATCGCCGAACGGGCGAGCGGCGAACGGCTTGTAGTCCTCGCCCCACTCGACCCAGCTGTCGACCATGCATGGCTGCAGCATGGCCAGCGGGAACACGCTCGCGCCGTCGTCGACGAACTCGCACATCAGCAGGTTGGCGAACTGCTCGGCGTTGTACTCGAAGCGCAGCTCGTCCAGGTCGAACAGGTCGCAGCCGCGCTGCTCGGCGTCGAGGATAGTGACGATCTGCCGCCAGATCTTGTCCTCGCACAGCCGGCCCTGAGCCAGAGCGTCGTGGCTGACGTCGAGCTTGAGGTGCTTGGCCGTCGGCTTGCCCTTGTTCATCCGCTCGCCGGTCCACCAGCGGTAGGCCGGGTGGCCCATGGAGGAGGGCGTCGAGAAGTAGGTCTTGCGCCACCTCTTTTGCATGGCCATGCCCGAGGCGACCTTGTTCAGCTCCTCGAAGCCGTAGACCCAGAAGAACTCGTCGAAGTAGAAGTTGCCCGAGCGGCCCTGGGCGGTGCGGAAGTTGGTGCCGAGGAAGTGCAGCTCAGCGCCGTTCCACAGCACGATGGGGTCGCCGGTCAGCTGTGTCCCGAGCACCTCGCGGACGAAGTCCTGCATGTAGTTCTTGAACTGGTGCGCCTGGGCCTTGCTGGCCGAGAGGAAGATCTGGTTGCGCCCGGTGAGGATCGCGTCGATCAGCGCCTCGCGGGCGAAGTAGAAGGTCGCGCCGATCTGCCGGCTCTTCAGCAGCATGCGCGTGCGCATGTTCATCGCCCGGTACCAGTCCAGCTGGTACTCGAAGCAGCCGTCGCGGAAGGCCTCCTCGAGCTTCTCGATGTCCTCTTCGCTGAACTCGTTGCGCTTGGGCGCCCGCTTCGGCCCCTCGTTGCGCTTGGCCAGATTCGGATTGAGCTCGGTTTCGGTACCGCCGCCCTGGTAGCGCTGGATGCGCGCCTGGCGTTCCAGCTGGCGGTGCAGCAGGTCGATCTCCTTGAAGTCGCCGCCGGTCTTGCCGTCCTTGAGGATCAGCTGGACCAGTCGCGCTTCCAGGGCACCGCCGATGCGCTCGACGTTGTCCGCCCGGTCCCAGTCGTCGCGGGACTTCCAGGAGTGGACGGTCTTTTCCTTCTCGCCGAGGTGCTCGGCGATCTCGGTGATACGCCAGCCCATCCAGTACAGGAATTTGGCCTGTCGGCGGCTGTCGCGCTGAGCGGGAAGTTCGGGGGGAGTATTCATGGCGCCGATCCTGCCGTCCGCGCGCGCGACCCGTTAGCGCCGCGCCCTGTAGCGCCCGCCGCTACAACCCCCGCTCGTTGTCCCCCTCCGTTCGTGCGTCGACCATGCCCTCACCGCACCGCTGCACCGCAGCAGAACGAATCGAGGGCCCCACCCCATGGCCGACAACGCCAAGAAATACCACTCCCGCTTCTTCCGCGTCGCCGTCGAAGGCGCGACCACCGACGGCCGCACCATCGAACGCCAGTGGCTGGTCGACGCCGCCGAGACCTACAGCCCCACCACCTACGGCGCCCGCGTGTGGATGGAGCACCTGCGCAGCATGACCGCCGACAGCCCGTTCCGTGCCTACGGCGACGTGGTCGCCCTGAAGACCGAAGAAGTCGACATCGGCGGCGCCAAGAAGCTGGCCCTGTTCGCCCAGATCGAGCCGACCAAGGACCTGGTCGACATGGTCAACAACACCAAGCAGAAGCTCTACACCAGCATCGAGATCACCCCCAAGTTCGCCGACAGCGGCCGCGCCTACCTGTCCGGCCTGGCCGTCACCGACACCCCGGCCAGCCTCGGCACCGAGATGCTCGCCTTCTGTGCCCAGAACCCGGACGCCTCGCCGCTCAAGGCACGCAAGCAGGCGCCGGACAACCTGTTCAGCGAGGCCGCCGAGGTCGAGCTGCAGTTCGAGGAAGTCGAGGACAAGCCCGGCCTCGGCGCCGTGCTGCTCTCCAAGGTCCATGCGCTGCTCAAGGGCAAGCAGGCCAAGGACGACACCGAGTTCGCCCAGGTCGGCCAGGCCGTCGAGGCCATCGCCGAGCACGTCAAGGACCTGCCCGAACAGTTCGCCCAGAACGACCAGCGCGTCACGGCGCTGACCGGCCAGGTGCAGTCCCTGCAGACCGAGCTGACCGACCTCAAGACCACGCTCGGCAACACCGCCGACCACAGCCAGCAGCAACGCCCGCCGGTTAACGGCGGCAACGGCCGCATCGAAACCGACTGCTGATTTCCGCCTTCTCCGGAGCACCCCATGCGCAACGACACCCGACAACTCTTCGACGCCTTCCTCAACCAGCTCGCCCAGCTCAACGGGGTGGCCGACGTCAGCCGCAAATTCACGGTTTCCCCGACCGTCGAACAGCGGCTTGAAAACCGCATTCAGGAATCCAGCGCCTTCCTCTCGTCGATCAACATGATCGGCGTGCCGCAGCAGAGCGGCGAAAAGATTGGCCTCGGCGTTTCCGGCCCGGTCGCCAGCACCACCGACACCGCCGTCAAGGACCGCGAGACATCCGACTTGTCCGCGCTGGACGGCCGCGGTTACACCTGTCTGCAGACCAACTTCGACACCCACCTGACCTACGCCAAGCTAGACGCCTGGGCCAAGTTCCCCGATTTCCAGACCCGCATCCGCGACGCCATCGTCAAGCGGCAGGCGCTGGACCGCATCCTGATCGGCTGGAACGGCACCTCCCATGCCGCCACCTCCGACCCGGTGAACAACCCGTTGCGCCAGGACGTCAACGTCGGCTGGCTGCAGAAGATGCGCGACGAGAATGCGGCCCGGGTGCTCAAGGAAGTGGCCGCCGCCAGCGGCAAGATCAACGTCGGCAACAACGGCGACTTCGCCAACCTCGACGCGCTGGTCTTCGACTTGGTCAACGAGATGCTCGAACCCTGGTACCAGGAAGACACCGACCTGGTGGTCATCTGCGGCCGCAAGCTGCTGGCCGACAAGTACTTCCCCCTCGTCAACCAGAACCAGGCGCCGACCGAGCAGCTGGCCGCCGACGTCATCATCAGCCAGAAGCGCATCGGCAACCTGCCGGCGGTACGGGTGCCGTACTTCCCGGCCAACGCCCTGCTGGTCACGCGCCTGGACAACCTGTCGATCTACTGGCAGGAGGCCTCCCGTCGGCGCAACGTCGTCGACAACTCCAAGCGCGACCGCATCGAGAACTACGAGTCGAGCAACGACGCCTACGTCATCGAAGACCTCGGCTGCGCGGCCATGGCCGAAAACATCGTGCTGGTGTGAGGTAAGCCATGAGCCACTGCCGCCAACACTTCCAGCGCATCACCGCCGCCGAGGCCGCCGCCAGCGCCTCGCCGCAGCAGGGCATGGCCGGCGCCAATGCCTACGAACTGCAACTGGCCCAGCTCACCCAGGACCGCCTACGCCTCAAGCAGATCCAGAGCGGGGAGGGCAAGGCTAGGCTCAAGCAGCAACTGCTGCCGGCCTATGTCCCCTATGTCGAGGGCGTACTCGCCGCCGGGCGTGGCGCCCAGGACGAGGTGCTGACCACCGTGATGGTCTGGCGCATCGACGCCGGCGACTACGCCGGGGCCCTGGACATCGCCGCCTACGTGCTCGAGCACAACTTGGTGATGCCGGACCGCTTCGCCCGCACCACCGGCTGCCTGATCGCCGAGGAGATCGCCGAGGCTGCCCTCAAGGCACAACGCGCCGGCGAGCTGTTCGATGCGCAGATCCTCGCCCGCGCCGGCGAGCTGACCCGCGAGCAGGACATGCCCGACGAGGCCCGCGCCAAGCTGCACTTGGCCTATGCCCGTGCCGTCCTGGAGCCGGTCGACGAGGCAAGTCCGGACCTCGACCGCCTGCAGGCCGGCATCGCCAACCTGCGCCGCGCCATCGAGCTGCACGGCAGCTGCGGTGCCAAGAAGGACTTGGAGCGCGCCGAGCGCCTCCTCAAGAAATACGCCCCGACCGGCGCCGAGCCCGACCCGCAAGGGCAGGGCGACGCCCCGGCCGAGGGCTGACCGAGCGTACCCCGCACCCCGGCGGCTCGGGGCCGATCCACCGCCGGCAACGGCCCCGTGGTGACGCCCCGACCACCGCCGAACCAGGACCCCGAGCATGAGCGGATTCATCGCCACCAGCGGCATCGCGCCTGCCAGCGAGCCGTACCCGATCACCAACGACGGCTGGTTTCCGGACTTGGACGGCGCCCACCTACGCGCCGCCCTGCGCCTGGACTCCAGCATCACCGATGCCCGCCTGGAAACCGCAGCAGTTAACGCCCTGATCGAGGTGAACCGGGAGCTGCGCGACTATAAGGCGGCACGTCAGGCCGAGGGCCATGCCGCCCTGGCCGCGGTCCCGGCCGAGTCGGTTCAGGGCGAGAGCGAACTGCTGCATCTGTACCGCCGGGCCGTCTACTGCTCCGCCGGCGCCGAGCTGGCCGAGCGCTACCGCAGCTACGACAGCACCGACAAGGGCCACGCCAATGCCGACGAGCTGACCCCGAGCATTGACGAGTACCGCCGCGACGCCCGCTGGGCGATCAGCCGCCTGCTCGGCCGCGGGCACACCACCGTGGAGCTGATCTGATGGCCACCGTCATCGCCCGCCAAGGCGACACCCTCGACGCCCTCTGCTGGCGGCACTACGGCCGCACCGCCGGCGTCGTCGAGGCGGTGCTCGACGCCAACCCCGGTCTGGCCGACCTCGGCCCGGTGCTGCCCCATGGCCAGCCGGTCGAGCTGCCGGACCAGGCCCCGCCCGTGACCACCCAAACCGTCGTCCAGCTGTGGGACTGACCCGCAGCCCAAGGAGTCCCCATGGACAACCAGAACATCGTCCAGGCCGCCGCCATCGAGGCGGTCAAATCCGCCCCGCCGGTGGCCGTCACCGGCGCGATGATCGCCGGCATGACCCTTAGCGACTGGGTCACCGTCCTGACCGGCATCTACGTCCTGCTGCAGATCGCCGTGCTGCTGCGCAAGGTGCTGCGCGAGCGCCGGGCCGAGCGCAAGCAGGAGGGCACCGCGTCATGAAGCCACGGATCGCCATCGCCGCCTTGTCGCTCAGCGCCGCCGCCTTCGCCGGCATCCTGACCCGTGAAGGGTTCAGCCCGCAGGCCTATCCGGACCCCACCCGCGGCGAGTCCCTGCCGACCCTCGGCTTCGGCTCGACCTCCGGCGTGCGGATGGGCGACACCATCACGCCGGTCGCCGCGATCAACCGCAGCCTGCGCGAGGTGACGGAGTTCGAGGGAGCAGTCAAACAGTGCGTTCACGTCCCGCTCTATCAGGCCGAGTACGACGCCTACCTGGCACTGGCGCACAACATCGGCCCGGTGCGCTTCTGCGACTCCACCATCGCCAAGCGCCTGAACGCTGAGGACTACCGCGGCGCCTGCGAGGCGATCCTGCTGTTCAAGTACTCCAACGGCCACGACTGCTCCAGGCCGGGCAACCGGATCTGCCCCGGGCTATGGACCGATCGCCAGCGCGTCTACCAGCAGTGCATGAGCGCACAGCAATGATCTTCCCCGTGGATGGACTGCGCCTGCTGGCCTATGCGGGGCTGGCCGGCGCCGGCTTCGCCTGTGGTTGGCAAATCCGCGACTGGCAGGCCGACAGCGCGGAGCTCGTCAAGATCCAGCAGCAGGAACACCAGCGCGCCCTGGTCGCCGACGTAACCCGGAAGACGCTGAGCGCCATCGGGAATATCCGCATTGAGCAGCGCACCATCTACCAGAAGGCCGAGAAGGAGATTGTCCGTGATCCGGTTTATATCAATTGCCGTGTGCCTGCTGATGGTATGCAGCTGCTCAACGCAGCGCGGAGCGGAGCAGATGGACGAGGGGTTGCTGCAGGAGTGCCCTCCGATGGAGGCGATTCAGGCCGCTGAGGACGGTACCGCCCCTATGGGGGACGTGGTGAAAGCCGACATCGCCCTGGCCGGCCAGTACGAGGAGTGCCGGACGCTGCATAACGGGCTGGTCAAGGCGCTCAGGCAGGAGTGTGCTGGCACGGCCTGCCTGCAGAAACAGGCCGCCCAGCCATGAACAAGCCCGAATCCCTGCGCGCCCACCTGCTGAGCGCAGTGCCCGAGCTGCGCTGCAACCCCGACCGCCTGCTGGTCTTCATCGACGACGGCAAGCTGCGCAGCACCGCGGCGCCCGGCCTGTCGTTCGAGTACAGCTACACCCTCAACGTCATCCTCACCGACTTCGCCGGGCATCCGGATGCGGTGGCCATCCCGCTGTTCGCCTGGGTCCTGGTCAACCAGAGCGAGCTGATGACCAACCTGGAGAAGGGCAAGGACGCCATTGCCTTCACCGCGGAACTCCTCGACCACAGCAAGGTGGACCTGTCCATCCGGCTGCCGCTCACCGAGCGGGTCATCGTCAAGCCGCAGCTGGACGGCACCCTGCAGGTCAGTCATCCGCCGGAGCCGGTCCCCGAGGCGCCGTTCAGCCTCGGCGCCCTGCGTGTCGAAACGCCGGACGGCGAGCTGCTCGCCGAGTGGGGCGGGGCATGAGCGACGACCTGAGCCGCCTCGAAGACTGGGCCGGGGCCCTGCTGGCCCGTCTGAGCGCGGCCGAGCGCCGCCAGCTCAACGTCTCCATCGCCCGCGACCTGCGTCGCAGCCAGCAACGGCGCATCAAGGCCAACCGCAATCCGGACGGCAGCGCCTATGCCCTGCGCAAGCAGGCGAATGAGGCGCGAGCCAAGCCGGTCCGCTTCCTCTACCGGAAACCGAACGGAACCGAGCGTCTGGTCGATATGCGCAGCTGGGGCTACCAGGGCAAGCTGATGGTCGGCTACGACCGCGAGGCGGACGCTATCCGCAGCTTCAACCGCGACCGGGTGGTGCGCTTTCTCAAGCCGGGCGGTGGCAGCGCCGGCGGTGCCCTGCGCAGCAAGCGCGGGAGCATCAAGCGCCAGGCCATGTTCAAGAAGATCGGCGCGGCGCGCTTCCTCAAGATCCAGAGCGATCCGAACCTCATCGCCGTCGGCTTCCTCGGCCGGACGGCCCATCTGGCCGGTATCCACCAGTTCGGCCTGCGCGATCGCCCCGGGCGGGGCGCTCCCGAGACCCAATACGAGCGCCGCGAGCTGCTTGGCTTCACCGACGCCGACCTCGACCTGATCCGCGATCGCCTGCTCGAGCACCTGGCTGGCTGGCGGGGTTGATCCTGTAGCGCCCGCCGCTACAACCCCCGCCAGGCGACACCCGCGCGCACGACGGGCCAGCATGCGGCCCATGAACAGCACCGACCTTCTCCGCCGCCTCGAAAACCTGATCCGCCTCGGCACCATCGCCGAGGTCGATCCGAAGCCCCCGCGCTGCCGGGTGAAAACCGGAGGCCTGACCACCGGCTGGCTACCCTGGTTCGCCGTGCGCGCCGGCGAGGACCGCGAGTGGGACCCGCCCAGCGTCGGCGAGCAGTGCGTGGTGTTCTCGCCCTCCGGCGAGCCGGCGGTGGGCGTCGTGTTCTTCGGCTGCTACTCGGACGCCTTCCAGGCGCCGGACGACAGCCCGACCCGCCATCGGCGCAGCTACCGCGACGGCGCCGTGGTCGAGTACGACCGCGAGAGCAGCCAGTACCTCATCGATATTCCCGCCGATGGCAAGTACACCCTGCGCTGTGGTCCGGTAAGCCTGGAGCTGTCGGACCAGGGCGTGAAAATCACCGGCCTGCTCTCGGTCAGCGATGACGTGATCGCCCGCCTTATCAGCCTGATTGGGCACCGTCACCCGGGCGACAGCGGCGGCATGACGGAGGCTCCGCAATGACCGGCATGTCTCGCCGTACCGGCCGCACCCTGGACGACTCGGCCCACCTGATCCAGTCGATCGGCGACATCCTCAGCACGCCCATCGGCTCGCGGGTCATGCGTCGCGAGTACGGCAGCCTAGTGCCCGACCTGATCGACCAGCCGCTCAACGGCGGCCTGGTGGTCAGCCTCTACGCCGCCGTGGTGATGGCCCTCATGCGCTGGGAGCCGCGCCTGCGGATCAGCCGCGTGCAGCTCTACCGGGGCGATAGCGCCGGCGCTGCCGTGATCGAGATCGAAGCCACCCGGGTCGACACCAACGCCGCCACCAACCTGCGGGTACCGCTGCAGCGGGGGGCCGCCGCATGACCACCGCCATCGACCTCAGCCTGCTGCCGACGCCGAACGTGATCGAGCCGCTGGACTTCGAGACGATCCTGTCCGAGCGCAAGGCCTACCTGATCGGCCTCTACCCGGCCGACCAGCAGGAAGCCATCGCCGCCGACCTGGCGCTGGAATCGGAGCCGCTGAACAAGCTGCTGCAGGAGAACGCCTACCGCGAGCTGATGCTCCGCCAGCGCATCAACGATGCGGCCCGTGCCGTCATGCTCGCCTATTCGACCCACGACGACCTGGACAACCTCGGCGCGCTGCTGGAGGTCGAGCGCCTGCTGGTGACTCCTGCCGATCCCCAGGCCACGCCCCCCGTCGCGGCGGTTTACGAGTCGGACGAGCGCTTCCGCCGGCGCATCCAGATGGCCCTCGAAGGCTTCAGCTGTGCCGGTCCGCGCGGGGCCTACGAGTTCTACGCCCTGAGCGCCTCGGCGCAGGTCAAGGACGTCGGCGTGGATAGCCACACTGCCGGCATCGTCAGCGTCACCGTGCTTTCCACCGTAGGCGACGGCACGCCGAACGCCGCCCTGCTGGACACCGTTGCCGCCGCCCTCAACGACGAGGACATCCGCCCGCTCTGCGACACCGTCGAGGTGCTGCCGGCCGAGATCCTTCCCTATACGGTCGACGCCACCCTGATCTACTACGCCGGCCCGGACCAGGAGCTGGTGCGCCGCGCCGCCGAAGTGGCCGTCGCCGCCTACGTCGAGGCCCATCACCGGCTAGGCCACGACATCAACCGCTCCGGGCTGTTCGCTGCCCTGCATCAGCCCGGCGTGCAGAAGGTCCTCCTCGCGTCGCCGGCCGAGGACCTGGTCGTCGGCAACGGTCAGGCCGCCTATTGCACGACCGTGAGCGTCGCCAATGGAGGTGTGGATGTCTGACCTGCTGCCGTCTAACGCCACGACCCTGGAGCGCAACCTGGCCACGACCGGCGAGCGGCTGGACGACCTGCCCATGCCGGTCCGCGACCTGCGCAACCCGCAGCGCTGTCCCGCCGCGCTGCTGCCGTACCTGGCCTGGGAGCTGTCGGTGGACGAGTGGAACCCGGGCTGGGGCGAGGGCACCAAGCGCCGCGTCATCGCCGAGAGCGTTTCCGTACACCGGCGCAAGGGCACTCGGGGCAGCGTTCGCCGTGCCCTGGAAGCCATCCTCGGCGATGTGCCCTTCACGATCATCGAAGGGGTTGCCGCCGGCTACTACGATGGCAGCAAGCCCCACGACGGCCACTACTACTACGGCCGCGGCATCAACTGGGCGCGTTACAGCGTCATCGTCGGCCTGCCGCTCAGCCGCTCGCAGGCCGACAGCGTGCGCCGCACCCTCGCGGCCATCGCCCCGGCCCGTTGCCAACTGCTGGCCCTCGACTTCGTCCAGGCCGCGAACGCCTACGACGGCACCCTTCGTTACGACAACACCTACACCCATGGAGTCGCCTGATGGCAGCGCTCGAAGAACTCGCCCAATGGGAACCCGACGTCTACCAGATCGAACTCACCGACCCGGTGGTCGGCGGTCCAGACGGTATTTCCAACCGCCAGGCCAAGCAGCTGGGCAACCGGACGCAATGGCTGAAGGCGCAGCTGCAGCAGCTGCTCGACGACCTGGACGGCCTGCAGCCGCTGGATGCCACCCTGACCGCCCTCGCGGGCCTGCAGACCGTTGCCGACCAGTTGATCTACGCCACCGGCCCGGATGCCTTCGCCACCTCAGCGTTGACCGCCCTGGCCCGTCAGCTGCTGGCGGCGGGCGACCAGGTGGAGGCCCGCACCGTCCTGGAGGCGGCGCCGCTGGACTCGCCGGTCTTCACCGGCGCCCCTAAGGCACCGACCGCGCTACCCGGAACTAACACCACGCAGCTGGCTAATACGGCCTTCGTGCAGGCGGCGATTGCCGCCCTGGTAGACTCGTCGCCTGCCGCGCTCAACACGCTCAACGAGCTGGCCACCGCCTTGGGCAACGACCCGAACTTCGCCACCACGGTGATGAATGCCATCGCCGGCAGGCAGGCCGCATCGACTATTCTGACCGCCCTCGCGGGCCTGCAGACCACCGCCGACCAGTTGATCTACACCACCGGGCCAGGGGCTTTCGCCACCTCGTCGCTGACCGCCCTGGCCCGCCAGCTGCTGGCATCGGCCGACCAGGCGGCGGCCCGCTCAGCGCTCGGTGCGGCGCCGCTGGACTCGCCGACTTTCACCGGATCCCCGAAGGCGCCGACCGCGCTACCCGGCACTAACACCACGCAGCTGGCCAATACGGCCTTCGTGCAGACGGCCATTGCTGCCCTGGTGGACTCGTCGCCCGCCGCGCTCAACACGCTCAACGAGCTGGCCGCGGCCCTGGGTGACGACCCGAACTTCGCCACCACGGTGACGAACGCTCTCGCTGGTAAGCAGGCTGCATCGGTCAATCTGAACGCCCTGGCCGGATTGGCCGGCGCGGCGGATAAGCTGGGCTACTTCACGGGGGCGGGGGCGATGGCGCTGACGGCGTTCACGGCGTTTGCGCGGACCCTCGCCGGGGCGGCGGATGCCCTGGCGGCGCGCACGACGCTGGGCGCCTGCGGCATAGCCGGGCCGGTGAGCCAGACGCTGTCTGGGACGGCGCTCGACATTACGGGTATCCCAAGCTGGGCCAAACGCGTCGTTCTTTGCCTTGACAGCGTGACCGTATCCGCAGGGGCTCAATTGGCCATACGGCTCGGGGGCTCAGGTGGAATTGAAGCGTCGGGATATCTGGGGTCGGTTATCGATGCTCAGAACGATGGAAACACCGGCGCAATAATCAGCAGTACCGCATTCGCGCTGAACTCCGCGGTGCGGGCTGATACTCGGCATGGGCGAATTGTTATAGAGAAATTGAGCAGCCAGTTATGGACTATTTCTTCAAATCTAGCGGCATCCAACGTTGCTTACGGGAGCTGGTCTGCCGGCAGCAAAAGCCTTGCGAGCGCACTTAGCACCGTACGGCTAACGACTCTCGCTGGAACGGCATCCTTGGGCGGCAATGTTAGTGTTACCTATGAGGGCTAAGCATGTTTCGAGTCGAATACAACATTGATACCGGCGAGCGCCGGGAGATCGAGCAGACCGCCTACCGGAGCACCTCCGACCCGACCGTAGTCGTCGTGCTCGACGCGGCGGAGCCGGCACCGGAAGGCATGGAGGCGTTCGATCCGTCCATCGAGCCGGTACCGCTGGACGGCACGACCGCCGATGCCACCACCGGCACCACGGCCTGACCGATGCCTGCCCGCCTGATCCTGTAGCGCCCGCCACTACAACCCCCGCCGCTGGCCGGCGCCTCTCGCGCGCGACACCCTGCGCAGGACTCAACCCCCTGCGCAGGAGTTGCCAGCAATGGCCGCAACCGATTACCAACATGGCGTGCGCGTCCTCGAAGTCAACGAGGGCAGCCGCCCGATCCGCACCGTCTCCACTGCTATCGTCGGCCTGATCTGCACCGGCTCCGACGCCGATGCGGCGATGTTCCCCCTGGATACCCCGGTCCTGGTCACCGACGTGCTCACCGCCGCCGGTAAGGCCGGCACCCTCGGCACCCTGGCCCAGAGCCTGGACGCCATCGCCGACCAGGCCAGCCCGGTCACCGTGGTGGTGCGCGTGGCGGACGGGGAGGGCGCCGACGCCGCTGCGAAGGAAGCCGACCAGACCACCAAGCTGATCGGCGGCGTCACCGCCTCCGGCCAGTACACCGGCATGAAGGCCCTACTCGCGGCCGAGGCCCAGCTCGGCGTCAAGCCGCGCATCCTCGGCGTGCCCGGGCTGGATAGCCAGGCCGTCACCACCGAGCTGATTCCCATCGCCCAGAAGCTGCGCGGCTTCGTCTACGCCAACGCCTGGAACTGCCAAACCGTTGCCGAGTCCATCGCCTACCGCGCCAACTTCAGCGCCCGCGAACTGATGCTGATCTGGCCCGACTTCCTCGCCTGGGACACCACGGAAAACGCAGCCGCCCCGGCGGCCTCCGTCGCCCGCGCCCTCGGCCTGCGCGCCAAGATCGACCAGCAGATCGGCTGGCACAAGACCCTGTCCAACGTCCCGGTCAACGGCGTCACCGGCCTGTCCAAGGACATCTACTGGGACCTGCAGAACCCCGACACCGACGCCGGCCTGCTCAACGCCAGCGAGGTCACCACCCTGATCCGCCGCGACGGCTTCCGCTTCTGGGGCTCGCGCACCTGCTCGGCCGACCCGCTGTTCGCCTTCGAGAGCTACACCCGCACCGCCCAAGTGCTGGCCGACACCATGGCCGAGGCGCAGTTCTGGGCGGTGGATGGGACCATGTATCCATCCCTGGTGCGCGACATCGTCGAGAGCATCAACGCCAAGTTCCGCGCACTGACTCGCCAGGGCTATCTGCTGGGCGGCGAGGCCTGGTACGACGAGGCCGCCAACGACGCCACCACCCTCAAGGCCGGCCAACTGATCCTCGACTACGACTACACCCCGGTGCCGCCGCTCGAAGACCTGACCCTGCGCCAACGCATCACCGACCGCTACCTGCTGACCTTCGCCAGCCAGGTCAACGGCTGACCCATTCACCCGCGCGGCGCAGGCCGCGCCTAGGAGAGCGCCCCCATGGCCCTGCCCAAGAAGCTCAAGCACCTGAACCTGTTCAACGACGGCAACAGCTACCTCGGCGTCGTCGGCTCCGTCACCCTGCCCAAACTCGGCCGCAAGCTGGAGTCGTTCCGCGGCGGCGGCATGGATGGCCCGGTCAAGGTCGACCTGGGCCACAGCGACGACGGCCTCCAGCTGGAGTGGACCCTCGGTGGCTGGGATCTGACCCTCCTCAAGCAGTTCGGCATGGTCAAGGCCGACGGCGTGCAGCTGCGTTTCGCCGGCTCCGTGCAGCGCGACGACACCGGCGAGGTCAGCGCGGTGGAAGTGGTCGTGCGCGGTCGGCACGAGGAACTCGACTTCGGCGACGCCAAGCCCGGCGAGGACACCGAGCACAAGATCACCACCACCTGCACCTACTACAAGCTCAGCGTCGACAACGAGCCGATCGTCGAGATCGACCTGCTCAACTTCGTCCTCATCGTGGACGGCGAGGACCTGCTCGCCGAGCACCGCACCGCCCTCGGCATTTGAACCCAGGTGCCGGCCGTCGCCGGCGTCCTTTCCCTCTCAGCACTACCACCAGGAGTAGCACCATGACCCAACCGACCTACAGCGATCCCATCGTCCTCGAACAACCGGTCAAGCGCGGCGAGCAGCAGATCGCCGAGATCACCCTGCGCAAACCCGCCGCCGGCGAGCTGCGTGGGCTCAAGCTGGCCGACCTGATCAACGGCGACGTCAGCGCCACCATCCGCTTGGTTCCGCGCATCAGCCAGCCGAGCCTCACCGAACCGGAGGTCGCCGCGTTGGATATCGCCGACCTGCTGGCCTGCGCGGACGCCGTCGCTTTTTTCTTACAGAAGAAGCCGGCGACCACGGCCTCCCCCGAAGCGTAGACGAGGCGATGGCGGACATCGCCCTGGTCTTCCACTGGGGACCGGAGACGATGGCCGCCATGCCCCTGCCCGAACTGATGGACTGGCGCGAGCGCGCCCGAGAACGATGGGAACTCATGCATGGCGCGGGATCTTAGCCTCAAGGTCAACCTCAAGGCCCTGGACAACGCCACCAAGCCGATGCGCTCGGTGCTCGCCGGCGCGCAGGGCCTGGGCCGCGCCCTGCGCGACACCCGCGACGAACTCAAGGGCCTGCAGGCCCGGCAGAAGGACGTCTCCAGCTTCCGCAGCCTGAAGAGCGAGAGCGAGCGGACCGGCGCCGCCCTGCAGGCCAACCGCGACAAGATCCGCCAACTCTCCCGGGAGCTGGCCAACACCGAAGCGCCGACCAAGGCGCTCAGCAAGGCGTTCCAGAGCGCGGTGCGCGAGGGCCAGACGCTCAAGCAGAAGCTCGGCGAGCAGCAGCGCCAGTTGCAATCGCTGCGCGACGAGCTGGGCCAGGCGGGCGTTGCCTTTCAGTCGCTGGACGGCAAGCTCAGAGGCTTGAACCCGAGCGAAGGCCTGGCCGCCTACGAAAAGGCACTCCGCCAGCAGATCGACAGCGCCAACCGCAGCATCGAGGACCAGGAGCGGCGCCTCAAGCGCCTGACCATCCAGCAGCAGCGCCTGGCCAAAGCCCGGGATGCCCACTCCAGAACCCAGGGACTGGCCGGCAGCATGGCCGCCACCGGCGCCGGCGGGGTGGCCTCCGGCAGCGGCATCCTCTACACCGGCATGCGGCTGATCGATCCGCAGCTCGCCGCCCAGCAGCAGGGGGCGCGGATCGCCGCGCAGAACGGCGAGGCGGGCAAGGCCGGGCAGTACACCGGCATCGTCCGGCGCATGCGCGCCGACGGCGTGAGCGGCGACACCGCTGCCATCGGCGAGGCCGTCTCCGCGACCAGCAGCACCCTGCGGGCTCTGGGCAAGGTCAGCGACGCGGAATTGGAGCGCGCCTCGCGCAAGGCGCTCGACCTGGCTACCGTCATGGGCGGCGACCTGGCCGAGCAGGTGCAGACGGTCGGCATCCTCATGAAGAACGGCCTGGCGGCCAACAGCGACCAGGCCTTCGACCTGCTGACCCGTGGGCTGCAGCAGGTCTCGACGCAGATGCGCGGCGAGATGCCGGAAATCCTCCATGAGTACTCCACCCACTTCCGCAACATGGGCTTCAGTGGCCAGGAGACCATGAGCCTGCTGGTGGACATGGCCAAGCAGGGCAAGTACGCCCTGGACAAGACCGGCGACGCCATCAAGGAATTCAGCATCCGTGGCTCGGACATGTCGAAGAAGAGCCAGGAGGCCTACAAGACCATTGGCCTCGATGCGCAGAAAATGTCGGATGCGATCGCCAGCGGCGGGCCCAGGGCCCGTGAAGCCCTGGCGAAAACGGCCAAGGGTCTGCTGGCCATCAAGAGCCCGGCGGACCGGGCCAATGCCGCCATCGCCCTGTTCGGCACGCCGGTGGAGGATCTCTCCATCGACCAGATCCCCGCCTTCCTCAAGGCGCTGGCGGGCGGCACCGATCACCTGGGCCGGTTCGAGGGCGCGGCCGACCAGCTCGGCACCACCCTGCGCGACAACCTGAGCGGGGACATCGCCCGGCTCTCCGGAGCCTGGAGCGAGCTGGGGTCTTCGCTGATGGAGAGCCAGGACGGTGCGCTGCGGTCTCTCGTCCAGACCATCACCGGCCTGGTCACGGGGATGAAGAGCTGGGCGGCCGAGCATCCGGTGCTGACCGGGCACATCGTCAAGACCGCCCTCGGTCTCGGCCTGCTGATGGCGCTCGGCGGCGGCCTCACCCTGGTACTCGGCAGCATCCTCGGTCCGCTGGCCATGGTCCGCTACGGCATGATGCTGTTCGGCATCCGCAGCCTGGGCTTGGCCGGCACCCTGACTAGCCTGGCCCGCACCGCGCTGCCGCTGGTGGCCCAGGGCATCCAGCTGGTCGGCCGGGCCCTGCTGATGAACCCCATCGGTCTGGCCGTCACCGCCATCGCCGGCGGCGCCTTCCTGATCTGGCAGAACTGGGAAACCCTGGGGCCGAAGTTCAAGGCGATATGGGCCGAGATCCAGCTCGCCGGCACCCTGACCATGGACTGGTTCGCCGGCCTGCCGGCCCGCTTCGTCCAGCTCGGCGGCGACATCCTGCGCGGCCTGGCCAGCGGTATCACCGGCGCCCTCGGCAGCGTCAAGGAGGCCGTCGTCGGCGCGGGGGAGGGCGCCATCGGCTGGTTCAAGGAGAAGCTCGGCATCCACTCGCCGTCGCGGGTGTTCGCCGAACTGGGCGGCTACACCATGGCCGGCCTCGAGCAAGGCATCCAGACCGGGGAGAAGAACCCGTTCGCCGCCCTGGACCAGACCGCCCAGGGCATGGCGCAGAAGGGGCAGGCGATTGCCGATGCCAACCCCTTCGCCGCCTTGGACGGCGCTGCCCAGGCCGCGCCCAAGCTGGCCGGCGCCGGCAATCCTTTTGCCGTACTGGACTCGGCTGCCAAGGCCGCGCCCAAGGTGGCCAGCGCCGGCAATCCCTTCGCCGCGCTGGACTCGGCCGCCAAGGCCGCGCCCAAGGCGGCCAGCGCCGGCAACCCCTTCGCCGCGCTGGGCCGTCAGCCGCCGGCAGTCGACAACCGGCCGGCCCTGGCCGCGGCCCGTCCCGCCACGGCGCCGGCCGCGGGCGGCAACACCTACAACATCACCGTCCACGCTACGCCGGGCATGGACCCGCAAGCGATCGGCCGCGCCGTCGCCGCCGAGCTGGACCGCCGCGAACGCTCGAAGCAGGCCAGCACCCGCAGCGCGCTCTACGACCGGGAGTAACCCGCCATGATGATGGCCCTCGGCATGTTCGTCTTCAGCCTGGAGACCCTGGCCTATCAGGAATTCCAGCGCCAGACCCAATGGCGCCACGGCTCCACCAGCCGCATCGGCACCAACCCGGCGCGCCAGTACCTCGGGCGCGGCGACGACACCATCACCCTGCCGGGCGTGCTGCTCCCGGCCCTGTCCGGCACGCCCACCAGCCTGGACGTGCTGCGCGACATGGCCGACAGCGGCAAGGCCTGGGCCCTGGTGGAAGGCACCGGGCGCGTCTACGGCGCCTGGATCATCGAATCCCTCAGCGAGACCCGCACGCTGTTCTTTCCCGACGGTGCCGCCCGCCGCATTGAGTTCACCCTGACGCTCCAGCGCATCGACGACGACCGGGTCGACCTGCTCGGCAATCTCGCCGGCAGCGCCGGCAACCTGCTGGGGTGGATGCTATGAGCGACCCGATCAGCGGCTACCTGAACCAGGCGGCGTCCGCCTACCGCAACGCCACAGCCTACGCGCGGCCGATCTGCCGGCTGGTGGTCAACGGTCAGGACATCACCGCCGCCGTCACCCAACGCCTGGTCGGCATCGAACTCACCGACAACCGCGGCATGGAGGCCGACCAGCTCACCGTCACCCTGTCCGACCACGACGGCCTGCTGGCCATCCCGCCCCGTGGCGCCGAGGTGCGCCTGTGGCTGGGCTGGAGCGACACCGGCCTGGTAGACAAGGGCCGCTACACCGTGGACGAAGTGGAGCACAGCGGTGCGCCGGACGTGCTCAGCATCCGCGCCCGCAGCGCCGACCTGCGCTCCGGGCTCAAGGGCCGTCGCGAGCGCAGCTGGCACGGGCAGACCCTCGGCGCCGTCGTCCGGGCCATCGCCGCCGCCTACGGCCTCACCCCGGTGATCGGCGCCGGTCTGGCGAATATCCCTATGGCCCATCTCGACCAGGCCAACGAGAGCGATGCCAACCTGCTGAGCCGCCTCGGCCAGCAGCACGACGCCATCGCCACCGTGAAGGCCGGTCGGCTGCTGTTCATGCCGGTGGGGCAGTCCACCACCGCCAGCGGCCTGCCGCTGCCCCATGTCACCCTGACCCGGCAGGACGGCGACCAGCACCGCTACCTGGAAGCCGACCGCGACAGCTACACCGGCGTGCGCGCCTACTACTACGAGGTCAACAGCGCCGAGAAAAAGTCGGCCATCGCCGGCGGCGACGACAGCAATCTCAAGGATCTGCGCCACGTCTACAGCGACCGGCAGAGCGCCCTGGTCGCCGCCGGCGCCGAATGGCGGCGCCTGCAGCGCGGCACGGCCACGCTCAGCTACACCCTGGCCAAGGGCCGGCCGGACCTGATCCCGGAGCTGACCTACTCCCTGGTCGGCATCAAGCCGGAGATCGCCGCCTACGTCTGGCTGGGCGGCAACATCCGCCACAGCTTCACGGCCGAGGCCTACACCACCAGCCTGGAGCTGGACTCCAAGCTGCCGGACGCGGAGGAAGTGGCCGAGCTGGCAGAGGAAGGCAACTACACCGGCATCGTCGCCTGGTACCGGGATAGCAAGAACGGCGAGCAGAAGCCGCTCACCAAGGGCGACCAGACCAAGCCCAAGCGGCTGACCCACCTGTACGAGAGCAAGTCTAGTGCGGAGAAGGTGGCGGAGCGGGAGTGGAAGCGGTTGCAGGCCGCACAGGTATGAGCAAGGGCGCCTGGGCGCCCTCCGGGTTCTCTCCGCAGCTCAAGCCAGTTCTGGCTGGGAACGATGCGCGGCCAGGTTCGAGCGGATATTGGCGTGCTCCGCCAGGGAATAGCCGACGCCCACCATCGTATGCAGCAGCGGCTTTTCGAACGGCTTGTCGATCATCTGGCGCAGATAGTGGATGTGGCTGCGCAGAGCAGTATTGTCCGGAACCTCGTCTCCCCACAGAGCTTGTTCCATTGCATCTTTGGAGACCACGGCAGGGCTCTTCTTCATCAGGATCAACAGAATCTTCTGGCAAATCCTGGGCAGCTGAATGGGCTGGCCGGCCCGGCTCACCCTCATCCGATCGAGGTCAAAACAGAGGTCGCCAACCTGCAGGGTATGCTGGCGGGATCCCTGGACGCGGCGAAGGATAGCTTCGATTCGCGCCTGCAGCTCCGGCATCGCATAAGGGCAGGGCAAACAGTCGTCGGCTCCGGTGCCCAGCCCCTTGATGCGTGCCTCCAGATCATTGCCGGCGGTCACCATGATGATCGGGACATCGCTACAGACCTCCTCGCGCAGACGCCGGCAGATCTCGCAACCATCGATGGCCGGCAGTGTGTCGTGGAGTACGACCAGATCGTGGAGGCCGCTGGACGCTAAATGCAGTCCAGTCGCGCCGTCTTGGGCGCAGTCGACGAGATAACCACTCCGTTCCAGATAATCGATGGTATTGGAGAGAACATCCCTATTGCTCTCTATGACCAGAATACGCACGAACTGCTCTTTGACGATGGAGCGAGGCATGGGATACCTGGGGTAACGTTGGTGAGAAGATAGGTAACAAACGGCCGCCAATCCTATGCCGCAAAAATCTTCTCGCCAACGGCAATAATGTAATAAGCAGACAAGTTTTAAGTGTTAAAAGTATTTCGATTCAATTTATTTGATTTATTTGCTGGTTGTATTTGATTAATTAGCGTTGTGAGTAATCACTGTTGTTCGGCTTGACGTATTAAGTGTTCGAAAATTCCTATCGCTTGTTTCTATTTGAATCACCCGTAGCTCTTGATTGATCGCATGGCGTAACTTGGAATTTGTTTCCAATATCAAGGCGTCGACCGGTTTGGGAGGAAATAGAAAACTCGCTCAGCGGGACTGGAAGCGGTTGCAAAGCGTGACCTGATACATCACACTTTCGGCATGATTATCAGCTTCCAGCATAAAGGGTTGCGCCTGTTCTACGAGACGGGCTCGACCAAGGGCATACGTGCCGATCACGCCAAGCGTCTGGCCCGCATGCTGTCATTCATGGACCGGGCGACCGTCCCTGGCGATCTGGACATTCCGGGCTGGAGGCTGCATCCGCTGAAGGGCGACCTGGTCGACTACTGGTCGCTCACCGTCAGCGGCAACTGGCGAATGATCTTTCGCTTTACCGACCACGACATAGAACTGGTCGACTACCTGGACTACCACTGAACGGAGGGAAAACCATGGTCATGCACAATCCGCCGCATCCTGGCGAAACCCTGCTCGAAGACGTGTTGCCCGAGTTGGACATCAGCATCGCCGAGCTGGCCCGTCGCCTGGGCTTCGCCCGTGAAACGCTCTCGCGCATCCTGCACGGTCGAGCGCCGATCAGCCCCGATCTGGCTGTGCGTCTAGAAATGGCCGGAATCGGCAGCGCTCGCACCTGGTTGGGCGTGCAGGCCGACTACGACCTGTGGCAGGCACAGCACCGCCAGCAGCCTCATATCGAGCGTTTTGCGGTGCTTGCCTGACAGAGTTTTTCGTTCGCCCAATCAGCTAATGCACCTGTGCGAGAGCAAGGCCAGTGTGGCATGACTGGAGGCAGGTAGAAAAAATGCTATAAAGGCCTAGCTATAAGTGTCAAAAGGCCACCTATGTTGTCTGGACTTGACGTTGCGGCAAGACTAATCTACGCGCCGTTATTTTGCCGCTGAGAGCTTAGAAATACATGGAGCTTCAACCGATTGTTAAATGGGCCGGCGGTAAACGATGGCTAGTTCGGAAGAAAATTGATCTGTTCCCAACGAAGTTTAACAACTACTTCGAGCCTTTTCTCGGTGGTGCAGCTGTCTACTTTCATCTTCAGCCAAAGAGTGCATTGCTATCAGATGTTAATGCTGAGCTGATTAATGTCTATACAGCAATAAAGGAAGATTGGGAGCGCGTAGCTAGTTTGTTGAGATCTCATCAGCGCAGGCACAGCAAGGACTATTACTATCAAGTAAGAAATCAAAGGCCTCGGACCATCTTTACCAAGGCGGCGCGAACGCTCTACCTTAATCGCACCTGTTGGAACGGCCTTTATAGGGTTAACCTTCAAGGTGAATTCAATGTTCCAATTGGCACAAAGGAAAATGTGCTGATGGATATTGATTCATTCCCTAAGATTGCTGAGATCTTCCAGGGCGCAGAGTTCAAGGTATGTGATTTTGAGGCTACTCTAGATCTTGCTCAAGAGGGTGACTTTGTATTTATTGATCCACCTTATACGGTGAAGCACAACTATAATGGCTTTATCAAATACAACGAAAACCTATTTCGCTGGGAAGATCAGGTTCGCTTGAAAAACGCGGTTGCCCGTGCAACTAATCGTGGCGCCATGGTCTTGGTTCTGAATGCCAATCATGAATCCGTTGTAAGTCTTTATAAGGGTTATGAACAGATTGTTTTGTCGCGGAGTAATGTTCTGGCGGGAAAAAGCGAGTTCAGGGGGACGTACCAAGAACTCGCTATAAAATGTTGGCTGCCAAAAGCTACTATTTGAGTTTACTCGTCAAAGTACTGCTTTTTTAGGTCCTTATATAATGCGCTTTCTCCACTCGTGCCAGGCTTATAATTGTCTACTGTGAAATCAGCATCTGTTAGGTTGATCTGGCTGAATACATGGGAAAACTGGCTCTTGCTAATAATTGATCCGATACGTTCTAGATCAATATAGATGTCCTTCAGGAAGCGCATTAGGGCCATGAAACCATTTGTCTTGCTAAGCATCGCGCCTTTGTTTTGGCGTGTTCCACGCGTCGGGCCATCTTTCCTGTATGGCCTCAAAATAATTCCAGATTACATCAGTAAGATCATAGTCGCGGTCATCTAGCATCATCCCCCGGAAGATCATCTTCTCAAGTTCTTGCTGTGTCGGCTTTTTAGGCTTTTTGCCTCTCAGATATAAGTCGCGATCTTCAAGGGCCAGAGCGTTAGGATAGCTTATATGCCTCATTAGCGCTTCAACAAACGCCGCTTGAGTAATGGCAACTGCTTCTGTTTTTGGACCGGCAACTCCTAGGCGCTTAATCTTATTCCTGAACGGGCTCCCTTCGGTTTCATTGAGGGCAACTGCAACTTGATGGCATAACTTTTGAGGGCTTTTGGCTTTGGCAAGGCTATAAAGATCATAAACGAGGCTTTTATTGACCTTGGTTTGAGCCTGATTGACGACCGAAAAGATATACGCCTCGGAAGCAGGGTCCAAATCGACAAAAATACTGACATTTAGGTCAAAGCTTTTACCTTGGCTATAGGCTTCTAGACCTTTTATACGATGTTGGCCATCAAGTATTTTAGCGATCTTGTCATAAGGGACCCCAGAAGATTCTTCATCGCTAGGTGCCTCGAATATACGTAGCCTCCTAGCGTCTGGATCGAACTCGACGCAGCACTCTGGGATCGAAAGTATTATCGCGGTAGGAAAACATGCATCGAAGGTGTTGACGTACTGATTGAGCTCTTTGATTCGACTTGCGGAGACATGGCGCTGAATGCCAAGCATAGTCTCAAATCCGTGTTCTTCCTCTTCTACTCTTCGAGTGTCTGCATAAGTGATCTCGATTAGTTTGTCATATGGAATGCTTGCGATAAAAAAACGCCCCAAAGGCTGTTCCACTGGGATGCAGTCAACACAGATAGACCTATCGTTTGCGCTTTCGGTAAATGGCAAAGGTTGATTATAGCTCATGGTTTATCTCTCTGTGTCTCTTGTATCCTTCCAAGCTGTTGTGCCTGTTGTCATCCTGAATTTGAGGCGCACTTTGACGGCTCTGGAACGCATGTTGGATTAAAAGAAGTATTAAGTAGACAGTGATGGCAAGGAAGAAACAACATGTAGAAACTATAACAAGTCTATCGGTAAAGCCATCTAGCATTGCTATCGGGTATACGATGGCTCCAGCCAGAACTGGGATTGCGCCAAATATGCTAAATCCAGCTCGAAAAGCAATAGGTGGGTCTTTTAGAACTGCATACATGAGTGGTGCCATTAGAGTCGCCGAGTAAATAATCAACTCGCCGTTAGCGGTGATTTTTTTTATAGATTCTAAAAAACCCAAGTTCAGTTTAACTGAGAGCATTAGTATTGCAACTGCAATGATGAAGGGAAGCATAGATACAATAATGTTTACTAAAAACTCAAAGATAGCATTCGCTATCCATCTTCCACGACCCATGCGCACCTCATTTAAAAAGCGCCTTAGCACAATTCACTCCACGAAGACGAGTCTGCCCGTTCACTAATCAATATCTGCAACATAAGCGCTTACCGGCAAGGTGCCAGATGGTGCAGTCTTAATGGCAGGTTTTGGGAAATGAGTCACTAGCGGTAAGCACCTGCATATAGCGGAAGCTCTCACTCCAGTTGCTGATACGGAGCGCTCAGTTTCCTTTTCTGCCGCGTAACGGTACTGGAGGGGCAGAATTTGCATATAACCTCCATGTTAGTGATCTCAATAGGTACAAATTATGCCGGCATTTTGATATCAGCAACAACCGCTTCCAACGTCTGAACTCGCTGCTCGAGGACGGTCAGGCGTTTCTTTTCCTCAGCAGCGTCTTGTATCTCCCGCTGCTCGGCCTCGGTGAGTGAGCGAAACAGGGCCAGGATGGCCTCTTCCCGGGGGTTGTGGGCCGGGCTGCTGGGCGCTGGAGCCGGCGCCGCCGACTCCCCGCGGAACATTGGGCCTTCTCCTGTAAGCAGCCAATCCAACGAAAGGCCACGCTCTTCGGCGATATCTACGCAAAATGAATAGGGGACTGAATCCCTTGAGCGCCAGTTGCCGACGGTCGCTCTATTTATTCCTGTAGCGGTGCTGAGTTGTGAGTCGTTTTGGACTCCGAAAACTGTGTGTAGGCGTCCGAGAACTGCTGCTGAGCTTTTTTTATTCAAAATGGCCAATCTCCCGTTGACTGATTCATCTCCAGTAAGCAGCCAGTCAAGGGATATTCCCAATTGGGAGCCAATGGCGACTAGTGCATCAATCCGCGGCTCGCGATGTCCGCCAACTCAGTTTTGCAACGAGCTGTAAGAGATTGCGGTCACTTCGGCCAATTGGCGCAGAGACAGGCCTTTCGCTTCAGCTGCTATACGGATTCGGTCGCCTATCCCCATATGGGAAATTTCCTATCTATTGTTCCCAATAGGAACACGCTAAGCCGAACGCTTATTCGTAGCAAGGGCGGCAGAGAGCTCCGCAACTTGCCGCTCAAGCACTCTCAGTCGTTTCTTTTCCTCAGCAGCGCCCTGTATCTCCCGTTGCTCGTCCTCATTCAGAGAGCGGAACAAGGCAAGGATGGCTTCTTCCCGGGGATTGCAGGCTGGGCTGCTGGGAGCTGGAGCCGGCGAGGCCTGCTCTCCACGGAACATCGGGCCTTCTCCGGTAAGGAGCCAGTCAGAAGAAATGTTCAAACGAGAACTTATCGTTCGAAGCGCTTCGGCATTAGGCTCGCGCAGCCCAAGCGTGTAGTTCTGCAAGGAACGGTAGGGAATTCCGCATATATCAGCGGCATCCTTGATCTTTAGCCCCTTGGCTTGGATTGCCTCCCGCAGTCGCGAGGAAGTTTCCATTTGTTCGTCTTTTTCCGTTGACATTTCCAAATGAGTGCCTAATATGTCGCCGTATGAGTACAGTCTAACCAACTGGGAATCGTTGAACCATGCACTATCTACGCATCACTTTCGGCGGCCTTATCAAGCGCCGGGCTAGGTCTGAAAGGCTCCCCCTATGAACAAAAACCAGATCCGTGCCCGCCTCGTCGAGAAGGGCAGCAGCTTTCGCCAGTTCGCGCTGGCAAAAGGCTACGAGCCGCGCCATGTCACCCAGGTGGTCGCCCGCTGGGCCGGTGCCGACCGGCTGCCGAACGGCCGGCAGGCTTTCGCCATTCTCCGCGATCTGTCGCGAGAGATCGGTAGCGAAGTGCTGCCCGGCATCCTCGGCCCGCAAGAGGGTGAGGGTTCCAGCGAAGCCGGCAGCCCTGCGGAGAACAGTAATGGCTAAGTGCTCAGCAGAAAAACAGAATCGGAACCCCCCTGTTCTGGAAACCCGCCGTCAGGTGATGAGCGCGGTGGTTGGCGAATATCCCGGCGGCCGTGAGTGTGCCGCTGCGCGGTTGGGGCTGCGCTTGAAGCAGTTCGACAACCACGTCTACGAGAACACCGGCAGCCGCCCGCTCAGCGACGAGCAGATCCACCTGCTCGAACAGGTGACCGGCACCGTCCACTTCCCGAACTACGTCGCCGGCCTGTATGGCGGCGTGTTCGTGCGGATCGACGATCCCGAGCGGCTGGACAACATCGAGCTCTACGAGCGCGCCATCAAGACCGCCGTGCGGCGCGGGGAAGTGGACAAGATCATCGCCGAGGCACTGGCTGATGGCGTCATCCAGGAGCACGAGGTCGCCGCGATTCTCGCCGCTCACCGGGCACACATCGCAGCGCGGCATGCCGAGGTGCAAGCGGTGATCGTTCTGCACAGCAATCAGTAAGGAGCCTTCCATGTCTACCAGCCTTATCCCTGTATTCAACGGCGACCTCGATGGGCGCTCCCAGCAGCTCTGCGATGCGCGTGACCTGCACCAGTTCCTGCAGGTCGGCCGTGATTTCAGCACTTGGATCAAGGACCGTATCGAGCAATACGGCTTCGTCGAGGGAGAGGACTTCTCCCCCGTTTTGGGGAAAAGTACCGGGGGAAGGCCAAGTCAGGAGTACCACCTAACCCTCGATATGGCCAAGGAGCTGGCCATGGTGGAGAACAACGAAAAGGGCCGTCAGGTGCGCCGCTACTTCATCGCCATGGAGCGGGAGGCACGGGAAAGCCGCGGGGCTACCTACTTGAGCGTCGGCCAGCAACTGGCCATTCACCGGCAGGTGCCCAAGCTGCTCGGCCTGCTCAAGACGGAAACCGCTCCAGCCATCCGCCAGACCCTGTACGCGCAGCTCTGCCAGCACTGCCACTTGCTGGCCATTCCGGCGCCTTCGCTGGAGAGCGTGGGGCGCAGCAAGCCGGAGAACGGCGATCTGTTTCCGGCACAGGGCTGAGCCCGATGAGCAGTACTTACAAGCTCGTTTGCCCGCATTGCCATGGGCGCATGCGCATCCGCACCTCGGAAGGCCAACACATCTTCCTGCGCATCGCCTACCTGCAGTGCACTAACGAGGCCTGTTCCTGGAGCGTTCGGGCCGAGTTTCAGATGACCCACGAAATGGCCCCGAGCGGCATGCCGAACCCGACGGTACAGCTGCCGCAGGCCACCCGGGCACACCGCCGCGAGGCGATGCGTTCGGTGGACGACACGCAACTGGATCTGGTCGATCAACTGGAGAGCGAAGCGCTATGAGCAGTACAGAGGTGAAAGCCATGGATTACCGCGAGCAGATGCAACAGGCCGCCCTCGACTTCCTCCGTCGCCATCAGGCCGAGCATCTGGGCGACGATCAGCGCCTGTTCGAGCGGGCCTGCGACTACCTGGTGAATGGTCTGGACGTGCCGGCCTTCATGGCGCCGCGTTTGGCCCATCTGGCCATGACCCAACTGGTCGAGCGCCCGGCCCGCGTCATCGTCGCCCGCGCCGCCAGCGATGCCGAGCGCGCCTGCCTGGTCAACTCGCTGACCGGCGAGAGCGCCCTGGTTCCCCAGCGGTGGTTGCCGCATCGCCTGCAGTGCCTGGCAGCGCCTCCAGCGGCCGCCGTCACTCGCTGACACCCCCTTGAATTAACCCCTCTCCATACCCGCCTGAGCGCGGGTAGGGGGAAGTTGCGCCCGAAAGGTGGCTTTATGAGCAGTATCACCCTGCAAATCCAGCTCGACCGGCAGCAGGCAGAGGCCTATCTGCGCTGGCTGGTGAGCCAATACGAACAGGTCATGGCCGAGTGCTGGTACGACGACCGTTACCGCCACACTCCGACCGGCTTCCGCGGCCCCCGCATCCTCAAGGACCACCCGCACATCGTCGGCATCGGCCGCTCGGCGCGTGAGCTGCACAAGCGGCTGCAGGAGCGTGGGCTGTGACCAAGAGTTTCCCCATGGACCCCTCGATCCGCGGTGAGGTGCTGCGCCGTCTGGAGCAGGACTACGGCCTCAAGCCGCGTTCCGGCACGAAGTATCTGCGCGGCGGCCAGTGCCCGGCCTGCGGCAAGAAGGAGCTGTTCAGCCGGCAGGACGAGCCCTGGTTCATCAAGTGCGGCCGGGAGTCCAAGTGCGGCCAGCAGTGGCACGTCAAGGAGCTGTACGAGGACCTGTTCGACGACTGGAGCAAGCGTGCGCCGTCCACCGAAAAGGAGCCGACCGCCACGGCCAAGAGCTACCTGCAGAACGCCCGCGGCTTTCGTCTGGAGCTGATCGAGGGCTGGTACACCCAGGAGAACTACTGGAGCCGCGAGCTTGGCGAGGGCAGCGCCACCGTGCGCTTCGCCCTGGAGCAGGGCGGCTACTGGGAGCGGCTGATCGACCGCCCGCACCGCTTCGGCAAGCAGAAGGCGCGCTTCGCTCCCGGCCAGTCGCCCAAAGGGTATTGGTGGTGCCCGCCGTGCGTGGATCTGTTCCAGGTCAGCGAGCTATGGATCGTCGAAGGCATCTTCGATGCCATCGCCCTGCTGCACCACGGCATCGCGGCCGTGTCGGCCATGAGCTGCAACCTGTTCCCGGGCGAGTCGCTCAAGGATCTGGCGCGCAACCGCGGCGGAAAGCTGCCGCGCCTGGTCTGGGCGCTGGACAACGAGCCGGGCGCACAGCGCTATACCCGCCGCTGGGTGAGGGCCGCGCGCGAGCTGGGCTACGCCTGCGAGGCCGCGCAGATCCCGCAGCGCGACGGGCGCAAGGTGGACTGGAACGACCTGCATCAGCGCTGGCAGTTCGTCGAGGGGGACGACAAACGCGCCGAGCAGCGCGAGCGCGACCTCAAGGAGGCCCGCCACCAGGGCGCGCGGCTGATCGCCGAGAGCGCCGCGGAAAAGGCGATTCTGCTGTACGAGTGGCGCGAGCGGCACGAATTCCACTTCGGCTTCGAGAACCGCCTGTACTGGTTCAAGCTCGACCTGGAGAAGTTCAACAAGGCCAAGCAGGCCCTGGAGGACAGCGAGCACCAGGACGACAAGCTGCTCAACGATCGGCAGATGCGCGAGAAGGCGCTGCGCCAGTCCGGCTGCGTGGTGGAGATCGCCAACTGCTACCCGCAGGCGCTGTATTTCCAGCGCAACGAGGTGACGGACGAGGCCTGGTACTACTTCCGCATCGACTTTCCGCACGATGCGCCGCCGGTACGCAACACCTTCACCGGCGGCCAGGTCGCGGCCGCGTCGGAGTTCAAGAAGCGCCTGCTGGGCATGGCGGCGGGCGCGGTGTTCACCGGGACCGGCGCCCAGCTGGACAAGATCATGAAGGACCAGCTGTTCGGCCTGAAAACCGTGCAGACCATCGATTACATCGGCTACAGCAAGGAGCACGGCTGCTACGTATTCGGCGACCTGGCCGTGCGCGGCGGCATCGTGGAGCAGGCCAACAGCGAGGACTACTTCGAGTTCAAGCAGCTGCGCCTCAAGACGTTGCAGAAGAGCATCCGCCTGGAGATCGCCCGGGACGACAAGGGCTACCGGGCCGAGTGGCTGGACTGGCTGTGGACCTGTTTCGGTGCCCAGGGCATCGTCGCGCTGGCCTTCTGGTTCGGCTCGCTGTTCGCCGAGCAGATCCGCACCGAATTCCAGAGCTTCCCGTTCCTGGAGGTGACCGGCGAGGCCGGGGCGGGCAAGTCGACCCTGCTGATGTTCCTCTGGAAGCTGTTCGGCCGCCCGGACGAGGAGGGCAAGGATCCGTCGAAGATGTCCAAGGCTGGCCTGCGCCGCTGGATGGGGCAGGTATCCGGCATGCCGCTGGTACTGCTCGAGGCCGACCGTAGCGACAACGACCGCACCGCCGCCAAGGCTTACGACTGGGACGAGCTCAAGCCGCTGTTCAACGGTGGCACCCTGGGCGTGACCGGGGTGAAGACCGCGGGCAACGAGACTTACGAGCCGCCGTTCCGCGGGACCATCGTCATCAGCCAGAACGCCACCGTCGAGGCGAGCGAGGCGATCCTCACCCGTATCGTCAAGCTGCACTTCGTCCGGCCGCAGGTCACCAGCGCGAGCCGCGCCGCGGCGGACAACCTCAACCACCTGAGCGCCCTGGACGTGAGCCACTTCCTGCTGATGGCCGCCAAGGCCGAGGGGAGGGTGCTGGAGGCGTTCCGCGAGCGGGTGAGGGCGCACGAGCAGGCTCTGCGTGCCCTGGGCGAGATCCGCATCGAGCGGATCATCAAGAACCACGCCCAGTTGCTGGCCCTGGTCGATGCGCTGCGCCTGGTGATCCCACTGGGAGAGGAACAGCACGCCGCCGCCGTGCGCGAACTCACTGCCATGGCCATTGCCCGGCAGAGCTCCGTCAACGCCGACCCGGTCGAGGTGGCCGAGTTCTGGGAGGTGTTCGACTACCTGCAGGGGATCAACGACGAACCGGTGGTGGACCACAGCAAGAAGCCGGATGTGATCGCCATCAACCTCAACGAGTTCTGCGAGCGCGCCGCCGAGCACCGCCAGAAGCTGGCCGACATCGGCACCCTGCGCAACCTGCTGCCCAACAGCCGCTCGCGCAAGTTCCTGGAGAAGAACCGTGCCGTCGACAGCGCCGTGCGCGCGGCCTTCAACCTACGCAACCCCATGTCCAGCCGTTGCACCACGGTGAAGTGCTGGATGTTCCAGAACCCCGACGCCGGCAAGCGCGGCAACGCTTGATCGGCTGTATCAACCCCAAGGAGAAGCACCATGCGCAACGACGACAACGACCTCTACCGGCCCAGCCGCCACGAAATCCTGGCCGCCCTGGGAATCAACGGTCTGGCCCTGGCTGCCCTGCTGGTTGCGGGTTATCTCACCCCAGACCTGCTGAGCATCCTGTTTCGCTGATCACTGCGCTCAGCGCGAAAACAAGAAAGCCCCGGAGGGCGGCAACCCTCCGAGGCCGGACCAACCCCAAGGAGAAGCACCATGCAAGCACAAAACCAAGAAGTCAGTACCGAGGATGCACTGCCAGTGGCGCCGGCGCAATGAGTGGCTGACCTAGAAGCTCGCGCTACCAGTTCTGGGCCCTGTAACGGGCCCTTTTGCATTGGGAGAACAGGGGCTCCAGTAGATTGCCCCTTTTCGGCTTTGCACGGGGAAGTAGATGGCAGATGGAGTGGAGATCCGTGGCAATTCGCTGCGGGTCTATTTTCGTTACGACGGCGAGCTGTGCCGGGAGCAGATCCCTGGCGGCGCATCGCCGGTCAACCAGGAGCATGCCCGGCGACTGGTGGAGATCATCGAGTTCGAGATTCAGGCGGGTACGTTCGATTACGCCCGGCACTTCCCTGACTCGGCCAGGGTGAAAACCAACACCCTGGGGCATTACATCGACCTGTGGCTGGATATCAAACGCAACGATATGTCGGCCAGCGGGTTTCGGGGCTACCTGAGCCGCGTGGAGAACCACATCCGGCCCCGCTGGGGCGAGGAGCAGGCCGACAGAATCGACCACCTGGACCTGCAGCATTGGGTGCAGCGCGATCTGATGCCCACGCTGCACAACAAGACCGTGCGCGAGATCGTCAGCCACCTGCGCCAGATCTTCCGCCTGTATCGGACGCGCAACAAATCGGCCCACGACCCGACCGATGGGATCGTCATCAAGCTGCCGGATGCGGACGATCCGGACCCGTTTTCGCGTGATGAGATCCGCCAGATCCTCGAAACCGAAACTGAGCGCGCCCACGAGCTGAACATGATCGAGTTCATGCTCTGGACCGGTCCGCGCGTGAGCGAGGCCATGGCGCTGGCCTGGGAGGATGTCGACCTCGAAGCCGGAACGGTGGCGTTCCGGCGGGCGAGGGTGCGCAGCCAGTACAAGGTGACCAAGACGCGGCGCTCGACGCGGCGGGTGGCACTCTTGGCGCCAGCACTACGCGCGCTACGGGCGCAGGCGAAGCTGACCCAGCACCTGCCGTCGGTGGAGATCGAGTACACCGATCGGGACAACCGGACCAAGCGCAAGCAGAAGGTGAGGTTCGTGTTCCTGAACAGCGCGAGCGGCGAGCCGTATTCGACATCGGACACGCTGCGCAACGGCTGGTGGAAGTCTCACTTGAAGAAGGCGGGAGTGAGACAGCGCGGGCCGAACCAGTGTCGGCATACGTTCGCCAGTCAGATGCTGAGTAGTGGAATCGCGCCGCCGGAGTGGATCGCCGATCAGATGGGGCACACGTCCACGGCGATGATTTTCAAGCACTACGCCAAGTGGATCAGCAAGGACGGCCCGGACTATCCGAGCCTGATCAACCAGGCGCTGAATCTGTCCTGATTAACCATCGCGGGGGCCCGTTCTGGGCTCCCCAGACCCAACCCCGATTCCCAATTTGTTCCCATATCGCTCCCTTTTCGGGCTTCGCTTCTGAAAACTCTAGGAAAATCAGTAGGTTAGGTGGCGGAGGCGGTGAGATTCGAACTCACGGAAGAGTCTCCCCTTCGGCGGTTTTCAAGACCGCTGCCTTAAACCACTCGGCCACACCTCCGCATCTGTGCGGGCGGCAATCTTACCGGATCGTATTGGTCTGTCAAACGGTTGATTCGCCGCCCGCTCCTGTGCTGTGACGAGAGTTGGCCCGGCCGTTTTTCCAACGGACCGGGTCGGAGCGTTCAGGCGGAGGTCTTCTCCATCTGCTCGCACTCATAACGCGCAGCAGTCTGGCGGAGTTTCTCCGCGATTCGGGCGCGCAGGCTGGGCGGGGACTCCACCACCAGGGCATCGCTCTGGGAAAGAATCCACCATTGCAATTGCCAGGTGTCGCTCATAGTCGCGCGCAGCCGGTAACCGTCCGGAAGCTTTTCCAGGGTCATGTCCGGGGACAGCGGCGTCTCCCCGAGCAGGCGAGCGAGATTGTCGCTGATCCAGGCCTGCAGCTCGATCTTGCTGGGGTTGCCGAACTGCAGGGCATCGCTGGCCAGGTAATCCTGCAGGTCGAAGTGCGCCAGCCCGTCGGCGGGGTCCGGCAGGATCTCGGCCTGGCGGAACCGGTGGGTGGCGTACTGGCGGATGTCATCGTAGGGCGGAGAGGTGCAGATCAGGTAGGCGACCGGGCCGCGCTGGACCAGGGCCAGCGGGTTCAGGACCAGTTCGCGTTCCTTGTCGTTGTGGGCGGAGTAGTAGCGGCAGCGCAGCTGTTTTTCCTGCAGCAGCGCCTCCTGCAAGGTCTCCAGGATGTCCGCCGGGATCTGCGGCGGCTGCAGGTTCAGATCGGGATGGACGCAGGCGACCTTATCCAGCCAGCGGAGCGTCTGGTTGCGCTCGGCGAGGCTTTCCAGCTTTTGCCGGGCGAAGCGGAAACGCGGCTCCAGCACTTGCAGCATGCTGCTGGGCAGGAGGGGGCGTATGGCGTCCTCGATCAGCGCCAGGCTCAGGGCCTCGCCCAGGCTGACGCCGGGCAGGTTGACGCTGGCCCCGGCGCTCCAGTACCAGCCCTGCGGGGTACCCTTGTCGTTGCATTGCAGCGCGAACGGCTTGGATAGATCGTTCAGATCGCGCTCGATGGTGCGTCGGGTGACCTTGAAACCGGCTGACACGATCTTCTTGTGCAGATCGGCGCAGGTGATCCCCGGAGGCCGGGGAGGAATCAGTTGCAGGATCTCCCACTGCCGGGTGAGGGTGTTGCGGTGTGGCGACGATGGCAAGGCACAGCCCCTTGTCCTAACGGATGCAGCAGGAATGATCGGGTTCGTCGACCTTGATGTCAATGTGATATCACTGCCGCCGCTTAGCCGGTGCCGCGAATTCGGGCATCGATAGGAGCGCGGCGCACTGCTCCGGCCATGCCTGGCCACAGGCGCGGCCTTATTGGCTCATCCTTTCAGCGGCAGGCTTGGGTGAGCAGCTCGGCCGGATGTCGGCCGAAGCGCAACAGTTTCAGGCGTTCGGGATGCCGAGCGACCAGCCGTTCGCTCAAGCCCAGCACGCTGCCGGGACGAGCGTTGATTTCCAGCAGGCCGTGGCGTGCCAGACAGCCCTCGTCGTACAGGTAGGGCAGGAAGTCCTCCTCCGGAGTATCCAGGAGCGAGGCCAATACCCGAAGGGTCCGGTTGAGGCCGAGTCGTCCCAGGTGTCCGGCGGCATCGCCGAGCAGGGGCTCGGTCTGCAGCAGCACGCCGAGCCCGAGCAGGCGCTGCCCGACCCTGTCCAGGCCGATCAGGTCGCCGAGAGCTAGCAGGTTGTCGCGCAGGCGGTCGGGGTAGTCGGGGGCGGGAAAGGCCTGATCGAAGGCCTGACGTTCGTGCTTCAGGCGCAGCAGGGCCCGGGTCGGATCGTAAGCGTTCGAGCCGGTCATTTCCGCCAGGCCGAGATCCGCGGCCAGGCCTTCGTCGTCGAAGCCAAGGCGCTGGAGGAGGCTGCGGTGCCCGTCATGGTCGATCATCAGCCAATAGGCCCATTTCAGCGCCAGGAGAGACGGGGCGGGGCGGATCGCAGGCGTGGCTGGCGAAAGTGCTATGGGCATGCGGTAAGTCCTTTACCAAGAAGAGTCCTGAAGAGCTGGCGCATTATGTCGCCACCCAGTAGCGTAGTGCATCCCGGGAATCGTCGAATGCGTCCGGGGGCTGGGAATCCGGAAAACCATCATGAGGGCTCCCCGGCGACGATGCGATTGCGCCCGGAGCGTTTGGCCTGGTAGAGGGCTTCGTCCGCCCGGGTGAGGGCCGACGACAACGAGCCACCGCCGTGCCAGCAGGCCACGCCGGCCGAGATGGAGATCGGCTCGCCGGTGGGGCTCGGCTCTTGGGCGAAGCAGCGACGCAGACGCTCGGCGACTTGCGCGGCGGTTTCGAGGGAGGTGTCGGGCAACAGCATCATGAATTCCTCGCCGCCCACCCGGCAGAGCAGATCGTCGCTGCGCGACACGCGGCGCATGAGTTGTCCCGCGAACTGGATGACCTGATCGCCGACCTCGTGCCCGTGGGTATCGTTGACCTGCTTGAAATGGTCGATGTCGATCACGATCACCGCGAAAGGACGCTGCTGGGCTTCCCACTCGGACAATGCCAGGCGTTTGCCGCGCCGGTTGGTCAGCCCGGTCAGCGGGTCGGTGATGCTTTCCCGGTTCAGTTTGCGCAGCCGTCGATGCAGCCGGCCCAGCCCTTCCAGCATGGCCTGCCTGAGCTGCTCGGCTTCGAAATAGCCGGTGCGCACCTGCTCGATCCGTTCCCGGGCGATGGTCGATTCCCAGTGCTCGGTGACGGCCAGTTGCTTGAGCGGTCGGACGATCCAGCCGCCCAGCCAGACGCTCGCCATGAACACCAGAAGAACGAGCGGAAGGGTTCGTCCCAGGGTGCGCAGCATCAGTCTGGACAGGGGCTCCAGGGCCGCATCGGCCGGCTGCAGGATCGCGACGCTCAAGCCTGCGCTGCGCAGCGGGGCGTAGCCGGCGAGCCAGCCGGTTCCCTGGGCATCGGTCAGGGCGCCGGACCCGGACAGTCCCCGGCGTGCGGCTTCGGCTAACGCCTCTGCCGGGAAGTTCGCACCATGCGGATGGAGCGGACGACCCGCACGGTCCAGCAGATAGACATGGGTAGCGACCCGCTCTTCTGACCGGGCGTGGAACAGGCTACTGCCTGCAACCGTTCCGCCGATGCGGCCCTGGTAACGGCCATCCGGCGCCTGGATCGGCCGTGTGACGGCGATCGACGGATCGCCGCTCGCGGACGTATCGAGAACCTCGATCAGGGGCTGGCGTCGCTCCATCACAGCCTCCGATCCTGCCATCCCTCGCGACGTGTCGGCGGATGCCGGCTTCGGTGGCGTGCCGGCGAGGACTCGGCCATCGGCTTGCACGACCCAGCTCGAGGCGAAGGTGCCGGTCTGCCGTCTCAGGCGTTCGCTTTCCTCCCCGGGGTGGGCCTGGCCAGTCGCCAGCAGGTTGGCGCTGTAGGCCAGCTGCGCCTGCGCTGCCTCCAGCAGGGTATCGGCACTCTTGGCCAGCTGGGTCGCGGACGCCTGGTTGGCGTCCAGCGCCTGCTCGAGCAATTGCTGGCGCAGCGTCCGGTAGCTGGCATGGAGAGTGACGGCGTAGATCAGCAGGGAGAGGGTGGTCATCGCCGACAGGATCAGCCAGCGCAAGCGGATTCGATACATAGGGCCTTGGGGAAACACGGAGACGGACGGCTGACCACGGGCTCCTGTGCAGAGCTGCTGTGGTCTTGTGGCATATCTGGATGCGCGGGTCCTTCAACCGGGACTTCGTGTCCTGGCTCCGCTGCCGGCTGTCGGCGAATCGGGGAGGGGGATGGGTGATAGGCTGTTCCGCATGACGGCGCTCCTGCTTGTCCGGGGAGCGGTGAGTATCCGGTCATACAACGACATTCCGTGTCGCGCTGAGTCGGGAAGGCGCCTTGCGTTCGAGCGTTCGCGCTCATCCCGCCGCTGCAGGCCCGATCGCCTCCGCTGGTCGATGGCGCCTTTTCCGGCGAAGACGATATCGCCCGTCTGGAGTACAACGTACGACTTCCGGGCCGGGCGCAGGGTCTCCGGTTCGTGGCACCGCTCAACGGAAAGATCGCCATATCGGCCGTTTGGAAGTAATGAGCGGCGTATTTACAACTGCAGCCGGTCTGGGCAGGCTGCGGCTATCGGGGGCCGAATCGCTAACGTGCTTGCCGGACGAGGCCACGAGCCGATGGCCGCCCGCCCATGCGGGCAACCCCTAGGACTACAGCATGCTTCGAGGTAAGCCAGTTTCATGAGTAACGACCCCCGGTCTTCCGCTCCTCTCGTTCTGTGCGTGGAGGATGAGTCGAATATCGCGGACATCCTCGTCGCCTACCTGCAGCGCGACGGATTGCGCACTGCCTATGCCCGCGACGGAGTCGAGGCCCTAGGCCTGTTTCGCCGGCTCGAGCCGGATATCGTGCTGCTGGACATTCGCCTGCCCGGCATGGACGGCGTGGATCTGCTCAAGACCATCCGTAGCGAAAGCGACACCCCGATCATCATGGTCAGCGCCTTGGCGGACGACCTGGACAAGATGCTGAGCCTGCGCCTGGGCGCCGACGACTACGTGGTCAAGCCCTTCAACCCTGCCGAGGTGGTGGCGCGCGTGCGGGCCGTCCTGCGGCGGACGGTCCGCTCCGACCCCAGGCCGGCGAGCCCGGATGCGCCGTTGCGGGTCGGCTGTCTGGAAATCGACCGGCGGGCCTACGTCGCACGCGTGGTCGACGGCGAGAATGGCGAGAGCCAAGCGCTGCCGCTCACCCTGACCGAGTACCGCCTGCTGGCCTACCTGGCCGACCGGCCCTTTCACTGTTTCTCGCGGAATACCCTGATCGAGGCCTGCCTCCCCGAAAGCGATGCCCTGGACCGGGTGATCGATTCGCACCTGAGCAAGCTGCGGCGCAAACTGCAGGATGCCGGCTGCAGCGACCTCATCGAGACCGTCCGCGGCATCGGGTATCGGCTATGTCCAAAATCCTAGATCGCATCTGGGTCCGCTTCGGGCTGAGCATCGCCCTGACCGTGCTGGCCACGGTTGGCATACTGACCGCGACCGTCTTCATCGCCACCAAGATCGAGTTCCAGCGCTTCTACGAGGACCTGCCGGCCGGCGCGCGCCAGGAGATGAGCGAGTTCTTCGAGCAGGCCGAGGATTCCCGGGATCGCAGCCAGATGATGGCGTTCTACAAGAAGTACTGGCATGGGCAGGCCACCCGGGACGGGGAGCAGCTGGCCCTGATCATGGGCTTGATCTTCTGCGTTCCGTTCGGCCTGATCGGCGGTTTCTGGATCTCCCACCTGGTCACGCTGCCGGTGAAATCCCTGGCCGAAGCCGCCAGGCGAATCGCCCAGGGCGACTTCACGGTGCGCTCCTCTTCGCGCAGCCCGCGCGGCGAGATGGCCAAGCTGGTCAGCGACTTCAACCACATGGCGGATTCGCTGGAGCGCCTCGAGCAGGAGCGCAAGAGCACGGTGGCGGCGATCTCCCATGAACTACGCACGCCGCTGGCGATCCTGCAAGCCAGGCTGCACGCGCTCTGCGACGGGATCATCCCGGCCCAGCCGCAGGAGTTCGGCAAGCTGCTCGAGCAGGTCGAGCACCTCGGGCGCCTGGTGGACGATCTGCACACCCTGTCGGTGGCCGATGCCGGGCGTCTGTCCCTGCACCCGACCACGGTCGATCTGGCAGCGCTCGCCCTGGACATCCTCGGCAAGTTCGCCAGCCGCCTGGAGCGTTCACGGATGAGCGCGGAGCTGGTCGTGGAAACGCCGGATCTGCACGTGCGGGCGGACGAGGACCGGCTGCGTCAGGTCATCAACAACCTGATCGAGAACGCGCTGCGTTACGCCCATGAAGGCCAGTGGCTGGAGATCGGGCTGCGCGAGGAGGGCGAGAAGGCGGTCATCACGATCAGCGACGCCGGTCCCGGCTTGCCGGAAACCATCAGAAACCACCCCTTCCAGCGCTTCCATCGGTCCGACGACTCGCGCAACCAGGCCACCGGGGGATCTGGTCTGGGGTTGGCCATCGTGCAGACCCTGACCGAGCTTCACGGCGGAACGATCGAGAGCGACACCTCGACCCGCGGCGGCACCCGTTTCACCATCCGTCTGCCGCTGGAGGGCCGGAGCGAGGCGATCCTCTAGCGCTGCTCCGGCCGGTGCTCAGAGCGGGACCGGCCGGTCGCCGGTGACCAGCTCCTGGATCGCCTGCAGGGCGCGGGTGCGCGAGGAGACGAACAATTCCGGCGGCAGGCCCGGTGGCTGGTCCAGGCCTCCCGGCAGCGGCTCCACGCCCAGGGTCTGGTGCACCTTCTGCAGTTGCAGTTCGCAGGCGAACCAGCCGGCGCCCACCATCCAGTCGTAGAGCCGTTCGAAACCGCTCTGCCGGCGCGGCACTCCTCCATTGCCGGACTTCCTGTCCGTGCCGTCCAGCCGCAGCACCAGTTCATGGTGCAGCCTCTGCGCCGCATTGCGCCGGGCCGGCAGTGGGAACACAGCCACCGGCCGGCCCGTCATGCAGGCCTCGGTCATCATGGAGACCGTTTCTCCGGTCACGATGAAGGCATCGGCTAGCGCCAGCAGGGCCCGGTGGGGGTTGTCGCCGCCTTTGTCGAAGCGGTAGCACCAGTTGGGGGTGTCGATGGCGGCCAGCAAGGCATCCGCGGCCTTGGCGCCGGTACGCGGACTGGTCGACACCAGCAGCGAGCCGCCGCGCGCCCTGACCGCGTCGCTGGCCTCCCGGCCCAGATCGCGGGCGATCTGCGCATCGAACTGGAGGGGCGTGCTCTTGCCCCCGACCAGCAGGGCGACCCAGGGCCGCGGCAGATGGGCGAAGCGCTGCCGCCAGACCTCCAGTTCCCCGGGCTCCAGCCGTGGTGCGTCGATGAAGGGGGCCGGCAGGTCCTCGAGGTTCCTCAGAAGCGGCAAGCCATACTGCGGGGCGGCCAGCACCAGGTCGAAGCGGCCCAGCGGCATGAGCGGACGCCCCACCAGCACCAGGCGCGTGCGACTGCCGGCCCGCCGGCGTATCTCTTGGGCCAGTGGCGCCGTGCGGCGTCCCGAGCTGATCACCAGATCCGGCCAGGGTGGGGACATCTCCTCTATGCGGGCTCCGTAGCGTTTGACCTCGTAGGGCCAGCCCAGGGACTCGGCGATGTTCATCAACTGTGCGTTGTCACCGGCATGCTTGCCCTTGAGCACCCATACCCTGGGCGTCACGGGCCCGCCCGGGCTGCGGTGAGCGAAGTCGGCGCGGAAACGCCGCAGCAGTCCCGTACGGTCCTGACAGTCGAGCTGCCAGCCGCAGTCGGGGTAGCGCCGCGCTATCCGGCGTAGTAGCGCCCGCCAGCCGTCTGCAGTGCTGATCTGCGTGCCCGCCGGGCCGACCGCCGCTTTCACCAGAACCCACTGGCGGCCGAGCTGGAACAGGCGGTCGAGAAGCCAGGGGATATCCTCCACCGGCATCCGCTCGAGGCCGCTGGCAGCGATCACGTCCCGCGCCGGCAGATCCTCCTGACGTAGCCACTCCAGCGGCTGGCGTTCGACCGGATGGCCGTCGTCGGCCGGCTCACCCCAGTTGCCGACCAGCAACAGCTGCGCGTTGTCGGACTCCAGCGCATAGCTGCAGTGGGCTTCCGGCAGCGTCTGCAGCTCCTGGGCCAAGCGCTCGCAGGCCGCGGCGAAGCCGGGGCTGGGGCTGGTCGCGGTATGGACTTCATAGCCCGCGGCATCGGCTTGCTGCTCGAGGCTGTGGAAATATTCGGCGCGCGGATGGTGATGGTAGGAGAGCCGCTCGGGCCGTGGCCGCCAGGGCTGCAGGTAGCGAGTCGAGTAGTGCAGCAGCCTGGACTGGCCGTGGCGGTATTCTAGGTCGCGGGCATGCCAGCGCGGATCGAGCGCGCCCCAGCGGCCGTAGGGGGCGGCCGCCAGGGCTTCGAGCGCGCTCTGGGGCTCGCGGCAGGCGCTGGCGTAGCTCCAGCACCCGGCCATGCGTTCGCAGTCGATGAGCATCACGTTGGTGACCTGTGGCAGCAGGGACAGGTAGCCATGCTCGCCCAAGGGCAGGTCGAAGAGTTCGGCAGGGTCGGCGGCGTAGAGCTGACCGACGTCGTTGTAGATCGCCCGTCCCTGGCGCCCGGCCAGCTCCGGAACGGCGAAGCGGTAACGGTCGATGCCGCCGCACCGGCCTTTGCGCGCGAAGCCTGGGAGGTCGATCAGGCGGTAGATCTCGTAGCGCCGGTCGGGATTGCGCACCCGCTGCAGGGAATAGAAGAAGACCCGTTCGGCCCGGTAGTGCTCGGCCTGGGTGCCGAGGAAGATCCGCACCGCGGGGGCTTGCGGGGCTCCGGCCCGGGCCGCCAGCACCACGGGCAGCAGTTTCGGCTGGTTCGTGGATCCATCCGAGTCGTTGCCGTCCAGGCTAGATTCTTGCAAAAGGGCGCTCATACATCTTCTCGTTCTAGAGCTTCGAAGCCGACAGGCAATTCCGTCTTCTCCTGCGTCGGAGCCGGCGGGCGGTCGATGGGCAGGGACAGGGCTGATTCGGGGCTAGTTCGAAGCGTTCCCGGTGGCGTGCGAGCCGTTCGGGGTTCGTCTCAACCGGTGGGGCGCACAGCCGCCGGCAGGCGGCTGGTGCAGGGCTCTCTCTGTTCCAGGGCGGAGCGGATTCCGACGCCATCGGCCCGGCGTACATGGGCGGCGGCCTCGGCCATATCCCCGGCGCGGTACTTGGCCGCCATCGGACCCGTGCGATAGACGCCGCGTTTGCCGTGCATCAATACCAGCTCCTCGCTCTCGGCGTCATTGACGATCCGCAAGGCCCGGAGCATCCCGTCGTTGCGGCTGGCGGTGGTCTCCGGAGCCGAGCGAGGTCTCTCCGCCGGGCAGGGGGCTGCGGAGCCGTCCGCACGGGCGATTCCGAGTTGCAAGGTCAGACGAGAACGGAACAAGACGAATACACCAACGGAGAAGGACTCCCGCCACCTGCCTTAATCAGGGAAATTCTGAAGTGCACGTCGCCGCCCCTTTTGCGCTGCGCTGAGGGTACGGCTCCGGCGATCAATATCTCGTCAATTGTAAGTAAAAAAGGCATAAAAACCGACCGGTTTCAGCCGGACGCCCCATCGGGGCGCGATCGAAGGAGCCGCTGCGACTGGGGCAGGGTGCGGGGGCTCGTCGCACTCAGTCGTGATGGACCCCGGCGCGCTTTAGCAGTTGCTTGCAACGCTCGGACAGGTGCAGCACGCGCAGGTGCTTGCCGGCCTTGGCGTAGCGTTCGCGCAGGGTCTTCAGCGCGGCGATGGCCGAGTAGTCGACGAAGCTCAGATGGCGGCAATCCAGCGTCACCCGAGGCGGGTCGCCGGCGGGATCGAACTGGTTGAGGAAGGGCGTGGTGGAAGCGAAGAACAGCGTGCCGTGCAGGCGGTAGAGCTTGCTGCCGTCGGCTTCCCGATGGCTGTCGGCGTACAGCTCGCGGGCCTGTTGCCAGGCGAAGTTGAGCGCGGCGATGACGATGCCGCAGAGCACGGCGGTGGCCAGGTCGGTGAACACGGTGATGACGGTCACGGCGAAGATCACCAGCGCATCGTTCCGCGGCACCTTGTTGAGCACCTGCAGCGAGGCCCAGGCGAAGGTCTGCTGGGCCACCACGAACATCACCCCGACCAGGGCCGCCAGCGGGATGCGCTCGATCAGCGGCGCGAGGAACAGCACGAACAGCAGGATCATCACCCCGGCGACCACCCCGGAGAGCCGGCCGCGTCCGCCGGAGCCGAGGTTGATCATGGTCTGGCCGATCATCGCGCAGCCGCCCATGCCGCCGAACAGGCCGGACGCCAGGTTGGCCGCGCCCAACGCCACGCACTCGCGATCCGGGTAGCCGCGGCTCTCGGTGATCTCGTCGGTGAGGTTGAGGGTCAGCAGGGTTTCCAGCAGGCCGACCAGCGCCATCAGCACGGCGTAGGGGGCGATGACCTGCAGGGTCTGCAGGTTCCACGGGATGTCCGGCACGGCGAAGGCGGGCAGGCCGCCGGCGATGTGCGCCATGTCGCCGAGGGTGCGGGTCGGCAGGTCGAGCAGCCAGAGCGCGAGGCCAACGCCGAGGATCGCCACCAGCGCCGGCGGCACGGCGCGGGTCAGGCGCGGCAGCAGGTAGACGACGGCCATGGTCGCCGCCACCAGTCCCAGCATCAGGTACAGCGGCGTACCGCTGAGCCAGGCCTCGCCGGCCTTGAAGTGCTCCAGCTGGGCCAGGGCGATGATGATCGCCAGGCCGTTGACGAAGCCGAGCATCACCGGGTGCGGCACCATGCGCACCAGCTTGCCCAGACGCAGCAGACCGAAGGCGACCATGATCAGCCCGCCGAGCAGCACGGTGGCCAGCAGGTACTGCACGCCGTGCTGCACCACCAGCGCGACGATCACCACGGCCATCGAGCCGGCGGCGCCGGACACCATGCCAGGGCGGCCGCCGAACAGGGCGGTGAGGGTGCAGATGATGAAGGCGCCGTACAACCCCATCAGCGGATTGAGGTGGGCGACCAGGGCGAAGGCGATGCACTCGGGCACCAGGGCGAAGGAGGTGGTGAGTCCGGCCAGGACATCGGCGCGCAGACGTTGGGCTTTCATGGCTTACCTGAAATGGAGGCCGGCTGGGCCGGCCGCGAACGACGGAAAAGGGAGGCGGCGGATGTTACGGCGCCGAGGCCGCTCCGGCCAGCGATCCCGGACTCTCGCTGGGCGATGTCACGCTTTCCGGGAATACCGGGCGGGCAGGCGGCCTCCGTCGCGGTCGCCGGCCGAGCGCCTTGCGCCGTTCAGACGGCGAGCCAGTGGCCGAGATCGCGGTCCAGCAGCCGCGACAGGTGGGCGATGTCTTCCGCCAGGGTCTCGCGGATGTCCCAGCGCAGCGCGGCGTCGAGCGCCACCTTGGGCGCCGGCGCCTTGTTCCAGTCGAGCAGCGCCTTGCGCCCGCCCATCACCGCAGAGAGCAGCGGCGAAGGCCGCTCCGGCTTATCCAGCGGCTTCAGCCGCAGGCGGTACTTCTCCCCGGCCATGAAGCCGCGCACGGCCATCGGCGGGCGCTTCAGCAGGCGCTGCAGCCAGCCGACCTTGAAGCCCTGGCCGGCCCGGCGGGCGGCGAAGTCGGTGCGGCCGTCGTCGGGCAGGTCGAGAAAATCCAGCATCCGCCGGTAGAGCCCGGCCGGGTCCTTGACCAGATCGTCGTACACCGCCACGAAGCAGCGCTCCCGGCCCACCACCGAGAAGAAGCGCTCCACGTGCTTGCCCAGACGGCCGATCTCGTCGTACTGCAGCCAGCGCGGGTCGAGGCAGCTGCGCGGGATCCGGCGGCCGCGGGCGCGCTCGCCGAGCAGGCGCCAGGCGCTGGCGAAGTCGGGCACGACCTCGTCGCCCAGGTAGAGCAGGCGCTGGTGCAGGGAGGGGAGCATGGCCATGGGGTCGCGCAGGGCAATGATGAACTTGGCCTCGGGCCAGACGCGCAGGATGGGCTTCATCTGCTCGGCGGCGTAGAGGTAGGACACCGAGCCCTCGGCCAGGAGCGGGCGGTCGGCAGAATAGTGGCCGAAGTAGCGCGGCAGGTAGTCGCTTTGCAGGGCCTGGCGCAGTTCGGCGTCGGAGAGCCCGTTGAGGTCGTAGCGGGAGAAGAAGTGCGGCTCCTTGACGGAGGAGAAGGTGACGCCGGGATGCTCCGCGAGGTAGTTCGAGAGGGAGGTGGTGCCGCAGCGGGGCGCGCCCACGACGCAGGCGAAGCGCTGCGGGATGGCGTCGAAGTGGTGTATTGGCATGATTGTTCTTCGAATTTTCGATGGAAAAAGGTCGACAGACTCCGTTGCCGAATACGACAGACATATCCGCCCAATTCTTCACTGGGTACGCCTGAAAATACAGGCTGAAGCAGGCACGACAGTTTCTTATGGATGGAAAAAACGAGTCGATCCAGTGCCTTGGCGTGCCATCCACTATCACCGTTCCATGTTTCCGGTTTCTTGCCGTGAGTCGACCGGAAGAGCCGTTCGTGACGTTCGTCTCGATCTGGGCGGCGTTTCGATATCGAACGCGGAGTCGTCGCCGTAGCGCTCGAAGAGCCCGCGGCGGACTTTCCTTGGCTTGGGGCGAATGGACAAGGAACGGTCGACCATAAGTTAATTCAAAATCGTTATTTAAATTTATTTTTATATTCCATTAGATTGAGGCCGTCGCGTACTCGCCGGCCAACCGCCGAGCCGCATGAAACAGGAACGGGCGCGCCATTCGCGCCTAGTGACAGTCCCTCGGGCCGTCGCCCGATCATGCGTTTGGAGATATCCATGTCAGCGGTTGAATCCCTCGTGCCCGTAACCGACGCTCCCGCCCAATCGTTCGAGATCCGTCCCCTCGACGGCGGCCTGGGTGCGGAACTCGTCGGTCTGGACCTGTCCCGCCCGCTCAATCCGCAGGATTTCGCCCGTGTCCACGGCGCGCACTTGGAGCACAAGCTGCTGATCTTCCGCGACCAGCGCATCACCCCGGCGCAGCAGGTCGCCTTCAGCCGCCGCTTCGGCGAGCTGCAGATCCACGTGCTCAAACAGTTCCAGCTCGCTGGGCAGCCGGAAGTCTTCGTCATCTCCAACATCGTCGAGAACGGCCAACCCGTCGGCCTGGGCGATGCCGGCAAGTTCTGGCACTCGGACCTGTCCTACAAGGAGGTGCCGAGCCTGGGCTCGATGCTCTACGCCCAGGAGCTGCCGGAGGAGGGCGGCGACACCCTGTTCGCCGACCAGCAGCGCGCCTACGAGACCCTGCCGGAGGCGCTGCGCCGGGCGATCGAGGGCAAGCGCGCGGTGCATTCCTACACCGCCCGTTACGACGACGAGGTGTTCGAGGGCATCCGCCGGCCGCAGCTGAGCGCGGAGCAACTGGCCGAGGTTCGCACGGTCGAGCATCCGGTGGTGCGCACCCACCCGGAAACCGGGCGCAAGGGGCTGTTCGTCAACGAGAACTTCACCACCCGCATCGTCGGCGTTCCGGAGGAGGAGAGCCGGCAGATCCTCGCCGAACTGTTCGCCCACAGCGCCCGTCCCGAATTCGTCTACCGCCACCAGTGGCAGCCCAACGATCTGCTGTTCTGGGACAACCGCTCGCTCATCCACCTGGCCACCGGCTGCCCCAACCACCTGCGCCGCCGCATGCACCGCACCACCATCCAGGGCGATGCGCCGTTCTGAGGCGGCGACCGCTCGACCAGAAGTCAGAAGTTTCCAGGAGTTCGTCATGTCACGCGAAAAATTCCCCTCCGGCCGCTCGCGCCTCGGCCGGCTGGCCGGCGCTATCGGCGTCTCCCTGAGCCTGCTGGCCGGCGGCCTGGCGGCGCCGACCGCCGCCCACGCCGAAGGCCAGATCCGCATCGCCGAGCAGTTCGGCATCGTCTACCTGTTGCTCAACGTGGTCCGCGACCAGCAGTTGATCGAGAAGCACGGCAAGGAGGCCGGCCTCGACATCAAGGTCGACTGGACCCAGCTGTCCGGCGGCGCGGCGGTCAACGACGCGCTGCTGTCCGGTTCCATCGACATCGCCGGGGCCGGCATCGGCCCGCTGCTGACCATCTGGGACCGCACCCACGGCAAGCAGAACGTCAAGGGCGTGGCCTCGCTGGGCAACTTCCCCTACTACCTGCTGAGCAACGATCCCAAGGTGAAGACCATCGCCGACTTCACCGACAAGGACCGCATCGCCGTGCCGGCGGTGGGCGTCTCCATCCAGTCGCGCTTCCTGCAGTACGCCGCGGCCAAGCAGTGGGGCGACAAGGAATACAGCCGGCTGGACAAGTACACGGTGGCCCTGCCGCATCCGGAGGCGACCTCGGCCCTGACCAGCGGCGCCACCGAGCTGACCGCGCACTTCTCCAACCCGCCGTTCCAGAACCAGGCCTTGGAGAACCCGAAGGTGCACGTGGTGCTCAACACCTACGACCTGCTCGGACCGAACTCGCCCACCGTGCTCTACACCACCGAGAAGTTCCGCACCGAGAACCCGAAGACCTACCAGGCCTTCGTCGACGCCCTGGCCGAGGCCGCCGACTTCGCGCAGCACGACAAGGCCGCCGCGGCGGAAACCTACATCCGCGTGACCGGGGCGAAGATCAGCAAGGAAGAGCTGCTGAAGATCATCGCCGGCGACGATTACCAGTTCAGCGTGACGCCGAAGAACACCTACCCGCTGGCCGATTTCCTCCACCGCGTCGGCGCGCTGAAGAACAAGCCGGCCTCCTGGCAGGACTACTTCTTCCCGGACGCCAAGCTGGCCCAGGGGAGCTGAAGCCGATGAACGCCCTGTTGCAAGGCCACACGGCCAGCAATCTCCAGCCGGCGGCGCCCGTTCGGGCGCTGCTGCAGGTGGACAAGGTCAGCCTGGAATACCGCACCCCGCAGCGGGTGGTGCGGGCGACCCACGAGGTGAGCTTCGAGGTCGACCCGGCGGACCGCTTCGTCCTGCTCGGGCCGTCCGGCTGCGGCAAGTCGACCCTGCTCAAGGCGGTGGCCGGCTTCATCGCCCCGCGCGCCGGCGACATCCGCCTGGACGGCGAGCGGGTCAGCCGGCCGGGGCCGGACCGCATCGTGGTATTCCAGGAATTCGACCAGCTGCCGCCGTGGAAGACGGTGAAGCAGAACGTCATGTTCCCGCTCCTGGCCTCGCGCACCCTGGGCCGCCGGGAGGCCGAGGAGCGCGCCCTGGATTGTCTGGAAAAGGTCGGCCTGGCGGCCTTCGCCGAGGCCTATCCGCATACCCTGTCCGGCGGCATGAAGGCGCGGGTGGCCATCGCCCGTGCGCTGGCCATGCAGCCGAAGATCCTCTTGATGGACGAGCCGTTCGCCGCCCTCGACGCCTTGACTCGGCGCCGGATGCAGGAGGAGCTGCTGGCGCTGTGGGAGGAGGTGCGCTTCACCCTGCTGTTCGTCACCCACTCCATCGAGGAGGCGCTGGTGGTCGGCAACCGCATTCTGCTGCTGTCGCCGCATCCCGGACGGGTGCGGGCGGAGGTCAACAGCCACCAGTTCGACCTGCACAGCCTCGGCGGCATCGCCTTCCAGCAGGCGGCGCAGCGCATCCACGGGCTGCTGTTCGACGAGCCGCCGGAGCGAGTGCCGCTCGACCTGCGCTTCCAGGACATCCGCCTGTCCTGCTGACCGCCACCTGCCGGCACTGCCGGACTCCACTCGCTACAGGAATCCTTTCCATGATCCATCCCTCGCCCGTACGCCGGGAAGAGTACGAAATCTCCCTGCAGCCGCTCACCGACCAGCCGCTGGAGCGCGAGCTGCCGCTGGCCACCCGCCTGTGGCAGCAGGGCTGGTTGCGCAAGGGGCTGATCCTCGCGCTGCTCGCCCTGGTCTGGGAGCTGGCGGCGCGCTACCAGGGCAACGACCTGCTGCTGCCGAGCTTCCTGCAGACCGCCCGGGCCTTCGCCGAAGGCATCGCCAGCGGCGAGCTGCCGGCGAAGGTCGGGATCTCCCTCGGCGTGCTGGTCAAGGGCTACCTGATCGGCATCGTCCTGGCCTTCGTCCTGACCAGCCTGGCGGTGTCGAGCCAGCTGGGCCGCGACCTGCTGTCGAGCCTGACCGCCATGTTCAACCCGCTGCCGGCCATCGCCCTGCTGCCCCTGGCGCTGCTGTGGTTCGGCCTGGGCGAGAAGAGCCTGGTCTTCGTGCTGGTGCACTCGGTACTCTGGGCGCTGGCGCTGAACACCTACAGCGGCTTCCTCGGCGTCTCGGAAACCCTGCGCATGGCCGGGCGCAACTACGGCCTGCGCGGTCTGCGCTTCGTCGCCCTGATCCTGGTCCCGGCGGCGCTGCCGTCGATCTTGTCGGGCCTCAAGGTGGGCTGGGCCTTCGCCTGGCGTACCCTGATCGCCGCCGAACTGGTGTTCGGCGCCTCCTCCGGCAAGGGCGGGCTCGGCTGGTACATCTTCCAGAACCGCAACGAGATGTATACCGACAAGGTATTCGCCGGCCTGGCGATGGTGATCCTGATCGGCCTGCTGGTGGAGAATCTGGTGTTCAACCTGCTCGAGCGGGTGACGGTGAAGCGCTGGGGCATGCTGCGCTGAGAGCCCGTACGGGACCGGCGTGCGTCGAAATCGATGCTGGCCACCGAATGCCCGTAAACTCCGTTTCGGCCGGCCGCGAACGAGAACTGACGGAAAACCCTTTCAAGGTCCTGCGCGCATCTCTGGTTCGAGAGCCAGGGCGCTCCTACGGCCACGGCTGGCCAGCAGTCGCGGCCGTTCGGCCGAGGGCTTGGAAGGGAATGGAACCTACAGACCAATAATCGCAAACAAGAGGATTGCAAATGGCTAAGGTCGTATTCATCACCGGCGCCACTTCCGGCTTCGGTCGCGCCGCAGCACGGCGCTTCGCCGCCGACGGCTGGTCCCTGGTGCTCACCGGGCGCCGCCTGGAGCGCCTGCAGGCCCTGCAGGAAGAACTGGCGGCCCGGGTGCCGGTGCACGTCGCCGCGCTGGACGTGCGCGATGCGCAGGCGGTGCAGCGGGTGGTCGAGGAACTGCCGGAGGACTTCCGCCGGGTGCGCGCGCTGATCAACAACGCCGGCCTCGCCCTCGCGCCCGAGGCGGCGCAGAAGGTGGCGCTGGAGGACTGGCACACCATGATCGACACCAACGTCAAGGGGCTGGTCAACGTCACCCATGCGCTGCTGCCGACCCTGATCGAGACCGGCGCGGGCGCCAGCATCGTCAACCTCGGCTCGGTGGCCGGCCAGTGGCCCTATCCGGGCAGCCACGTCTACGGCGCGAGCAAGGCCTTCGTCAAGCAGTTCTCCTACAACCTGCGCTGCGACCTGCTGGGCACCGGCGTACGGGTCACCGACATCGCCCCGGGTATGGCCGAGACCGAGTTCACCCTGGTTCGCACCAAGGGCGACCAGTCCGCCTCCGACCGACTCTACCGCGGCACCACCCCGCTGACCGCCGAGGACATCGCCGAACAAATCTTCTACGTGGCGAGCCTGCCGGACCACATCAACATCAACCGCCTGGAAGTCATGCCGACCCGCCAGGCCTGGATGCCCTTCGCGGTGGATCGCGACTGATCCGCCCTGTCCCGCACGGCGCGCCGTGCGGGACTGTCTCTCTTTACGCTGGTTGGCGCCGGGCCCAGACCTGCGGGTTGACCAGGTCCCGCGGCCGCTCGCCGAGCAGGGCGCGTTCCAGGTTGTCGATCGCCCGTTCGGCCATGGCCCGTCGGGTCTCGTCGGTTCCCGAGCCGATATGGGGCAGGGTGAGCGCGTTGTCCAGATCGAACAGCGGCGAGCTGGCCAGCGGCTCCTTCTCGTAGACGTCCAGGCCGGCGGCGCGGATGCGCTTCTGCTGCAGGGCCTCGATCAGCGCCGCCTCGTCGACCACCGGACCGCGGGCGATGTTGACCAGGATCGCCGAAGGCTTCATCAGCGCCAGCTCGCGGCGGCTAATCAGATGGCGGGTGCGCTCGCTCAGGGGCACCACCACGCAGACGAAGTCCGCTTCGGCCAGCAGTTCGTCGAGGCCGAGGTGGCGGGCGCCCAGCTCCGCCTCCAGTTCCGGCTTGCGGCCGTTGCCGTGGTAGATCACCTCCATGCCGAAGCCGAAGCGCCCGCGCCGGGCGACGGCCGCGCCGATCTTGCCGAGGCCGACGATACCGAGGGTCTTGCCGTGCACGTCGGTGCCGAACAGGGCCGGGCCGATCGGGCCCTGCCAGTTGCCGGCCTTGACCCAGGCGTCCAGCTCGGCGACGCGGCGGGCGGCGCCCAGCAGCAGGGCGAAGCCGAGGTCGGCGGTAGTCTCGGTGAGCACGTCCGGGGTGTTGGTAAGGAGGATGCCGCGCTCGTCCAGGTAGGCCAGATCGTAGTTGTCGTAGCCCACCGAGACGCTGGCGAGGACTTCCAGCCGGTGCGCCTGCTCCAGCTG
>Ga0255334_1000056_pt1 | contig 149053 bp, 163 predicted proteins | sample EtOH5_35cm_T3_12_FD_202080 | JGI IMG/M metagenome (GOLD analysis project Ga0255334, IMG submission 202080) | Sandy soil microbial communities from University of British Columbia, Vancouver, Canada - EtOH5_35cm_T3_129 | ecosystem: Engineered > Artificial ecosystem > Sand microcosm >...
ACCCTTATAGAAACAGAAAGATTTTAGGCTTCGCCTACCGAAATTCATCTCCCACCTACTCACTGGTGCTATCGCACCTTCACGTTCCTTGAGGTGGGAGACTTCTTTCGGGATATGTTAAAAAAGGAAGCGAGTTCTCATCCGATCGCCTGAGAACTCGCTGGAGTCCTTACTTATACAAGTGGCAAGCGGCAAAGTGGCCCGGTTCGATCTCTTTCCACTCTGGCGCTGCAACGGCGCACTCCGGCATCGCCTTCGGACATCTTGTACGGAAATGGCATCCGCTCGGCGGATTCATCGGGCTTGGCACATCGCCCTGGAGAACGATCCGCTCGCGATTGCGCTCGATTTCCGGATCCGGAATCGGAATCGCGGACAGGAGTGCCTGGGTGTACGGATGAAGTGGTTTTTCGTAGAGAGCGTCACTGTCAGCCAGCTCCACCATTTTGCCCAAGTACATCACGGCAACGCGGTCAGAAATATATTTGACCATGGACAGGTCATGGGCGATGAACATGTAGGTGAGTCCCATTTTTTCCTGCAGCTGCTCGAGAAGGTTGACGACCTGCGCCTGTACGGAAACGTCCAGCGCAGAGATTGGCTCGTCGCACACGATGAACTTCGGTTCTACTGCCAGCGCACGGGCGATCCCGATCCGTTGGCGCTGACCGCCGGAAAACTCATGCGGGAAACGGTTCATGTGCTCAGGGTTCAAGCTGACCAGGGACAGCAGCTCCTGGATGCGCTCCTTGCGTTTTTGTCCGGTAGCCAGGTTGTGAATATCGAGCGCCTCCCCAATGATGTCCCCTACCGTCATACGCGGGTTCAGAGAGGCATACGGGTCCTGGAAGATCATTTGCATATTGCGGCGCATCGCCTTCATTTCCTGGTTGTTTAAGCTCATGATGCTTTTGCCTTCAAACAGGACATCCCCTGCTGTCGCATCGTACAGGCGGAGCATCGTCCGGCCTGCTGTCGATTTCCCGCAGCCGGACTCCCCTACGACACCGAGAGTTTCCCCGCGTTTGATGGTAAACGAAATATCATTTACAGCTTGCAATGTATTGCCGCCAATCGTAAAAAACTTTTTGAGATTGCGCACTTCAATCAGCGTATCACGGTTATCCACTGTTACCCCTCCTCTACGATCCCGCGCGGTTCTGAGCAAGCGGATGCTGGAGCCAGCAGGCTGCTCGCTGGGTCGTGCTGACGTCTTTCAACTCAGGATCGATTTCTTGGCACACGCGCATCGCCGTTTCACAGCGTGCTGTAAAACCACAGCCGACCGGTGGACGCAACAGATCCGGCGGAGTCCCGAAGATCGGAGTCAACGGTTCGTCGCGGTTCAGGTCAAGACGCGGAACAGAGCGCAGTAAGCCTTTTGTGTATGGGTGTTGTGGGTTGTAGAAAATATCGTCTACCGTTCCCGTTTCAATCACTTTGCCTGCGTACATCACGATGACGCGGTCGCACATCTCGGCGACAACACCGAGGTCATGGGTAATCAGGATGATGGAAGTACCCGTTTTCTTTTGCAGATCTCTCATTAGATCGAGAATTTGCGCCTGGATGGTTACGTCCAGTGCCGTCGTCGGCTCATCGGCGATCAGCAGCTTTGGCGAGCAAGCCAGCGCGATCGCGATCATGGCGCGCTGACGCATCCCGCCGGAGAATTCGTGCGGATATTGCTCTGCGCGCTTGTCCGGCTGCGGAATCCCTACTATGGTCAACAGCTCGATCGCACGCTCGCGAGCGGCGCTGCGCGACATGCTTTGGTGCTTGATCAAACCTTCTGCAATCTGGTTCCCAATCGTCATGGTCGGGTTCAGAGAGGTCATCGGGTCCTGGAAGATCATCCCGATCTCTTTGCCGCGGATGCCCTCCATTTCTTTATTCGATTTTTTGACGATGTCCTCGCCGTTGAACAGGATTTCTCCCTGTTTGATTTCGCCAGGAGGCATCGGAATCAGCTTCATCAAGGATTGCGCTGTTACTGACTTCCCACAGCCGGACTCCCCTACGATCGCTACCGCTTCGCCGCGGTTCACATGGAAGTTGACTCCGCGTACTGCTTTTACTTCCCCTGCATAAGTATGGAAGGAGACATGCAGGTCCTTTACATCCAGAATGCGTTCCATTACAATGATCCCTCCTATTTCCGCAGGCGTGGGTCTACTGCGTCGCGCAGACCGTCACCGAACAAGTTAAAGGCCAAGATGGTTACGGAGATAAACACTGCCGGGAACATCAATCGCCAAGGAAAATACTTCATGGCCGGCAGACCTTCGGACGACATCGTCCCCCAGGACGCAACAGGGGCGGCTACCCCCAGTCCGATAAAGGAGAGGAAGGATTCTGCAAAGATAGCAGAAGGAACGGTCAAGCTCAAGGTAACGATGATCGGACCGAGAGCGTTTGGAATCAGATGCTTGAAGATCAGCCGGTTCGCGTCCGCTCCAAGGGAACGAGCTGCCAGTACGAACTCTTGAGACTTCAGCTGGAGCATCTGCCCCCGAACGATCCGCGCCATCCCGATCCAGCCCGTTATCGTCAAGGCGATAATAATCGTCCCTACCCCTGGTTCTAGCACAACCATCAGCAAAATCACCACGAGAAGATAAGGAATGGCAAACAAAATATCGGCGATCCGCATCAAAATCTCGTCAACTTTGCCGCCGTAAAAGCCGGCGAGACCGCCCCAGATCACACCGATGACGAGGTCGATAAACGCGGCTGCCAAACCTACTTCCAAAGAGATGCGCGCACCGTGCCAAATACGCACAAACATGTCACGCCCCAGGTCGTCTGTACCAAACCAGTGTTCCGAAGATGGCTCTTTGTTCTTTCCAGCCAGATCCGTCGTAAAATAATCATTGGTGGTCACAAAAGGAACCACAATCGAGGCAACGATCAAGACTACGATAAAGATCAGGGATACCATTGCCACTTTATTCATTTTCAATCGCCGCCACACGTCCGCCCAGAACGACAGGCTGGGACGTTTGATGGCTTCCGATTGGCGAAGGTCAACGGAAATTGGCTCAAAATGCTCTTTTGTCAATTGCTGCATCTTCCTCATTACTCCCTTCCTGCGTCTGCCAGTTTGATGCGCGGGTCTATCAGGGTGTACGCGATGTCCACGATCAGGATCATGACGACCAAGATGATGGAATAAAATACAGTCGTACCCATGATCACGGTGTAGTCACGGTTGGTAATGGAGAGAACAAACTCGCGCCCCAGACCAGGAACACCGAAAATACGCTCGATCACGAATGCCCCGGTCAAAATGTTGGCAATCAATGGACCCAAGTAGGTGATGACTGGCAAGAGAGCATTGCGGATCGCGTGCTTCATTATGATCGTGATGGTGTGCAACCCTTTTGCTCTTGCGGTTTTGATGTAATCCTGACCCAATACCTCAATCATGTTGGAGCGGGTCAGACGCGCGATAAACGCCATTGGCGATGCAGCCAAGGCGAGAGACGGGAGAATCGTATATTCAAAACCTTCCCATTTGGCAATCGGCAGCAAGCCCCATTTAATGGAAAAGAAATACTGATAAAAAGAGGCCAGGATAAATCCTGGAACAGATAGCCCCAGTACGGCGATCACCATCGCTGTATAGTCTTGCCACTGGTTATGCTTCAGCGCGGCGATGACGCCGAGAATAATCCCTCCGAAAACAGCCAGCAAGAGCGCCTGTGCTCCCAAGTGGGCGGAAACAGGGAACCCGCGATTGATCATTTCGTTGACCGTCGAGGATTTTTCCGTGAAGGATGGACCCAGATCCCAGGTCACGACACCTTTCAAATAGTTGAAATACTGCTCATGCAGCGGCAAGTTGAGTTTGTATTTGGCCTCGAGTGCCGCTTTGATCTCATCCGGAACATTCTTCTCCGACGTAAACGGTCCACCTGGTACTGCCTTCATGATGAAGAAGGTTGCCGTCACGATCAACAAGAGTGAGATGAGCATGAAGATGATTCGCTTACCAAGATAACGGATCAACAAACTTACCCCCTTGATAGAATGATGAATAAATGCTTTCACGTCCCATCTTTACACTGCGGACGTTACCGACACAGTGCAAAAATCGGCTGTGTAAATAACCCAAGTAATGATCTCTTGCAATCATTTTTTCTCTACTGGCGTGAATGCCATCTAGTTTATAGGGAAAGGGTCGGAATACGAGGGGGTATATGGTCCGCCATATACCCCCTCGCTACCAAGCTCGATTCCTTCGCGTGAAGCTTCTTACGTGGTATAGAAAACGGTATTACTCGATGTATGCGGCTTTCCAGTCTACGTCGCCCAAGCCGGTGATTTGCACACCTTTGACGCTTGGATTTTGCACCCAGGAATCGGTGTAGAAGTAGATCGGCATGATCGGCATGTCATCCATCAGCACTTGCTCTGCATCCGCCAGAATCTTTTTGCGTTTGTCGAGGTCAGATTCCAGAGAGGATTGGTTCAGCAGCTCTTTGAACTTCGGATTTTCCCAGCGCGTATCGTTGTTGCCGCCGAGTTTGTCTTTGTAGAGTTCGAGGAAGTTGATCGGGTCATTGAAGTCACCCAGCCAGCCCATCCGACCGACCTGAAAATTCCCTTCATGCAAGTCTTCGAGGTAGACTTTCCACTCTTTGTTCTCGAGCTTCACTTCGACGCCGAGGTTTTTCTTCCACTGGTCCTGGATCGCTTCCGCAATCTTTTTGTGTCCCTCGGACGTATTGTACGACAGCGTAATGGCAGGCAATTTGGAAATTCCTAGCTCTTTCAATCCTTCATCCAGCAACTTTTTCGCTTCTTCTACGTCATTATCTTTGAAGTAGCCGTTTGAATTCAGCACCATGGAAGGCGGTACCGCACCTGTCGCTGGGATTTGACCCGTTTGCAGGATGTTGTCGATCAAGCCTTGACGGTCGATTGCAAAGGTGAACGCTTTACGGATTTTGATGTTGTTGAACGGCGGCTTCTCCGTATTGAATTTATACCAGTACGTACCAGCGATTGGCTTGGTCGTAATTTTGCCTTGTTCTTTCAGAGCCGGGATGGCGTCTGTCGGCAAGGAGCTCATCGGAGCGCCTGCCCAGTCGAGTTCGCCATTTTCAAACATGGACAGTTCTGTATTCTCGTCTTCTACCATCGAGAACTCGATCTTGTCGAGCTTTACATTGTCCTTGTCCCAATAGTTGTCGTTTTTCACGAGCACTATTTTGCTCTTGTGTTCCCAAGTCTCGATTTTGAACGGCCCGTTCCCTACGTGGGTCGCTGCTTCGCCAGCCCACTTCTCGTTCCCTTGCACCACTTTCTGGTTGACCGGGAAGTAAGTACGGAATGCCAGCAGTTCCGGGAAGAATGGAGTCGCATTCTCCAGTTTTACTTCCAGAGTCTTGTCATCGAGTGCTTTTACCCCGACATCGTCCAGCTTAGCTTCGCCTTTGTTCGCTTTTTCCCCGTTTTTGATGTAGTACAGCTGATAAGCGTAGTTGGAAGCCGTCTTCGGATCGAGCGCGCGCTTCCAAGCAAATTCAAAGTCATGCGCGGTCACAGGGTCGCCGTTGCTCCACTTGGCATCGCGGATTTTGAAGGAGTACGTGAGCTTGTCGTCGGAAACGGTATAGCTCTCCGCAGCCGCTTCATGCGGTTTTTCGTCCGCCCCGATCCGGGTCAATCCGTCAAAGGTGGCCAGGATGACAGCGCCGGATGTCGTATCCTCTGCCAGGCCAGGGTCGCCAGTTGGCGGCTCCGAGTGCAGGTTCATCCGCAGCACTTGCGGTTTTGCCGGCGCAGCAGGCGCTTGGGATTGAGTGCTGCCAGCAGGCTGCTGTGCCGGTTGAGCCGGTTGTTGTCCGCCGCAACCAGCCAGAGCGGTTCCCATGACGGCTACGGAGCTTACGAGTGCAAAAATATTCTTTTTCAACACAATTACCCCCAGTACATTTTTCTTTTTTGTCTTTTTTCAGAAAATAAAGGGCGAAAAAAAGGAACGTGACACGAAGCAAAGCGACTTCAGCTGGACAGCATCAACCCCTTTCACTGCAAGGTCACCTCGTCATCCTGAACGAAAGAGAAGGAATCTTTGTACTGCTTCAGCTCCAGGGAAACATCCGCTGCAACAATTCCTTCAATTTGAGAGAGTCGCTCGTTGACAAAGGTAATCAGTTCGTCATTGCTATGGAAACACGCTTGGATAATCAAGTCGTGCTTACCGCTGAAAGCACCCACAAACCGCACGGCACAAATTTTGCTCAATTCCTCAGCGACATTTTTCTGCACGCCGAGCTTGGTGGTCAAGCCGATAATGGCCTGTACGTGTAATCCTAACTTCTCGGGATCGGGATGGATGACGAATTGAAAGACCCCGTCTTGCAACAGCCGGGTGATGCGAGAACGAATCGTACCTTCACTAACACCAAGTTGATGCGCGATTTCTGTATACGGTGTTCGTCCGTCTTCTTGAAGAATTTGCAGGATCTGCTTGTCAACATGGTCCAGCTTTCTCATAAATACGATTTTTCGGGAACCTCCATCCTTTTTTTACGAAATTCGAAAAAAACTTTTACAATAGGTTTGTTACATTAAAAGTAATCTGAATTGATAGCGGTGTCAACGAAATTTGACAAGTAGAAATATAAAATATTATAAAGAGCATATGACCTATAAAATATTTTTTGTCTTTAAAACCTATGATTTATCATACCTCTTGAACGAAGAATTGAACATATCATCCACGAAATTATTCATACAAACACTATCTTCAAATCAATTCAGAGGTGTCCGCGCAATTGGCGGCCCACCTCTCTTACTTTGTCTATCAACTAACTGTCCTACTCAATGATTTTATAAATCAGCGGCTGATCCGCCGGAGGGGTCGTCGAAATCTCGACAGCCCCTTCCAGTTCCTGGATTGCGCTGCGCAAAAGCTCCTCTTTGTTGGCATGAACGGTCATGAGCACGTCCCCGGAGTGGACAGCATGCCCCCGCTTTTTGTGCAAGACGAGACCCACCGCCTGATCGATGTCCATCTCCTTCGTCAATCTCCCCGCACCCAGCACGACGGAAGCATGGCCGACCGACTCCGCGTCGATCGCCGCCACATAGCCGTCCTGACGGGCGATGACCTCGTGCTGGATCGTCGCTTGCGGCAGACGCTCAGGTTCGTACACCTCGCGCTTGTCGCCGCCCTGGGCCTCCACCATTTCGGCGAGCTTCTCCACGGCTTTTCCGGAAGCGATGATCGCCTCCAGCCTGACTCGTCCTTCCTGCTCGCTTGCCACCTGGCCGCCCAAAACAAGCATGCGCGAACCGATCGCCAGCGCCAGCTCGGTCAAATCGCGCGGACCTTTGCCGGCGAGCGTCCCGATCGCTTCCTTCACTTCCAGAGCATTGCCCACGGCAAAGCCCAGCGGCTGGTTCATGTCGCTGATGACCGCCACTGTCTTGCGCCCTACCTGGCTGCCGATCTCCACCATCGCGCGCGCCAGCGTCTCTGCTCCCTCCAGGTTTTTCATGAACGCGCCCTTCCCGACTTTCACATCGAGCAGGATGGCATCAGCGCCCGCTGCGATCTTTTTGGACATGATGGAGCTGGCGATCAGCGGCACCGTTTCGACGGTCGCTGTCACATCACGCAGCGCGTACAGCTTTTTGTCTGCCGGTGTGAGGTTGCCCGACTGCCCGATGACAGACACGCCAATATCGCGCACCTGCTGCAAAAACTGCTCGCGTGTGCGTTCTACGGCAAAACCCGCAAACGACTCCAGCTTGTCGATCGTTCCGCCGGAATAGCCGAGGCCGCGACCGGACATCTTCGCCACCGGAATGCCGGCAGCGGCGACGAGCGGGGCCACTACGAGTGTCGTCTTGTCCCCCACGCCGCCTGTGCTGTGCTTGTCGACTTTGATGCCGGACAGGGAGGACAGGTCCAGCTGTTCGCCGGAGCCTGCCATCGCCATGGTCAAGTCTCCCGTCTCCCGCGGCGTCATTCCCCGGAAAAACACCGCCATCGCCCAGGCCGACATCTGATAGTCGGGAATGCTTCCGTCTGTGTAGCCTTTGACCAGGAACTGGATTTCTTCTGTCGTCAGCTCGCCGCCATCTCTTTTTTTGGCGATGATATCGACCATGCGCATTGCGTGTCCCTCCTTCGATTCCCGCTTACAGCTTGGCAACGATGCCGTTTACCAGGGCAAGAAACTGTGTTTTTACCTTTTCGGTCGTCTCCATCACTTCGTCGTGGGACAAAGACTGCTCCAAAATGCCGGCAGCCATGTTGCTGATGCAGGAAATGCCGAGCACCTTCACACCCATGTGGCGGGCCACAATGACTTCCGGCACGGTGGACATGCCTACGGCGTCCCCGCCCAGAATGCGCAGCATGCGGATTTCCGCCGGCGTCTCGTAGCTTGGTCCGAGCAGGCCGACGTAAACCCCTTCGCGCAGCTCGATGCCTTGTTCGGCTGCCACTGCTTTTGCCAGCTGGCGCAGCTCTTTGGAATACGCCTCCGACATGTCAGGGAAACGGGCGCCCACCGCCTCGTCGTTTGCCCCGATCAGCGGATTGCGGAAAGTCATGTTGATATGGTCGGAGATCAGCATCAAGTTTCCTGGATCGTAGGCTTCATTGATGCCGCCGGCCGCATTCGTCACGATGATCGTCTCGACGCCGAGCAGCTTCATCACGCGAATGGGGAACACGACGGCGTCGAGTTCATGTCCTTCGTAAAAATGGAAGCGTCCTTGCATGGCTACGACTTGCTTGCCCTGCAGCTTCCCGATGACGAGCTGTCCTTTGTGGCCGACGACTGTCGAGACGGTAAAGCCGGGAATTTCATGGTACGGAATGACAACCGGGTTCTCGATTTCATCTGCCAGCACGCCGAGCCCGGAGCCGAGCACCAGTCCGATCGCTGGCTTTTCCGCCAATTTTGGTTGAATGTAGGAAACTGCCTCATGAAAATTTGCCAACAGAAACACTCCTTTTTCTGTTCCTTCTATATAAATGTTTATAGACTCTTTATCTTTATAAATGACTCAGAAAGCTTTTTCCTATCGTCGGCGCTTTCACGCCAAAATTATCCGCGATCGTCGCCCCCAGATCGGCGAACGTCTCGCGAATGCCCAAGTCCGTCCCGACGGCAATGCCTTTGTGGTAGGCGAGCAGCGGCACGTATTCCCGGGTGTGGTCGGTGCCATGGTGCACCGGATCGTTCCCGTGGTCGGCGGTGATGACGAGCAGGTCGTTCCCCCCGAGTGCCAACAGCAGCTCGGGTATGCTTGCGTCGAACGCCATGAGCGCTTCCCCGTAGCCTTGCGGGTCGCGGCGATGGCCGTACTTCGCGTCAAAGTCGACGAGATTGACAAAGCTGAGCCCGGTGAACGGCTCCTGCATCGTGCCGAGCAGCTGGTTGACCCCGTCCCTGTTGTCTTTGGTGCGGATGGACTTCGTGATTCCTTCTTCGGCGTAAATATCGCTGATCTTGCCGATGGCGATCACAGTCAAGCCGGCATCCTGCAGCTGATTCATGACCGTCGGCGCAAAGGGCTTCACCGAATAGTCATGGCGGTTCGACGTGCGCGTGAAGCTGCCGGGCTTCCCTACGAACGGACGGGCAATCACGCGGGTCACGGCATACTCGTCGCGCAGCGTCAGCTCGCGGGCGATCCGGCAAATGCGATACAGCTCTTCAAGCGGGACGACATCTTCGTGCGCAGCCACCTGGAAAACGCTGTCGGCCGACGTATAGACGATCACAGCGCCGGTCTTCATGTGCTCTTCGCCCAGCTCGTCGAGAATATCGGTGCCGGAAGCGACTTTGTTGCCAAGCACTTTGCGGCCGATCCGCTGTTCGAACTCGCGGATGAGGTCGGCTGGAAAGCCGTCCGGATATGTCTTGAACGGGATGGAGACGTGCAGCCCCATAATTTCCCAATGCCCTGTCGTGGTGTCCTTGCCCATGGATATCTCCTGCATTTTTCCAAAGTGAGCGAGCGGTGTCGCGGCGGCCGGCACGTTTTGCAGAGGCGCGATATTGCCCAGGCCCAGCTTCTCCAGATGGGGCAGACGGAAGCCCTCTACGCGCTCGGCGATGTGTCCCAGCGTGTGTGCGCCTTCATCGCGGAATCGGGGTGCGTCTGGAAGTTCTCCGATCCCCACACTGTCCATAACCATCAAAAATACTCGTGAAAAACGCATAGCAAACGCCTCCAGTTCCACAAGAAGTATCCTTTCGATCGAGTCGTCAGACGTCTGACCTGATGCGAAAAAGCTTGCTCCGCCCAACAGCCGACGGAGTCTTTTGTACCCTTAGGGTTTCTCTCTCTTTTTCGGTTCGTCCGGGTCGCTTACGCTCGCGGATGGGTCTTGGCATAAACGTCTTTGATCCGGGTACGCGTGACGTGCGTGTAAATCTGCGTGGTGGAAATGTCTGCATGGCCGAGCATTTCCTGCACGGAACGCAAATCGGCACCGTTTTCCAGCAAATGGGTAGCGAAAGAATGGCGCAGCGTATGCGGCGTGATCTCCGCGCGAATGTCCGCTTTCAGCGCATACCGCTTGATGATCTTCCAAAAGCCCTGTCTGGTGATCTGCTTTCCCAGATGATTCAAAAACAGCGCCGTAACACCCGTGCCTTTGACCAGCTTGGGCCGGCCCGCTTGCAAGTAATGCCGCACCATCTGGATGGCGACAGAGCCCAGTGGAATAATCCGTTCCTTGGAGCCTTTTCCCATGCATTTGACAAATCCCATATCGAGATTCACATCGGCTGCGTCGAGATTGACCAGCTCCGAGACGCGGATCCCTGTCGCGTACAACAGCTCCAGCATCGCCTTGTCGCGCAGCCCTGCAGGGTGATGAACAGGGGGACTGTCCAGCAGGCGCTCCACTTCTTCAATGGAAAGAACCTTCGGCAGCCGTTTCTCGATTTTCGGGGTCTCCAGATGGATGGACGGGTCTTTCTCTATGTATTTGTCCCGAACGAGAAACTGGTAAAAGGCTCTGATCGAAGCCATGTTCCGCGAAAGCGTAGCCGTTGCTCTCCCTTTTTCCCGGAGTGCGAGCAAGTACCCGACGATCTGCGTCCGCGTCGAATCCTCGATGCGCGTGATGCCTTGTTCCTGCAAATACGTGGTATAGGCCACCATATCCCGCTGATACGATTCCAGGGTATTGAGCGACAACCCTTTTTCCACAGCCAGGAAATGGATGAATTGATCAATCAGACTGTCCATGAAGCCGTCCCCTTCAGGTGATAAGTATCCTGTATTGCTTTTCCACATCCAGACAAAAACTCCTGCTTTCTCGCAAAAAATGATGCCGTAGTCAAGTGCCAAAAAATTACTCTCCTGTCAGGTAAAAAAGCTGAAGCCGCGAAAAATACCCTTCGAAATCCTGCGTCTGTGGCGAATTGACGAGCGCCACCACCTTCACGGCACTTCCCTGCGGCTCCTCGTACGGATCCGCAGGCAGCAGTTTGTCGGACAACAGCGTGATGATCCCGTAGGAGACCAACGTGCAGGTCACGAACAGAAGCAAGAAGCGCAGCGCCTCCATGATGCGGCGGTACGGAATCCGCATGTCATCCCCTCCTCTTCGTTTCCATCCATTATATGCACCTGTCCGCAGCTCCATTCGGCGCTAGAGCGGCATGTCGCACAGGACGTCGTCCAGCGGGGTATACGGCAGCTGCAGCGATTTGGCTACCGCTTCGTAGACGACGTGCCCCTGGATGACGTTGACCCCGCGCGCCAGTGCCCGATGCTGGGAAATCGCCGCCCGGCAGCCCTTGTTGGCCAGCAGGAGGCCGTAGGGAAGGGTCACATTGGACAGCGCAAGCGTAGAGGTGCGCGGCACGGCACCCGGCATGTTTGCCACCGAATAGTGAACGACTCCGTGCTTGATGTAGGTCGGATCGCTATGGGTCGAGATCCGGTCGACCGTCTCGATGGACCCTCCCTGATCGATCGCGACATCGACAATGACGGAGCCGGGGGTCATCGTTTTGACCATTTCCTCTGTCACCAGCCGCGGAGCCCGCGCCCCGGGAATCAAGACGGCGCCGATCAGCAAATCCGCCTGCTTCACCACCCCGGCCAAATTGTAATGGTTGGACATCAGCGTGTGCAGCCGGCCGTGAAACATGTCGTCCAGCTCTCGCAGCCGGTTGGCGTTGATCTCCAGGATCGTCACGTCTGCGCCGAGTCCCATCGCCATTTTCGCGGCATTCGTGCCGACGATGCCCCCGCCCACGATGACGACCTTGCCCGGGGGCACGCCGGGTACGCCGCCGAGCAAAATGCCCTTGCCCCCATGCGGCTTCTCCAAAAACTGGGCGCCGATCTGCACGGACATCCGCCCCGCTACCTCGCTCATCGGCATCAGCAGCGGAAGCGCGCGATCATCCGTCTGGATCGTCTCGTACGCGATGGCCACCACTTTTTTGGCCACCAGCTGCTCGGTCAGCTCCTTTTCGGGGGCGAGGTGCAAATACGTGAACAGGATCTGATTTTCCCGAAAAAACGGGTATTCGGCAGGCAGCGGTTCCTTGACCTTGCAGATCATGTCCGCTTGCAGCCATACGTCCGAAGCCTCTTCAAAAATTTCGGCTCCCGCTGCCAGGTAATCTTCATCCCTGAAGCCCGAGCCAAGCCCCGCCAGTGTCTCCACGAGCACGCGGTGTCCTGCCTGTCTATATGAGCTCGCCCCTGCCGGAGTCAGTCCTACCCGATTTTCGTTGTTTTTCAATTCCTTTGGTACCCCAATGATCATCGGCCGTCTCGCCTCCTGTCTTCTACTACCTTTTTTATGATGCCACACGAAATCGATGACCATTACAGACCGGGGACAGCGGGAGGAAAAAGAAAAAACTTCTCCGTCCCCAGAGAAGTTTTTATTATTTGAAGTCCTCAACGTTGACTTTATCGATGCAACGACTGCAAATGCCGTAGAAGGTCAAGCGGTGATCGGTAATGTAAAAGTTGTAAACATTCTTGACTTTTTCTTCTGCCGTGACAAGCAGGTCTTCGAATATCTCATCGACAGCGCCGCAGTTCTGGCAGATCAGATGGTGGTGGTGATAGGCTGCATTGTCATCACGCAGATCGTACCGGGCTACGCCATCGCCAAAGTTCATTTTGTGCAGGATCTTCAGTTCGCTCAGAAGCTCTAGCGTCCGGTATACCGTCGCAAGACCGATTTCCGGAGCTTTGTCCTTTACCAGGAGATAGACGTCTTCCGCGCTCAGATGGTCTTCCTCATTTTCCAACAGCACGCGAACAGTGGCTTCACGCTGTGGTGTCAACTTGTAATTCTGTGAATGCAATTGTTGCTTGATTTTCTCTAACTTTTCTTCCAACATTAATGCCCCTCCCCGCTCGCATGAAACCTGTTCCTATTATAGTAGAGGGTACTTGGATAAGTCAAATTCAGATATTCTTACATGAGAATCATTATTAAGTAAGGACCAGCTGCATCAGTTTGGGCGAGACGAACGTCTCAAACAGCGCAGCCAGCGTCAGTACCGCCAGCATGCAGACCACTAGCGCCGTATAGCCGACAAAATGCGGCATGATGCCATCCCGTTTGCTCACCAGCCTCGTTTTGATCAACCGCAGGGAGAACGAAATTCCGCTCACGCCTACAATAAACAGCGCCGGAACGACCAGTAAATTTTGCGGCAGCACACCCAGCATGGCGAACGTGACACCGTGCCATTGCAGCTGGTTGACCAGAAAGCCGACCGTGAAGCCCACGACGACGCCCTTTAAAAACAGCATGAGCAGGATCATCGGCAGGCCAATGATGGACAAGCCGAGCACCCACATGATTCCCACCGTTTTTGCGTAATGCCCGAATGCCTCCTGGAAATGGGCGCTCGTCTCAGGGATGCCCTGGGTGGACAAGCTGTTGAAAAAGTATTGGAGGAATCCGGAAAGCTCCTGTTTCTGCGAGAGGGGCAAGGAATTGACCAGCACGGCCCCGAAGATGATGCCCATGGTGAACAGGACAATCGTGAACCAATAGAGCGACTGATGGTCTCTCGCATACGCCTGGACAGTTTGTCCGACTCGTGAACGCACGATGTGTCGCCTCCCGCTTCGCTGATTACTGTACAGCTTATGCGGACGAGGCTGACGCTATGACTCGCGGGCAATCCTCCCGTATGTCCCGGCTCCCCCGCTTGCACCGCCAATCTCCCCGATCTGGCTTTCTCGATCAGATCGGCGATTTTTTCCCCCGTCACTTCGGCCAGCTCCTCGCGCCTGGCCCGATGCGGCACGTTCATCTGCGTGCCGAATGAGGCGTACAGTTTTTCCAGCAGTCCGGGCCCCACACCCGGGATGAATTCGAGCGGGACCTGTTCCACGTAGCGCGGACGATGCTGCGGGTGCTGGCCCGTCGGCAAATCGGCGAGCTGTTCGATCCGAGCCGCCACTCCCCGCACGACCCGCTTGTGCCCGCATTCCGGACATCTCCCCGAAGCATCCGCCGGCAGCAGCGACTGGCAGCTCTGGCATGCCGTCTGATGATACTTGCCAAGCTGCGGCTGCACCCGTAATTGGCGGCCACTCCCCTGCCTTCCTGCCTGCGGATCGCTTTTTCCCACTCCCGATAGGAACGCTCCCGCATGCGCATCGACTGGTATTCCCGCCCGATTTTCCCGAGCGAATGGGCATCCGAATTGGTGAGGAAGGTTTTGTCCTGCAGCTCGGACAACCGATCAGCCATCGCCGTGTTGGCGCTCAGCCCCAGCTCCACCGCCATGATCTTCGCCGGATCCAGCACCTCGGCGAGCGAATCCGCACAGCTGCCGTACAGTCCCTTGTGCGGCGTGAAAATATGAGCGGGAATCAAAATCCCCCCCGAGCTTCTCCACATGGCTCTGCAGCTCCCCAAGACTTGCCTGGATTCTCTGGGAGCTGAGCGTGATGTCAGCCATGTGAGCGAAGCACCCGGTTTTCCCACGCGAACAGCGCAACGACTGTCTTGGCATCCCGGATTTCTCCGGCGCGGTGCAGCTCCTGCGCTTCTTCCAGGGTCAGCTCCAGCACATCCACGAACTCGTCCTCATCCGGCCGGCTCTCCCCCTTGGTCAGGCCTGTCGCCACGTACACATGGACAAGCTCGTCCGCGAAACCGGGAGAGGTGTAAAACGAGCTGAGCAGCTCCATGTGCTGGGCGGTATATCCCGTCTCTTCTTCCAGCTCCCGAATGGCGCAGGCCAGCGGTTGTTCCCCAGGCTCCAGCTTGCCTGCAGGAATTTCGACAATCGTTCGCTCCAACGGCTTGCGAAACTGCCGGACGGCGATCAGCTTGCCCTCGTCCGTCAAGGGCATCACCGCCACGGCTCCCGGGTGGTTGACGATCTCCCGCTTCGCCGTATTCCCGTTTGGCAGCAGCACTTCATCGACTTTTACCCGGATGATCCGGCCTTCGTAGATCGATTGGCTCGACATGGTCTTTTCATGGAGATGTTCATACTTGTTCATGACAATCCTCCCACATCTATTTTCTGCGTTCTAAATGCTCCGATTCGGCCATAAGTTGGGAGCATGAAGCTTGTCCACACTAATTGTAGCGGAGGAGATCCTCGATGAAAACCTATGTGAGTGAAAAGCACCTGCGCATGGTCGGAAAGGCTTGGGAGATCAGGGCTGCGCTTCGTTCGTGGTCGAAAAAAGAGCTAACCTTGCAAGCGTATCTGGAGAGTCGAAGCAATTCGGGTCGGCGCTGAACGCCCTTGCCAACGCCGTCCGCCATCCGCTAAGCTGGTCCGCCGCCAGCACGGCTGTCTGAAACGGCACCGCATCGTCCTGCCAGCTTCTGCCCATCGTGGTAAAGGACGAGCCGTAATCCTGCTCCATTCGCGCGATTCTGCCGATCTCCGGTACCTTTCCCTTGACGACGAGATGCCTATCCGGCTTTTGCAGAGAGGCCAACTGCCTCCCGAGCAGCAGGTCCCGCTGATCGCCCAGCTGCGGCATGGAGAGCACGGCTGGACGGAGCGCATACCGATTCAGGATGGCCAGCGTGTGGTAGCTGATCCCGTGATGGCGCTGACGCGGGTCGGCAAAGCTGATCCGCGGAATCAACAGGGGAAAACCGCCCAGCGCCGACACCGCATGAATGACTTCCGCCAGCTGGATTCCGGAAAAGGCATACGGCGTGCCCGTACCGGTCACACCAGGACCGAGCATGCAGACAATGACGTCCGCGCGCTCCACGTGACGAGCCGCGAGCAGACCGCTATGAATGGTGACGGCTTCCCGGTCGCCCCCCCACGCATGTCCGGTCGTAATCGTCGCGCTCAACAAGCCTTTTTGCTTCAGCTGGTGGACATGCCCGCTGAGCGAAATGGGCAAGGAAGCACCGTCCGGCATCACATAGACGATGTTTGCCGCCGGATCATTTTCCTTCAAGGCCATGACTGCAGCGGGCAGCAGGCTGTGCAGTTCCCCGATCAATACCGGCGTACCCCCAAGAGACAGATCGTCCCGTACAAACAGCTCGTGGTGTGGACTCGCCTGCTCCTCGACGGCATCGACCGCCAGCTGCCACGGAGAGTAGCGCATTTTCATCACATGCCCCCACATGCCCGGCGCAAGATCGCATTCGCTCATTCGGTCCGCTTTGGCCACCACCAGGTGATACCCTCCCGTGCCGAGCTGGAGTCTGACGGCTGTCGTGTTCACAATGAGCGAATCTCCTGGCGTGTACTCCTCATCCGCGAACGACATTGCTTGTTCCTGCATCCCCGTCTCCCTAATCGCTACTTCCAGCAACTGCATTCCCGGTCGCTTCTCTGTTACTCGTACAACCGTCCCCCTTGCCAGACATAGCATGGGCAAGCCTCCTTCCTCCGCCGAGCGTTCTCTTCCTCTTTCCATTGTATGACCAGCATGGCTTGACCCAATCATGTCCGCAAGAAAAAAGCCGGGACACCCGAGGCTTCCCGACTTGAGGCTGGATATGCGTGGTTATTCTTGTACTGCTTGGATGACAGCGAGCACCAATTCCGCTGCTTTGTTCAGCTCGGCGATCGACATGCGCTCGTTTTTGGTATGGATTTCTTCATAACCAATGCCGAAGTTCACGCTCGGAATGTTGTAGCCGTTAAATACGTTTCCGTCGCTTCCACCGCCGCTCGCTACCAATTCCGGATTGCGCTCGATGCGTTTGATTGCATCGATGGCTTTTTGCACGACCGGTGTCTCCGTGTTGAACTTGTAGCCGTGGTACATGAAAATGACGTTGTTTTCCACAGTCGCGCCCAACTCGGCCGCCGCTTCTTCAAACGCAGTCGTCATTTTTTTCACTTGCGCCTCCAACTTGTCCATCACCAGGCTGCGTGCTTCCGACCATACTTCGACGTAGTCGGTCACGATGTTGTATGCTTTTCCGCCCTCAAAGCGGCCGATGTTGGCAGTCGTGTCGCTGTCGATCCGTCCGAGCGGCATGCGGGAAATCGCTTTGCTGGCGACGGTGATGGCGCTGACGCCGTCCTCCGGATTGACGCCCGCGTGCGCAGCTTTCCCGTGAATTTTCGTCACGATCCGGTATTGGCCCGCACCGGCGACAGTGATTTTCCCTACGGGTCCGTCGGAGTCGAGGATGAAGCCCATTTCCGCTTTCAGCAAGCTGGAGTCCAACGCACGGGAACCGACCAGACCGGATTCTTCACCGACTGTCAGAACGACCTGGATCGTCGGGTGAGGCAGATGGTTTGCCTTCAGCGTACGGATGCCTTCGAAAATCGCAGCGATCCCCGCTTTGTCGTCCGCGCCCAAAATCGTGGTCCCATCGGAATGCACATAGCCGTCACGAATTTGCGGTTTGATTCCGTTCCCGGGCACAACGGTGTCCATATGGCTGCTGAACAGGATCGTCGGACCCTTTCCTGTGCCTTCCAAGGTCGCGATCAGGTTGTTTCCGCCGTGGCCTGTCTTGGCAGCCGCGTCGTCCTCCTGAACGGTAAAGCCCAACTCAATCAGCTTTGCTTTCAGAACTTTGTTGATCTGCGCTTCGTTTTTTGTTTCACTATCAATCTGTACGAGTTCCAAAAACTCGTGTAACAAGCGTTCTTGATTGATCACCGCTGTTGCCTCCTCATTTCCTGCCCGATTTTGGAATATATTCACGAGTTCCAGTATACCGCAAAAAAATTTTTTCTACCATAAAAACGTCACTTTCTCGCGGGAAGCCGGGTCATTCTGCGTGGTCCGGACCTTTCGGGTACTGGCATAGCTCATACAGCACCCCGTTGGCTGCTTTCGGATGCAGGAAGCCGATCCGGGCGTTGTGCGCCCCGTCTTTCGGCTTTTCGTTGATCAGCGGGACTCCGTTCTCTTTCAAGGTGGCAAGGCGCGCGTCGACGTCGTCCACATCGAGGGCGATATGATGGATTCCTTCTCCCCGTTTCTCGATGTATTTGGCAATCGGGCTGTCGGCAGAAAGCGGTTCCAACAGCTCGATGCGGCTTTCCCCAATTTCCAAAAAGGCGACCCTGACTTGTTCGCTCGCCACTTCCTCCGTGCCAAGCAAGGTCAATCCGAGCTGCTCGGTATAAAAAGGAAGGACTTGATCCAGACTTCTCACAGCAATTCCGATGTGGGCTATTTGGTTCGGTGCTTTCAAAGTGACTCATCCTTTTCTATGGAATCATATTTCCCAAACCGTCAGACGCCACTCACAGGCACGGCTCGCATGTAGACAACAGCTGTTGCTCCTGCTTGTTCGATTCGGTAAAATTGAGGTGTCTGGAATCGAGTCTAAAATGGTTCATCCCAATTTTAGCACACCCGCTTACCGTCAGCCTCGCCATTTTCCCGAGTATGACGGATTTTCCCGCGCAGAAAGGAGGAGGTCTGAGATGAAGCAATCTTTGATCGCCAAAATTTTGATTGGCATTCTCGTTCTCTCCCTGATTGTTCCTACGTTTTTTTACTATCAATAGGTATGGCAGAAAAAAGTTGAAAAAACCCCCTGGCCGCAATTGGCAAGGGGGTTTTTGAGTATTTGATTGGCTCAGCGAGCGAGCCTTACCTGTATACGAATACGCTGGAGGTTTTGGCATCCCAGCCGACTTTATAGCCGAGGTTATCCGTCACGAAGCGGACCGGAATCATCGGCATGCCTTCCTTCAGGACGACTGGCGATGGCAGTGTCACCTCTTGGTTTCCGATACGCGCTTTGTTGGACCCTACCGAGAATTTCAACACTTTCGTACCGCTGATGATGGCAACGGATTGATTGTTCCATTGGGTAGTCAGCGCCAGCGCTTCTTTGAAGAATTGCGCTGGCACCATGGTCGTATTGCCTCCTGCGAGGTAAGGCGCCACTTGCAGCGGATAGGTTTTTCCGTGCAGGGTAAACGTCTTCGCATTTACTTTAAACAGCGCCGCATTCGCAGGCACCGCCACAGCCGGCTGAGCAGGAGCTGGCGTCGCTGGTTTTGCTGGTGCTGGAGCCGCCTGCTGCACCGGCGCAGGCATTCCCACACCGACGGCACGGGCGAATTGCAAGCCTTTCTCTTCCGATGTGTACAAGCTGATGCTGTATGCGTTTTTCACCGCCGGATTCACGATGTTGGCCGTCGCCGCGATCGCCACGTTGGCTGCGGTTGCGGCAGGGATGTCCTGGGCTGGATACACCAGCAGGTTTTGGCCGCGAACGGCTACGTAGTTCGCCGCGACGCCGTTGACGCTGATGTTGGCCGGAGCGATGTACGCCGGCACTTTATAGCCTGCCGGGAACACCAGCTCGATAAAGTCGCGCTGCTTCGCGAGTCCGACGCCCAGGCCTTTGATGGCGACATTGACGCCCGTCGCCTGGTTAAGTCCGGTATTCGTCAGCGCGATGGTTGCCGTGCTGTTGTTGACGACCTGTCCTGGCGCTGGAGCAGCCGGTGCGGCAGGTGCCGGATTGACTGTGGAGCCGCCGATCGAGAACGACTTGGAAGTGATCGTCTTGCCGTCTACAGTCGCCTTCAGCGTATAGGAGCCCGCTGTTTTCGGATTGGTGATCCAGGCGGTGTACGCCACGACCACTTTCACATTGCTATCTGCGCTGAAATTGCTCGGAGCCGTGATGTACACCTTGTTGCCCAAGGCTCCCACTTTTTTCGGCGCTTTGCCGTTGACGGTAAAATCCGAGGTGCTGAGAATCATCGGAACCATCTCGGCAGACGGGAACTCGATGACCAGTTCGGCATCCGCCTGCAATTTTTTATTGCCGAAATTCGTCTCAAACGTGTAGCTGGAGCGCGCGCCGGCAGCCGGATCGGACAGGTTCACCGTGTAGTCGCCGGCGACCGTGGTGCTGCCGGAACCGGATTTGGTGATATCGAACGATTCCGATTCGTATGTAGTTCCGTCGTATTTCACTGTGAAGGTATAGTCATCCGCCGTATCCGGATTGGTAATGCCGGCGGATTTCAGAAATTCCAGGTTGATGTAGTCATCCCCGTTCGCGCCGCTCGGAACCTTGATCGTCACTTCATCGTCGTCGACATCGACAGACTTGGCGGTGCTGCCGTTTACTTTGACATCGGCCTCGTCGATGCTGCTGGGAAGCATGTCTTCATCCGGAAAAATAACCGTAATGGTCTCTCCCGTTTCCAGTTCGTCCTTGCCGTCGAGATCGAAGTCGCCCAGCTCGATCGCGACTTTTTCGCCTGCAACGCTGCTGCTCAGTTCTACGTCGAATTCGTCTTCCGAGCTGCTGTCGTCTTCCTCGATGTCGACGGTGTCGTATTTATACGTCTTTTCAGCGGAGGTTTTCACGCCTACATCGTAAGAGTCCTCATCGTCGGGATTGGTAATGCCGTTCGAGATGGTGATCTCTACGTCTTCACCCTCATCGATCGCCTCGTCCAGCGTGATGATGATTTCGTTGTCGTCCGCCTCTACGTCGTAGATATCATAGCCGTCAATCTCCACGTCAGAATCGTCGATCGAGTCATCGACATCATATTCGTCGTCAAATTTGATCGTGATCGTATCATCTTCTTCAAGATCCTCGCCAGTCGTGAACTCAATAGTGTATTCGCTGTCTTCTCCCGCTGTCTCATCTTCCGCCGTTACTGTCACACTGGACAGCGCGCTTGCCTTTTGCGGCACGGCAACCAGCGGAATAGCGGCCAGTGCGGAAGCGAGCACGATCGGCAGTGCTTTTTTGCTCTTTTCCATGTTTTTCCTCCCATATGTACCCAAAATCAGGAACTTTCTCTCTAGCAAATCGCTATCAGTTTACCATAAATGTTTTCTACAGGAAATCCATTCTACGGAAAATGACAGACTCCTTGCATACATTTGCTAAGACGCAGCGATTCGGCAAAAGGTTACATCCGTTTGCGTCCGCCGGTAAAATTTTTTATGTGCGAATTGCCGGCGCAGACGCAACAAAGCCAGACCTGTCAAAGCGTCTGGCTCTGTTTTCTAGTACAGCTTGGTGTCCGGTCCGATATTCTCCAGCTTCTGCTTGACGCTCTGCAGGAATCGGCCGCAGACGAGTCCGTCGAGCACGCGGTGATCCAGCGACATGCAGAGATTGACCATGGAGCGGATGGCGATCATGTCGTTGATGACCACCGGACGTTTCACGATCGACTCGACGCTGAGGATCGCCGCTTGCGGCGAGTTGATGATTGGCTGGGACTGGATGGAGCCGAACGAGCCCGTGTTGTTCACGGTGAACGTGCCGCCTGTCATGTCGTCCATGCTCAGCTTGCCTGCGCGAGTGCGGGCAGCCAGATCATCTACCGCCTTGGCGATGCCCAGGATCGATTTTTGGTCGGCGTCCTTGATCACCGGGACGTACAGGGCGTCCTCCGTCGAGACTGCGATGGAAATGTTGATGTTTTTCTTGACGATGATCTTGTCTCCCGCCCACGTGGAATTGATCATCGGGTATTCTTTCAGCGCCTCTACGACCGCCTTGATGAAGAACGGCAGGAACGTGAGGTTGAGCCCTTCCTTGCGGGCGAAATCGCCTTTCGCCTGATTGCGGAAGTTCACGAGATGGGTCGCGTCCACTTCCACCATCGTCCATGCGTGCGGCGCCTCGTGCTTGCTTTGGACCATCCGGCTGGCAATGGTGCGGCGAACCGGCGTGACCGGGATGATCTCGTCGCCGCTTCCTGCCGAGACAGCTGCAGGCGCAGCTGGGGCGCTGGAGGCCGAGACTGGTGCCGCCGGCGTCGGTTGTGCTTCTGCCGTGGCTGGCGCAGCAGTTGTTTGGGCTGCTGCCGGTTGTGCGTCTGCTGCCGGCTGTTGTCCGCCGGCGTCGATGATCGCCTGCACGTCTTTTCTCGTCACACGGCCGCCCGCGCCCGTCCCCGTCACGCGGGACAGGTCGATGCCATGCTCTTGAGACAGGACCATCACGGCAGGAGAATAACGCTGCTTGGCTGCGTTCGGTGCAGAGGCCAACACCTGCGCCGCCTCCTGTCTGGACGGCTGTGGCGCTGCCTGGACGGCGGCCGCCAGACCAGAAGCGGAAACGGCTGGAGCTGCTGCTGGTACTGTCGGTTCTGCTGCCGGTGCTGTCGGCGCTGCTGCCTCTCCCGCCTCGGCGCCTTCCTCGATGTAGAGAATCAGCGTGCCAATCGCGACGGTCTCGCCTTCCGGAACGACGAGCTCGGTGACGCGGCCCGATATGGTGGAAGGGACTTCGGCGTTTACTTTATCCGTCGACACCTCTGCCAGCGAATCGTACTTTTTGACGGTGTCTCCTACTTTGACCAGCCATTTGCTGATCGTGCCCTCCGTTACGCTCTCTCCGAGCTGGGGCATAAGCACTTTCGTTGCCATGATCAAGGGTCCTCCTCGCCTTAAAAGTTGGCCAATTCCCGCATTGCTTCCAATACTTTATCCGGGTTCAGCATGAAGTATTTTTCCATCGGCGGGCTGAACGGCATAGCCGGTACATCAGGACCACACAGACGCTTGATCGGCGCGTCGAGCTCAAACAGGCACTGCTCGGCGATGATGGCCGCAACCTCGCCTCCGACGCCGCCCTCCTTGTTGTCTTCGTGTACGATCAGCACTTTTCCCGTCTTGGCGGCTGCCTCTGCGATCGCCTCTTTGTCCAGCGGGTAAAGCGTGCGCAGATCGAGGACATGCGCGCTGATGCCTTCCTGCGCCAGCTTTTCCGCCGCCTGCAGGCAAAAGTGCAGGGCCAGGCCGTACGAGATGACGGTAATGTCCGTTCCTTCCCGCTTCACGTCAGCCTTGCCGATCGGCAGGACGTAATCGTGCTCCGGCACTTCGCCTTTGATCAGGCGATAGCAGCGTTTATGTTCAAAAAAGAGCACCGGATCTTCGTCGCGGATCGCTGCCTTGAGCAGCCCCTTCGCGTCATACGGCGTGGACGGCGCCACCACCTTCAGCCCCGGAACGTTCGTAAACATCGCTTCTACCGATTGCGAGTGATAGAGCGCTCCGTGCACGCCGCCCCCGAAAGGCGCGCGAATCGTGATCGGACAGTTCCAGTCGTTGTTGGAGCGGTAGCGCATTTTCGCCGCTTCGCTGACGATCTGGTTGACGGCCGGCATGATAAAGTCCGCAAACTGGATCTCCGCGATCGGGCGCATGCCGTATGCAGCCGCGCCAATCCCCACGCCGACGATCGCCGACTCAGCCAGCGGCGTGTCAATCACGCGCCCCTCGCCAAACTCTTCAATCAATCCCACGGTGGCGCGGAATACACCGCCGCGCACGCCGACGTCTTCCCCGAGCACAAAAACATTCGGATCGCGCCGCATCTCTTCCCGCATCGCCATCGTAATCGCATCAATAAACGAAATGACCGCCATCTGGATCCCCCCCTTATTCCCCGTATACGTGCGTCAGTGTCGATTCCGGCGTCGGAAACGGCGCGTTCTCCGCATATTCCGTCGCCTCGTCCACTTCCAGCTGCACGCGAGCCAGCATGTCTGTTTCCGTGTTTTCGTCGAGCAGGCCGACTTCCCGCAAATAAGCAGCGAAGACAAGCAACGGATCTTTCTTTTTCGCTTCTTCGACTTCTTCGCGCGTCCGGTACACACGGTCGTCATCGTCGCTGGAGTGTGGAACCAGGCGGTACATGACCGCTTCGATCAGGGTAGGACCCGCCCCGCTGCGGGCGCGCTCTACCGCTTCCTTCATGACGCGGTACACTTCGATCGGGTCGTTGCCATCCACGCTCACGCCCGGGAAGCCGTATCCGATCGCACGGTCTGCCACGCTCTCGCAGGCCAGCTGCTTTTTCAGCGGCACCGAGATGGCGTACTTGTTGTTTTCGCAGAAGAAGATGACCGGCAGCTTGTGCACGCCGGCAAAGTTCGCCCCTTCGTGGAAGTCTCCCTGGTTGCTGGAGCCTTCTCCAAAGGAAGTGTAGACGACGAAGTCCTTTTGCTGCATTCTCCCGGCCAATGCCATCCCGACTGCGTGCGGCACCTGGGTCGTCACCGGAGAGGAGCCGGTCAAAATGTTGTATTTTTTCCCGCCAAAGTGGCCCGGCATCTGCCGTCCGCCGCTGTTCGGGTCTTCGACTTTCGCAAAGGCAGACAGCATGCAGTCGCGGGCCGTCTGTCCGAATACCAAGACCAATCCGAGGTCACGATAGTATGGACATAAGTAATCCTTTCCTGCTTCCAGGGCAAAAGCGGCTCCGACCTGAGCTGCCTCCTGCCCCTGGCAGGAAATCACGAATGGAACTTTCCCCGCCCGGTTCAGCAGCCATTGGCGTTCGTCAATTTTACGCGCCAACAGCATGTAATAGTACATGTCAAGCACTTGCGCGTCCGTCAAACCTACTTGTTCATGCCGCTTGGTTGTCATCGTCGGTTTCCCCTCCTCGCTAATTGTGAATCGCTTTTCTATCGACGGCCAGCGCCGCTTCCATCAACGCTTCCGACAGCGTCGGATGGGGATGGATCGCCGTGCCGATCTCCCAAGGAGTCGCATCGAGCACACGGGCCAGACCCGCTTCCGAAATCATGTCGGTCACGTGAGGTCCGATCATATGCACGCCGAGCAGGTCATTTGTTTTGGCATCGGCCACGACTTTGACAAATCCGTCGTTCTCGCCGTAAACCAACGCTTTCCCCAACGGCTTGAAGCTGAATTTTCCCACCTTGACGTCGAAGCCTTGCTCCCTCGCTTCTTTTTCCGTCAAGCCGACGTTGGCCACTTCCGGACGGCTGTAGGTGCACTTCGGCACTTTGCTGTAGTCCATGGGATGCGGAGCGAGGCCTGCCATGTGCTCCACAGCCAGAATGCCTTCATGGGCGGCCACGTGCGCGAGCTGCAGCCCGCCGATGACATCGCCGATGGCATAGATGTGCGATTCGGCTGTCTGAAAATGCTCATTGACGGCCACGACGCCGCGCTCGATCCTGATCTCGGTCGCCTCGAGGCCGAGATTTTCCACGTTGGCTTGCCGGCCGACGGAAACGAGCACCTTTTGCGCCTCGAAAGACTGGACGCCGCCCGCAGTCTCTGCCTGAATCATGACGCGCCCTTCCCCTTTTTCCAGCGATTCGGGCAGCACCTTGGCAGACGTGACGATATTGACTTTGCGTTTTTTCAGGAGGCGGGTCAGCTCTTTGCTCACTTCTTCATCTTCCAGCGGCAGGATGCGAGCCGCATACTCGACTACGGTGACTTCTACGCCAAAGTCGTTCAGCATGGACGCCCACTCGATGCCGATGACGCCGCCGCCGACAATGACGACCGACTCGGGCAGCTGCTCCCACTGCAGCGCTTCGTCACTGGTCACGACGTAGGAGCCATCGATAGCGAGTCCTGGCAGCGTGCGCGGACGCGATCCCGTCGCCAGCAACAGAAAGCGCGGAACGATCATCTCTTGATCCCCGTTTTCCTTCTCGATGCGCACGGCTCCCGCCTGCGGCGAAAAGATGGATGGGCCCATGACGCGTCCAAAGCCTTCAAAGACGGTAATCTGGCCTTTTCTCATCAAATATTGGACCCCTCTGTGCATCTGCTCGATGATCCCCTGTTTTCGCTCCTGGATCTTGGCGAAATCGTAGCCGACTGCACCCGCGACCACTCCGAACTTGTCGCTTTCCTTGAGCGTGGCAAACACTTCGGCGCTGCGCAGCAAGGCCTTGGATGGAATGCAGCCGCGGTGCAGACAGGTCCCGCCCAGCTTTTCCTTTTCGACGATCGCCACCTTCATCCCGAGCTGGGAGGCGCGAATCGCCGCCACGTATCCTCCGGTTCCCCCGCCCAAAACGACCAGATCAAACTCTTGAGACATAATCGATCTCTCCTTTCCTAAGAAAACCTTCCGCGAAGCCAGCACGAGGATGAGCGACCAGCTCTCCCACGTTTCAAGCGAATACGAATATTCAAAGAACGATGCGTATGTACCCCCTGACCGCAGTCGCGAACGCAAGGTCAGGGGACAGCTGGAAAACTCCGTTACTTAGCGATGATAAACAGTCTTGCCGTTTTGCAGAAAAGTATTACGCGATTTGCTCACGCTGGCGATCCTCTCTTCCGCCATGCGGTCTGCCGCCTGGTAGGAAGCCATGCCGTCGCGCTCTGCGATCTCGAACACTTTGAGGATGTTGTCGTAAATGGTCTCTACTTTTTTCAGGGCGCGCTCGCGGTTGTAGCCTTGCAGTTCGTCTGCCACGTTGATGACGCCGCCCGCGTTGATGACGTAGTCCGGCGCGTAAATGATGCCCAGGCCATGGATCTGGTCGCCGTGTCTCTCCTCTTTCAGCTGGTTGTTGGCGGCACCCGCGATGACTTTTGCTTTCAGCAGCGGAATCGTGTCGTCGTTGATGATCGCCCCCAGCGCGCAAGGCGAGAAGATGTCGCACGCGACGCCGAAGATTTCGTCGACGCCCACAGCTTTGGCGCCGAAATCGTTCACGGCGCGGTTGACGTTCTCTTCATTGATGTCGGTGACGATCAGGTGAGCGTCTTCCTCATGCAGGTGACGGCACAGGTTGTAGGCGACGTTTCCCACTCCTTGCACCGCTACGACGCGGCCGGAGAGGTCATCGGAGCCGTACGCGAGCTTGGCGGCCGCCTTCATCCCGCGATAGACGCCGTAGGCAGTCACGGGGGACGGATTGCCGCTGGAGCCAAACGCCGGCGAGACGCCTGTCACATAATCCGTTTCCAGGTGGATCAGATCCATGTCGGCAACGGTCGTACCCACGTCTTCCGCTGTGATGTAACGGCCGTTCAAGCCTTGAACGTAGCGTCCGAACGCGCGGAACAGCTCTTCGCTCTTGTGCCGGCGCGGATCGCCGATGATGACGGCCTTGCCTCCGCCGATGTTGAGGCCTGCTGCCGCATTTTTGTAGGTCATCCCGCGTCCGAGGCGCAGGACGTCAATGATCGCCTCTTCCTCGGTTTTGTACGGCCACATGCGCGTACCGCCGAGCGCCGGGCCGAGAGTCGTATCATGAATGCATATAATGGCTTTCAAGCCGGAATTTTCATCCTGACAAAATACCAGTTGTTCGTAGTCGTACTTTTGCATGTAGTCAAAGATGTTCACTGAAGAGACCTCCCTCGTATCAATCGTCGTCATCGCGGCTGCTCGTGAATGCGGTACATGGGGTCCATCTGGATGACTCCCCTTCATGAGGATAATGCAAAAGTCATGCCAATGTCTCCGATCTTTTGAAAGCGCTTTATTTACCTGTCTATGTGATAGCGGGCCGTCTGTCGGGTATGCAGTTTTTTGCACGGCCACGCAGAGGTTTGCATGCAAAAATTTGCACGGCTATCCCGTCAATCTTGCTGCTCCTCTGTCATCCCCAGCTTTTCCAGCTTGTAGTATAAGCTGCGAATGGAGATGTCCAACCGTTTCGCTGCCAAGGTGCGATTGCCGCCTGCCGCTTTCAGCTCCCGCAAAATATGCTCGCGTTCCGCTTTTTCCATCGCTTCCTTCAACGTCTTGCCCGACGCCTGGACAGCCTTTCTGGGCGTGTAGTCGCTGGCGGCAAGCCTGCCCTCCAGCGGGGGGAGATACTGCGGCAGAATGATCCGCTCGTTGATCCGCATGTGGATCATGGCTCTCCCCAACACATTTTCCAGCTCGCGCACATTTCCTGGCCAATGATAGGAAAGCAGCAGCTGCAGCGCCTGCTCGTCGATTTCTTCCACGTTGCGCCCGTACTCGAGGTTGTATTTGCGCAGCAGGTGCATCGCCAGGGGCTTGATGTCTTCCAGCCGGCGCCTGAGCGGGGGAATCTGGATGGGGACGACATGCAGGCGGTAGTACAAATCTTCGCGGAACCTTCCTGCGCTGATCGCTGATTCCAGATTGACATGCGTGGCCGTAATGACGCGCACGTCGATGGGAATCGGCTTCGTCCCGCCGACCCGGACCACTTCCCGCTCCTGCAAAACGCGCAGAAGCATGACTTGCATGCCCATCGACAGCTCGCCGATTTCGTCCAGAAAGATCGTGCCGCCGCTCGCCTCTTCAAAAAGGCCGCGCTTGCCGCCTCTGCGCGCCCCCGTAAACGCCCCTTCCTCGTACCCGAACAGCTCGCTTTCCAGCAGGCTCTCGGAAATGGCCGCGCAGTTGACGCGGATGAATTGCTTGTATTTGCGTTCGCTCGCGTTGTGGATAGCGTGGGCGAACAGCTCCTTGCCCGTGCCTGACTCTCCCCGCAAGAGGACCGTTGCCGGGGTCAATGCCGCCTGCTGGGCTTGCTCGATCGCCGCCCGCATCGGTTCGCTGTACCCGATAATGTCCGCAAAGCTATATTTTGCCTCCAGCGTGCGAATGATGCGGCGCGCTTTTTCCAGCTCTTCCGTCAGGCGCTTGAACTCCGACACGTCGTGAATGACTCCGACGCTGCCCTTCAATTCGCCGTCTACCATGACAGGCGCTACGTTGACCACGACATCCTTGCGCTTGGGGCCGAGCTTCATCGGCACGCCGCGAACCGTCTTTTTCGTCTTCAGCACTTGCAGGTGCATGCTCTCGCCCTCGGAAATGTCCACGGTGGCGGGCTTTCCGAGGACGTCGTCCGGCGTCAGTTCCGTGAGCCTCATGTACGCAGGGTTGATCAACAGGCCATTCCCATTTTTGTCCACGACGGAGATCGCCTCGTCGGAGCAGTCGATAATGGCCTGGAGCATGCTTTGCAGCTCTTTTAAATCCGTCACTTCCTCCGCGAGCGCCATGATTTCCGTGATGTCCCGGAAAATCGCGACGGCCCCGACGACCTCGCCCCGTTCATTGCGGACCGGCACCCGATTGGTGATGATGCGCGTCTGATCGGGCAGGATCTGTTCCTGATTCAGCTCGGGCGAACCCGTCTCTAATACGATATGTAACCGGGTGTTGGGTATACGCTGTGCCACATTGGTGCCCAACACTTTGCTTGCTTCTATGCCCATCAAACGTTCGGCTGCCTTGTTGAAGAGGGTGATGACGCCTTGCCGATTGACTCCGATGATCGCATCATGCGTGGAGTTGAGCATCGTTTCCCGCTCTCGTTCGTTTTGCATCATGACGGCAATCAGCTTGTCGCGCTCGCGAATCAATTTCATGACGATGCGCGTCAAGGTGCCGGGGATGAGCACGGTTTTTTCCTGCTTGAGATGGCGCAGATGCTTGTACTCTCCCAAATCCCCTTTCGCTTCCAGGATCACGTCCAGATCGTCCGTCAAGTACGGTCGGTAATCGATATCCGTCTTGATCCCACAGGAGCGGGCCAACTCAAGCCCTGGGGCATCCGGCCGGTGATCAATGACGGCCACGATCTCGATCCGTTCCATCTGATTCAGCATTCGCAGGAGTGCGCTTCCGCCGCGTCCGGCACCAACGATGAGCAGCTTGTGCATGTGTGCCCCCTCATTTTTTCGCAATCATACTCGTTACCATTGTACTCCAATGGTCCGGGGTTGGACAGGCACAGTTGCCTAGCGTGCGCTCGCTCGTGTGCGGCTCGCTAATGGACAAGCCCGGGCGCTTTCGCTATGATGAAAGTTGTGATGAGAAAGAAAGGTGTGAACCACCCTTGGTCGTACAAAAGCTGATCGCCCTTCTGATCATGGTGATTCCGGCGGCGATTGCCATGTACGGGATCAAACTGATCCGCGATGCGTTTTTTTACTCGATTTCCCCCGAAGCGAGCTTTCTGTGGGGGAAGCTGATTGGCGGCATTTTCTGCTTTGTCATCCCTGTGCTGTTTATTGCGGGCTTCGTCCTGCACCATGATCGCAAAAAAAATCGGGTACAGCCGCGCTTCATGGTCCCCGAGCCAGACGAAGACGAGTAAGACCAGGCCGGTCCACCTGCCTGGTTTTTCCATTTATTCCGGCTCTGCCGCCCGCCCCCGCCTGTCGACCCAGGCGAGCCATCTGCTGCGCTCAATCAGCTTCGAGAGGGAGACAAATTCCGCCAGAATATGCACGCCGATCAGCAAAAGCAGGAGTGTGGCCTGCACCGGCAGCGGCGTTCCTACAACGAATGCATAGCCGGCGCAAAACCCGAGCGCGTTGGAACCCGTATCCCCCAGCATGACCTGTCCACCCGCATCGTGGCGAAAAAGCAGGCACGTGGCCAGGAGCACGGGAAGTTGCCACAATCCATGCGCGAACATATTCGCAGGGCCAGTCAGACTGCAGCCGATGATGAATGCGATCAGCTGCAGCAGCCAAAATACTTTGATCGCCCGGGCTGGCCGCAGATCAAACAGATTGAGGGCGTTTGCGGAAACAGCGAGCAGGCCGGCAGCCGGCAGCCACGTCCATACCCGAAAAGGCGCCTGCGCCAAGGCGATCACAGCAGCCGTCCCGCTTACGCCCCACAGCTTCCACATGCCGCTCGTCATTCTCCCTTCACGCCACAGCGTCCCGAAGTGGCCACGGAATCCTTTCGCCTGCTTGTCCGGGAAACAGTCGTCCTGCCACCCCCAAAAGGCGACGGCGATCATCCCCGCTGCCAGCAAAGCGCCTTCCTTCCATACCTGCGGCTCATTCCCGGCCGCTCCTGCATAGAGCAGCATGGCACCCAAGGAAAGCGCCGCGGAGCTGACGAGCATGACCCCGCCTGCCGTCAGCACTTGGCGGCCGCGATAGTTGGTCCTGTGCATGCCGCGCTGACGCAGCTTTTTTGTCGCGACGGAAAACAGCGGGCGATGGAGCGCAACAGGCAGGATCGACCCGATGGCCAAGGCTACAAGCCATTGCGCGCCCACGTGCGTCCCTCCCACCATTTTCGGCAGAGCGTGCGGCCGATCGCCACAAACTCTCTTCCCCGATGGCAATATCCGGACAGATCGTTTCCCGTCTCCCGATGAGAGAACAGCACAGGAATCTCCATGACCCGATATCCGGCCCGCAAGACATCGACCGTCAAGCCGACCTCTGCGCCGAAGCCTTTATCGAGCCTGCCGAGGCACTGCAGGATCTCGCGGCGAACCGCCCGCTGTCCGGACAGCGGGGCTGCCGGCTCAAATCCCGTCAACCAGCGGATGCCGTGGCGGGCCAATCCTTTCGCAAGACCCATCCCCGCCTTCGTCCGCCGTGGCGGCAGCACGGCCACAGCCATATCGCAAGCCCCTTCCATGACAGGCGACAGGAGATGGGCGGCTTCCCCAGCGCTTTCCTTGAGATCGCCATCGAGAAGCAGCACGACATCTCCTGTTGCCTGTTGCCAGCCCGTTTGCAGCGCCGTCCCTTTTCCCCGGTTCACGGGATGGGAAATGACGAGATCCGCCCACTTCTTCGCCAGCTCCCCCGTCCCGTCTTGGCTGCCATCGTCCACCACGATCAGCTCATGGCAAGAGAATCGCTCGCGAATGGCGCGCAGCGTGGCGCCAATCGCCTCTGCTTCGTTGTACGCTGGAATGACCACGCTAACTTTTTTCACGTTCCACCCTCATTTCCGTCAGCATTTTTTGGACCTTTTCCAACAAGGCCCACTGCTTGGCAGGCGAGTCGGGCACCTGCTCGATGTGCAGCCAGCGCCCGGGCGCAGCAAGACCCTCCAGCCACTGCGGTTTTTCGTGGGCAACGATCAGCAGCAGCCCTTTTTCCAGGGAGGTCCCTTCCTCGTACGGGAGCACGTCGACGCCTACGGACAGCAGCAATCGCTCGATCGGCTCCAGCTTCAGTCCAGGCTGGTGCCAGATGAACACCCTGCTGCCCGACAAGTCCTGCGAATAGCGCATGGCCATCAGGTGAATGACTTCTTCGTTGCTGCGCTCGACCTCCATGAGCAAGCGGTTCATCTGTTGCTTCAGTTCGTTGTTGCTCTTCAGCGCCCGATCGTATTTGGCTTCCATCTTCGCCAGCACTTCCTGTTCACCGACCGCGAACCAGCTGTGTCCGGCCGTTCCGCCGAGCAAAATGCCCACGCCGAGCGCAAAAAAGACTGCCGTGAGCGACAGCAGATGGTACCGAAAGTGGATCATAAAATGCCGCCTCCTAAAATGCCCACGTGCGCCATTGCGTCCAAAGCATCTGCGCGGCGTGCCGGGCTACGGGATTGATCGCGAGCGCCGCCGTGACCGGTGTCAGCATGGCGGCCAGGCACCAGCCCCACAGCTTCCACGACCAACGCGGCTGATAGAGCTGATTGACCCCTTTGGCATCGATCAGCTTCGTCCCGATTTTGGTGCGCACGAGAAGGGTGCTCGCCATCCCCTTGCGCCCTTTTTCCAGGAAATCGATCATACTGGTGTGCGTGCCGATCGTCACGATCAGCTGCGCATCTTTTTCGTAAGCCAGCAGCATGGCGACGTCTTCGCTCGTCCCCGGGGCCGGCAGCACATGATAGTCCATGCCGAGCCTCTCGACGCGCGCCTCTCCGGGTGCTCGCCCGTCGGAGAAGGCGTGGACGACGATCTCCGCGCCGCACAGGAGCGCCTTGTCGGTGACGCTGTCCATGTCGCCCACGATCAGATCAGGCATGTATCCGGACTGAATCAGGGCGTCTGCCCCGCCGTCCACCCCGAGGAGAACCGGACGGTATTCCCGTATGTAGGAGTGAAGCGTCTGCAGGTCCTCCCGGTAATGCTTGCCCCTGACGACAACGACCACATGGCGATTGTCCATCTTCGTCCGCAGGTGCAGCGGGCATAGCGGCTTCAGGAACAGATCCTTTTCCCGGCTGGCATACTGGAGCGTATTGTCAATAAAGAGAGAGAGCGTCTCGTGGAGGGTATCGTGCGCGTGCTGCCACTTCGCCTGAATCTGTTCGGCCGTGACCCTCTGCAAAGGAATGACGCGCCATTCTCCCCCGGCGGCATGCACATGCAGCTGACAGTCCACGATCGAAGCCTCGCAGCCGTTTAACTCGTCGGTCAGTCCGGGTTCTGACCATTCAGCGGGTATTTCATACAGGCACACACCGTCGGCGAGGAGCTTGCCTGCACCTTCTGCCGGATAATGCCCGGTCATGCAAGGGGAAAGATTGATGACCACCTGAACGCCAGTGTCCAGCAAGGCTCGGGCAGCCATTTCGTCAACATCCGGATGGTCGATGAGTGCGATGTGGTCGGAGCCTAGCCGCTTGCACAGTTGTTTGGTCCGGCGATCCGCCATGATGATCGTTCGGCGCGATAAGGCACCCAGGTTTTTTCGCTTGATCACCTGCTCCACCTCCGCCCATAGTATGCTAAAAATTCCCTCTCCGCATGCGCCCTAAAAACTAGAAAACTTGGCTGCGCCAAGCCTTTTGGCGGAGCCTTGGTTGCACTTGTACGGGATTGGGATCCGATAACTCCCTATCTATACGAAAAAGAGGCTGCGCGTTTATGCGCAACCTCTCCTCTACCCTGTGTAAAATGACTACGCGACTTTTGTTGCGTAGTAAATGATCAAACCATCCGCAAACAGGAACACCAGCAAGGAAATAAACCCGAAGCCGATTGCAAACTTGTTTCTCGCCTTGAACGAATTGATACAGCCCCAAACGATAAAAAACGTAAAGACGAACATGAGGAAATCAAACAAAACCACTTTCATGGATACGACAACTCCTTCACCAAGATGACGCGAACCGGAATACAATGGCAATTTCATTATATAGCTTTGCCAATGATGAAACAAGCATATCCAAATTTGTGACAGACGATTTCACAATTGGGCGGAGAATAGCTTTCTTATTGTTCCTCAAGCCTTGGCTCCTATCCAGATGGACCAGTGATCTTGCTCCTCGATTGGTTGTTCATGCGCCACCTTTTCGCCGATCCGATCCACGAGCTGCCGCAGCTGCTCGTCGTCCAGCTCGTGCAGGATCGAGCGGCCCGTGCGTGCGAGCAGGTCTGCTTCCAGCTCGGCCCATCGCCCGTACGTCCGCCGCACTTCCCACAGCGGTATGGTCGTGATTTCGCTGAATCCGTTTGTTTGCAGCGCCGCTCGCACCTTTTCCTCCTCTGGCCGCCTCTTCGCTTCTTTCTCCAGAAGCTGCGGGAACTGCTCCAGGAAGTAGCCGCGAAAATGAGCGGGAGAAGCGGGCATGAGCACGTCTGCCATGGTCCGGTCCTGGATGATGAGCAGCCCTCCCGGTGCCAGCAGGCGATAGGCTTCCTCCACGAACGGGTCCAGCTCAAGCAGGTGATGAATCAGGGCGCGGGCGAAGACGATGTCCGCGCTGTTCTTTGCGAGTCCCGTCGCGTGCGCGGCTCTGCGCAGAAACGAGATGCGCGGCTCCTCGCGGCAATTGTCCCACGCCGCCTTCAGCATCACCTCGGAAAAGTCGACGCCGATCACCGAGGCTGCGCCGATTTCCATCCACGCCTTGCTGTAGATCCCTCCTCCGCACCCGACGTCGATCACCTTTTTGCCCTGCGGATCGACGATGGCCTGCATCGACCGGCGCCATGTTTCATCGGCAGACCGGCCTATGTATGAGCTTTGGTTTTCCTCGGCGTGAAAATCGATTCCCATGTCATTTCCCCTCCATGAACTCCAATCGGTTGCCAAACGGGTCTTCCGTAAAAAAGCGGATCTGGCCCGGAATTTCGTCGTCGATGCGGAAGGCGGCGCCGTTCTCGCGCAAATGCTCCATCAGCAGTTCGATGCGGTGCACCAGGAATGCCGGGTGCGCCTTTTTGGCCGGCTGAAAGGCCGGCTCCACGCCGATGTGGATCATCTGGGGTCCGCATTGAAACCAGACCCCTCCGCGCACTTTCAGCTTTTCCGGCTTCGGCACTTCCCTCATCCCCAGCAGCTCTCCGAAGAACCGGCGCGCTTCCTCTTCGCAGCCGGCCGGCGCGGCCAGCTGCACATGGTCAATGCCCATCCATTCAAAGGGATGCTTCATCTGGTCAATCTCCTCGCTTTTTTTCGGCGAGCACCATCCATTCCTCGATCTGGTGGGTGCGCACCCGTCCGTTTTCCACATTCATCTCCAGGTAGGCTTTCTGCTTTTCAGTGGCGGCGAGCAGCGCGTTTTCCACAAGCTCCTCCTGTTCCTGCGACTCTGCTGTACGTTTCACCCACCCTGGGAAATCGAATTTCTTGATGCGATGCCGCTGCATCTTGCCGATCAGTCCGTGCTTCGCAAACAGGCTGCGCCATTCTCCAGAAGACAAGCAGCGGACATGACTGGGGTCGCGCAGCTGTTCGATCCGGTTCATAAACTCCGCCAGATCGGCATCATCCGGCGCGACATTATCGATCAGCAGGAAGCGCCCGCCTGGCCGCAGCACGCGGCTCACTTCATGGATAAAGGCCTCCGGGTCCGGGAAGTGGTGGGCAGCGATCCGGCAGGTCACTGCATCAAAGGATCCGTCCAGAAAGGGCAGCGCTTCGGCATCGGCCTGGACGTACAGGATGCGCTCGGCTTTGGCCTCCCGATTCGCACGGCTTGCGGCCTCCAGCATCGGACGAGTCAGATCAGACGCCACGACAAGCTCCACATGCGCGGACAGCTTGCGGGCCACATGCCCTCCCCCTGTCGCGATATCGAGAACGATCCACTCGTCAGCAGGCTGCAGCCAGTCCACCAGCATCTCCAGATCATCCCCTTTGGCATGCGTCTGGCTCGTGACATACCGTTCGGCGTTTCTTCCGAATTGTTCCTGGACTGTCTTTTTGACTTCCTCTTTTTTTACCATGAAGAACACCTCCTGCCACTATCTTATTCCAATCCTCTTCCGCTTTGTTATAGAATGTTGCTAACAAGCTATCGACTACATCGATAAGGAGCGTCGCTATGGATAAGGAAAGTCTGGAAATCTTTTTGACGATCGCCCGTCACGGATCGATCAATCGGGCAGCACAGGCCTTGTTTCTCGCCCAATCCACCGTCACGCACCGCTTGAAGCAGCTGGAGCGGCAAATCGCCACCGATTTGTTCGTCCGCACCGCGTCGGGCGTCACTCTCACGTCAGAAGGCCGCCGCCTGCTCCCTTTCGCGACCAGCATCGTGGAGCAGATGCGGAGGCAGAATGGTCGTCCCGACCCCCCGCGTCGTATACACCTGCATCGCCTTGCCGGCTGTCTGGTACAAGCCTTGCACATACTTTTGCGACAGCTTGGGCGTCAGGACCGCACCAATCAACGGGATGCGCACCTGCCCGCCGTGACTGTGCCCGGACAGCTGCAGGCGAATCGGATAGGCCGCCGCTTCATCCGCAAAATCCGGTTCGTGCACCAAAAGGATGACTGTCTCCTCGGACGGGATCCCCGAGACGGCTCGCCGCAAGTCCGGCTCGCCCACCAGGACATCATCGACTCCTGCGACATACAACCGGCTGCCCTGCCTCTCGAGACGGACGTGCCGGTTGTCCAGAACCTCGAACCCTGCGCTGCTCCATGCCTCCCGCACGACCTGCTGCTCGAAGGTCCGGTAATCGTGGTTGCCGAGCACGGCGAACTTGCCCAGCGGCGCCTGCAACTGCCGGAGAATCGGGACGGCAGCCGCCACCAGCCGAGTGCTCTCGTCCACGAGATCCCCCGTGAAGCAAATCATATCCGGCTTCTCCTGCATGATGAGGTCGACGACACGCTGCACATCCTCCGGCTCACAGTAATGCCCCAGGTGCAGGTCGCTGAAATGGGCGAGCTTCATCCCGTGAAACGGCTTTGGCATGCCCGGCACTACGATGGGTGTGCGCGTGACTTCGATCCATTTCCGCTCCCATCCATAGCCGTACAGACCGGTAAGGGCTCCGAGACCGACCAGTCGGCCTGTAAGCAGCATGGCTTGCTGGAGAAAGGACTTGCGAGTGATCGTCGTCAGCTTCGGATCATTCATTGCTTACTTGTCGTCGTAACCGTTGACCACTACATCCAGCTTGCCCGTAACCGGATCGATCAGCAGACCGTGCACCGGCACTTGCGCGGGCAGCAGCGGGTGATTTTTGATCGTCTTCACGCTGTTCCTCACGCTGTCGTCTACACAGTCAAAGCCGCGCAGCCATTTATTCAGATTGATGCCGGCGTGCTGCAAGGTCGAGAATGTCTGCGCGGATACGCCCTGCTCCATCATTCGCTGCATGGTGTGGCTGCTGTCGATCACGCTCATCCCGCAGTCGTAGTGTCCCACGACCATGACTTCCGCGGCGTTGAGCTCATAGATGGCCACCAAAATGCTGCGCATGATACTCCCGAACGGATGGGAGACGATGGCGCCGGCGCTTTTCACGTGCTTGATGTCTCCATTTCTCATGTTCATCGCTTTGGGAAGCAGCTCCTCGAGACGCGTATCCATGCAGGAGAGTACCACCAGGCGTTTATCGGGAAATTTCGTCGTTTGGTATTTTTCATACTCTTTATTCTCTACAAATTTCCGGTTGAATGCGAGAATCTCATCTAGGTTGCGCATGAATGACACACCTGCCTCACTCAGATTAGTTACTCCTCTATTTTACATGGTTATCCAGACGGTTCAACTGTTTGCGGCGCATTTCGGAGTGAAACAGCGGTTCAACAGCGAGGGTTCGCAGAGAGCCAGGACTCGTTCTTCTTCTCATAGATGCCGTCTCTCCAAAGAATCTCACCCGTGGCGGACAATCCTTCTATCTTAAGGGAATCTGGCTGACCAGCGCTACGATAAAAACACCCTGTTCACGGCTTTTTTGACCCATGAACAGGGAGAGTGGATTGCAGAGGAACTCAGCTAATCTTCGCCTCAATCCGCAGCTTGTCCGCGACCATCGCGATAAATTCGCTGTTGGTCGGCTTCGCCTTGGTGTTGGAAATGGTGTAGCCGAACAGGCTGGAGATGGAGTCGAGATTGCCGCGGGACCAGGCGACCTCGATCGCGTGGCGGATGGCACGTTCTACACGGCTGGCCGTGGTGTTGAACTTTTTCGCGATGTCCGGGTACAGGACCTTTGTGATGGAGCCGAGCAGCTCGACGTCGTTGAACACCATGGTGATCGCTTCGCGCAAATACAAATAGCCTTTGATGTGGGCCGGCACGCCGATCTCGTGGATGATGCTCGTGATGCTGGCGTCCAGATTGCGCCCTCTCACTGCCAGAGGAGCTTGCTGCTTTACCGAAGTGATGAAGGAAGACCCTGGCTTGGTCGTGATCATTTGACGGATGCGCTGGGCCAGCACCTCCATGTCGAATGGCTTGAGGATGTAATAGGCAGCACCCAGTTCCACCGCTTTTTTCGTGATCTCCTCCTGCCCAAATGCAGTCAGCATAATGATTTTGGGCTGTGGGGACAAACGCATGGCCTGAATTTGTTCCAGCACCGCAAGTCCATCGAGATGCGGCATGATAATATCCAAAATTAAAACATCGGGCACCCGTTCCTGGAGCAGTCTCACTACCTCATTGCCGTTGTACGCTACGCCAACGACATCCATATCGTACTGACTGCTGATGTACTCTTCCAACAGGTTCACAAATTCACGGTTATCATCTGCCAACAACACTTCAATCTTACTCAAAGTCGTTCCTCCTAACAATGGACGGTCTTTTGAAGAAGGTGGCATCTTAGAAGCTGCTGAGCTAACAGGAGTAAGTCCAAGCCATCTTTTCACTATCAAAATTTATTCGACAAGCCGGTATCCTTTCCTGCCAATGACGAAAGATTGAATAGGAGAACCGATTTTTCGACAAGGAATCCGTTCGTTTGCCAAAGTCGCCGACACCCTAATCGAATCAGGAAAAAGCCGTCTCGCTCGCATGCGGGACGGCTCGTCTCGATTGTTCAGGCAGCTCTGTCGTTCTGGCGGCCTTGCGGTTGCGACTCGGGTGCACTGCGTGTACTCACCCCGGCATCCTGCAGCATCCATTCAATGTAACAGCCGTAGCCGGATGTGGGATCATTGACAAACACGTGTGTGACGGCCCCTACGATTTTTCCTTTTTGAATGATGGGGCTGCCGCTCATTCCCTGAACAATGCCGCCTGTTTTTTCCAGGAGACGTTTGTCCGTCACTTTGATAATCATGCCTTTGGTGGCAGGAAAGTGCTGCTTGATCACATTGGCGATCTCGATATCGAACTCCTCCACCTTTTGTCCGTTGACCACCGTCAGGATTTTGGCCGGGCCCTCTTCTACCTGCTCAGCCAGGGCGACGGGCAACGGCTCTTCGTAAAAGCTGCGCTTCGGCTCATCCTTCATTTTGCCGAAGATGCCGAATGGCGTGTTTTTGGTGATATTCCCCAGCACTTCGCTCTCGTTGTAAAAGCGCGCGAACTTTTCGCCAGGATTGCCGCTCTGACCTTTTTCAATCGATGTCACGCTGGCTTGCACGATCTGTCCATCCCCGACGACAATCGCCTGACCCGTATCCACATCGGAAATGACATGTCCCAACGCGCCGTATGCTTTCGAATTCGGATCGTAAAAAGTAAGCGTGCCGACTCCTGCTGCCGAGTCGCGAATGTACAAGCCCATCCGATACTCGTTGTCCCTCTTGTCCTTTGCGGGACGCAGCGTGAGATTCAGCTTTTCCTTTCCACGTACGACGAGCAGCTGAACCGGATGATTGTTTTTGCCGGCTTCGTTGATCAGCTTTTTCACATCATTCATGTCGTTAATGTACAGATCATTCATTTTGACGATCATGTCGCCCACGTGCACGCCAGACTGTTCGCCAGGAGAAAACTTGGTCTTCCCATCGTCCACCAGATGGTGACCGACGACGAGGACACCTGCCGTCTGCAGCTTCACGCCAATCGACTGACCCCCGGGATACAGACGCAGGTCCGGCAGCACGTTGACTTTGACCGCGGTCAGCGGGATGTTTCGCCATTTCACCTGCAGCTGGGCCTGTCCTGCCCGGCGTGGTTCGACGGACATCGGCTTGCTCAAATCAACGGACACTTCACGCGCCTGCGTCCCGTTGACGTGCAAAATGTCGGGATTGCTGTTGACAAGAGTGCCCATTACTGGCACGGAGACGCGCAACTGTTCGAGGGACCCTTCCATCATGCGAAGTTCATGGGGAAAGGATGACAGATCACGGAACGGGGTGGAACTCACGACGAGCGCCGTGATGAGGAGAAGGAAACTTCCCATCCATTTTCTTTTGTTCTGTCGGATCACCAGCAATCACTCCTACCGTTCCCTACCTACACCTATGGGACACCTCCACTTTGTGTACCTTTAATGTTGCCTCTGCCGATGAGGATTATGTCAGGAAAAAAAGACTGCCAAGCGTTTAGTTGGCAGTCTTTCTCCCGCGCCCGAGGGCGATCATCTCCCGGGCATGCTCTTCTGTTTTCGTCGTGACCTCGGCGCCGCCGAGCATGCGCGCAAGCTCCGTTACCCGCTCGTCATCCGAGAGCCTGGTCACGATCGTCATGGTCTCGTGCTCGCTCATTTCCTTTTCGATGAGGAAGTGGGCATCTGCCATGGATGCGACCTGCGGCAAATGGGTGATGCACAGCACTTGCCGCTGCCCTGCCACACGCGCCAGCTTTTCGGCGATGGCCTGTGCCGCCCTGCCGCTGACACCCGTATCCACCTCGTCAAAGATAAGGGTCTCGACCTGGTCCGTCCCCGCCAAAATCGTCTTGATGGCGAGCATCACGCGGGAAAGCTCGCCGCCTGATGCAATCTTCGCCAGCGGCCGGAGCGGTTCGCCCGGGTTCGGAGAGATGAGGAATTCAATCTGATCCATTCCGCTCGCATCGACGAGGCGCTTGACGCCCTCGATCTCCACGCCGTCTTCGTCCGGCGTTTGCCGCACGTCGATGGCGAAGCGGGCGCGCTCCATGTGCAGTTCTTTCAGCTGCTGCTCAATCTCTATGGCGAGCTTCCGGGCGCATTCCCGGCGGATGACCGACAGCTCCAGCGCTTCCACGGCCAGATCCGCCTCCAGCTCTGCCAGCCTGTTCTGCATTTGCTGCAGCCGGTCCTCGTAATGGTGCATGTCATCCAGCTCATCCTGAATCGTCGCCGCGTATTCGAGAATGTCGTCCACGCTTTTTCCGTACTTGCGCTTCAGCGACTGGATCTCATCGAGGCGGCTCTCCACCTCCGCCAGCTGGGCCGGTTCGAAATCCATCTGGTACGAAAGATGGCGCAGTTGGTGGACGACGTCCTCGATCTGGTAATAGGCGCTTTGAACCATCTCCAGTATAGGGGCGAGCTGTTCTTCGTAGCCGGCGACCCGCTCCAGCTCTCCCATGGCGTGCCCCAGCCAGTCCATGCCTTTCTGATCCCCGTACAAGGAGCGATAGGCGTCCTGAACGGATGAGTAAACCTTCTCAATGTTCATCCATTTTTTGCGCTGCCGCTGCAGCTTTTCGTCCTCGCCCGGAGAAAGCGCCGCCGATTCGATCTCGTTCAGCTGGAACTGCAAAAGATCGATGCGCTGCACCTGCTCACGTTCGTTGCGCGCCATTCGCTCCAGATCCTGCCTGGTCTTGCGGAAAGCGGTGTACAGCTTTGTGTATTCAGCCCTGGCCCCGCCCAGCACGGATTCGCTGTACGCGTCCAGCCAGTTGATATGCTTGTCCGCCTGCATGAGCATATGCGTATCGTGCTGTCCGTGCACCGTCACCAGCCAGGGTCCCAGCTCGCGCAGCATGGCAAGAGTAACCATCTGTCCGTTCAGGCGAATGATGCTTTTTCCCTGATTGGAAATATCTCTTCGCACGACGAGCATGCCATCCTGCTCGACTCGGACGCCTACACTCTCGCATACGGCCAGGGCCGGATGCCCCGCAGGCAGCTCGAACAGTCCTTCTACCTCGGCGCGCGACTCTCCGTAGCGGACAAAATCGGCGGAGGCCCTGCCCCCGAGAAGCAGGCCGAGGGCATCGATGATGATGGATTTCCCTGCTCCCGTCTCACCGGTGAGGATATTCAAGCCTTTTTGAAAGGAGACTGCAACCGATTTGATAATGGCAAAATTTCGAATGGAGAGTTCCACTAGCATGGCAAGCGACCACCTTTACAGCATTTCCTTCAAGCGCTTTGTCATTTCATCCGTGTTTTCCCTGGAGCGGCAAATGATCAAAATCGTGTTGTCGCCGCCGATCGTGCCCATGATTTCTTCCCATGGCAGGTTGTCGATCAGCTCGGCTACGGCATTTGCGTGCCCGGAGAGAGTTTTCAGCACAATAAAGTGATCTGCCTGATCGATGCTCACGAACGAATCGACGAGCATCCGCTTCAATTTTTGCAATGGATTAAACTTTTGCTCGGTCGGCACCGAATATTTGTATCGACCGTCTGGCAGCGGCACCTTGACCAGATGCAACTCCTTGATGTCGCGGGAAACCGTTGCTTGCGTCACGTTAAAACCCGCCGTGCGCAAACGCTCCACCAGCTCATCCTGGGTCTCCACCTCGGTATTGCTGATGATTTCCTTGATCCGGATATGTCGTTGCCCTTTGCTCATAGAAATTTACTCCCATTCCCCTTGTAATTTCGTGCGAATTGCTTCGAAAAAGCCGCCTGTTTTCCATTTGATCAACGGTGTGACAAACGGGGACTTTTTGATGTAAATGTGGTCGCCGCCCTCCAGCCGGTAGCCGAATTGTCCGTCAATCGACAAGCCCATCTCCTGATGAATGGCATCGACCTCGATCCTGATGACCTCGTTGCCCGGGAGAACCATCGGCCGGGCGGTCAGCGAGTGCGGGGCAACCGGCGTCAGCAATAGCATGTCCACATTGGGGGCGACGATGGGCCCGCCGGCTGACAGCGAATAGGCGGTGGAACCGGTCGGGGTCGAAACGATCACGCCGTCGCCGCTGAAGGTGGCGACATACGCATTGTCCAAATAAACGGCACATTGAATAATGCGGCAAAACGACCCTTTGGCAATCCCGATGTCATTCATCGCCGTGTACGTGCCGAGGCTCGTCCCCTTGCGGACGAGGGTGGCTTCTAGCATCGTCCGCTCTTCAATATCGTATTTGCCCGTCAGAAGCCGATCGACGGCATGGGGCAAATGCTCCGGCTCCGCCTCTGACAAAAAACCGAGCGTCCCCAGATTGATTCCCAGAATCGGAAGCGAACGGCCTGCCAGCTGACGGGCGATCCCGAGCAGTGTGCCGTCACCGCCCAGCACACAGACGAGATCCGCTTGCTTTCCGATTTCTTCTACTGTCGCTCCGAGTTCGGCACGTCCCAGGTCAGAGGAGATGTTTTCGTCCAGAAAAACCTGGGCGCCGCGCGCTTCAATCAAGTACAGCAGCTCCCGAGCGACAATGCGCGCTTCCGGTTTTCCTTTATTCGCTATGATACCAATTTTCTTCACATGCTCCACCCCAAACTGGTAGGTCGGAAATCCTTATACAAGTATACAACTTCTCATGCATAAATAAAAAGCCTCGTTTCGGACAAAACTCCCGAGGCTTCGTTTTTTTCTCTTATTTTAACACGGCATGGGCAGAGGCGACTACGTCTGTCACCAGCTTCAGCCACGCCTCCGAATCCAGGCCGTTCTCGCCTTTTGCGGCATCAAGGACAAACTCGATGTTGCCCTCGCCGCCAGTGATCGGCGAGAAATCCAATCCCTTCAGCGCAAACCCGATTTCCCGGGCAAATGCGCCGATGTCCATCAAGACGGCTTCATGTGTCCTGGCGTCGCGCACAATGCCGTTTTTCCCGACTTTATCCTTGCCTGCTTCAAACTGCGGCTTGACCAGCGCCACCACATCGCCCCCCGGCTTGAGGAAGCGGTACAGCACCGGCAGGATCAGGCGCAGGGAAATGAAGGAGACGTCGATGGAGGCGGCATCCGGCTTCTCCAGCTCGAACGCATCCGGATCCATGTGACGGAAATTCGTTCGTTCCATGACGACGACGCGCTCATCCTGGCGCAGGCTCCAGGCCAGTTGGCCGTAGCCTACGTCGATCGCGTACACGAGGCGTGCGCCGTGCTGCAGGGCGCAGTCCGTAAAGCCGCCCGTTGACGCTCCGATGTCCATCATGACGCGATCGGTCAGGTCGATGCCGAATACCCGCAACGCTTTTTCCAGCTTCAGACCGCCACGGCCCACGTACGGGTGCACCTCGCCTTTGACCGTGATCGCGACGTCCTCCGGGAATTTCGTCCCCGGTTTGTCGCATCGCTCGCCCGCTACCTGGACAAGGCCTGCCATCACGGCCGCTTTTGCTTTTTCTCTCGTCTCGTACATGCCCCGTTCGACGAGCAGGACATCCACGCGTTCTTTTCTTCTGCTCATGCTTCGACTACGCCTTTCGATACGGGCATCAGGGCGCGCACTCGGCTGGCGATGCGCTCAGCGGTGAGCCCTACTTCCTGCCGTTGTTCTTTGACACTGCCATGCTCCACGAAATAATCGGGCACGGCGACTATCTGCACGCTCACATCATCGTAGCCCGCACGGATGAGGCACTCCAGCACGGCGCTGCCGAAGCCGCCCATCTCGGAGCCTTCCTCCACGGTAATGATGTGGTAGCCTTCCTGCGCAAGCTTCAGCAGCAGCTCCTCGTCCAGCGGCTTGCAGAAGCGGGCGTTGACAAGCATGGGCTGGATCCGTTCACTCTTCAGCAGGTTGACCGCCTGCTCCGCAATCTCGAACACATGCCCGAAAGAGACGATGGCCACACGCTTGCCTTCCTGGACGATTTCGGCTTTCCCGATCGGCAGCACCTGAAGCTCTTTGTCCATGGCCACGCCGCGAACCGGCAGGCGCGGATAGCGGTAGGAAATCGGACCGCCGTCGTATACGGCAGCTGTTTTCATCATATGGCGCAGCTCGTTCTCGTCCCTTGGCGCCATGATGACCATGTTGGGGATGATCCGCATGAAAGCCGTGTCGTACATTCCCTGGTGCGTCTCTCCATCCGCTCCCACGAGTCCTGCGCGGTCGACCGCGAATACGACATTGAGCTTTTGCCGGGCCACATCGTGGATCAGCTGGTCGTATGCCCGCTGCAGGAACGTGGAGTAGATCGCCAGCACCGGCTTGAGGCCCTGTGTCGCAAGCCCAGCGGCGAACGTACAAGCGTGCTGCTCCGCAATCCCTACGTCAAACAGCCGGTCAGGGAACTTCTGCCCGAACGGGATCAGCCCGGAGCCGGCTGGCATCGCAGGCGTGACGGCCACGATTCTGCCATCCTCGCTCGCCAGCTTGATCATCGTGTCGGCGAAGATCGAGGTGTACGTAGGAGCCGATTTCGGTGTGTCTCCCGACTCGATCTTGTAGGTCCCGATGCCATGCCATTTGACCGAATCCGCCTCGGCCGGGGCGTAGCCTTTTCCTTTTTTCGTGATTGCGTGGATCAGGACAGGGCCTTTGGTCTGCTTCGCGATCTTCAGCGTATTCAGCAAAAGATCCAGATTATGCCCATCGATCGGGCCGATATACGTGAACCCGAGCTCTTCGAATAGAACGCCGGAAACCAGCAAATACTTCATGCTGTCCTTGATTCGCTCTGCCATGTTTACCAGCTTCTCGCCTACTGCCGGGATGGACTTGAGCAGGCTTTCCACTTCTTCCTTTGCCCACTGGTAGTTTTCCGTGGAGCGCAATTTGCCCAAATAGTTGTGCAGCGCGCCTACATTGGGAGCGATGGACATTTCATTGTCATTCAGCACGACAATCACATTTTTGCGCTCGTGCCCGATGTGGTTCAACGCCTCGAAGGCCATGCCGCCTGTCAGGGCGCCATCGCCGATCACGGCAACCACATGGTGCTTTTCCTTTTTTAAATCACGGGCGGTCGCAATCCCCATCGCGGCAGACAAGGACGTGCTGCTGTGCCCGGTTTCCCAGACATCATGAGGACTTTCGCTCCTTTTTGGGAAGCCGCAGAGCCCTTTGTACTGACGCAGTGTCGGGAACAGCTCCCGGCGGCCGGTCAACAATTTATGTACGTACGCTTGATGGCCTACATCCCAAATAATCTTGTCCCGCGGGCTGTCGAAGGCATAGTGCAGAGCCAGCGTCAGTTCGACTACTCCGAGGTTGGGCGCCAGATGGCCGCCAGTCTTGGACAGTGTCTCCACGAGAAACTGCCGGATTTCAGTGGCCAGCGTATATAACTGCGGCTGTTTGCACTTTTTTAGGTCTTGAGGATCATTTATGGTAGTAAGCAGCATAGGTATTCCTCACTTTCCACTGTTCGTTCTCCGGAGATTGTGCGTGCTGCAATCCAATCCATCCCCTAGGAAAACGCGGCTTCCCCTTTGGGCAGAGCCTGCATCGTTACGCTACTTTTACGCTTGCTTCATTATAACGGTTTCTATTCAAAAACACCACTTTTCAGCACGATCGGCGAATCACCGCAGGTACCGTCCTTCTTTGAAAAGAACAATACGATCAAAAACGGTTCAATTATGAGTGAACAAAGAAGATTTGTATACGCGAATGGACTCTCATACGATAAAATAAAATGGATTGAATTTCGCGAGGTGAGGTGGCTCCATGAAATTTACGGATATTGCTTACGAACGAATCGACATGAACCGGGTGGAACATCAGTTTGATGAGCTGCTGCAGCGCTTCCGGAACGCAACGAGCCTTGAAGAACAGGACAATCTGCTGGGGCAGCTCAACGACTGGCGGCAAGAAGTCGAGTCCGCGCGGGAGGTCGCCCAAATTCGCCATACGATCAATACGCAAGACCCCTTCTACAAAGCCGAACAAGACTATTGGGACGAAGCAGGTCCTTTGTACCAAGGGATCGTCTCCCGCTACTACAATGCGATCGTCCACTCCCGCTTCCGCGCACAGTTGGAGCAAAAATGGGGAGCGCAGCTGTTCCGCATTGCCGAGACGACGCTGCGCACCTTTTCGCCGGACGTCGTGGGCGATCTGCAGGAAGAAAACAGGCTGGTCAGCCGCTACGTCGCATTGACCGCTTCCGCGAAGATCCGCTTCGAGGGCGAGGAGCGGACGATCCCGCAGCTGTTTCCCTTCCAGACCTCCACGGACAGGGACATGCGCAAACGTGCCAACGAGGCCAAGTACGCCTTTTTCCGGGAGCACGCAGACGAGCTGGACCGCATATACGACGAGCTGGTGCAGGTGCGCACCCGCATTGCCGAAAAGCTCGGGTTTTCGAGCTTCGTGGAACTGGCCTATGCGCGGCTGAACCGGACCGATTACAACGCGGAACAAGTTGCCGGCTTCCGCAAGCAGGTGCACGAGAGCATCGTCCCGGTGGCGGCCAAGTTGGCAGAGAGGCAGCGCGAGCGTATCGGCGTCGGCGTCATGAAGTATTACGATTTGGCGTTTGAATTCGCTACAGGCAATCCGACGCCAAAAGGCTCGCCGGAGTGGATTCTGGACAACGGCAAACAGATGTATGCGGAGCTGTCTGACGAAACGGATGAATTTTTCACGTTCATGCGTGAACACGACTGCCTCGATCTGCTGAGTAAAAAAGGCAAGGCGACCGGCGGTTACTGCACGTACATCAGCAAGTACGGGCTGCCTTACATATTCGCCAACTTCAACGGCACGTCGGGCGATATTGACGTATTGACCCACGAAGCCGGCCACGCCTTCCAGGTGTACGTCAGCCGCGGCTTTGAAGTGCCGGAATACCACTTCCCGACGTATGAAGCATGCGAAATTCATTCGATGAGCATGGAATTTTTGACCTGGCCGTGGATGGAGCGCTTTTTTCAGGAGGACACCGCCAAGTACAAGTTCGCCCATCTGGCCGGCGCCCTTACCTTCATCCCGTACGGAGTCGCCGTCGATGAATTCCAGCACGCGGTATACGAGAACCCGAAAATGACGCCGGCCCAACGCAAACACACCTGGCGCGAAATCGAGCGCAAGTACCTCCCGTACCGGAATTACGACGAGAACGAGTTCCTCGAGGAGGGCGGCTACTGGCAGCAGCAGCGTCACATCTACTGCGCTCCTTTCTACTACATCGACTACACGCTGGCGCAAATCTGCGCCTTCCAGTTCTGGAAGCGCGCCCAGGAAAACGCGGATGCCGCCTGGGCGGACTACTTGACCCTGTGCCGTGAAGGCGGCAGTCAATCGTTTACGGAGCTCGTTGCGGTCGCCAAGCTGATATCGCCTTTCGCGGACGGCTGCCTCCAATCCGTCATCAGCGATATCGAACGCTGGCTGGACGGCGTGGACGACAAGGCGCTGTAAACAGCAAACTTGTCCCCCCTATGCGTGCATGCCAAAAAGCCTCCCGTGCTTCACGCTTCACTGCGGGTGACTTGTTTTGGTGGGCAGCAGCAAAATCATGTACATGCAAAAGGCCAATACGCTCCGGGTCTCAACCGATAGTGCCGGCCTTTTCTTTTCCACCCTATTTTTTTCGGTCGCGCACGTAGTCAGCCAACGGACTGAGCGCGGAATGCTCCAGTCCGGCTTCCGCCAAAGCGGCCTTCGCCTCCGCGATGAGCGAAGCCAGCCGTTCCTTGGACTGCGCCAGGCCGAGCAGGGACGGATACGTCGCCTTTTGCCGCTGGGCATCGCTGCCGACGGCCTTTCCGAGCTGGGCGGCATCTCCTTCGATATTCAGGATGTCGTCCTGGATCTGGAAGGCAAGCCCGATGCAGAAACCGTAGCGGGTCAGCTTCTCCATCTGCTTGTCGCTCGCCTCCGCCAGAAAGCCTCCCCCGCGCAAGGCGGCAATCAGCAGATCGCCGGTCTTGTGCTCGTGGATAAACTCCAGCTGCGATAGCTCCAGCCGCTTGGTCTCTCCCTCGATGTCCGCCATTTGCCCGCCGACCATCCCCGCGGCGCCGGCACGCCGGCCCAGCTCGGCGATCAGATTGACCGTTGTGGCTGCCGACACGTCCGCGTGGCCCATGTACGATTCGGCGATGAGGGAAAAGGCGCGCGTCAGCAGCGCGTCCCCGGCCAAAATCGCGGTGGCTTCGCCAAACACCTTGTGGTTCGTCGGTTTGCCGCGGCGCAAATCGTCGTCATCCATGGCCGGCAAATCGTCGTGGATGAGCGAATACGTGTGGATCATTTCCAGGGCGACGGCAAACGGGACCCCGCGGTCGACCGGCTTGCCCAGCGCTTCGAGCACCGTGAGGACCAGCATGGGCCGCAGCCGCTTGCCGCCCGCCATCAGCGAATATTTCATCGAATCGTAGAGAGCGGAGGGGACGCCCTCCTTTTCGAGGGCGGGAATGAGCTTGTCCTCGATGTAGGCGGTCTTCTCTGTCAAGTATGTATCAAATGTGTGCACAGCCATTACGCTTCTCCTTCCACGCGAAACGCTTTTTGCTTGAGCATGCCGTCTTCCTCTACCAGCTGGGTGATCTTCGCCTCGATCGCATTGAGCTTCTGACCGCAGATCCGCGAGAGTGTGACCCCTTCCTGGTACAGGGTGATGGCCTCCTCCAAGGGGATTTCTCCTTCCTCCAGACGCAGGACGACCTCCTCCAGCCGCTTCATCGCCTCTTCAAACTGCATGTCAGTCTCTTGGTCCGTTTTCTTGCGTGCCATTGGGCTTCTCCTCCCGATCAATCTGTTCCACGCGCGCAGTGGCGCTACCGTCGCTTAATCGTACCACGAGCCTGTCGCCGGTCGCAAATTGCTCGACGGATTTGACGATCTGGCCCTCGGCGTAGACGAGCGAGAACCCCCGCTGCATCACCTTGAGCGGGCTGAGCGCATCGAGCTGGGCCACCCGTGCCGAAAAGGCCATCTGCTGCTCGGTCAGCCGTCTGCGCATTCGCTCATCCAATCGCGCGCGTACCGTCAACACCTGCTTGCGCCGCTCCCCGACCTGATCGGCCAGGCGGTAGCGCTTGATTCGCTGGTCCAACCGCTCATACCGCTCTTTGCGCAGCGTCAGCAGATGCTTCATGGACTGCTTCATCCGCAGCTGGGCGCGGTCGAGCCGCTCCGCAGCCTCCTCCAGACGCCGCTCGGGCTGGCGCATCGCGTATGAGTTGCTCAGCTGATTCAACCGCTTGTGCTGATCCGCGATGCGGTTCAGGACGGCGCGCTGAATGCGGGCGTCAAACTGCCTGACTCTCTCGACCCACTCCAGATAGTGCGGGACGGCGAGCTCCGCCGCGGCAGTCGGCGTGGCGGCACGCACATCCGCGACAAAATCGGCGATCGTCACATCGGTCTCGTGTCCGACTGCCGAGATGACGGGAATCATCGAGGCGGCGATGGCCCGCGCTACCCGTTCGTCATTGAACGCCCACAGCTCCTCGATGGACCCGCCTCCCCGTCCCACGATGAGGACGTCAATATTTGCCTGCTGGTTGATGATCCGGAGCGCGGAAATAATGGACGCCGGCGCTTCCGCCCCTTGTACGACAGCTGGAGCGAGCACGATCTCCGCCTGCGGGAACCTGCGGCGGATGGTGGTGCAAATATCACGGATGGCGGCGCCTGTCGGCGAGGTTACGACTCCGACGCGCTTCGGAAAACGCGGCAGCGGGCGCTTTCGTTCGGGGGCAAACAGCCCTTCCTGCGCCAGCTTTTCCTTTAACTGCTCAAATGCCAAATAAAGAGATCCCAGTCCGTCCGGCTGCATCTCTTTGGCGTAAAGCTGATAGGCTCCGTCCCGTTCAAAGGCAGAAATGGAACCGCGCACGATTGCTTTGGCTCCATCTTTGGGCAGGAAGCGCAGAAAACGGTTGTAGCTGGCAAACATGACGACCTTGATCCGCGACTGCTTGTCCTTGAGGGTAAAGTACATATGTCCGCTCGAATGATGCGTAAAGTTGGAAATCTCGCCGCACACCCACACGTCCTGCAGGCGGTTTTCCTTTTCCAGCACCAGCTTGATATAGCGATTGAGATCGCTGACCGATAAGATACCTTGTATGGCCATGTGTCCCTCCTCATGTGAAAACCTGACCGTGCCGGGCTCTTATTCCGCGATGCCTGCGAAAAAGGCAATGGATCGGTCCCGCCTCCCCATTTCCTCGACTGCTGGCGCTGCTTATCGTCCGGCTTGCTTGCGCGCAGCCGCGACCGTATTTTTCAACAGCATCGTGATCGTCATCGGGCCGACGCCCCCCGGTACAGGTGTCAGGAAGCTTGCGACTTCCTTCACTTCGTCGAACTTGACGTCCCCGACGAGCTTGCCTGTTTCGATCCGGTTCACTCCGACGTCGATCACGACAGCGCCCGGCTTCACGTGCTCTTTTCCGATCATGTGCGCACGTCCTGTCGCGACCACGAGAATATCTGCCTTGCGCGTAAATTCCGCGAGATTTTGCGTGCGGGAATGGCACATGGTCACCGTGGCATTTTCCTGCTGCAGCAACAGCGACACCGGCTTGCCCACGATGTTGCTGCGCCCGATGACGACGGCGTGCTTGCCGGCGATTTGGGTTCCCGTCCGTTTGATCAATTCGATGATCCCGTGCGGCGTACATGGAAGGAACGTATCATTTCCCAGCACCATGTTGCCGATACTGATCGGATGGAAGCCGTCCACATCTTTTTCCGGGCGGATCGCTTCGATCACGGCCGTCTCGGAGATGTGCGGCGGCAGAGGGAGTTGAACCAAAATCCCATTAACGTTCGAATTTTCGTTCAATTGCTGGATGATTGCGAGCAGCTCTTCCTCTGTCGTGGACGCATCCTTCAAGATCACCTCGGAGGCGATCCCGACTTCCGCGCAGCCTTTGGACTTGCCTCGCACATACGATTGGGAAGCAGGGTCATCCCCGATCAGCACAACGGTCAACCCTGGTATAATGCCTTGTTTTTTCAGTTCAGCCACTTCGCTGGCCAGCTCGGCACGAATGCTCTGCGCGACTTCTTTTCCTTGGACAATAGTAGCAGCCATGGAGAAAAGACCTCCTTCATAACGTCGATACCACTAGTGTACCGATTTCGGGATACCCTGTAAAGCCGAATCATAAAATGTTCATCATTATCTATCGTTCGTCTTTTTCTTCATCCACCCGAGCATGGCCACTCCGTAGGCGTTGTCCCCCGAGTAGACGGGATCGCAAAAATACAGCTTGGCCCCTGCCGCCGGATGCTCCAGCCGCTTGATGAGCCTCCCCCGCACGTATTGATTGGCAGCCACTCCGCCGACGATCAGGATTTCCTTGGGCATGCCTTGTTCCACGGCATGCCGGAGCGTTTTCTCCAGCGTGTTGGCAATGCATTGCTCTGTCGCGCGGGCAATGTCTGCCGGACGGACCTGCCCTCCCTGCACGGCGCGAAGCAGGGACGCCTCCGGGCCGGAAAAACTGAACGACAAGCCATCCACAGCAGAGGCTACCCGAAACTCGCCCGTCGCTTCCCTGGCCAGAGTCTCAAGCTGCGGACCAGCAGGAAAAGACATCCCCAGCGCCACTCCGATGCGGTCGACCAGTTGGCCCGCGTGCAAATCGATCGTGCCGCCGATTTTTTCGATCGCATAGCCCGCCGCCTTCCGCTCGCACAGCAGCAGCTCGCTCGTCCCGCCGGAAAGGTGGACCGCCAGAAAGCGGTCATCACCCGGCCGCTTCTTTGCCGTATGCTCCCCGGCAGCAATGTGTCCCTCCTGATGAGTGGTCAAGTGCAGCGGCACGCGCAAGTAAGTCGCCAGCGATTTGCCCAGACCTTCTCCCACTTTGAACACCGGCATGTACGATTGGTCGACGGGACGCGGCTTCTCACTGACGCAGACGGCTTCGATCTCGTACTCGGTCCACTTCATTTGCTCGCTTAATTCCGGCAAGTTCATCACATGCTGAAAGACGGCTTCAGATTGCTGCAGTCCGCGCTTGCCCTCCTTCACGTTCAAAAGGCGCTTGGCTTCTGCCACAATCCGGCCGTCTTCCTGAGCCAAGCACAGCGATGTCCGGTAATTGCTCGTATCAATGCCCAACATTACCTTACTCACGCCCATGTCCCCTGCCCTGTTTAAGCCTGTGCGGTCTCACGAGCATGCAGGAAGCTGGACAAGACGCCGTTGATGTAACGGTGGGATTGCTCATCGCTAAACAGCTTGGCAATTTCAATCGCTTCGTTCATGACAACCTTGTCAGGGGTATCCGCTTCAAACATGATCTCGTAAAAAGCCAGACGGAGTATCGCGCGGTCTACGTTGGCGATCCGCCCCAGCTGCCAGCCGCGCAAATATTGTTTGATCTCGGCGTCAATTTCCGCCTGATGCTTCAGAACGCCGTCCACCAGATAGCGCAGGTACTGCGCACTCTCCTGCGAATCTTCCATGACCAGCGTGATCGCTTCGCTCACCGGCACTTCCGCCATATCGACCTGGAAAAGACACTGGACTGCTTTTTCTCGTGCTGTTCTACGCTTCATTCCATTCACCCTACCATTCAATTTGCGTTCGGGAGCAGACGGGCCCAGTCGGGACATCCCGAACATCCGTTAGCGAAACTTGCCTGGCAAAATCCGGTCGAGAATTTCCCGCAAGTCTTCTTGATGATCCAGTTTGCGCCCGATGTAATATCCGGTGCCGATAAACACAATAAACACCAGTGTATCCCAAAAGCCCACGAGAAGGTAGATGATCCCGAAAATAAATCCGGCCGCGACACCCATTAGCTTCCCCTTGTGCTCCCACAATAACTCCCATAACACGGCTCTCACCTTCTATTCCACCCGCTTGCGCGCAGCGTAGTTTTCTTGTTGAGCCACCTCCGTCACGATGACCGACACTTCGGAAATCACGACACCTGCGATTCCTTCCACCTGATCCTTGACGTCCTGTTGCAGCTTTTGCGTCAACTCGGGCAGTGGAGTTTCTCCGTCGACCGAGATGCGCAGCGCAATGATGTTTCCGCTCTCCAGAGATTTGACAGCAGTCTTTATGCCGCGAACCCCTTTTACTCGTCTGGCCGCGCGCTCCGCAATCGTCTGGATCGTCTGCATGGTGATGTGGACATCCCCCAAATCGCCGCGCTGGCGAATGCCGCGTTCTACCTTGGTCTTGCTTCTGCGAAAGGAACTGAAAAAGAATCGAAGGCTGACAATGAGGAAGATGATCGCTACGATGAGATAAGCGAGGTTGGTTCCCGCGAGCATCTCATCGAGGTAGGGACGGAATACGTCCGGAGACAACAAGCCGCTCGTCGCTGCAATCGCGATGCCGGAAAGAATAATCAGCGCAAAACTGTAGATCGTCAAAATAAACCGGTCGAACAAGTTCACATGCATCTCTCCTTCAGCTATGCTCGCCTGTCGGTCAAACATAGCACGTTCGGGGTGCCTATCGTAACGATGAGGAAGATGCCCCCTTACCTTGCAGGGGGCATCCATCCGTTGCCTGTGTTAGCGCACGCGCTGGTATTCTTCCACCACAGCAGTCGTTGCCGGCGCTTTTTCTTCCGCTTTCAGCTCTACATCTATGATATGTACATTGACTTCCACAACCGACAGCCCTGTCATGCTCTCAATGGCGTTGCGCACACTATCTTGAATATTTCGAGCGACATCCGGGATCCGGTGTCCGTATTTTACAATAATCGAGACATCTACGGCCGCTTCACGAGAGCCAACTTCCACGCGAACGCCCCGCGCAATATTTTTACGGCCTAACCGTTCCGCTATTTCTCCTACGAAACCGCCGCTCATCTGTGCCACGCCTTCCACTTCGGACGCGGCCATGCCAGCGATCACTTCCAAAACTTCAGGAGCGATCTGAACCTTCCCGAGCTCTGTTCTCTCTAAATCCGGAGAAAATTCTTCCACGCTTCGCACCTCCCTTTGGGTTTGTGTTCCATTATACCAAGCGCCCTGTTTTTTTACAAATGAGCGTCTTATTCCTCGTCGAGGTTCAGGTCATAGGTTTCCAGGAACTTCGTATCGAAGTGTCCGCTCACGAAAACTTCATGCTCCAGCACCTTGAGATGGAACGGAATCGTCGTCGTGATGCCTTCCACCACGAACTCGCCGAGGGCGCGCTTCATCCTCTCGATCGCCTCGTTGCGGTCTTTGCCCCAGACGATCAGCTTGGCGATCATCGAATCGTAGTACGGCGGGATGGAGTAGCCCGTATATGCTGCACTGTCCACGCGCACGCCAAATCCGCCCGGCGCCAGATACCCGGTGATGCGGCCTGGCGAAGGCATGAAGTTTTTCGCGGGATTTTCCGCATTGATCCGGCACTCGATGGCCCAACCGTCCAGCACGATATCTTCCTGGGCAAAGGACAACGGCTGGCCGGCAGCTACCGTCAATTGCTCCTTGATCAGATCAATGCCGGTCACCAGCTCCGTGACCGGATGCTCCACCTGAATGCGGGTGTTCATTTCCATGAAGAAAAACTTGCCGTGCTTGTCCAACAGGAATTCGACGGTTCCGGCGCCGTGATAATGGACGGCTTTGGCAGCTGCGACAGCCGCCTCGCCCATTTGCTTGCGCAGCTCTTCGCTCAGGGCTGGCGATGGCGCTTCTTCAATCAGCTTTTGGTGGCGGCGCTGGATCGAGCAGTCGCGCTCACCCAGGTAGACGGCATTGCCGTGCTTGTCGGCCATGATCTGAATTTCCACATGGCGCGGGCCTTCCACGAATTTTTCCAGGTAGACGCCCGGGTTGCCGAACGCCGTCTTCGCTTCGTTCTGGGCCTGGCGGATCGCCTTTTCGAGATCTTCATCGTCGACGGCGACGCGCATCCCGCGTCCGCCCCCGCCGGCGGTTGCTTTGACCATCACCGGATAGCCGATTTCACGCGCGGTCTGGACGGCGTCCGCCACGTCTTCGATCAGGCCGTCCGTTCCCGGAACAGTCGGGACGCCCGCAGCCTTCATCGTATCCTTGGCTGTGGATTTGTCGCCCATGTTCACGATCGCATCCGGATCCGGGCCGATAAATGTAATCTTGCATGCCGCGCAAATCTCGGCAAAGTCAGCGTTTTCCGCCAGAAACCCATAGCCGGGGTGGATGGCGTCAGCTCCCACCTTGGTCGCCACGCTCATGATGTTCGCTATGTTCAAATAGCTGTCCTTGGACGCTTTTGGACCAATGCAGTAGGCATCGTCGGCCATTTTTACATGAAGCGCTTCATGATCCGCTTCGGAGTAGACGGCGACCGTACGAATGCCCAGCTCGCGGCAAGCGCGAATGACCCGCACGGCAATCTCCCCGCGATTGGCAATCAATACTTTTTGAAACATTCCGCTCTCCCCCACCTTATTCCGGTTTCACCAAGAACAACGGCTGACCGTATTCCACCAATTGTCCGTCCTCGACGAGCACCTTGACGATCTCGCCGTTGACCTCTGCTTCGATTTCGTTGAACAGCTTCATCGCTTCCACGATGCAGACCACTTTGCTTGCGTTGACTTTGTCGCCTGCCTGTACGTACGGCGGCTTGTCCGGCTCGGGCGCGCTGTAGAATGTGCCTACCATCGGCGATACGATCTTGTGCAGGCTGGCGTCGTCTGCGACCGGAGCTGCTGCTTTTGGCGCTTCCACTGCCGCAGCAGGAGCCGCTGCCGGTGCTGCCGTTACCGGTGCGACGGGAGCAGGAACTGCCACAGGAGCCTGTATGACAGGCTGAGAAACGACAATCGTCTCTGTGCCGGCAGACTTTCTCACGATCACTTTTGCGCCCTCTGTTTCCCATTTGAATTCGTTAATGGAAGATTGATCGATCAACTTAATGATTTCTCGGATTTCATGAATTTTCAACACGAATGAGCACTCCTTCGTTTCGTTAAGATGTTCCCGGGCAACAGTGTATGTATCAAGAACGAAGCATAAATCCATGGTAGCCTGTAGCCTATTGCACGTCAAGAAAGGATTTCCCCGCTTCCTTCCATGCAGAAGTGAGGAAATCCTTACCATGATGCCCGTTTCTCCCTGTGCTTATAACGGTAAACTTACCCATCGAACGCCAGGAAACGGGACTTAGCTGGTCTTGAATTGGACGGTCACATTCGTCGCCGGGACGTTCAGCTGCTGTTTCACCTGGGCGATGATGTCGACGGCTTCATTGGCGGTCAGCTTATCTTTTTGCACGATGACCGTCACCTTGTCGTCGTTCACGTAGACGACCGCATCCTGATAGCCGTTCGCTTTCAGGATCTCCTCGATGTTGGTGGTCGCGGTCTCCTGCGTGGAGAGCTGCTCGTATTTTGTCCGCGCATCCGCGACTGCCTGTGCCGAGGATTCAGAGCTGCCGATGATAGCCAGCTGCTCGTCTTTTTGCTGCTGGAGCTGCGCTTCCCGCTTCATTTTGTAGCCTTGGAAGATCTCGCTTGCGGTCTCCGCTACAGGGACAACGGCATTCCCCGCCGATTGCTGCGGCTCCGGCGCCGTTTGGGCATTGGGCGCTTGCGTATCCGTCGGCAGTCCGGCAGCGGTCGGGCTTTCATTTTTGCCGTCCACGGGAGTCGCTTGCGAAGGCTGATCGACTTGCTTGGATTCCACGACGACACCCGAGATTTGCTCCTGCTTTTGCACTGCTTCCTGCTGTCCGGACGTCGGCACCTGGTCTTGCGGGCCTTTTACCAAATAATACCCGGAGAGCACTACCATGACTGCCAGCATCGTCAACAACCATACTGTTTGCTTGCGCAGAATCATTCGCCATTACCTCCTACCCTTTTTTGGGCAAAATGGATATTTTGTAGGCGGGAACGTCCAAAACCTTCTGGACGGCTTCGGTGATCCACGCCTTGACCTGGATGTTGTCGGCGCCCTTGGCTACGACGAGGACACCTCTGACCCGCGGTTTCATCGTCTTCACGATGACGGGCTGATCTTGCTTGCCCCCTTGCACAATGACGACTTCCGCATCTTTCGTCTGGTCGTTCTGGTTGCGCGTCGCCTTGTCTTTGTCCATCTCCTGGTTGGTGGAAGAGCGGTTGTTCGTGTTTTGTGCCACGATCAGCTCCGGAGTCGACTCGAGATTGACCATCACCTCCACCTCGCCAACCCCGACGACGCTTGCGAGGATATCGCGCAGCTGTGTGGCGTAGATGTTTTCGTAATCGGCGATGATGTCAGGCGCGGAGGAGGCGCCGATGGCGGGGGCTGCCGGATCGCTTCCGGTACCGTCACCTCCCCCGCCGAACCACCCTGCGCTGGCGCTTTCGTTCGGCGGAGCGCCCCCGCCCCCGCCGCTGACGAATCCGAGCGGCGAATCTTTTTCTACGCGGAGAAAGTCGGTCAAAATCATCGCGGCGATCCCGATTCCCAAGATGACGATCAAGTAGTGCAGCGGCTTCAGTTTTTTGCTTCCGCTGCTTCCTTCCCAAAGCTTTTTCAGCTTTTCCAGCATCTCTCTCACCTCGCTTGTCCGCAGACTTCCGTTACTGTTTTCCCCCCTGGCGAGACTCGTCCGTTACGACCACCTGATCGCTCGCGAGACCCCACTGTCTTGCTATATCGTCAGCGATCTTCGCATACGCCGGATTGTGCTGCCGCGAAGCTACCTCGATGCCTTGTTGTGAGTGTGACGCCTGACTGTGCCCTACCTGAATGGAGACGGGCTGAATCGGCTGGATGGAGGTGATGCTGCCGGCCTTCGCGCCCTCCTGCGGCGCCTCCCCGATGCTCAGTTCGATTTTTTCTAGGGCAGGCTGCTGTGGATTCCGGTTGTTCACCTGGATGTTGACATGCTGTACCTCCATGCCGTATTCGTCCTTCACCTTTGCCTTCACGGCCGTCTCGATCTGCGACTGCACGTAGGCTGTCACCTGCTGGTCATGCTCCCCGAGCAATTTTTCGGTGACGCGCCTCCACTCCGCCGCCGCCGGCTTGTTCAACTCCTGCTGATAGCGGTCGAGACGCAGGGCTAGATCGTCCTGGGACAGGCTGAACAGGGAAAAGACAGGCGAGATGATCGTCAGCAGCAGGATGAGACCCATCACCATCTTGACGTAGCGCTGCAAGGTCGTATTGGGCAAGATCAGATCGAGAAAAGCGGCCAGAAGCACGAGCAGGATGATTTTTTTCAGCCAGAGCGTTAACCAGGTCATGTGATCACCTACCGAACCATCATGGAGATGTTGCCCGCTGCGATAATGATGGTAATCGCCAGAAAGAACATCAGGCCTACCGTTGCCAGCGCGGCGAAGACGAACAGGAGACTTTTGCCGATCGTTCCGAGCGCGATGATGATGGGGCTGTTCCCGAGCGGCTGGAGCACGGCGGACGACAGATTGTAGATCAGGGCAAGCACCAGTATTTTTAAAGCCGGGAAGGCGCACAGCAGGATCAGGATGACGACTCCTGCCAGCCCGACCGCGTTTTTGACCAGCAGCGAGGCGTTGAGGACGGTATCCGCCGCATCGGAGAACACTCGTCCGACAATCGGGATGAAATTTCCCGTGATGTACTTCGCCGTCCGCAGCGTCACGCCGTCCGACACCGCGGATGTCGCGCCCTGGATCGAGATGACGGCCAGGAAGGTGGTGAGGAACGACCCGAGCACCCACATCGCCACATTGCGCAGCAAGGTCGCCAGCTGGGTCACTTTGTACCGCTCCGAGAACAGGCTGACGATGGACAGCATCGCGGAGAGGAAGAGCAAGGGAAACACCACGTTGGAAATGATTATGCCGCTGATGTTGATCATGAAGATGATCAGCGGGTGGAACATGGCTGCCGTCGCCAGATTGCCCATCGACGCCAGAAGCGCGATCACGAGCGGGATCATCGCCAGCATGAAGTCGGACATGTCGGTGATCGCTTCCTTGGCGTACGAGATGGCGACGTGGAAGCTGTTGATCGCGAGCACCATCAGCACGAGGTAGGCGATGGAGTAGGCGACCGTCGACACGGCATTGCGTTCGAACGCATTTTGCATCGTTTCCAAAATCATCGCGAACACCGTAATGATGATGATGGAGCTGAGCAGCTTGCCGTTCATCAAAATTTCGTGAAAAATGAATTTGCCCATGCCCTTCAGCACGGAGGAGAAGCTGAATTCTCCCTGCTGCATCAACACCTGGATCAAGCCCGGTGACTTGAGGTCAGGCAGATAGCCCTGGTAGTCGCGCTGCAGCTGCTTCCAATACTGCTCTACACGCTCCAGCTTCAAGTGCTCTACCTGCTGCTGCACCATCTCGTTGATCGGTCCGGTGGGAGGTGTCTGCGCGGCAGATGCAGCTCCTATCGGCAGCAGCAGGAACAGCAGAACGAGTAGCATGAATACGCCTGTACGAACCACGGACAGCCCCCCTCCCCTCAAGCAGGCAGCAAGTCGATGACGGTTTCGATGATGATCTGGATGATCGGCACCGCCATGACCAGAATGAGGACTTTTCCCGCCAGCTCGATCTTGGAAGCGATCGCCCCTTGTCCGGCATCCCGGGTCATTTGCGCGCCGAATTCGGCAATGTAGGCAATTCCGATAATTTTGAGGATCGTTTCCAGAAACACGAGGTTCAGGTCTGCCTGGACAGCCAACCGTTCAAGGATCCGAATCACTTCGGCGATTTTTCCTACCAGAAAGTAAAAGATGATGACGCCGCTCGCGATCGCCAGCAAGAATGCGAACATCGGTTTTTGCTCCTTGACGACCAGCGCGAGAATCGTCGCCACCAGCCCCAGCCCGACGATTTGTACGATTTCCATCTGCCCCTCCTCCTCAGTTGAACAGGAAGACGCGTTTTACCTCGGTAAACAAATCGCCGATGTAGTGGGACACCATGTACAGCACGATGACGAACCCTACCAACGTAGCCCAGTGCGCGATATCTTCCTTGCCGGCCTGCTTGAGGATAGTATGCAGGATCGCCGTGATGAATCCTACTGCTCCGATCTGGAAAACTGGTGTCAAATCAAAGCCCACTGTGAACACCTCGCCTTTAGAACATCAGGATGACGACCAGAAGTCCACCCAAAAATCCGAGACTCTTGTACATCTTTTCGTACTTCGCCTGGTCGACGCGCGCTTCTTCCTCCAGCCCCCGCAAGTGAGTGACGGCCAGACGCAAATGCTTCTGCTGGTCTTCCCGGTCCGAGGAGCCGAGCACCTGTCCCAGGCTCGCCAGCACGTCGCCTTCTTGCTTGCGCAGCGCCGTCTGCGGCCAGTGCCGGCTCATCGCCTGCCGCAGCGAGTCTTCGGCGGAATGAGCCTTCTCCGTCACGAGCAGCTCGGCAGCCTGGAGGAACACCCTGCCGACCTCCTCCGACACCCGGTTGCCGACCTTGATAAACGCGCGATGCAGCGGTGTCATGCCGTAGACGATCTCTGTTTCCAGCATTTGCAGAGCGACGAGCAATGACCTCAGCTGCTGTGGCCGACAGGCGTAATACCGGCCGATCTGCCAGCCGACCATGGAAGCGGAAAACAGGATCAGCACTGCCCCAATCAGCTTGACCATGCCACCTTCTCCTTTTCCACCATTTTCAACTGCCGGTCGTAAATGGCCTGAACCGTGCCGACACCCTTGGCCCGGCTGAGGACGATGTAGCGCGAAAAGGCGCCATGCTGGATCAGCTTGCCAAGCGTGGGCCGCAGCGCCACCTCCGACACGTCGGCCCCGTGAGCGGAACAGATGACGGCGACACCGGCGTGGATCGCTTCCCAGACGGCCTCTCCGTCTTCGGGACGTCCGACTTCGTCCACAATCAACACATCGGGAGACATGGAACGGATGAGCATCATCATCCCGGCGGCTTTGGGACAAGCGTCCAGCACGTCGGTGCGCGGTCCGACGTCGCGCTGCGGAACGCCCTGCAGGCACCCGGCCAGCTCGGACCGCTCGTCCACAATCCCCACCTTGCGACTCGAGCACCACTCGCTTCCATAGCTGATCGTTCGGGCCATGTCACGCAGAAGCGTCGTTTTCCCGCATTGCGGCGGGGAGATGACGAGGGTGTTGAGCGGCTGACCGGCTTCGAACAAGGACGGCATGACCCTGGCGGCGACTCCTTTTTTCTCTCGTGCAATGCGGATATTGAAGCTGGTCACATCCCGGATTCCCTTTACTTCTCCCCTGTCCAGCACCACCTTGCCCGCGATGCCGATGCGATGGCCGCCGACCACTGTGATGTACCCGCGCTTCAGCTCTTCCTCCAGGGCGTACAGGGAATGCTGGCTGACCAGCGCCAGCAGCTTGACCGCATTTTCTTCGGTAAACAGCCATCCTTGCCTGGCGCTGGAAGTAAGCTGCCCGCTTGGCGTCACATAGCCGGATTGCTGGCCATAGCGAATTTCCAATGGCTGATTTTGCCGCAGCCGTATTTCCTCGAGATGCTCCCTGACCGCGGAGGGGAGAGCGGCCAGAATGCTTCTCACGGCAGCCGGCAAGATCGCCAGTATCTCTCTCACAGCTGGTACCCTCCTTTTGTGGCCGGATGTTCATCCAGCCTTTGTCCACATTGACTTACCTCCATCCTATGCACGGCCGGACGAGTTTTATGCTCCTGCCCGACAAAAAAAAGCCTGTCCTCGGCAGATGGCAAAGGACAGGTCTTGTCTTCCATTTTTCCCTAAACCAAAAGGCTCTAGGTCGGATTGATCGCGGCGATCTCCCCGTCGTTGTGAAAGGGCTCAATGACAAAATGATAGTAGCCGTCTTCATCGACGCCTTCCTGCAGCAGAATCATCTCCTGGCAAGACGGGCAGGCGAATTCGTAGGTCGTCTCCAAGTGGTCGTCGTCCACGGATTCGTATACGTGGGCATCTGCGCCGTCATCCAGCTCGTAGTAGGCGGCATACTCGTCCGAATCGGTGTCCGCAGAGTCGGTGACCGTCTCGTCCAGATCTTCCTCGTTTTCAAACAGGAACAGCTCCACATCCTCGAGATCTTCGTCGATCGCCTCGACGTAGTCCTCCGTCTCCCCGATGCGCGTATGCAGTTCCCGAAATTCCGCCTGCATCTCATCCAGTATGCCGACGATCTCCATCAGCAGTTTTCCTTCCGCACTTTTTTCGCTCACATCCAGCCCGTCAGCCAGACCGCGCAAGTAAGAGATTCGCTCTGTCAATGCTGTCAGCACAGCCATTCCCCTCCTCTTGTCCACTTTCTCCCTCTATCCTTCCCAAAAACGTACGCGGCTACCAGTGGAAGGAACTGGCGAATCACTTGCGCACCCCAACCAAAATGCACGAGATCCCGACCAGAATCCAGGCGATTTTGGCAAAGCTGACGCGGTCCGACATCCCCAACAGCCCGATCGTCGTCGTCGTGATCAAAATGATCGGTCCGACAATCGCCAGACCCGAATTGATCAAGAGCGCCTTCTCCACTTCGTTTACTTTCAAGATCAACAGGGCAGCCAGCACTTCCACGCTCCCCGATAAAATTCGCAACGCCGCCATGCCGAGAATCGCTTTTTCCCACATCTCCCTCGTCCTCCCTTCGTTCCACTCTATGCTTGTACCCGATCGGTTCAGCACCTTCACCGGCAAGGACAAGCTGCTCCATAGGCATTCGCCCATGGGCGCGCGCCTTCACTCCTGTTCGGCAGCAGGCATACACTGAACCATACCGCCTAGAAGAAATGAGGAACAGCCTATGCTAGACTGCGACCATCCCTTTTTGCCTGAACACTGGGCAAATCCGGCCGGGCACAAACGTGAAAAACCGCGTGACGTGGGATTGACCATGGTCATCGATAAAGGCGTCGGTCTGACCGCCTTCCGTGATTTGCTGGAAATGGCCTCTCCTTTTCTGGATATATACAAGTTAGGCTTTGGCACTGCCGCGTTGTACAGCAAAGAGCTGCTGCAGCAAAAATTGAGTCTGGCCGCCAGGCACGGACTGCACATCATGCCGGGCGGAACCTTTTTTGAAATCGCCCGAAGGCATTCCTCTGTCAAAGAGTACATGGACACAATCAAATCAGTTGGATTCAATGCGGTCGAAATATCGGACGGCACCTTCCCGCTCTGCCCCGAGGAGCGCAGGCGCGCCATCGCGGCCGGCATCGAAGCAGGCCTCGTCGTCTACAGCGAAGTCGGAAAAAAAGCGGCGGACTACCGCACGGAATTAAGCGAGCTGCTGCAGACGCTGCAGGCCGATCTGGACGCGGGGGCGAGCCATGTGATCGTGGAAGCGCGGGAGAGCGGGACGGTCGGCATTTTCGACAAGCATGGCTGTGCCGATGACCGCTTCATTCTGGAAATCGCCCGTGCTGCCGGACCGCAAGCGAGCCGCCTGATTTGGGAAGCTCCGAAAAAGGAACAGCAGGTCCTGCTCCTTCGAGCCCTGGGGAGCGGCGTCAATCTGGGGAATGTCAGCTGCATGGACGTCCTCTCGGTGGAAACCTTGCGCAGAGGCTTGCGAGGCGATACTGCCGCGTTCATGGAGGCAGGGAGGGCAAATGCGTGCGAATAGAAGTCGTACCGAGCGTGGAGGAAATCCGCTTTGACCAGATCAGCAACCATGTCGTGATCGTCATTGATGTGCTGCGGGCATCCAGTACGATCGTAACCGCTCTCGACAGCGGCTTTCTGTCGGTTGTGCCCGTCGAAACAATCGGCCAGGCCAATCTGCTGCGGGCGACGGACTGCCTTTTGGCCGGAGAGCGGCACTGCCGGAAAATTCCGGACTTTGACTGCAACAATTCCCCGACGGAGCTCGCGGCCAGGCAGAACACAGGCAAGCAGCTGATTTTGACCACGACGAACGGCACCCGCGCCATCCAGAAAGCGGAACGGGCCACGGCCCTGCTCATCGGCTGCTTCCTCAATGCGACTGCCTGCATAACCCACGCCTTGACGTACAACCTGGACATCACCTTGTACTGCGCAGGGACGCGATCGGAATTCGCCCTGGAGGATGGCCTGGCAGCCGGCCTCATGATCGTGCTGGCGCATAAAAGGTCTGCCCGTTTTCACCTTTGCGATCTCGGGGAAGCGCTCAAGGCAAGCTACCTGTACTTCAGCGACCGGCTGACGGAGCTGTTGCCGCAGACGACCACGGGGAAGCGTCTGGTGCAGCACCATTTCACCGAAGACGTCCTCTACTGCGCGCAGGTCGACCGCTCCCGGCTTGTGCCGTACATCAAGGAGAAACGCATACTCCCACACCTTGTCTCATAAAGTGAAAGGAGAACAGGGACAGGGGTTTTGATGCCAATGATGTCTGGAGAAGTGATGCTCGTCATCCTGATCGTCATAGGGTTAATAGGCCGTTCACCGATCATCGCAACTGCCGCGAGCATCCTGTTGGTCTTGAAGCTCACGGCATTGGAACGCTTTTTCCCGACGGTAGAAAGACGCGGACTGGAGCTGGGCTTGCTGTTTTTGACCATCTCCGTCCTCGTGCCGTTTGCCAGTGAAAAGATTACGTGGAAGGAAATCCTCCCCCTCTTTACCACCCTCATTGGGTTGACTGCGCTCGCGGGAGGCGCCATTGCCACCTGGATGAATGGAAAAGGATTGGATCTGCTGCGCACGGAACCCCACATCATCGTGGGCTTGGTCATCGGCTCCATCATCGGCATCGTCTTTTTGCGCGGCATCCCTGTGGGACCGCTCATGGCGGCCGGCATTACCGCTTTCGTGCTCAAGCTGTGGGAGTGGCTGGGCGGCCGCTGACTAGAAAGCTTGGCTGAGCGATCCAAAATAAAAAGACAGCACCCCTGACGGGTACTGTCCTTTTTCGCATTCGCGGCCATTAGGCGCGAGATACGTATGCCTCGGTACGGGTATCGATGATCAGACGCTCTCCTTCTTCTACGAAAAGCGGAACGTTCACGACGAAGCCGGTTTCCAAGGTCGCTTTTTTGGTTACGTTGGATGCCGTGTCGCCTTTTACGCCAGGCTCGCACTCGGCGACCACCAGTTCCACTGTGTTGGGCAGCTGGATCCCGATGATTTCGCCGTTGTACTGCATGATTTGCACATTCATGTTTTCCTTGAGGAAACGCAGTTCACGCTCGATTTGGCTGCGGGTGAACGTCATTTGCTCATACGTCTCGGTATTCATGAACGTGTACTCGTCGCCACTCGCATACAGGTACTGCATGGTGCTGGATTCAATCCGCGCAGGGTTTACTTTCTCGCCGCCGCGGAAGGTCATTTCCGTGGTATTGCCGTTACGCAGGTTGCGCAGTTTGGAACGGACAAAGGCCGCACCTTTTCCCGGTTTCACGTGTTGGAACTCGAGAACCGTGTAGATATTGCCGCCCACTTCGATCGTCAAACCTGTCCGAAAATCGTTCACAGAGATCATGATAGTCCTCCCAAATCAATCAATAACAGGATAAGTATAAATTACACCGGCAAAATGATCAACTCTTTCGTAGACTTGTTCAGGACCTCGTGACCGTCTGCCGTAATCAGCACGTCATCCTCGATCCGCACGCCTCCGAGGCCGCTCACGTAAATGCCCGGCTCCATCGTGACCAGCATGCCCGGCTCGAGCACAAAGGTGCTCACTCTGGACAGCGCCGGCAGCTCGTGCACTTCCAGGCCGAGACCGTGACCCGCGCTGTGTCCGTAGCTATCCCCGTAGCCTGCCGCTTCGATGATGTCGCGTGTCGCCGCATCCGCAGCTATTCCGCTTACGCCTGGCTTCAGCGCCGCGACGCCGGCGAGCTGCGCGCGCAGGACGATGTCGTAAATCTCTTTCATTTTCGGGCTCGGTTCCCCTACGGCCAAGGTCCGGGTAATATCCGAATTGTACCCTTTGTAAGCCGCCCCGAAGTCCAGTGTGACCATCTCGCCCGCCTGAATGATTTTTTCGCTTGCGCGGCCGTGCGGCAATGCCCCGCGAGGTCCAGAGGCGACGATCATGTCAAACGCGGAGCCGGACGCCCCTTGCTTGCGCATGAAAAATTCCAGCTCCAGCGCCACGTCTTCCTCGCTCACACCGGGTTTGATGTACGTTTGAATATGCGCGTAGCCTGCTTCCGCAATCCGGACCGCTTCCCGGATGATGGCCAATTCGGACTCGTCCTTGAACATGCGGATTTTCTCCAGCAGGCCGGGCGCTGCGATCAGCTCCACGCCGTCGAACGCCTTGCTCCATTCCTGATGAGTCTGGTAGGAGACGGAGCCTTCAAACGCCAGCCGTTTTATCCCTTTTTCAGCCAGCAGCCTGGCGATCGCTTCGACTGCCTTGCGTTCGCTTTTTACCACGGTGAAGTGCGGAGCCTGTTCCTGCGCCTGCTCGACGTAACGGAAGTCCGTCACCAGAAACGCCTCCTTCTCCGTGACGATCACCCAGCCGGTCGAGCCAGTAAAGCCGCTCAGGTAAAAACGGTTCTCCTGTTTCTCCGTAATGAGGGCATCTGCCCCCAGATTGGCCAGTGCCTCCCGCAATTTGTCCAGACGTTGTTGCATGACAACACCCTCTCCTTTCATACGCATCCTCTGTTTATTTCTTTTCGATTTTGCGGACAAGCGCGCGCAATGCCCACTCATAGCCATCCATGCCCAGCCCGACTACCTGCCCGATGGCGACCGGAGCAATGACGGAATGGTGGCGAAATTCTTCCCGCGCATGAATATTGGAAATATGTATTTCGATGACAGGCAGCGCCATGCTGGCAAAGGCATCCCGCAGCGCGTAGCTGTAATGGGTAAACGCACCGGGGTTGATCAAAATCCCGTCGTGTACGCCTTTCGCCTGGTGAATCGCGTCAATCAGCACGCCCTCATGGTTGGATTGCAGATGCTCCAGCTTGCCGCCCAACTCTTCCATCACCTTGCTCAAGTTCGTCACCAAATCCTCGAGCGTCTCGCTCCCGTATACTCCCGGTTCCCGCATCCCCAACAAGTTGAGGTTGGGACCATTCAGCAACAGAATGGAAGCCATGATTCATCCCTCCCCGTAGGTTTCGTCGAAAAAATTTTTTTACTAATGAAACATTTTACCACAAGGCTTGCAGAGTTCAACCAATGATCCGCCCTTTTCCGGCAAGAGTCCCAACATTCGCATATCGTTGCGCAGGAAGGGGCGTTTCCACCCAATCGCCGAAGCCCGCGCCAGCCGTTACTCCTCATCCGATTCTTCGAGAGTCAGCGTCATTCCGGCAAACAGGCCAAAGGACAAATACCAGGCTGCTTCCGTACTCAAGGTGGATACCTCCCAATTCCCCATGACAAAGAAATATCCTGCTACGGCCAGCATTAATGCGCCAAGCAAAAGCCAGCTCCACCATGCCCGCATTTTGCCAAACAGCAGGGAAAACAGAGCAGCGGCGAGCAACGACTCCACAAACAGGAGGATCGCCCCCAAACCGATGGCAGCTGCCGTATTCTCGTCAATATCCGTCAAAATCGGCCGGGCGAACGATCCAACCCCGTACGGCGTGAAATTCAAGTAATGGGCAGCCAGGCGAATCAGCCCCCAGATGATCGTCCCCCAGAAGGCAACCTCCACGATTTTTTTCGACGTCTGCGCGCCGCTTGCCAGCTGCCGCTTGTTCTGTTGTTTGTTCTGCTGCTTGTTCTGCTGCTGTCTGCCCTTCCATCCACGGAGACCTCTCCTGGCTTTGGTCGCTTCCATGTTGATCACCTCGCTGCTAGTATGCGCCTCGCTCCTGTTTTTCACTAGTTGTTGAGAATTCATCGCCAGACCATGAACTGCATGTAGCTTCAGGGCTCTATTTCCGTTACTATAGGGAATAAGGATGGTGATTCAAATTGGCGCAGCAAATCGTACCTAGATATGGTGGTCAGGCCGTCATCGAAGGGGTGATGTTCGGTGGCAAAACCATGACCGTCACGGCTGTTCGGAAAAAAAATCAAGAAATCGAGTATTTTGAAGCACCCCGTACGGAATATGAATGGATTACTCCCCTGAAAAAAATTCCGTTCTTGCGCGGGGTCGTCGGACTGATTGAAGCGAGTGCGAACGGGGCCAGACATCTGAATTTCGCCTCTGAACGCTACAACGCGGAATCGGGAGAAGAAGTATCGGAAAGCCCCTCCAGGCTGACGATGATCCTCGGCGTTGCGCTGGTCGGCGTCTTGTCCTTCCTGTTCGGAAAATTTGTCTTCACCCTCGTCCCGGTGTTTCTGGCCGACTTCCTCCTGGGCAGATGGGTGCCGGATGGCGTTCCGCAGACGCTCGCAGAGGGCGGCATCAAGATCATCCTGCTCCTGGGCTACATCACGGCGATCGCCAAGGCCCCGATTATCAAACGGCTATTCCAATATCACGGAGCCGAACACAAAGTGATTAATGCGTACGAATCCGGGGTAGAATTGACAGTAGAAAATGTGCAAAAATTTTCCACCCTGCACTACCGATGCGGGAGCAGTTTTCTCATTTTCACGGTGTTCGTCGGCGTCGTGATTTACTCCCTGTTCCCGTATGATTCGCTTACGGAACGGGTGATCCAACGCATCGTTCTCCTGCCGGTCGTCCTGGGCGTCTCCTACGAGGTGCTGCAATGGACGAACAAGCTGCGCGACACGCCTTTTCGCTTCCTCGGCTATCCCGGTTTGCTGCTGCAAAAGATCACGACGCGGGAGCCGGAAGACCATCAGGTGGAAGTGGCCATCGCCTCCTTCCAGAAAATGCGCGAGCTTGACCAGAAGCTAGCGCAAGAGAGAGTCGCAACGACAGGATAACGACGTGATAACGTGAGGCATTTTTGAATCCCATAGAGGTGAGGCCCTATGTTACGCCGCATTCCACCAGTGATTTTGATTGTGATGTTGCTAGCCGTTTACGGTTTTCTGCTGACGTTTATCGAAGACCCTGTGAACACGCTGATTATTCTCGGGCTGTCCGTTTTGCTGATTGTGGTGGTGCGAAACTACTTGCGTACGGGATCTTTTTTCCCGCGTAACACCGGGCCTCGCAAGCCGAAGCCGGCGAAGGCCAAAACGCCGGGACAGAAGCCGGCAAAAAAACAGACGACCGCCCGCCGGGATCATCCGTTTCGCGTCATCGATGGCAAGAAAGGAAAGTCCAAGGAAAAGCAGGACGATCAAAATTCACACAACAACATCTCTCACTGAAACAGAAACAGGTAGCCCGTTTGGACGGTTGCCTGTTTTTTTTGCCTTCAGACAAGGTACTTCGGCGAAGTGGAGCGAAATACTTTGACGTACTCCTCAAAATTCCAGCTACTCAGAAATTGGCGCGCAGCCTCTTCGCCGGACGCGAACAGGCGCTGGCGAAGCTCGAGCGGCATCTGGAACTGCGTAGCGCGTACGCCGAGCGTGTTGATAAAGATGGTCCGGACGGCGTTTACCTTTTCGACGTGAAGCCTGTCGTGCGCGTCCAGCATCGTCACGAGCAGGGCCCGCGTAAACGAAAACAGCCCCTTGATCGACGTCTGCTCCGTCGCGACCTTGTTGTCGTGCAGCCGAAAGCCGATCGTCGGCCACTTGGGCGCTCCGGGCACGTCGAACAGCCATACCGGGTAATTGCTGAGCAGGGCTCCGTCCACGATGTAGTGCGGCTGCCTGGCGTTTCTCAGGATCGCTGGCTGAAAAAAGTAGGGAATCGAGGCCGACATGCGCACGGCTCTGGCAATCGAAAAGCCCTCGGGTGCGCTGTCGTACTTCGGCAGATCGTCCGGCAGCACCAGCATCTTGCCGGCGGTCACGTCTGAGGCGACGATGCGCAGCTTGCCGGCCGGCAAGTCGCCAAACGTGCGAATTCCTTTGCGCTGCAGCAGGTTCTCGATGAACACCTCGAGCCGGTCCGCCCGAAACACCCCCTCGTGCAGCAACAGCTCGCACATCGGGCCGACGACCGGCAGCCACCCCAGTCCCTTGCGCTGCAGAAAGCACTGATAGTCCATTTCTTCAAAAATCGGCTTCAGCTCCCGGCTCGTGTAGCCTGCGCAGAGCAGGGCTGCGACGATCGAGCCAGCCGATGTTCCCGCGACTTTTTCCCACGTATATCCATGCTCCTCCATGACTTGCAAGGCTCCGATAAAAGCGATTCCCTTCACTCCGCCACCTTCAAAGACTGCGTCCGCTTTCATCCTCTCGCCTCCTGCGGATGGAATTTCTGTCTCCTTATCAAATATAGGGCGACAGCCAATCCCGTACGACAGAGAAAAGCGCAAGCCTGGCCGGCCTGCGCTCTCTTCGCTGCTCGTGCTATTCTTCTTTTTGCTCGTCTTCGAGCCGGATCCGCCGCAGCTCTTCCATACGGTTGGGATCCGCCTGAAAATACTGCACCAAGTATTCCATGCAAGTGATCGACTCCCAGCTCAAATGGTGTTCGATCCCTTCCACGTCCTGATAAATATGATCTTCATCGACGCCAATCACCCGCATGAGCTCCTCCAGCAGGCTGTGACGGTCGACGAGCCGCTTGCCAATTTTTCTCCCTTTGGTCGTCAAAACCAGACCGCGATATTTTTCATACACCAGGTACTTGTCTTTGTCCAGCTTCTGTACCATCTTCGTCACAGACGAGGGATGTACTTCCAACGCTTCCGCAATATCGGAGACACGAGCATAGCCCTTTTCTTCAATTAAGTTGTAAATGCGTTCCAAATAGTCTTCCATGCTCGGCGTCGGCATGCGAACCCCTCATTTCCAAACCGTATTTCTGCGTCCTTAGAAAACTGGGCTTCGCCAATGGCTTGGCGAAGCCTTAGTTGCACGTTTTGTTGACCGCAAGCGGCCACATCCGCTTTCATGAAAAACATCGGGATGTTCCAATCCCCCGATGAGAGGGGACGTTTTTTACAGAAAAAAGCACGTAGAAATATAATACCGCGTATTGAAAACGATTTGCAAGCAGAACCTGCCATTACTAGATTTGTTTTTCTGATTTTGGGTTCATGGACTGGATGAAGAATACAAGCTGTTTCCCCATTGATTCAAAGCGTGCCTGCAGGCGCTCATCCTTCAATTTGCCGTCGGACGTAAACATTGTACGCATGCGGAACGCTCGGACTGGACGGCAAGGGCCACGCATGCAGATTGCGCAAGATCAGCTGCAGGGAGTTGACGGTATTCGTCGCCCCCAGGCTGTTTTTCAAAGCGCCTGTCAGCGTACCGTGGTACTCCGGCGAACCGATCACCAGTCCGTCTGCCGCCGAGATCGTCTGGACGAAACGGTGCACGATAGTCACATCCTGTTATTTTCATGATAGCTAATTTTATATAATTAATAAACATAAATGTAAAATTAGTATCCCCTGTTCTGAACAAGCCCTCTTTCCTCATACACTTGTACCAAGTTGGAAATAAGGATGATGCCTATGAACAAAGGCGCCTGGCAGATCGCCGTTCTTTTTGCCGGTGCTGCCCTCGGAGGGACCTACCTGGGCGGCTATGAGTGGCTGCGCTTTTTTGCTTATTTCGGTTCATGGGGAACCATAGGGGCTGTGCTCGTCAGTATGGCACTCGGATGGTTTGGCTATTCCGCGCTGATCGCGTGCCATCATGCCGGCATCCGTTCCCTGCACGAGCTCTTTTCGTACTGGTTTGGCGAAGCCGCAGGGCCCACCCTGTCCGTGCTCACGCATCTGCTTCTGCTAGCCTATGCCGGCGTGATTACCGGTCAATACGCCGTGCAGATCACCGAGGGAGGATCCCCCGTCCTGTATGTGCTCCTGTCAGTTCTCATCGCGATCGTCTGGCTGCGAAAAGGCTGGAGCTGGATTCTGCCGAGCATCGCCCTTTGCCTGGGGCTTGGCTTTCTGCTGTTTGCCACGATCTTTGTCGAGCAGCATCACGTCCCCATCCCCAATCTGGGCTACCAGATGAACCTGAACTGGATCGTGCACGCATTGCTCTATACAGGACTGCACTTTTTGCTTTGCCTGGCGGTCACGATCCCGTTGGCCGCCCGTGCAGACGACCCGCAGTCCATCCGCCTCGGCGTAGCGAGCGGCGCCCTGTTTTTCTTCGTCGTGCTGCTCATCGGGCAGGCTGTCCTGCTGTCTTACTGGCATGACGTCCTCGCCTCAGGGGCCCCGGTCAAGCTCATCCTGACGCAGCTTTCACCCATCGGCGGCTGGCTGCTCACGATCCTCTCCCTCTTTCACGGAGGCATCACTGCGGCCGCGATCGTTTTCGCCCTCGCCTTGCCCATCGCCCAGCGCCATGACCTGCAGCTGCTGCCGCTCCTCGTGGTCATGCTGTCCTACCTCGCCTTGTGCGCCTTGCTCCCGCTGGCGCTGGCCTGGAGCGTCCCTGTCATTGCCTCGGGGACGACGTATGGCGGCCTGTGCCTGTTGATCCGCTTCATCTGGAAACGGCAGCTGCCTTGATCCCTGTTCCCCTGAGCCAGTTGACTCGGGGGTTTTATACGAGCCGGGCAGGCAGCGTAATATGTACGGTCGTTCCTTTTTCCCGCTCGCTTTCGATGGACAGATTGCCTCCGTGCTCCACCAGAATGCGATGGCTGATCATCAGGCCAAGGCCTGTGTTCTTCATGTTCTCCGCGATTAGGCGATAGTTTACCTGGCTGGCTTTCAGTTGCTCGATCGTCACATGCTCGGTCAAATTACGGGAGCGGCAAACGCCCTGGGAATCCATGACCGTCCCTGCATCTGTCGTCTGCTGCGGCAATGCCTCCAAGAGCGTCTTGGCCTCCGTGAGCTCGGCCTCTATCTGCTTTTGCCTGTGGGTAGCACGATTGGCAAAGTGGATGCTTGTGCAAACGAAACCGAATCTGGTATTTCGGACATCAAGGAAGTTCGGGCAGCAATTTGTTCAGCCCAGGCGCCGGAAGGGAGTAGCCCGACGACACGGCTCCCTTTTGCCGGCCCCGATCCGTCCCCGGCCTGTTCGACGGGTCTGCGATGATTGCACGTACCATTCATGCTCCTCCTTAGCGGATATAGGATTAAATCCCGAATTGACCGGGGATTTACTTAGGAGTATAATTCTCTACAATCTTTTAACCAAGAGTAACACTACACCTCCAGGACCAAAGTAGCATGAGAGGAGATGGACCATGGTTTATTCATCCAGAGATTATTCGGAGACAAAAGCGTTAAAAGCAGTGACCGGTGAAATCGAAGCGGTCAGAATCAAACGTCAGCAGCAATACCGCGAACTCCAGTCTCACCCGGAGCTGAAACGATTTACTAAGGTTGATTCATAAAACCGCTGGAGCTCGCTCAAAACCAGGGCAATTGCAGATTGTGCCAGCACGTCATACCTGTCATCATTATTCTTGGAATGAATGAAGGAGGACTCGCCATGCTGTATGTAGGTGGAAAATGGGTAGGAGAAGGAGAAGCCGCCGTCCATCCAGAGGATCGTGGCTATAATTTTGGCGACGGGATCTACGAGGTCGTCCGCATTTACAAAGGCAAAATGTATCAATGGGACGCCCATATCGCCCGCTTGTTCAGAAGCGCCCGCGAAATCAAGCTGGATTTGCCGTGGAGCGCCGTGGAGCTTGGCACCCTGGCCCTGCAATTGATGGAGAAAAATGACATTACGGAAAATGATGACGCGTATCTTTATTTGCAAATTTCACGCGGCGCTTCTCCCCGCGTTCACGATATTCCGGACGGCATCGAGCCTGTGCTCATGGGATTCGCCCGCAAAAAAGCGCGTCCGCTGGCGGAAATGAAAGAGGGGCAGACCGCGCAGCTGATCGAAGATATCCGCTGGCTGCGCTGCGACATCAAGACGCTCAACCTGCTCGGCGCCGTACTCGTCAAGCAGTACGCGAAAGACGCCGGTGCCCAGGATTGCATTTTGCACCGCAACGGAATCGTGACGGAGTGCAGCTCCTCCAACGTGTTTGCCGTGAAGAACGGCGCCCTCTACACGCACCCGGCGAACCATCTGATCCTGCACGGCATCACCCGTCAGATCGTGATCGAACTAGCCCGGGAAAACGGCATCCCCGTGCATGAGGAAGCCTTTACGACCGACTTCCTGAAGCAGGCGGACGAACTGTTCCTGACCAGCACGACAGCGGAGATCATGCCGTTCATCTCCGTCGATGGCCAGCCTGTCGGCGAAGGAAAAGCGGGGCCTGTCGCGCACAAGCTGCAGGATTTGTTCGAGCAGCACATCCACGCGAGCGTGCTCGTGTAAGCCGTGTCCTCGCTGCTTCCGCACAAAAACAAACAGAGAAAAGCTCCCGCGGCCTCTAAACATGACCGCGGGAGCTTTTGCCATTTTAGCGGGGAGCGCCAACGCTTTCCCCTCTATCGGCGCAAATTCCATTCTTCCGTGGAATAGCGCGTGCGGGCCAGCTCTTCGGCCAGCGCCCGTTCTTCTTCCGTCAGCTGGGAAGGAACCAGCTCGACCTCCAGGCCGGATGCGAACCCGCGGCCGAAGGCATCGATCGCCTCCCGCAGGCTGATGGAGCGCGGCGAAACTTCATTGATCGTCACGGCTTTCTGGCGGAAGCTGTCGATCATCCGCTGCCTGACGCGCTCGGACGGGAAGTTCAGCAGGGAGAACAGCAGCTCCACATCCATATCGAGCAGGATGGAGCCGTGCTGGAGGATGACGCCTTTCTGCCGTGTCTGCGCGCTTCCCGCCACTTTTTTGCCCTCGACGACCAGTTCGTACCAGGACGGCGAGTCGAAGCAGGCGGACGAGCCGGGAGAGCTGTATTTCTCCTTCTCTTCTTCGCTTGCCAGGGACACCATCTCCGCTTTCAGCCCCAGGTTCTGAAAGCCGTGCAGCAGCCCCATGCTGATGATCTTGTAGGCTTCCGTAACGCTGGACGGCATCCTGGGATGCTCCTCGGAGACAATCACGCTGTAGGTCAGCTCCTTGTCGTGGAGCACCGCCCGCCCGCCTGTTGCCCGGCGGACAAACCCGAGGCCGTTTTCGCGCACCGCGTCCATATTGATTTCCTTGATCGCTTTCTGGAAATAGCCGATCGACAGCGTCGCCGGATTCCAGGTGTAAAAACGGACGGTCGGCGGCACCTTGCCCTGGCTGTGCAGCTGCAGGATGGCCTCGTCCACTGCCATATTCATCGCGGGAGACATCGCTTCCTTCACGATATAACGCCACTGTTCCATGCTATGTACCTCCTCATCGCTACGCCTTTCATTGTAGCCTTCCGCCGCGAGGAACGGCAAGACCCGGGTGGGCTCTGTCTACCCCGCCGTCTGCTCGAGCAAAGCAATGACCTGCGCGAGCGCATCCGGCTGCCGCCCATGACGAGCAGAACGGGCTTCTGGAGCGTAAACCCGCACAGGGCATATCCGGGGGGGGGCCTGCCGCGAGCCGCGCAATAGCTCTGGACGAATCACAGCCCCTACATGCACGCCTTTTGCCGGTGGCAGATGCTGCGTGGTCTCCGGGAAGGTGACGCATACCTTGCTGGCAAATGGCGCCGACAGCCGATTCGCGAGGCCCGGCGTCAGATCGGATTCATGGATGACAACGGGCAGACGGTTCAGCCAGCCTCCCAGCCCGCCGCAAGAAGTGGGGAATGAGCGCGAGATTGACCGTCACATGCCCGGCCGATCCGCCTCCGGTAAAGACCATTCGCTTTTTCATCCCGACAACACCCCCTTCCCCATCATACCATCCGCAAAGAACAGAAAAACCGCCCGCTTGTGCATGAGTTAGCCTTGCGCGGGTTGGTAGCGCAAGATTGGCTTACGAGCAGCAGTCGCTTCGTCGAGACGCTTGACCACCGTCGTGTGCGGCGCTTCCTGGACGATTTCCGGCGATTCTTCGCACTCGCGGGCAATTTGCAGCATCGCGTCGATGAACTCGTCGAGCGTCTCCTTCGTCTCCGTCTCGGTCGGCTCGATCATCAGGCACTCGTCGACGATCAACGGGAAGTAGATGGTCGGCGGATGGTAGCCGAAGTCCAGGAGACGCTTGGCGATATCGAGGGTGCGGACGCCCAGTTTCTTTTGCCGGACGCCGGACAGGACGAATTCGTGCTTGCAGGCCCGATCATACGGCAGCTGGTAGGCTGTCGCCAGGCGGCGCATCATGTAGTTTGCGTTCAGCACCGCGTTTTGCGATACCTGCAGCAAGCCTTCCGGACCCATCGTGCGGATGTAGCTGTAGGCGCGCACGAGGATGCCGAAGTTGCCGTTGAAGCCTTTTACGCGGCCGATGGACTGCGGGCGGTTGCTGTCCCAGCAGAACGTGCCGTCTTCCTTTTTCGCCACGATCGGCGCCGGCAGGAACGGCTCCAGCCCTTTTTTGACCCCGACCGGACCTGCACCCGGTCCGCCGCCGCCGTGCGGGCCCGTGAACGTTTTGTGCAAGTTCAGATGCACCACGTCAAAGCCCATGTCGCCCGGGCGCGCGATGCCGAGGATCGCGTTGGCATTGGCTCCGTCGTAGTACAAGAGGCCGCCTGCTTCATGGACGATCCGGGCCATTTCCACGATGTCTTCTTCAAACAGCCCGAGCGTGTTCGGGTTGGTCAGCATCAGCGCGGCTGTATTCGCGCCTACCGCCTCGCGCAGCGCCTGAATGTCTACCAGACCGCGCTCGTTGGACGGGATCGTGATCGTCTCCAGACCGGCTACCGCTGCAGAAGCCGGGTTGGTGCCGTGCGCCGAGTTCGGCACGATGACCTTGGTGCGCTGGCCTTCGCCGCGGCTCTCGTGGTACGCGCGAATCATCATCAGACCGGTCCACTCGCCAGCGGCGCCCGCTGCCGGCTGCAAAGTGACCTGATCCATGCCCGTGATTTCAGCCAGCTCTGCCTGCAGGTTGTAGAGCAGCTCCAGCGCGCCCTGCACGGTTTCTTCCGGCTGGTACGGATGCGTCTGGGCAAAGCCGGGATAGCGAGCGATATCTTCGTTGATTTTCGGATTGTATTTCATCGTACAGGAGCCGAGCGGGTAAAAGCCGTTGTCTACGCCGTGATTGCGGCGGGACAGCTCGGTGTAGTGACGGACCAGCTGCAGCTCGGATACTTCCGGCAGCTCGGCAGGCGTCTCGCGGATGAGATGCTTCGGCAACAGGCTCGCGACTTCTACTTCGGGTACATCCAACGCCGGCAGGTTGTAGCCTACACGGCCCGGTTTGCTCATTTCAAAAATCAATGCTTTCTCCTGGTCTCTATGCACGAGCGATCGCCTCCAGTTCCTGCGCCAGTTGATCAATTTCTTCCTTCGTTCTCAGTTCCGTCACAGCCACAAGCATGCGCCCTGCCAGTTCCGGATAATCCAGCCCCAGATCGTAGCCGCCGATTATTCCTGCCCCGAGCAGCTGTTTGTTCACTTCCGCTACCGGTTGGGACAGCTTGACGGCGAATTCGTTGAAGAATGGCGAAGCGAATTCGACCGCAAGCCCTTGGGCTTCCAGCGCATGCTTGGCGTAATGCGCTTTTTGCAGGTTCATCATCGCCATTTCCTGTACGCCTTGCGTGCCCAGCGCCGTCAAGGCAATGGCGGCAGCCAGGGCGAGCAGCGCCTGGTTGGAGCAAATATTCGAGGTCGCCTTTTCGCGGCGGATATGCTGTTCACGCGCCTGCAGCGTCAGCACGAAGCCGCGCTTGCCGTTCTCGTCCTTGGTCTGGCCAACGATGCGTCCAGGCATTTTGCGCATCAGCTTGGTGGTCGTTGCGAAATAGCCACAGTGCGGTCCTCCGAAGGAAGCCGGGATGCCAAACGGCTGCATGTCGCCGACCACGATGTCTGCCCCCAGCTTGCCCGGAGCTTCGAGGATGCCGAGAGCGAGCGGGTTGGAGGACGTGATCAGGAGGGCGCCGCTTCCATGCGCGATAGATTCGATCTGGGCCAAATCCTCTACGCTGCCGAAGAAGTTCGGGTATTGGACGATGACGGCCGCCGTATTGTCGTTGATCACCGATTGCAGCGCCTGCGCATCGGTCACGCCTTCGCTGTTGACGCCTACTTCGACCAGCTCCACGCTTTGACCGTAGGCGTAGGTCTTCAGCACGCCGCGCGCTTCCGGGTGCACGGCGCGGGAGACGATCACGCGTTTTTTCCCGGTGTGGCCCGCCGCCATCACCGCTGCCTCCGCCAGAGAAGTCGCGCCATCGTACATGGACGAGTTGGCGACTTCCATGCCGGTCAGCTCGCAGACCATCGTCTGGAATTCAAAGATCGCCTGCAGCTCGCCCTGGCTGATCTCCGGCTGGTACGGCGTGTAGGCAGTGAAAAACTCGCCGCGCAAGAGCATGTGGCTGACCGTGCTCGGCGTGTAGTGCTGGTAGACGCCTGCGCCGAGGAAGCTGACATGCGTGCTGAAATTGACGTTTTTATTGGACAAGCCAGTAAAGTATTTGACCAGCTCCGGCTCGGAGAGAGCTTCCGGGATTTGCAGCGCGCCTTTGAAGCGCACTTCCTCGGGAATGTCGGCAAACAGTTCCTCCACACGGGAAATGCCGAGTGTCGCCAGCATTTCGCGCTTGTCCTGATCGGTTTGGGGCAGGTAGCGGTATTTCACGAACGTAGTCCTCCTTTAGTAGATTGGATGATGGATGTGGCCATCAGTTTTTGGGGCGTTTATAGAACGGAGCGGCAACCACTTGGGCTTTCAGTCGTTTTCCGCGAATTTCTACTTCGAGTGTGGTGCCCAGTGCCGCATACCCGCTCTTGATCAGGGCGAGGCCGACGTTCTTTTTCAGCGTCGGGGACTGCGTTCCTGTCGTCACTTCTCCGATCAGCTCTTCGCCTGCATACACCGGGTAATGCGTGCGCGGAATGCCGCGGTCGATCATTTCAAGGCCGACGAGCTTGCGCAAAGCACCGTTTTCCTTTTGCGCCTTGAGCGCTTCCTGGCCGATGAACGGCACTTCCTTGTCAACCTTGACCGCGAAGCCGATTCCCGCTTCGATCGGCGTGATCGTCCGGCTCAGCTCCTGGCCGTAGAGAGGCAGCTTGGCTTCAAAGCGCAAAGTGTCGCGCGCGCCCAGACCGCATGGCAAAAGTCCATCCTCCGCGCCTGTCGCCAGCAAGGTATCCCACAGCTTTGCCGCCTGATCGGCAGCCAGGTAAATTTCAAAGCCGTCTTCACCGGTGTAGCCGGTACGGGAGACCAAGGCAGGCACTCCGTCGATCAGGACTTCCGTGCGGAAGCGGAAGGCGCCGATTTGGGACAGGTCAGCCGTCGTCAGCTTTTGCAGGATGCTCTGGGCGAGCGGGCCCTGGATCGCGAGCTGCGCCGTTTGCGCCGAGATGTTCTCGATCGTCACGCCCTCGACCAGATGCTCCTTGAGCCACGCGTAGTCCTTGTCAATATTTCCTGCATTGATGACCAGCAGGAAGTGGTCATCTGCGTATTTGTACACCAACAGATCGTCGACGGTGCCTCCATCCGGATAGCAGAGCACGCTGTACTGCGCCTGGCCGGCAGCCAGCTTGGAAACATCATTGGTCGTGACATGCTGGAGATACGCGAGCGCGTTTTCCCCTTTGACATCCACTTCTCCCATATGGGACACGTCAAACAGACCAGCCTTGGTCCGTACTGCCTCATGTTCCTGACCGATGCTGGAAAACTGTACGGGCAGCTCCCAGCCACCGAAGTCAATGGTTTTCCCGCCGTACTTCGCATAAGAATCAAACAGCGGTGTTCTTCTTAATGTGGACATTTCGGCACCTCCTGAATGCCAACCGGGTTGGCGTTTTTCCCCATGCTGCACGCATTGGGCTGCCGCCGTTGGAGCAGCGCAGCCTAGACGAGCGCACAAAAAAGAGGACGAAAAATGGGTACACCAAGTAAGATGGTGCCCATTTCTCCTCCTCTGTCCTTGGTACCTGAGAGTTACCTTGCCCATCAAGCGAGGCGGGGATCACCTCACCTACCTGCAAGTTTCCCCTTTGGTGGCTCCTGTTCGAGCTCTCTCCAGAGTTGCGTCCAGTAGAGGTACTTTTGCCTGAGAGATTCACCGTCACCGGCTTGCTCCTTCGGCGCTGCCGTCACGGGCAGTCTCTCCCTGCTACTATCATTCGCGTTGGATTCGTGGTCATACATAAGTTTTTGATATGATTCCATACTAACGAGTGAACTTCCTCTATATCCTACCATGAGAGCAAGCCGTTGAAAATATGCAAATTCACAGTCATCTCAAGGAATGCTTAACAAAATGATCGACATAGATAAAAACGTTAAGTTTTATGAGTTTCGTCATGAAAGCTATGGCACAGACACGCAAAGGAGCTACACATATGCCGAATATTCCTGTTACCTTTGACAACAGCTGGCTCGATCCGCTGACGGAACGCATGCAAGAAGACGGACCCTGGGACAAATGGGAGCTGTTCAAGCTGGCCCTGGAAGCCGAGGAGGCTATGGCCGTACACGAATTTGACCAGCTGCAGTCCTTGAAGTACCTGCCCCTTTTGTCTCCCTTCCCGCATCAGCTGCAGACGGCGGAACGAGTGCTGCTCGACATGCGCGGACGGGCGATTCTCGCCGACGAGGTAGGACTGGGGAAGACGATCGAAGCCGGACTCATTATGAAAGAATACATGGTTCGCGGACTGGCGAAAAAAATTCTCGTCCTCGTCCCCGCTTCCCTCGTCATCCAATGGACGAAGGAGCTGCATCAAAAATTCGGGATCGCCGCGGTCGCCCAGAAAAAAGAGTACATGTGGCGCCAGCATGACGTCGTGGTCGCCTCCATCGATACAGCCAAGCGCGATCCGCACCGCCGCCACGTGCTCGATATCGACTACGACATGCTCATCATCGACGAGGCGCACAAGCTGAAAAACAAGCGGACCCGCAACTACCAGTTCGTCAAGGAAATCCGCAAGAAATACTGCCTTCTGCTGACGGCGACGCCCATCCAGAACGAGATGGACGAGCTGTACAACCTGATCAACCTGCTCAAGCCCGGCCATCTCGGCCACATCGCCGCCTTTTCCTCGAACTACGTGGAAGGCAAGCGCCAGTCCAAGAACAGCGAAAAGCTGCGGGGAGAAATCGAGAAGGTGATGATCCGCCACAAGCGCAGCGACGGCGGCATCCAGTTTACCAGCCGCCGCGTCCAGTCGGTGCCGATCGAGCTGTCCCCCGAGGAGCAGGCCCTGTACGAAGGCGTGACCCGCTTCGTCCGGGAGCAGTACCATGCCGGAGAGGGCGGTGTCGGCGGCTTCAACTCCCTGTCTCTGATCACCTTGCAGAGGGAGGTGTGCTCGAGCAGGGAAGCGGCATTCATGACCCTTTACCATATGCACCAACGCACGGCCGAGAACTCCCCTGTGCGCGAGCGGATCTTGGAGCTGGTCGAGATGATCAAGCGCATCGACACCCATTCCAAGGCGGCCAAGACCGTGGAGCTGATCCAGCGCATCGACGACAAGGTGATCATTTTCACCGAATACCGCGCCACCCAGAACTACCTGCAAAAGTATCTGCACGATCACGGCATCACCTCTGTCCCGTTTCGCGGCGGGTTCAAGCGCAGCAAAAAAGACTGGATGACCGATCTGTTCCAGAACCGCGCCCAGGTGCTGATTGCGACGGAAGCGGGCGGCGAAGGGATCAACCTGCAGTTCTGCAACCAGGTGATCAACTACGACATGCCGTGGAACCCGATGCGCGTGGAGCAGCGAATCGGGCGCGTCCATCGCCTCGGACAGAAGCGCGACGTGCACATCCACAACCTGTCTACGGTAGGCACCATCGAAGAGCATATTTTGAATCTGCTTTACGAGAAAATCGATCTGTTTGAAATGGTGATCGGCGAACTGGACGAGATCGTCGAGCGGCTCAGCCTCCATCACTCGCTCGAAGAAAATCTCATCCAGATCATCATGGACTCGCGATCCACCAAGGAAATGGCGCTCAAGCTGGACAACATGGGCCATGCCATCCGCGCCATTCGCCAGACGCAGCTTCGCACGGATCCGGCCTTGTCGGAAGCGGCCGACCAATAACCACGAAAAGAGGTTCCCCGATGCAGCAACAACAGGTCCGGCAATTTGTGGAGCGCTACCTCGCCTCCTTTTCCGCCCATATCGTCGAATCCCACCCCGACTACTTGACGGTCAAGCTTCCCGTCGACGTCGACAAGGACATCGGCAACCGTCCGTTTTACCGGAGCTGGATCGAGAAGATGAATATCCCGTATCATCAACCGCTGGTGCTGACCTTTGCCTTTCATCCGGACCGTCTGCCGGAAGGGCTGCGGGCCGAATACCTGCACCTGGGAGCGGCGCGCATGCAGCAAATTTTTGCTTCGACGAAAAAGCACGGCCGCTTCCTCTGCATGTACGAGCAAAAAGCGGGAACTGCCAGCGCTTCGCGGCGCTCCACTCCGCTCGTGCCCTGGCTCGGAATCAACCTGAAGGTCTCGCTTCTCTGCGACAAGCGGCGAGACATTTTGCTCTACCTGGGGATCAACCTGCACAACCCGCGGGTGGTTCGCGATTTCACTTCCTTCCTGTTCCGCCTCCCTCTCACCCCGACCATCCCGGATTATTTTTATACGCTGGATCGCCGAATCACGGTGGCACAGGCTCTGCAAATGGCCGAGCAGGAAGTGGCGGAGGTGTTGCGCCAGGAAGATCAGGCGTGGGCGGAAGAAGCCAGAGCTCGCCTGCAGGAGGAGCTCGCCATACTCGAGGCGTACTATGCAGAGCTGGCTCGCCGCGAACCGGAATCGGCAGAGGGAAATGCGGAGGAAGCAGCGGAAGAGGAAAGGGAAAGCGCTGTACTCGGGGAACAATCAGGGGAAGAACAGGCGGAGCAGGATCAGTCAGGGCAGAAGAGCCAGACGCCTGCTGACCAGATCCCGTCTATGCCTGCCCCTGCCCCCGAGCATGTCGAACAGCCGCAGTCATCTGACGAATACCGGGAGTCCGGAGGGAGAATCCTCGACTTTTTACGTGCAAACGGAATTCAGGTGACGCCGAGGGAAGAAATCGACCAGCAGGAATGGAAGAACAGCACGCCGGACGAGGAACGGCAGCGCCGCATGGACGAGCTGGCCTGGCAGTACGAGCCGCGCATCGAGGTTCAATTCATCAACGGCGGATTGTTTTACCTGGCATCCGCTCCTCCTGCCGCATCGGCTCTGCCCTCCAAAAGCGGCTCCAAATCACTCGCATCTGGACGAATCGTGTAAAAGAACTGCGAGAAAAGACGCGACGGAAAAGACAAGTTGCAACAAATCTTTTTGGCATACCTGGTTACAATAGGAGTAGGAAAGCCTCTGTAAAAGGTGGTGCATGCATGTGACCAGACGCTACATTCCGTTCTTTTCCGCTGTGCTCTCCCTCCTGCTGTTCGCAGCTCCTGTATCAGCGAAGGAAGAGACCGGATGGGACCTGCAGTTTCAGAAGCAAATCCACTCGTGGATGGATGCGATCTCCCTGCGCGATGCCCAGTTCAAGCAATGGAAAAACGCAAAGCCCGACGTCCAGACACTCGGGGCCAATCAGCATCAGTGGCTTGTCAGCATCACCCAGTCCGGAAAGCAAGTCGGCTATTTGGTCGTCGGCGAGCTGCCCTCCCCCAAAGGAGCCGAAAAGTTCGTCCTGCTGGAGTACGGGGTAGGCGAATACATCTTGTTCGACGATGCATTCGCTCCGCGGGAAATTGCTGCTGAGCCGGTCTATGATGGGTTTGCTTCCCACTGGTTGCTGGCACAAAGTCCTGCCGCTCAGATGGTGAATGCGAAAACGGGTGAACCCTACCCCACAGAATTCACTGCCAACGAATCGGTGATGAGCTCCCTCTCTGCTGAGGAGCTTGTACACGAAGGCCAAAGCCTCACGCAGACTCATGTGTTGCGTTCCGAAGAGGCTAGCCCTTTTGATCAGATCAACTGGGTCTATGATCTGCATTCGGCAAAGGACGTGACATGGGCGCAGCTCTGGCAGCAAAAAAATGATGCTGGACCCGTTACTTTGACTGTACCGATGTACCATTCTCAGGTGCTTGCACCGTTCGTCGTCGGCTCCCTCCATCTGTGGAACGATCAAAATGCCTATGTCGGAGTCTGGGACGAAGGATTGCGTTTTGTCCCTTACTCGTACGCCCATAAAGTCGGCCAGTTTCACCTCAAGACAGCTCAAGCCATGCCCCTTCTGTAAACCCCGCAAAGGAATGAAAAAGGATAGAGGCTGAAATCGTTCAGTCGCCTCTATCCTTTTTCGTATTCTGACACAATCCTTCGTTAATGTGCGAATGTCTCGAGAAAATGCTTTCCGTATTCCCCATGGTTATGGAAGGTAGCGTGCTCTGTCTGGATAGTCGCATGAGTGATCCCGTATTTTTCCTTCAGCATTTCGGTAATCGCCAAAATGACGCAAAACGTCTGAATGTTGTCATGAATAAATACGTGTGCGGTAAGCGAATAATGCTCGGTAGAGATTGCCCACAAATGCAGTTCATGCACATCCTCCACGCCTACGATCTTGGAAATCTCGGAGCGGATTTCATCGAGGTCGAATTTGTCCGGCACAGATTCCATCAGGATCAAGAAGGATTCCCGAATAATTTTGGCTCCGCCGATGAAAATGATTACGGCAATCACCATACTGATCAACGGGTCAAAGAAATACATGCCTGTAAAATAGATGAGCACGGACGAGAGAATAACCCCCATCGAGCTCAGCAAATCGCCGATGAAATGCCACAGTGCGCTTTGCACATTCAGATTTTCTTCCTCTTTCATGCTGCGGGAAAGAACGAGAGTCAAGACCAGATTCACGATCAGACCGATCGAGGAGATGATCAGCATCAGCTCGAAATCAATGTTTTGAGGCTGAATAAATCGATCAATCCCCTCCACCAAAATACCGATTGCAATGATCGCCAGCGCCAAGCCATTCACGAAAGAAGCGATGATCTCAAAGCGCAAATAGCCAAAGGTACGTTTGGCATCAGGCTCGCGCGTTGCCAAATAGATCGCTAGCATGCTGAGGCCCAGCGCCAACACATCAGAGATCATATGCGCGGAGTCAGACAAAAGCGCGAGTGAATTTGAGGCGATTCCTCCTATTATTTCTACAATCGTAAAAAACAACGTCAGAAAGAACGTAAGCCACAACGTTTTCTTCGACTTGGATTGTTTCTTTACATGGGGTAGATGATGATAATCGTACATAGTGCACCTGCTTTCTATGATTCATCACTCACAGAGAACGATTCTTATTTAGAATAATTTTAATCAAGTACTTATTTTCATTGTATGCGCTCATTTCAAATTTTACAATTGGACATTTTATGGATCTTTATAGTGAAAATCATTACCTGTCAAGAGCTTTTGAGAGTCTTTATCAACAAAATTGTTAACGGAAAACAAAACAAGCTCCCTTTCCGTATCCACGGTGGAGAGCTTGTCTTTTTCGCGGCTTTTCCCTGCTCAACGATGTTCTGTCGGAGACAATCGCTGATGAACAGCATGAAACACTTCACTTGCTGTCATGCCTTCTGCATTGATCACAGGGGCGCCCGTATTGGTCCTGCTTTCATCGCCCAGCACATTCACATCTTGCCCTGTAATGACGACGGCATCCACGACTTGCTGCCAATTGCCCAGGTCGACGACTTCGTACCCGTTATCCCGCAGCAGCTTGCTGATTTGGGATAGAGATTGTTCTACTGCGACTCTCGCCATATACACCCTCCGTCCGCATTCCAGGTATGGCTATTTGCGCCATAGCAATCTGATTGACATGGGAATTGCCCCGAACCAGCGGGATGACCATGATTCCCGCGGGCTTTTCCGCTGACGTCTCTCTTCCTTGGGGGTCTCCATGTACTGGACAAACAGTCTGGTCAGATATTTTAAATAATCCTGAAAAGACATCGTACGTGCCTCCTTCATGCTTGCGAAATTACGCCGGGAGCGCTTCCTCCCTAGTCTTCCCCGACTGCGCCGGTTTCAACCCAGCTGACGGATGATTTCCTCGACCAGCTCCGCCAGGTCCTTGTCCGTCGTATCGATCTGGATCGGCGCGAAATCGTAGGCGCCTGCCCGCTCGGCCAGCAACGTGCGGACGCGTTCGGCCACCCCGCCCGCCAGCAGCGGACGCCCCGTATCATTTTCCAGTCGCCGGACCAGTTCCTCCTCCGAGGCAGACAAAGCCACGACCGTGCTTTTCTCCATCATGGCCTGGACATTTTGCGGGCGGAGAACGACTCCGCCTCCTGTCGTCAGGATGTGCGGACCTGTGGCAAGCAATTCAGCCAAATACTTGCTCTCCACTTCGCGGAAGCAAGCTTCGCCACGCTCGGCAAACAGGACCGGAATGCTGCAGCCTTCCTGCGCCACGATGTACGCGTCCAGATCGACCTGCTCGACGCCCAGTGCCTTTGCCAGCGCTGCGCCGACGGTTGTCTTGCCCGTTCCCATAAAGCCAACCAATACTACGTTCTTCATCGCCTATTCTGCCGCCTTCCCGGATGCCTTGCGCGTTACCATTTTCACCGTGCGCTCCTGCGCATCGTACTGGGTATCCACATCCATCGCCTGCTGAAAAAAGCTCATCGGAACCATGGTCTTTTCCTTCACCGCGATGACCGGCTTGCCGAGATCCTGCCGCTTTCCGTCCACGACAGCCACCGGGTCGCCTTCTTTGAGGTAAGCCACGCGCCCGTTCCCCGTCACCTCGATCCTCTGTTTTTCCTTGGACCATTCCACGGCGAAGCCCATCCGCTCGCCCATTTCCCGCAGCGGGAGATAGACCGTCTGATTCGTCATCCTCGCCGGAATCGACGGATAGTAGCTCATCCCGTTGACGAACGTGGTCACATACGGCTCGAAGCGCAACGGGCCAAAGGCCGCCGTATTGTGCGCCCGGGTGTAGGTCCGGAAGTACACCGCTTCGCCCCTCAGCGTCTGTCCCAGCGCCTGATCGAGGTGCTCGGCCCCGATCACGCTGCCGTGGTAATTTTGCTGGACGCGGTGCAGGAAGTTTTTGTATGCGGCATCGCCGATCTGGCGGCGCAAATGGTCAAACAGCAGTGCCCCCCGTGAATACCAGGTCCAATGAAACTCCTCCTCGGTGGAAAACTGCTGCAGCGGCTTGTCCAGCTTGCCAGCCGGATAGCGCTCGCGCAACCGCTGGGCATCACGCCCGTATTCGTCCAGCAGCGCCGCGGCCGACTGGCTGCCGTAGCGATTCTGCAAGTAATGGGAGACGCTGAGCTCCACCAGCCCCTCGTCCAGCCAGCCGTGCGACGCCTCCAGTGTGGCGACGCTGTTGTACCACCACAGATGGGCAATCTCGTGCGGCAGCCAATGGTCGATCAAATTCCACTGGTACATGTCCCGCTTGAAGATCGCGAGGTTGGCGTACTCCATCGCGTAGGTCGTCCCCGTGCTCGTCTCTGCAATCGCGACGTGCGGATAGGGCAGGTTTCCGTACCAGTCGGCGTACGTCGGAAAAACGGATTGGGCGATCGTCTTGATGCGCTCGATGTTCCCTTTGTCCACGGAAGCGATGTCCACTGACAGATTGGGACCGAGCTGAACGGTTTCCACCTGATACAGGGGGCTGCCGACCAGCGCGAAATTCAGCAGCTTTTTTCCTTGATAGCGCACCTGCTGCCTGCTTCCGTCAAGCGGCGAGCTGACGCCGCGGCCCCAGGAGCTGACCCAGTTGTAGCCTTGCGGGGAGACAAACGACACATCGTAATCCGCGTAGTGGTACACGAACGGATCGCCGTAATCGATGCGCTGCGGCGGATCATACCATTTTCCTTGCTGGTTCTGCGCTCCCAGCATCGGGTACCACGTCGTCAGCGTCCAGATGTCGTCCTTGACGCCATACCTCGTCCCTCTGCGCGGCACCGGATTTTCAAACTCAATGGACAGCGTTCCGCGGGCTTCGGCACCGAGCGGATTGGCCAGTGTCACCACGGAGGCATTGCGTTCGAAGGCGATCGGCTTGTCTTTGTAGCGAATCGCTTTCACCGTCATCCGGTTCCACAGATAGTCGTAGATGTACAGCCGCACATCCTTCGTCTGCGGATTGTCGAACGCCAGCGTCATTTTGCCGGAAATCCTGGCATCGGATGTATGTAATTCTGCCTGAATCGTGTACTTGGGATGCAAATCCTTTACATAGGAGGGCAAGGGCGGATCGTAAGAAAATGGATCGGCTCCCGCCTGATTGCCACTTGCCGACTGGCTCACGGCTGCAGCCAGCAGCTGGGATATGGCCGGCCAGTAAAGGATGACACCGGCAGAGCCAAACAAGATCAGAATGGTGAAGCATACCAACAAACTCGTTTTTTGAAGTTTTTTCATGTCAACCCTCAATTGTTCTGTGACAAGCATTTTTTTAATTATCATAGCAAATCCTTGTCAACCTGAGTAGAAATTCAGCAGATTCTGTAAGAAAACGGCGATAAATGCCTGTTTGAGCTGCGCTGCCAAACGAAAAAAACCGCTCCCACTGCGAGGGCAGCAATGCCTCGCGCTCGCAATGGACGGTTTTTCTCCTACCAGGTCTCGTACATGATTTGGCCCGTATGCGTCAGCTCGTAGCCGCCAATGGCTTCCAGCTCTTTGCGGAACAGCTCCGAGCGCAAGAGATCGAGGACCAGTGCAATCAGCTGCTCGTTCTCTTGCTTTTTCAAAATCACCAGATCGTACCGCTCCCTCACCAGCGGGATGAAGTCCACCTCGACCAGGCGGGCCGCTTTTTCAATCCCTACGCCTACGTCCGCTTCCTTGCGCGCCACCGTCCCGGCAACGGCGAGATGATTGGCTTCTTCCCGTTCGTAGCCGGCCACATCTGAGCCTTTGATCCCGTTTTTGCGAAACATCTCCTCGATCAAGGTGCGCGCCCCCGAGCCTTTTTCCCTGTTCACCATGCGGATTCCCGGCTTTTGCAAATCCGTCCAGGCAAAAATCCCCTGCGGATTGCCTGCCTGCACATAAAAGCCCGCCCATCGGGACGAAAGATAGACGATCATGTAGCGATGCCCGGACAGAATGCTGCGTACATGCGGAATGTTGTACTCCCCGGTATCGCCGTCATACAGATGCGTGCTGACGATATCGGCGCCGCCTGCGTACATGGCGATCAAGCTGTTGATGCTGCCGACGTAGGAGCGCAGGGGACGATAGCTCTTGTCCCGATTGCGCAAATGGCTGGCGAGCATGTCCAGGCTGACATCCTGGCCGCTGATGATGACGTCCCGCACCGCGGCTGCCTGCACGGCCGCAGAAGGCTGTATTCCGGCCGGTACCGCAGCGGCAGCGGGCTGATGCCTGTATTCTCCCTTTGCTTTCGCCTTGTAGGCTTCCAGATCACTGGCGTCCACGCGCATTTGCCGTCCGACTCTGTACGCGGGCAGTTCGCCTTTTTTGATCAAGTCGTACACGGTCAGCTTGGAGATCCGCAGCAGCTTCGCGATTTCTTCTGTCGTATACGAATTTTCAGCGCTCATGGCTGACCTCCTGTTCCGTTGTTCCTGCCTATTATTTTCGTTTACTTTTTGGAAAATGGCAATTGATTATCGAGGACAACCGACTATAATCTAGTTATATCCAGTTATATTTAAATATAACTGGATATAAAAAACGGAGGTCTTTCATGAAAAAGCAATGGTCAGCATTATGCATGTCCCTGGGGCTCCTGCTCACAGCCTGCTCCGGCACACCTGCTGCACCGCAGGCAACCGAGCCAGCTCCGGCCCCTGCCGCCCAAACAGCCAAGGCGGAAATCATGGTTTCTGCCGCCGCCAGCCTGACGGACGCGCTGAACGAACTGAAGACGCCGTTCGAAGCGGACAATCCTGGCATCACCTTGACCTACACCTTCGGCAGCTCCGGCAAACTGGCGCAGCAAATCGGGCAAGGCGCTCCGTCCGACGTCTTTTTGTCGGCGAGCGCGAAGGATATGGACGGCCTGGAGCAAAAACAGCTGATCGCCCAAGATACCCGCCAGGACTTCACGAGAAACGAGCTCGTCCTGATTACCGGCGCAGCCAGCCCGGCGCCCATCGACTCCTTCGAAAAGCTGTCAGATCCTTCCCTGAAGCATATCGCCGTGGGCGAGCCGGAAACCGTCCCTGCCGGCCGCTACGCAAAAGAAGTGATGGACGCGCTGAAACTGGGCGACCGCCTCACCGGACGGCTCGTCTATGGCAGTGACGTACGGCAAGTCCTGACCTTCGTCGAGTCCGGCAATGCCGATGTGGGTATCGTCTACGCGAGCGATGCCGTCATCTCGGACAAGGTGAAAGTGCTGGCTACGGCAAACCCTGAGTGGCACAAGCCGATCTTCTACCCGGGTGCCGTCATCGCCGCTTCCACCGATGCGGATGCCGCGAAAACCTTCCTTTCCTACTTGACATCTGACAAAGGAAAGGCGATCTTACAAAAATACGGTTTTCAATAAGCAAACAGAACGGAGGTGGCCAGCGTTGATCGAAACCAATCTCACTCCCTTGCTCCTTTCCCTGAAGGTAGCCGCGCTCTCCACCTCCTTCGTTTTTGTCATCGGACTGGTTTTGGCCAGACTCATGACCCAACGGGATTTTTTTGGCAAGCACTTGCTCGAGTCGATCTTCGTGCTCCCGCTCGTTCTTCCGCCTACCGTTGTCGGGTTTGGCCTGCTTCTTGCGTTCGGCAAAAACGGATTTTTCGGAAAGCTCTTGGCCCAGTTTGGCATTCAGATCGTCTTTACGTTGACCGGGGCGGTGATCGCCTCCATCGTGGTGTCGTTTCCCCTGATGTACCAGAGCGCGGTCGCTGCCTTTACGAGTATCGATCGTCGGCTGGAGGGCGCTGCCCGCACCTTGGGCGCTTCCGAATGGCGGCTGTTCTGGACCGTCGCCTTTCCCCTCGCGTGGCCGGGACTTCTGGCGGGATTTGTGCTGTCCTTTGCCCGCGGCTTGGGCGAATTCGGCGCTACCCTGATGCTGGCCGGATACATTCCCGGGAAGACGGATACCATTCCCGTCGCCATCTACTTCGCGGTCGAAGCCGGGCAGACGGAAAAGGCGTTGTTCTGGGTCGTCATCATCGTTTCGCTCGGGATGGGCACGACCTTTTGGCTGAACTGGTGGAGCAGACGGAATATCCGCCGGTATGCCCAAAAGTAAATCCCGTAAAGCTGTCTCTCGAAATGTTCCCAAACAAGGCAGGTGAAGCCCGATGTTGAGCGTTCATATCCAAAAGCGGCTGCCGGACTTTTTCCTGGATGTCTCGTTTTCCGTCCACCGGGAAATCGTGGTGCTGTTCGGTCCCTCCGGCTCAGGCAAGACGACGATCCTGAACTGCATTGCCGGACTTGTCCATCCCGATGCCGGGCAGATTGCGCTGGACGGACAGCATTTTTTCCAGCAGGGGAAGAAGCCGCTGCCGGTGCAAAAGCGGAAGGTCGGTTATTTGTTTCAGGACTACGCCCTCTTCCCGCACATGACCGTCGCCCAGAACATCCGCTACGGCATGAAAGCGGGGAAAGCAGGGAAACCGGGAAGAACGGATACGGAGACGGGGCTTGGCCGCCTGCTCGCCACGGTCGGCATCGCCCATTTGCTGGACAACTACCCTCATCAGCTCTCCGGCGGGCAAAAGCAGCGGGTCGCCCTCGTGCGGGCCTTGGCGACCGCGCCCGACATCCTGCTCCTCGACGAGCCGCTCTCCGCGCTCGATGCTGATACGCGCAGGCAATGCCAGGATGAACTGCTCCGTCTGCACGCCGAGTGGAACATTCCCTTCCTGCTGGTCACGCATGACCGGGATGAGGCGGAAAAACTCGCTGACGTCATTCTGCTCGTCGAACATGGAAAAATAATAAAAAGCCGTGCCGCGACTTCGGTTTCCCAGTAAGGGGAGCGAGTCCGCGACATGGCTTTTTCCTTTTCACCTTTGAGCCTAACGAGCTTTGATCGATTCGATAGCGACCCCGTTTTGCTTCGCCCAGCGGTGCAGCTCGACGAGGAATTGCAAGACATCGTGGCTTTCGTGATGGACGCAAAGCGTATCCGCAGCCAGATCAATTTGCTGGCCGTCCACCGTGAGCACCTTTTGCTTGAGGACGAGCTGGCGGGTTTGCTCCATTCGCTCTTCCTTGCTGATCAGCACGCTGCCCTCCAGCTCGCGCGGTGCCAGTCGCCCATTGGGCAAGTAGGCGCGCTCGGCAAACACTTCTTCGGCTACCTGCAGACCATGCTCCAAGCCTGCCTCGACCAGCTTGCTCCCAGACAGCGCGTAGAGAATCAGGTCCTCGTCGATGTTGGAAACCGCCTGGACGACGGCTTCTGCAAGCTCCGGCCTTTCTGCCGCTTCGTTATAGAGAGCGCCATGCAGCTTGACATGATGCAGCTCGCCTCCGAGCGCGCGGGTCACGCCAGAGAGAGCGGCTACCTGGTACAGAACCAGCTCGTAGACCTCGTTCACAGAAAGATTCATGGAACGGCGTCCAAAACCTTGAATATCCGGATAGCCAGGATGCGCGCCTATTTTCACATCGTGCCTCAACGCCGCTTCGACCGTTCTGCAAATGATATGTGGGTCACCGGCATGCAAGCCGCATGCGATGTTGACGGAGGTGATCCACTTCATAATGCCCAAATCCTCATATTGTCGTCCCCTGCTAAAGCCCTCGGCAAGATCGCAGTTAATGTCTAGTTGGATCATGAAGGTAGGCCCCCACCTTTCCGCTTTGTCTTTATTCCATGAAAACGCATTCTTGGTCTGGCTTGATGATCCTAGAATAACATGTTATCCGTACTAGCAAAAGGAAAAAAGCTGCCGAAATATGGCAGCCAGTGTACAGATTAAGTCGAAACCGCAGTTGGCTGTTGCCCTTCGTCCGGGGTCAGCGTCTCCGTCAGAGCCATCAGCTGCGTCTTTTCTTGCTTGTAGTCGTATTCCTTCGCCTTATCCGGACGCGAGTTGTTGTATTCGACCGGAATTTCATGGCGATGGGACCGCTCGATCTTGGTGACAAAATGCAATTTCTCCATGTTGCGAATCGTTTCGTCGATGAGCTTGGCATCGACGTACATCGAGACGTAATTCAACCGTTTGGAGATGTAGTGAATGGTGCCGAATTTACGCAAATTTTTGGCGGCGCGCGTGTTTTTCACCCACACGGCAACCCCCAGACGTCGTTCTCTCATGTCTTGGCGTCGGTCTCCTTCCCAAATTGTGGTATAATGACCTGCAAGGCATTGCAAAGAAAGGATTCGTGGTCTCTATGCTGGCTGCCTTTTATCAGCAATTGGAAGCAACGCTTCTCCAAGAAGGAATCATCACCGCAAGCACCTGGCGCACACACGCAGGCCAGCGCTTTTTTTATGTAAGCAGCGCGCTCCCCGCCCACCGCCTGACAACACAGCTGGTGGAGACAGGAGAGCGCCTGACTGCAGATACAAAGTTGAAGCCCGAGTGCATTTACGTACGTTCAGAAGAGCATGGGCACGTCTACCGATTCCGCTTTCTCGTCCCCAGCGAAAAACAGTTCTGCTGCGGAAACCTGTGCGAAGACTGCTTTTTGCTGCGGGAGAAGCATTGATTGCGGTCTTGCCGCCCAAGACAGAAGACAGCCTAGGACGGCCTTTTCACGCTGCACCCGCAGCTTCCGCCCGTCCCGCAGCCGTTGCTCGCCGCTTCCAGGAACGGATTGTTGCTCGGCACCTTGATCGTGTCCGACACGGCGTTCGCGATGGTGCGGCTCACCTGGTACAAGAGCTCATCCAGCGAGTCCTCCGCCCGCTTGAACGCCTGGACAGAGTCCATCAGCTCGATCGTGCGCTTCAGCTCGCGCACTTCTTTGGATATATGGTGGTAATCGGGATGGTACTTCCCGAACCGTTGCACATCTTCGTACTGCTCTTTCTTCTTTTCAAAGAGCGCCAGCAAGCGCTGCACCTCTGCGTCTGCCTCCATGCGACGCTTGGCCTGCAGATATTCCGAGACCTCGCGCGACTGGTTGATCATTGTGGACAGTTCCTGAGACTGCAGCAGCAGCCGAGTCATGTCCGCCGTTTCCAATGCTTCCATTTGAGCGAGACCCCCCATCTGATGGTGATTCCCTTTCGATTGTACCACGATCATACCCCTTCGTACAGATAATCGGGCACCACAATGCGCACTCGGCCAATGTCGTCCAGGCGATGGCGCGCTTTTCCGCTCCCGGTTGCCAGCGTCACGGTCCAGTACCCCAGCTCGATCCGGACGTCTGACGGCAATCCGCGCAGCCTGTCTGTTTCGTGCTGCTGGATTTCCACCTCCAGCCCGAGCTCGCTCGCCCGCTTCAGCAGGTCCCGCAGCGATTGCGGATGGTACGATTGAAAATGCTGCGTCCACATCTTGGGCAAGGCAGCCACATCCTTCATCCCTTCCAGCGGGTCGGGAAACGTGTTTTCCACCGCATACCCATCCCAGGGCCGCTCCACGGCGAACCAGCCGACAGGCGCATTCTCTTCCGTCCTGGTCTTTGCTTCGGCCAAGGAATCAGCTGAGTGGGCCAGCACTTGCGGTTCGTAACCGTACTCCCGGAGCAAAGCAACCAGCTGCGCTTCCTGCGAGTGGGGGATCAGAAAGTCTGTCGGTGACAGAACCTGCGCCAAAAACGGTTGAAAATCGGGTATTTCTTTCCACTCCTCGAGGAATCCCGGATGGGCCGTCCGCACGCGGAAGTACGGCTCCAGCTGAATCTGGCGCGCCGTCTTGGCCCACTGCCCGATCGCTTCGACGAGCGCTTCCGGGAGCGGATGGGCACAAGCCGAACGCAGCAGCTCGATGACCTGCTGCTCGTCCTTCCCTGAGGCGAGGCTGGCTTGCAGCTTTTTCGCCTCGATTTCCCCGCGTATCAGGGAGCCGTCGAAATGCAGCGTGCAAAAATGGCTGATCTCCCATACGTGCAAGAGCGGGACGAGAGGCGGAATGGTTATGGCTCCGGCCGGGTCGACGAACCACCCCTCCTCTGCGGTCAGCTGGGGCAGGCTGTTCCACCGCCAGAACAAGCACTCCTCCCCATCTGCCCCCAGCTGTATCCAGCCCAAGCCTGTCAACAGATGCAGCCATTGCCCCGCGATCAGCCTGTCCGCTTCCGGGGGGAGTGAGAAGCCCGCTTCCTTTAGCATGCGCAATTGTTCGTCGAGCGAGCACCACTGATCGAGAGGCACCTGCCGCATCATCAGCGCAAATGCCTCCCACCAGCCTCCGTGAGGTAAATACTGCTGCTTGACGCACGCGTACAGGGCGCTCCACCGCTCCGGCGAAGATTGGGCCAGCCAGCGGCGCACTCCTTCCCGCTGACGAATCATCAGCTTCCTGCCTTCCGTCTGCAGCAAGCCGAGACGCATCGCCAGGTCGAGGGCAATCGTCAAAGCCAGCCCTTCCCGGTCCTCCTGATCCAACGGCGGCAAGACTACCCCGGCGCAGTGCTCGTCCAACAGCGAGAGCACGGCAGACATGCGGCCAGACATGCGCCGATGGATGCTCCCCTTTTGCGTGACCGCCACCTCGTTGTCCCGGATGAACAGAAGCAGCCCAAAAAGATCCAGATGTATCCCGCGCCCACCCGGTATATAATAAGGGAGCGTTTTTGCAGGAGAGACAAAAGCCCGGGAAGGTTCGGGCAGAAAATAGCTTGTGATCTGCTCGCGAATTTCCTGCGGCATGAGATAGCCGATCTCACTCCACATTTTGCGTACGGTCATTATGATTCCCAGCCGTCTCAGCCTCGTCAAGCCGACGGCCATTTGCCTATGGTCCGAAGAAGCTGCTTTCTCCCATGACCGCTTGCTGAAAAATCCTCTGGTCGATGCGGTGACAAACAGCTTCATCACGTTTCGCTCGATTTCGCTCGCCTGCTCCCACACCTGGCCGAGAAACTCCGGGTCCGCCAATCTCGTGGACAGGTCCTGGTCATCCGGGAAAGCGAATCGATTGGCCTGTTCCGCCATGATGGCTCGCCGAGTTGCTTCGGACAAATACTCCAGCGAATCCTGGACACGCACGACTGTCACCTCTGCTTTTTTATAGATTACATCCAACAAATGGAGGGATTCCACTATGCTCACCCAGTTTCCCGGTTTGTTGCTCACGGCTGCCCTGGCTTTGACAGGCGTTCAGCCGATCTCTACTCCACATCCTACCCCAACTGCGGCTTCGACGGAAGAGGCCACAGCTGCGGCTCCCCACTATGAAGCGGTCGCGGCTCCTTATCCGCCCGCCGTACAGGACGCGCTGAGCAAAGTGCGGAAAAACGGCGGTCATACGATCATCCGCTCCAAAGGCAAATCGTATGTCGTGATCGGCGCCGGCCAACGCCCAACCGGCGGCTATCAGCTCGTAGCCGATCAGGTGAAACGAACCGGACCGCACGGCTTTATCGTTTCCGTCCATGTGAAAGCGCCAGCCCCCGGCTCGATGAAAATCCAGGTCATTTCCTATCCGACCCTGGTTATCGCGCTGCCGGATCAGCAGGCACAAGTCACGGTACAAATGCGCTAGCTGCAGCTTCCTTACAGAAAAAGCCGACTTCTGAGTGCGCCAAACGGGCCTCGGAACGTCGGCTTTCTGCATGAACTGCCATAGGGTGCTCGCTGATTACGGCTTTACTTCAATGGAAATGCGCTGGCTGACGCCGTATGATTCATGGTTGTTGTTTGCCAGCTCTACCATGACCTCATGCTTGCCGCTCGGAATATCCTTCAGGACATAGGTGGGTTCAAAGACTTTCGCCACCTTTTTTCCATCGAGATAGAGATGGACATGTCCTTCGCCAGGCCGATTTTCTTTTCCCATATTTTCCAGAGAAAACATGAAGTGGGTAACGGCAATTTTCAGCTCCAGGTCATCATGGTTGAGCGTATGCGTCACTGTCAGCGTCGGAGCATGCGGTTGGTGCTGTCCTTGCTGCACAGCCGCCTCCGTCGGCGCTGCATCGTGATTGGCATAGACGAGCCACTCCACGCAGGCAGCCACTCCGATCAACAGGAACAATCGAATGACGAATCGTTTGGCCTTCATCGGGACACTCCTTTCCAATTTCAGTCATCCCCCAGTGTGCCCGATTGGCCATTTGTTCATTCGTTCGCCGGATCAGAAGAATTTCTTGCGATTTTGCTCTTCCTTCAAAATTTCTACTGCTTCCCGAAAGCGCAGCGAGTGCACGACTTCCCGCTCCCGCAAATACTTCAGGCTGTCTTGAATGTCCACATCATCCGTCATGTCGATCAGCCATTGATAGGTCGCGCGAGCTTTTTCCTCCGCCGCGATGTCTTCGTACAGGTCTGCGATCGGATCACCTTTCGCCGCGATGTACGTCGTCGTAAAAGGAACGCCTCCCGCATTTTCATAGAACAGAGCGCGGTCGTGGTTGGCGTAGTGAGCGCCGAGCCCTGCCGCCTTCAGCCCCTCGACGGAAGCGTCTTTGGTCAATTTGTAGACCATCGTGGCGATCATTTCCAGATGGGCGAACTCCTCGGTCCCAATGTCTGTCAGCAGTCCGATGACTTTGTCCGGAATCGAATACCGCTGGTTCAAATAGCGCAGGGCTGCCGCCAGCTCCCCGTCGGCTCCGCCGTACTGCTCCAACAGGAACTTCGCCATTCTGACATCGCACTTGTTGACACGAACCGGGTATTGAAGCTTTTTCTCATAGATCCACATCGTCGCAATTACCCCTCCTTTCTCTCTGTTAGACTTGCCAAGGCCAAGGGGTATCGTTCCACTGCCACGGATACCCGGAATAGCTGTGGCCGAAGTTCATGAGCGGACCGTACAGCGCTTCGAAATCGTTGGCCAGCTTCCACCGCCGCTGGGTCAGCTCGTTGAATTGCTCAATGGCATTCGCATCGTGCGGATGAGTGTCGAGATACAGATTCAGTTCCACCAGGACAAAGTCGATGGCTTGCAATTGCGTGAGCAGCTCGACGTACTGCTCATCTCCAGGACGGGTATGCGGATTAACGCTCATGATGATCCCCCCGCTCTCCACGACTTGCCGCCGGGTTGTAGGGACTGTACAGGGCAGGCCACAGCGTCCCCCGCTTTAATGCCTCCATGGGAGAAAACTGGGGAAGGTTTTCCGGCTGGAAGCCGATAAACAATTGAGGCGGTACCTGATACGTCTTGACTCGGATAGGGGGACACGGGTCAAAAGGGCTAACATAAGGAAAGTAGACCCTCGTTTGCGAATTCAATGCAGACAACCTCCTTCAAAAAATAGGTATCTGACCAGACATGATTACGTTATGTCGCCCATTCCTTTCGCGTGATGGGCAAACACACAAAAACCTTGGTCCCGGTCTTTTCCGGAATCAAGGTTTGCGCTTCTCAGCTTTTATGGGTAATGCTTGCCTATAAGCCATATTGTATCAACTTTATGTTCTTTGTAAAGAACGTTCGAACGAACAAATCGCACAAAAAAACGCCGTCTCTGCCCCCGTCGATTCAACGGGACAAAGCTGGCGTCACCCATTGGGACACTACTGCTTCGGAGCGCGAAAGCCCGCAGCTTTTGCTTCCTCCTCTGTCGCGAACCATATCTCCGCTTTCGTCTGCCCGTAGCTTGCAGACCCCGGCACGTGGTAGATTTTTTCGCCCTTGGCGTTGATGTTTCCTTTGATCGCCTTCCCCTCCGGCGGACTCTGACCAGAGTCCTTCTCAGCCTTTGGGGATTGCTTGGCAGGAGCAGCTTGCTTCGCCCCATCCTGGACAGATAGCCCCCACAGGCCGCGGTTCTGCTCCCGCGCCTGCCGCTCCGCTTCCAGAAACAAATCGGCGTGCGCCACATTCGGCGGGATGGTCATGATGCGGGCGTAGCCTTCCCGAACCAGTTTTTCATTGACGAAGGTTCCGTCCATCAGGTACATGTAGGCTAACAGACGCTTGTATTTATCGTAAGGCTCCACATCAAACCTCAGCTTTACCTGCTGGCCCGTCAGGAGCTTTTTGGAGTAGTCGCTCGCTTCTTTTCCATAGGGCTGCACAGGCGTATTCGGCTTGACGGTTTCGGGAGTGTCCACTCCGATGAGCCGCACCTTCTCGCCTGTCGCAAGCTCTACCGTATCGCCATCGACGACGCTCTCCACGGTGGCTTCCCTCTCGCCATTGGCCTGCGGCTGGCCGGACGACGAACAAGCCCCGAGCAGCGCGGTTGCGAGCGCCAGGGCAATCGCAATTCGTTTCATTTTCTTCCTTCCCTTCCTCATCCATTGGCTTTTAGCGTAGAGGAAGTTCCCGTTCCGGTCAAGACCGTTCATCCGCTGCGGCGCTGTCCTTTTGTGCGCACGTAAAAAACGACCTTGGCGACAGGTCGTTTTTGTCTATGCGTTCTGGATTAATCGCGGTCGGTGTTAAATAAAAACAGCAGGACGACCACGACAATGATAATCCATATAAGCTCATCGTTGTCTCGATCAAAAAAACCGTCGAACAGACCCATTACGGAGTCCCCCTTTCCTTCTCGCTACAGCCTATGCAAAAGGCTAGACGCGTGTCATTATGAGGAAGAGCCCAAAAGTGAAAGGGATGTTCTATTTTAGCCGTGCAAAAATCAGATGCACGTAGCCGGTAAGCTGGCGGGCTTTCGCCGTGAAGCCGAGCGAGCAAAGCTCTGCCAGCAAACGGGAGCGGTCCGCCGTGCATTCATTTTGCAACTGTTCGATCGTACGGTGCTCGCCCGCCTTCTCCAGTTCCCGGAAATGGCTTTCCCGCGCCTGCCCATCCGTGAACATCAGGTCGGCGATGATTACCCGGCCGCCGGGTTTGAGGACGCGACGGCACTCGGCCAGGGCGAGCCATTTCTGATCGTCGGTCAAATGGTGCAAGGCGTAGCTGCTCGCCACAAAATCGAACCGGTTCTCCAGGAGTAGCCTTCCTGCTTGCGCGTCACCCATTCATCGTACACGTCCGCAATCTGATTTGAAGTTCCAGCGATCCACCCAATCGGACCTGGTCTGGCGCAGCCGCTTGCCGACTTCTGCCAGCTCGTACAGCGACGCGGGATCGATCACGGACTTGTCCTTGACCCGTTCGATCATCGCTTCGGTGATCTCGATCACTTTGCTGAGTTCCACCCATCGGTCGTACATAAACGATCGCTGCAGCTCCAAGTCGTGCTGCAAGCTGCCTTGCCCCTCGTCCATTTGCTTCAGCAGTTCGCGGATGTCCTCGACGGGCATCCCGACCTCGCGCAAGGTAATGATCGTCTGCAAGCGCCACAAATCCGCTTCAGAAAATTGGCGATATCCCGATTCGTCCGCCTTTCGCGGGTGGATAAGTCCTTTTTCCTCGTAATAGCGGATCGCTCTCGGTGTGATTTGCAGGCGCCGAACAAAAAAAAGCTGCCGGTTTTCATCCGACAGCGTGGACGTATGGCTTCGTTGGACTGGGAGGCTTGCCTAGTGTGTGACCGGCTCGGAAATTTGCTGGAGAGCATCGCTCGCTTCGTCGTGGTGGACTTGGCGAATGGCCATGTCTGCCAGGGCGACGATCCCGACCAGCTTGCCGTTCTCCAAGACCGGAAGGCGGCGAATCTGGTGCTGCGCCATGATTTTGGCAGCTTCGTCCACTGTCATCCCTGGTTGGCCGAGCACGATATCCCGCGTCATGACCGATTCGGTCGCAGTCGATCCTTCCTGTTTTTCCGCGAGTCCGCGTATCACGATGTCGCGGTCGGTGATGACGCCGATCACGTCGTTTTTCTCGTCCACGACCGGAATCAAGCCCACATTCCAGTCACGCATTTTGCAAGCGACCTCGTACACGTTGTCCTTGAGCGTCACGGTAGCGATATCCTTCGTCATAATCTCGCGCAAGGTGCGGTTTTCTACTTTGTCCATAATCGTTCTCCTCCTTTTGCTGATGAACGAATGTAGTGTGCCCTGTTACCTATCCGTTCATTCGCGCTGATGGGACATGTGTCACGATTTTTCGACTGGAGAGAAGCGAACCGTCTGTGATAAGATGATAGCATGGTGCTTGGAAGACTGTAGGGGAAAAAAGACCGCCGGGTGCTGCTACACCCGGGCGGTCCCAAGCTACAATAGTCGTTCCTTCTGGGGAGTCGGCTCCTGGTACCTGCCTGTAGACCTCCTGGCTGGCGAAGCTCAAGGGAGGTCTACTTCTTCTTACTAGATGACAGCATCACTACTAAAGTCCCAAATGTCAACATCAGACTTAGTGCTTCGAATACTGTCATGGTATCACCCCCTTTCATGCGGGGATGCCGACCACCCTTGAGAATCGATCCATTGTGTAGCAAATTATACCATATGATGGCAATTGCGGTCATCTACTCGTGAGGCTGACTTATACATTGCGCTTCTTCCAAAAACAGACTATCATTAGGATGTGAAAATCTTACCTTTTTGTAGGAGGAAAAAGAATGGTTATCAAGGACACTGGGGTTGGCACCAAAGAAGTTTTCTTCGCCGATCTGGAGCACTACATGAGCGATCTCGGCTTTGACCGTGGTGCTTGGGATTACAACCATGCTACATACGATTATAAAATCCAAGATAAAGGAAACGTTTACTATCTGCGCCTGGAAGCGAATGTGACCGAAGGCAAGCTGGAAGATTCCCACGCTGTTCTGAAACTGGAAGATCCCTATATGGGCAAACACCTTTACCCGCACGGGCTGGACTACGACTATCCGATACCCGATTCCGTCATCAAATCGGCCAAGCTCAAACTGCAAATGCTGAACGAAAAATTGTCCTCGCATTAAGAACGGGCAGCTATGAGAACGACATAGTGCAGCAGCGAAACAGAGAGGTTCCCCCTCTCTGTTTCCTGTGGAAGGGGGTTTTTCGATGAAAACTCGGGGCGTTCCAGACTTTCTGCTACTGTTTTTAACCGCCCTGCTCGTGGGGTTCGGCATTACAATGGTGCTCAGTTCCAGCTCGATTTTTGCGCTGACCAGCTTCACTTCCAACGGCTGCGATTACTGCAACGGCGACGAACTGTACTTTGTGAAAAAGCAAATTCGCTTTTTAATGCTGGGCATTGTCGGAATGCTAGTTGCCATGAACATTCCCTTCTCCTTTTACAAACGCAAATTTTTGCTGATCGCGACCGTCAGCTTCCTCGCCTTGCTGCTCGTACTGATTCCCGGCATCGGCGAGGACATCAAGGGCGCTCGCTCGTGGTTCCGGTTCGGCTCGGCCAGCCTCCAGCCTGCGGAGTTCGCCAAGCTCGGACTGATTCTCTATCTGGCTGCCATCATCGCCAAAAAAGGGGACGGGATTCGCAAGCTGAAATCAGGGCTGATGCCTCCGTTGCTGGTGACGGGGCTGTTCTTTCTGTTGATCGTCGCCCAGCCCGACCTCGGCTCGGCTGCGATCCTGCTTGGCACCGGTCTGATCGTCCTGGTCTGCGGCGGAGCACCGATACGCCTGTTGCTCGGGATCGGCATCCCCGGCGTCAGCCTCGCGCTGGGAGCGTACATTTCCGTCAAGCAGCACGCCATGAACCGGATCCATTCGTACCTGGATCCGTGGAGCGACCCTTTGTATACGGGCTACAACATTATCCAATCGTGGATTGCCATCGCGCACGGCGGCCTGACCGGCACAGGATTCGGGAAGAGCATCCAGAAGTATTTGTACTTGCCGGAAGCCCACACCGATTTTATTTTTTCGATCATTTCGGAAGAGCTGGGCTTTATCGGTGCTACCCTCTTCCTCTTTGTCTACCTGTTGTTTTTGCTGCGCGGCATCCACATCTGCCTGCGGGTGAAAGACACGTTCGCCAGCCTGGTCGGGATCGGCATCGTCAGCATGATCGGTCTGCAGGCCGCTGTCAACATCGGCGGCGTGACGGGCGTGATTCCGCTCACCGGAGTGCCACTGCCCTTTATCAGCTACGGCGGCTCCTCCTTGCTCGTCTGTCTCATCTCCACCGGGATCTTGCTGAATGTCTCCCGGGAGGTCAGCAGGCAAAAAGTGGAGGAGCAGGTGACCAGGACGACGTACTCCCTATAAGCACAGAAAAACGGCCTGCCAAATGCGCAGGTCGTTTTCATTTGATCTCGATGGTCTCTACCTTCACGTTGATCGCTTCGACCAAGAGTCCCGTCCATGTCTCTACCGCGTTCTTGACTTTCTCCTGAAGGACGTGACAGACGTGATGGATCGGGGCCCCGTATCGAACCGAGACGCGCATGTCGATCGTCACCCTGTCATCCGCCATGGAGACGCTGATTCCTTTGGATCCGCCATTGATCTTTTTGGCCAAATCCTGATAAAGGCCCCCTGAACGGACAGATACTTCCGGCACCTCTTCCACCGCCACTCCGGCGATGACCGCAATTACTTGATCGGCTACCCTGATTTCGCCGAGTTTTTCCGTCATCTGGACGCCCTCCTCCTTTGCCCGATTCAAGCCCTCTCCCGCCCGTATCGTCTGACTTTTCTCTCAGTATAAACAAATCATGCTTGGGCTTGGAAGGGAATTTGTTTTTTTCTCTCCGATAATGTCGGCGCCGTGCATCTCACGTCGAGAAGTGTCAGTTGATCCGTCGACAACGCCTCACGGATGGCGCTCTGCAGCTCCCCGACCGTATGGACCGCCCTGCCGGCAACCCCGCACGCCTCCGCCCAGCGGACGAAATCGGGATTGAGCAGCTTCGTGCCAAACGGCTGGTAGCCCTCCTGTTTCATCCTGATTTCTTCCAGTCCCAGCGTCGAATTGTTCACCACAACGAGGAGCAGGGACACCCGCTGCTCTACGGCTGTCATCAATTCGGCGAGCTGCATCTGCAGGCCTCCGTCGCCCGTTATGCAGACGACCTGTCGCTTCGGGTATGTGAGCTTGGCTGCGATGGCGGCCGGCAAGCCATATCCCATCGTGCGCCACTTGCCCGCAAACAGCGGAGTTTGGGCGACCGCTCGAAACTCCCGGTTAAACCAGAGCGTATGCTCCCCGGTATCCAAGGTGACGATCGCATCCTCCCGCACCACTCTCCCCAGCGTGTGGAGCAGCGTCTCGGGCTTGATCCGTTCCTCGTCCTTTTGCTGAGTAAGCTGCTGTGTTTCTTCCCAAAACCGCGCATGCCATCTCTCGACCTTCTCCTCCCAAGCATGTTCGAACGGGCGGTTTTCTAAACGTCTCATCCAGAGCGGAAGCACATTGTCGAGGCTGGCCGTGACCGAAGTCAGCCCCGGGTGCGCGTGGATGGACTGTGCGCTGGAATCGACCTGGATGATCGGCAGACCCAGGTGCTTTGGTCAAACACGTCCTTGCAAATGGCGATGTGGGCGACCCCTTTTTGCTGCACGGCGGTGGAAAACGCCAGGTGCAACACCTCCCCGATCGCCTGGGGCACGTACTGCTTGTAGCCTCCCCCCATTTTGTGCGTCTCGACCTGTCCGGTGATAGCCACGACCGGGGCGTGATCGGCCCACGCATCTGCAAGGCCGTTCAGCAAGTTGACCGTTCCTGGTCCCGTGGTAGCCGTGCAGACAGCGGGTTTGCCTGTCAGCTTTGCCTCCGCGCTCGCCATCATCGCCGCCGCCTCTTCGTGACGGCACGAGATGAACCGGATGCTGTGCTGCCTGCCGAGCGAATCGAGCCAGGCGAACAGAGCGTCTCCTGCGACGCCATAGATCCGCGCTACCCCCCATGCTTCTAGTTGGGCGGTGATAAACGATGCGACCTGCCTCATTCATCCGTCCTCCTTTCCGTATCTCCCCTCTAGTGTGCGCCTTCTCCCATATTTTTACTTGTGCCAGTTTTCGATAGTTGGAGAACCTAATGCTATCATCTGATGTTCAGCACCCTTACGAAGGAGGATTTGCCATGAAACAGCCTTGCAAATGGCTGATGGCCGCAGCTGTACTCGCCATTCTCATCACGACAATGATAGTGGTTAACCCGATGCGTTCGGACGCATTCAGCCAGCAGATCGTCAAAGTTGGCGCCACAGGAACAGATGTCCGTGAGATGCAATATCGCCTGAAATTTTTGGGCTTCTACACCGGAAAGGTAGATGGTGTCTTCGGCTGGCGCTCCTATTGGGCACTGCGCAACTTCCAATATGAATTCGGCCTGCCCGTCGATGGTGTGCTCGGGGCAAAGACAAAAGTGAAGCTCTACAATGCCACGCACAGCTACAGACCGACGGCCGCCGACCTCGGAGTTTCCCAAGGAGCGCCGAGCCAAGCGAGCACTCGCCCAAAGCAAACGTTTCACGCAGCAGGCGTTTCCGAAAACGACCTGCGCCTGATGGCCAATGCCGTCTACGGGGAATCGCGGGGAGAGCCGTACATCGGACAGGTAGCGGTGGCGGCCGTGATCTTGAACCGGACCCAAAACCCGGCCTTTCCGAATACGCCTGCCGGAGTCATTTTTGAGCCTCGCGCGTTTACCGCTGTGGCGGACGGCCAAATCTGGCTGACCCCGAACGAGACGTCCAAGCGCGCCGTGAATGACGCCCTCAAAGGCTGGGATCCGACGGGCGGAGCGATCTACTATTTCAATCCGGATACCGCGACATCGGGCTGGATCTGGAGCCGTCCGCAAATCAAGAAGATCGGACGCCATATTTTCTGCCGCTAGGCGCTGCTCGCCAGGCAAACAGCGCGAAACAAGAACAGGCACGCGAGCCATCGACTCGGTGCCTGTTTCGTTTCGGCCATCATTACGTGCGCTGATTCTGCATGTGCTGCGCCATTTTGACAAATCTCTCTTCCTGCTCGGTCGTTCCACAGACGCCGCATTGGATCATGTAGGCATCTCCTGTGTACGGCTTGTGAAATACGTCTAGCTGGTCAGCGATTAACTCGGCTACCACCTCTCCTGTCTGCGGATCGAGACGCATGTAGCGCGGCGTCTGCTCGATTACCGTAAATCGCATGCGATTCGATTTGCATGTCGGACACAAGTAAGGCATGGTCATGTCTGCCACCTCCCGTTCGTTATTCACCGTTTAGTTTCTTCCGCAGGAGGAACTCTATACCTAGAGCAGCAGAATTAAGGTATGATGATTTTGTGCGCAGAGTGAAATCACGGTTTTGATTTTGCTCACCGTGCGCACAGTCTATACATAAACAGAGGTGACTGTATGAATTTGCGTGTTTTTTTCACACTGGTCGGGGCTACCTTTCTCCTCGCTGCCATCGCCCACTACTTTACGGAAAATGAAATGTTCCAGTTTGTCACGGCTGCCATCAGCGTCGTCTTTCTGGCTGCCTGGCTGGGCAAATCGACGGAGAGCGTGGCGCATTACGCAGGCGACAGGATCGGCGGGTTTCTCAACGCGACCTTCGGCAACGCCGCAGAGCTTATCATCGCTTTTTTCCTCGTAAAGGAAGGGCTGTTCGAGATGGTGAAGGCCTCCATCACGGGTGCCATCATCGGCAATATGCTGTTGGTGCTCGGGCTGAGCGTGCTCATGGGCGGTCTCAAGTTCAGGGAACAGAAATTCAACAGCCAGCTGGCCGGGCACAACGCCTCCCTGATGACGCTGGCGATCGTTGCGCTGTTCATTCCCGCCGTCTTTCTCCGGGAGCTGCCGCCTGCAAGGGTCGAGACCCTGAGCATCGTCATCGCCGTACTGCTGATCATTGCCTATGTGCTCTGGCTGATCTTCTCGATGATCACGCACAGCGACTTCCTCTCCGACATCGAGGAGCACGACAGCGAAGCCCTCTGGTCCAAAAGCATCTCGATCGTCATGCTGGCGGTCTCCACCGTCTTCGTCGCCATCGTCTCCGAGTGGCTCGTGCACGGCGTCCAGCACGTCTCGGAATCCCTGGGCTGGTCCGAGCTGTTCGTCGGTGCCTTCGTGATCGCCATCATCGGGAACGCGGCGGAGCACAGCGCCGCCCTGCTCCTGGCGATGAAAGGCAGAATTGGCGCGGCGGTCGAGATCGCCATCGGGTCCAGCCTGCAAATCGCGCTGTTCGTCGCACCTACCCTGGTTCTGGTCAGCCTGCTGATCGGGAAACCGATGGACATCGTCTTTACCTCTTATGAGCTGGCCTCGATCGGCGTAGCTACCTTCATCGCGATCTCGATCACCAAGGATGGCGCGACCAACTGGTTCGAGGGAGTTCTGCTGCTCACCGTGTACATTATCCTGGGAACGGCGTTTTTCTTCGCGTGACCCATAACCGGTTCAAACGTGCTTTCCCCCCAAAAAAGGACTGCTCCAGGCTCTGTTGCCCAAGCAGTCCTTTTGGCGCTGGGCTACCCACGCAAAGATGCAATCCTTTTCTTCGCACGAAGGCCCCCAAACAAAACGAAAAGCGAGGAATATCGCCGCTCTCCTCGCTTTACCTCTGGTTATACAATTCATGTAGATGGGCCAGTTTCCGCTCCAGGGAACCCATGATTTCACGGCCCGTATCTTCTTCAATAAGTCCGAGACGAACCGCATACTCTACTTCGCGGGAGAGCCCGAACATTTGTGTATCCAATACTTCTTCATACAGTGGGCACTGCGGCATGGTCAGGTTTTCCATCTGTACGTCGATCAGCTTGTAAATTTTGTCCGCGTCCGCTTGAAGCAATACTAGCGCTTTTTGTTTCAGATCGGGAACCTTAATTTCTGTCAAAACCTATCCCTCCGTTTGCCTCCATCCTTATCATACATAGTACGCGATTCTGGGCCATTTGAAAAGGGGAGAAGGTATATCAACTGCAAGTATCTAAAAGATACCAAGTTCCCAAGCCTTAGAAAGAAGCGCAAGCAGCTCCACTCCTGCCACCGAGTTCCCTTTTTCATCCAGCGCGGGACCGAACACCCCGATGCCCATCCGTTGCGGTACGGCAGCCATAATCCCGCCGGCCACCCCGCTCTTAGCCGGAATGCCGACGTCGATGGCAAATTCTCCCGAGGCGTTGTACATCCCGCAAGTTACCATAAATGTCTTGCAGATCCGCGCCACCTCCGCCGGAAACACTCTGTCCCCCGTACGCACATCCACGCCGTCCGCCGCGAGCACCATCCCCAGTCTCGCCACTTCCTCGGCCGTCACTTCGATGGCGCAGTGACGAAAGTACAGATCGAGCGTCTCCTCCACGTCTCCTGTGAGCACGCCGCTGTCCTTCAGGAACCAGGCGAGCGCCCGGTTGCGGGCCGCGGTTTTCTTTTCCGAGCAGTAGACGGCTTCATTCACGCCGATCTGCGGATTTCCCGTCATCCTGCGCAGCATGTCCAGGACGCAATCCAGCCGCTCCTGCACGTTTTTCCCCCGGATCATTCCTGCCACGGCGATCGCCCCGGCGTTGATCATCGGATTGAGCGGCTTGTGCGGCTTGATCGTCTCCAGCTTGATGATCGAGTTGAAAGGATCGCCGGTCGGCTCCTTGCCTACCTGCTCAAATACAAATTGCTGGCCATTCTGGCACAAGGCGATGATCAGAGAAAAGATTTTGGAGATGCTCTGCAAGGTAAACGGCTTCTGCGCTTCTCCCGCCGACAGGATGGTCCCGTCCGGCAGGCAGATGCTCACCCCCAGCTGGTTCGGGTCTTCCTTCGCCAGCTCGGGAATGTAGGAAGCCACCTTTCCCCTGCTTGCTTCTGCGCATGCTTCCTTTCGCAGGCGTTCCAGTTGTGCGGTCGCTTGCTCGGTGTTCATCGGCAATCCCCTTCTTGGAAGTTTCACGATCACTCTGTATCAAATTGTAGTGGGGAAAAATCTCTCTGTCAAACGGCGCGGCGGCCTTCCTGTCTATTTGCGCAAAGCGCGTTCGAGACGCTCCATCGCCTCCACCAAAAGCGCTCTCGGACAAGCGAAGTTGATCCGCTGGAAGCCTATGCCCTCCTTGCCGAATCCCGCGCCGTCGAGCAAGCCCAGCTTGGCTTCCTGGCGAATCAGCCGATTCAGCTCTGCCTGCTCCAGCCCGAGCTTGCGAAAATCCATCCAGCCCAGATAGGTCGCCTGCGGCACAGGCATCGCTACGTCTGGAAGCCGCTTGGCCAAAAATTCATGCAGATACCGGGCATTTCCGTGCAAGTAGTCAAGCAGCTCGTCCAGCCACTGCTCTCCGTGCCGGTACGCCGCTACGGCCGCCTCCATCCCGAACAGATTGACGTGCTCGCACCCCATTTTCAAGGCCATTCCTTTGAACTCGCGCAACAGCTGTCTATTGGGAGTCAGCAAATACGAGGTAAACAGTCCCGCCAGATTGAACGTCTTGCTCGCGGAAAGAAAGGTGACGCTCTGGCTCGCAAGCTCCGGAGCCAAGGAGTAAAAGGGTGTATGGCTGCCTTTTTCGTAGACGAGATCCGCATGAATCTCGTCCGCGATTACGATGACGCCGTGCTCGACGCACAAATTCCCCAGACGTTCCAGCTCCTGCTTCGTCCAGACGCGGCCGACCGGATTGTGCGGACTGCAGAGGAGCATCAGCTTGACCTCTGGATCGCCCAGCTTCTGCGCTAGATCGTCCCAATCCATGCCGTAGCTGCCCTCGCGCGCAAGCAGGCTGCTCTCCACGACCTGCCGCTCCCGATGTTTGACCGCCATCGCGAATGGAGGGTAGACGGGCGTCTGGATCACCACTTTGTCGCCCGGTGCGGAATACGCGTCGATCGCGACGTGGATGCCCGGCATGACGCCGGCCACACTGGCCATCCAGCTCTCCTCCACGCTGACTCCGAAACGCCTGGCGATCCATTCCTGCAGGGCTTGATAAAACACCGCCTGCTTCATCGGATAGCCGTAAATCGGGTGACTCGCCCTTTTGACGAGTGCTTCCGTCACGGCTGGCGGACAGGCGAAATCCATGTCTGCCACCCACAGAGGCAGCATCCCTTCCCCATTCACCTGCGAATTGGGTAGCTCCCATTTCAGGCTGTTGGTTCCCGCCCGTTCCATTCGTTGGTCAAAATCGTACACGTCCTCCACCCCCGCTTTTCAATTGGATGTCCCTTTTTCAGAGTATACGCTTTTTTTTCCCGTTGTCCAAGCTTGCGTGTCCATGCGCGTTCATGAAAGAAAAAGAAGCGGTGCCCAGAAATGCTGCTCCCATTTGCCGACCTCTGGACATTTGCAGTAAAATGGGAGTGAAATTGATAGAGCACGGAGGAATGCTTCATGTCAGATGTAATTTTGTTCAAAGGGGCGGTATCCTTCCCCATTACGCTGGACCCCACCGTCTGGGTTTTTGACAACCGCAAGTTCGATCTTCGCGATTATCAGGGGGATCAGGATTCCTCGGACCATCAGGTAGTCCGATACTTGCAGGGGACAGGCTCCCTATGGGACAAAGAGCTGCGCGAAGGGGCCGAGCTCCCATCCGAGCGGAAGCGCACTCTCGCCGAGGAGCGCAAAGTACTCGAAGGGGATTACGGGATTCGGCTGGAGCCGTTCATCTCCAACGCAGAACCGGCAGCTGATGTGACCCATGTCCGGCTGCACCGGGACGGTCTGGAGCCTGTCGAGCTGGCCCTTGCCGACGCGAGACGAGCGATCCTGCAATTTGCCAAGGACGGCAAGCCGATTCGCGAGAGGGGCCCCGTCTATTTTTACTTGCCGGAGATGCTCCTCGCCAAGGAAGCTCCCATCGATCGGATTACCGCAATCGAGTTCATCCGCGGAAATTGACCCTGCCTGCCGCAGCACCATGAAAAAGCCACCCTCCGGCAACCGGAGGATGGCTTGACTTTTCCTATGACCGTTCTGATCGTTCGCTTCTCGAGGAGAACCCTTTTCTCTCAGGCACTCGCTCGCGAAATACATATCTCTCGTTGGTCCAGCTCCGACCGAAGCAACTCAATAAATGCAGCATCCAGTTGAAGGTCGACAGCTCGATGATATACTTCTATCAACATTTGGTCACTCAAGTATTTCACCTTTGCTCACCTCCAGCTTGTTCATGAGCCCATTGTAACAGAAGCATTCCTATCGAACAATCGTTCCACTATCCACAATCGCATGTGGAAAAGCTGTGGAAAACATGTGAGCAAAATGTGTGTAAATGGAAAAAAACAAGATTTTCCCATGTGGATTTTCCTTCCAACTTTATCCACAGGTTATCATAATTTGTCGAAAAATTTTTCTTGTTTTCGGGACGCAAAAAAGCCATCCCCGGGAGGATAGCTTTTGACAGGAGCAGAAAAGCTTAGGCGTTTGCCGTTTCCGTCACGTGCAGAACTTGCTTGATTTTCGCAATCGCCCAGTCCAGTTCTTCCCTGGAAATGACGAGCGGCGGCGCGAAGCGGATCGTGGTCTCGTGCGTCTCCTTGCACAAGAGCCCCAGCTCTTTCAGCTGTTCGCAATACGGACGGGCAGCCGTCTTCAGTTCGAGGCCGATAAACAATCCGCGTCCGCGAATTTCCTGGATGAGCGGATTGTGGATTTCCTTGAGCTTTTCCATGAAGTAGGCACCCATCTCGCGGGAGCGCCGCACGAGACCTTCGTCTGCCAGTACCTCCATCGCCGCTACCGCGACTGCACAGCCGAGCGGGTTGCCGCCAAACGTGGAGCCGTGGGAGCCTGGTTCGAACACGCCCAGGATTTCCCTGTCTGCCGCGACAGCCGAGACCGGGAATACGCCGCCGCCGAGTGCTTTCCCCATGATGTACACATCCGGTTTTACGTCTTCCCAGTCGCTCGCAAACAGCTTGCCTGTGCGCCCGAAGCCCGTTTGGATTTCGTCGCTCACCAGGAGCACGTGGTTCGCCTTGCAGATGTCGTACGCTTGCTTCAGGAAGCCGTCTGGCGGAATGATGATGCCCGCTTCGCCTTGGATCGGCTCCAGCATGAAAGCAGCCGTATTCGGGCTGATGGCTTGCTTCAACGCCTCGATGTCGCCGTAAGGAATGATCTTGAAGCCTGGTGTGAACGGTCCAAAACCGCGTCTGTACTCTTCCGCGGAAGAGAAGGAAGTGATGGTTACGGTGCGGCCGTGGAAGTTGCCTTCGCACACGATGATCTCCGCCTGGTTATCCGGCACCTTCTTCACGTCGTACGCCCAGCGGCGAACTGCCTTGAGCGCGGTCTCCACCGCTTCTGCGCCCGTATTCATCGGCAAAATCATTTCCTTGCCGGTCAGCCCGGACAATTTTTCGTAGAACGCACCCAGCTGGTCATTGTAAAAAGCGCGGGAGGTCAGGGTTACTTTGTCGGCCTGATCCTTCAGAGCCTTGATGATGCGGGGATGGCGATGCCCTTGGTTCAGAGCGGAGTAGGCGCTCAGCATATCCATGTATTTGTTGCCTTCCGGGTCTTCTACCCAGACGCCCTCTGCCCGGGAAATGACGATCGGCAGCGGATGATAGTTATGCGCGCCGTATTTTTCAGTCTGGTCAATGACCTTTTTGGTTGGTTCCATGTGATGGACGACCTCCTTCAGATTCACATGCGATATTATTATGCAAGAATGATGCCAACGAAAAAACCAGGAAACGCGCACAAAACGAAGCTCATGTGCAAAATATTTTTGCGCATAATTTTGTCATTTTCGGCACCTGCATCATTATTTTGCACCTTTTGCTTCCTGTGATATGATACTTTCACGAGGAAAGGCTGGTGAATCATTGTGTCGTCTTCCATGCAACCTGCTTCGCCCGACACATTCTTGCGCATCTACGAACAAATTTTGGACAGAATGAAGGAAGGCGTCCATGTCATCGACGCGAACGGCATGACGATCGTCTACAATCAAAAGATGACGGAGCTCGAGTCGATGTCGCAGCAGGATGTTTTGCACAAGCCTTTGTCGGAAGTCTTCCAGTTTCCCGACGGCCAGGAAAGCACCTTGCTCACTAGCCTGCGCACAGGCAAAAGCATCCGCAATACGAGACAGACCTATTTTAATGACAAACAAAAGGAAATTACGACGATCAACCATACCTATCCGTTGCTGGACAACGGCCAAATCGCAGGGGCCGTAGAGATTGCGGACGATGTCACGAAAATGGAACGGCTCATCCGCGAAAATCTGCTGGAGAAGAACGGCTCCCGCTATACCTTCGAGCAGATCATCGGCTGCAGCAGCATGATTCTCGACGTGATCAAGAACGCGAAACGGGCCGCCCGCACTTCCTCCTCCGTCCTCGTGGTCGGCGAGACGGGAGCCGGCAAGGAGCTGTTCGTGCAAAGCATTCACAATGCCAGTTTACGCACATCCGGCCCGCTTATTTCGCAGAATTGCGCCGCTCTTCCTGACAGCCTCATTGAAGGACTGCTGTTCGGCACGGTGCGCGGCGCGTTTACGGGGGCTATCGAACGGCCCGGACTGTTTGAGCAGGCGGAAAAGGGCACGCTTTTCCTCGATGAAGTCAACTCGCTTAGTATGCCTCTGCAGGCCAAATTGTTGCGCGCCCTGCAGGAGAAGTCCATCCGCCGGATCGGGGACACCAGGGACCGCTCCATCGATGTGCGGATCATCGCGGCCATCAACGAGGACCCTGTGGAAGCGATCGCCCATTCCCGTCTGCGCAAGGATTTGTACTACCGGCTCGGCGTCGTCACCTTGTTCATCCCCCCGCTGCGGGAGCGAAAGGAAGACATCCCGATGCTGGTGCAGCATTTTATCGGGAAGTACAACCAGCTCTTTCAAATGGAGGTGTCCGGCATCAGCGAGGAAGTCCTCCGCTTTTTCAACGAGCACGATTGGCCCGGCAATGTGCGGGAGCTGCAGCATCTGATCGAAGGGGCGATGAACCTGATGATCGATGAGACGACGATCCGCTACGAGCACTTGCCGCTTCACTTTTTGCGCCGCGTGCCAGCCGCCGCTGCCGCCAATGCTCCCGAACCGCAGCCCGGTCTCCCCTTTCCTGACGAAGGCCAGCCATTAAAGGAAACGCTGCAAAAATTCGAGACGACGTACATCCATCATGTCGTGGACAAGCACCATGGCAACATCTCCCGCGCCGCCCGGGAACTGCAGATCAGCCGGCAAAGCCTGCAATACCGGCTGCGCAAGCTTGGAATCCGGGGATAAACAGGGACATCCAAAAAGAAAAGCTTGCAGCCCCCAATGGATGGCTTGCAAGCTTTTCGCTTTTGAACATTGTCGATTGGCTGCCCTACAAGGAGATGCGGACGATTTCCGTAATGACCACCATCGTAAAGACGGCAAATCCAAGGGAACCCGTTACCAAAAGCATCCACTTCAGTTTTTTCATGTCTTCCATCAAGCATTCCCTCACTTTCTTGCGCCAATCATCTCTAACGTTATATACGCACTATGATTGGAAAATGTTTCAAAAAGCCCAAAAAATTTTAGGACCGAGCTATCTTCGGGTAATCTTTTCCGATTTTTCCTGTACGGTGTTCCATTTGATACAGCATCCATGCCACCAAAAGCCCCACCAGCAGACAGATGGTCCAAGGAAGCCACGCCGCTTGAAGCTGGAGAGACTTGTCGTAGACCCAGCCTCCGACGATCTGGCCGACTGAGCCGCCGACGGCGATGGAGTAGCCGTTGAACCCGTAATAGGCGCCGACGAGCTCCTTCGGTGCAAAACGAGGCACGACGTCCACCAGATTCGGCACGGTGATCATCGTCCCGAGCGCGTACAGGAACACATCGAGCAAAAGCATCCAGAGCGAGCTGGCAAACGTCAGCATGAACATCCCGGTGCCCATGATCAGCGTCCCCACCCCGATCAGCGTCAGTCGCTGGGAGTAGCCGTCCATCCACTGGCTGACCTTCATCTGCAGGAGGATGACGAAGACGGACACCGCCGAAAGCACGATGCCCACGTCGCCTTTGTTGTGGGTCACATGCTCGACCAGCAGCGGGATCGTCAGGAAGATCTGATTGCTCAAATAATAATACCCCATCAGGATGACCGTGAATCGCACGAACTGCCGATCCTTCAGCACGTGGACCATACTGTCCCAGATACTGTGACGGGTTGTCTTGGCAGCGATCGGAGGCAGCAGAAAAAAGCAGAGCAGGGTGTTCACCGCAAAAACCGCTCCTGCAAACAGGGACAGGTACCTAAAATCAAGGGCAGACAGAGCGGTCCCGATAATTTGCGAGCCGACGACGCCGATATTGGTCAGCACATTGCGAAAGGCAAAGACTTCTTTTCGGATGGATTCCGGGGTCAGCACCGCAAAAGCGGCAGAGCCGGCGGGATCAAACAGCGCTCCGCCCAATCCGGACAGGATGGCAGCCACGAAAAACTGCCAGGTCTCCGTACAGAACGCGAACATGGCAAACCCGATGGCGCGCACGGCCATTCCCAGCACCATGGTCCCTTTATACCCAAACGCATCAGCGGCGACTCCACCGATAAAGGCAAAGCCTTGCTGGGAGAATTGCCGGACGCTCAGGACGACGCCTGCCATCGCCAGGGCCCAGCCCATGCTTCCTGTCAAATACAACGTGAGATACGGGATGAGTGCGTAAAAGCCCAGGTTCATCATGAAAGAGGTCGACAGCAGCAGCTTGACGCCAAACGGTGTTTCCCTCCATATTTCCCGCTTCATCAAAAATACCCCTCGCTCTCCCCTAGTGGATACGTGAAATAGGGATATTCCCAGCTTAAAGAACAAGGTATAATTTGAGAAACGAACAATTTTGTATATAGTAATCAAATATTTAGATAAGAGGGTATTTCACGATATGGACTTCGAACAATTACGCGCATTTTACACCCTTGCCCAAACTAAAAATTTCACCAAGGCTGCAGAGATGCTGCATCTTGTTCAGTCTACCGTGACCATGCGCATCAAGCAACTGGAAGAAAAAGTGGGCAAACCTCTGTTCATCCGGGACAAGCGGAGCGTGGAAATCACGCAGGCCGGATTGACCCTGCTGCCATATGCGGAAAGAATTCTCAAGCTCTCCCAGGAAGCGTTCATTGAGGTCGCTTCGCTCCAGCCGTACGAAGACTACTTGTCGATCGGCAGCCTGAACGCGATCTGGACCTCCACGCTGGAGCCGATCCTCAAGGAGTACCATAATCGCTACCCTCAAATCGCCATCAGCACGAGGACCGGCCATTCCTCGGAAGTCATCCAGTATTTGCTGGACAATGTGATCCAGATCGGCATCGTCTACGTCCCGCCCTCCCTGCCGAACTTTGAAGTGATCCCGACGTGGGAGGATGAGGTCGTATTGGTGAGCCGCCCCGGCTGTACGTACATCACTTCGTCCCAGGTCGATTCGCGCGAGCTTCGCCGCCTTCCCCTCATTCACATGAACTGGGGCCCTCCCTTTAACGAGTGGATCAGGCACACGCTGCCGCGCAACTACGTGCCGAAGCTGACCGTCGACAAGGCCGAGCTGGCTATCGATCTGATCAAGGAGGGCCTCGGCGTCAGCCTCATGACGCGCTCAGCGGTCAAGACCGACCTCGCCGCCGGAGAGCTGGTGGAATTTACGATAACCGGAAACAAGCCGCCGAAGCGCTCCGCCTACATCGTCCTGCCGCGGGAAAAAAAGAACAAACCCAGCGTCGAGAAGTGGCTGGGTTTGATGAAGGAATGGGGCTATTCCACGTAGCTGGTTTCCGGTGTCGGCGCGATCTGCCCGACAGAAGCCCGCTTGCGCTCCAGATGCCGTCCGTAGCCGTAGCGGACGAAGCAATAGCCGGACATGGCCAGACAAAAGCCGGTGACGACGTCGCTCAGAAAATGGACGCCCAAATAGACACGGCTCAGACTGAGCAAGATGACCAGCGCAAAGGTCAGCGGCTGGACGAGGACGGCCCAGCGCTGCGCCTGCAGCCAGCGGCTGGCGAGCAGCGCGAGCATGCAGTAAAAGGCTGGAGCGATCATCGCATGCCCGCTCGGAAAGGAAAAGGAATCGGGCAGCGCAACCAGCTGAAAATCGGTCGGGCGCGACCTGGCAAAAACGACCTTGAGCAGCTTGTTCAGCAGTTCCCCTCCGCCGAGTGTCAGCAGCAGGCAGACCGCCTCTGCACGCTGCCTTCGCACGAAAAGAAAGACGATCAAAACCACCCCCACCGGAGCCAGCACCACCGCGCTCCCCAGTTGAGTCAGCGTCTGAAAAAAGGAGGTCAGTCCCTCTGACCGCCAGGCTACGGCCAGGGCAAAGCCCGCCCGGTCCATCCCGCTTACGTTTTCCGTCAAAAGCAGGCCCATCATCCATGCAGACAGCACCGCGAATGCGACGGAGGCCGCTGCGAGCCCCTTCCCGTTTTTCGTCCTTGTCAAACGATTTCCCCCCTCTCTTTTTCCAGTAAAAAGCGCAGGGCTTCGGCAAAGCGCTGATCGTCCACGCGCGTGCGAGCCGCCGGGCCTCTGGTACGCCCTCCTCCCCGGCGAAATCTGGCTTTCTCGTTGCGCTCCTCGAGATGAAACGCGATGTGTTCAGGGTCAAAAATCAGCCCGTGCGGCGTCAGAGACGATGCCTGTTTCCCCAAGATCAGCGCGGCAAGTCCGATATCCTGCGTGACGACGATGTCGCCGGCGCGCGTATCGTTCGCCAGCCTCGTATCCACCGCCTGCGGCCCGGCATCGACCGTGATGTGGTTCGGTCCGCTCAGCTGGTGATGAAAGCTGGCGTATGTAAAACAGCTCCAGCCGTACTCTCTGCAGAGCTCCTGTGCGATCGCCAGAGCCTGGCGCGGACAGGCATCCGCATCGATCAGAACGCGTGTTTCGTGCATGGGCATCCGCCTTTCCTCAGCTTTTTTCTCCCCGCCAGGAAGCAAATTTGGTATGATGGGATTGGAGAGGAGTGAACGAATCTTTGCGCAATTATTTTATCCTAGATGAACGACTGGGTATTCGCCTCCCCGCTTTGGAAATGGAGTGGGAAGCGTACTCGAGGGAAGAAAGAGCCGACATCTTGTTGGAGTGGGAAGAAATTCGCGCGACCATACCAGACCGGATCATTCGGATTGAAGCGGTCATCATCGAGAAAACGAAGCAGATGTCCGAGGAAGAAAACTTCATCCGATCCTGCCAGTTAAACAGTGAAATCCACGAGTTAGCCAGTGTCATTAATGATCTTAATATATGGTTTCGCGTCCAGCAAGATCATGACACCAAAGTCCATCAATAAGGTGGAGCGGACGGCAGCACGCAAAAGCCCCGGAACTGTCCCTGTCCCGGGGCTGTTTCTTGCCCGACGATTGGCGGCGAGGGCTGTGCCCTATGTACACAGCCCTCGCCGACTACTCCTTCGTTTTTCTCGACCGCGACAGCTGCAATGCCTTGAGACCCGTCACATGGGGTGCCGCCATGGAGGTCCCGTTCAGCGTGCGGAACTGATTCCCGGGCCAGGTCGACAAGATGTCTACCCCGGGCGCTTTGACGTTGGCGCCTTTTCCGCGCGAGCTGAAATCGGCCAGCTTGCCTTTCTGATCGATCGCGCTCACCCCGACCACGTTTTTGTACCGCGCCGGATATTCCACCTCTCCCCCGTTGTTTCCCGCAGAGGCGACCATGATGATGCCCTGCTTATCTGCTTTCTCGACGACCCTCGCCAGCGCTTCGCTGTATTGCGGCATGCCAAAGCTCATGTTGATGATGTCCATTTTGTTCTCGATGGACCAGTTGATTGCCCGCAGGATCGTAGCCAGAGACGATTTCCCGTCATCGCCGAACGCCCGCACGTCATACAGATACGCCTCGGGCGACACCCCGACGATCCCCCGCTGATTCATTTCGGCCACGATGATCCCGGCTACATGCGTCCCGTGCCCGTTTTGCTTGCCCGAGACGAGACTGATCCCCCCTTTGATCTGTTCGCGCAATTCAAAATGGTCCCGCGAGATGCCTGTGTCGATGACGCCGATCTTGACGCCTGCCCCCCGCCCCCGCTTCCAGAGCCTCTCTGCTCCGACGTAACGCACTCCCCACGGAATTTCTTCCTCGGAATGAACGCTGACGGTCACATTTTCTTCCACAGTCACCGGGTATCGGTGAAAATGCTGCTGATGACGCGCATATACCTGCTCGTTGACGCACAGGCAGGACAGATCGTCAAAGCAGCTCCACGGCTGCCTATCCTTCGGTTCCGCCAGATGCGACTGCAAATCCGCCAAAATATCATGAAACGGTGTACTTCTGTGAAAGCTGATTATTTTCACAAAGCTAGCCTCCTGTCATGCGTGCTCTGCACCATCCTATGTTCCTGCCTTGCAGGTGGGTTTGGGCATACACACATGCCAGCGAAAATAGGCGAGCAGACCGGACCATCTGTCCAAGCGGAACGCCGTCTTTTCCCATATAACTGCAGAGGACAGCAGTGCTTTTCACCATGAGAGGAGCGAGGCGGGCAGTGGCCAAGAAAAAGCGGAAGATCCCGATCAAAAAGCTCAAGGGCAAGCCGAGCGATCTGTTGAAAAAAATCAACAGAAAGAGCAAGAAAAAGTGGAAAATGAGCGACATCAAGTCTTTGGCAAAGGATTACTCGAGAGATGACCTGAAGGACGACAAGAAGTTGAAAAAGCTGATTAAAAAAGTCAGCAAGGCCGTCGGCATCCAGCTGAGCGACAAGCAAGTCTCCAGCGTCAAAAAGCAAGTGCACGATGCGCTCGGCTAGACGCTCCATCCGTGCTGCGCCAATTTTCTTTGGCGCCGCCTCGGGCAGACCTGGACAAGCCGCGCCGAACAGCAAAAAGGAGAGCGTCCATCGCTCCCCCTCTTGCTATCCCATCACTCAGATGACGCGAGATTAATCGCAGGCGCACGCAACAATCGTCAACAGTACGAACAACACCAGTACCAAAGCAAAGTCGTCGAAGCCAAATCCGTTGAATCCACTCATTCGCTTTCCCTCCTTCATCGGCAACTAGTCATAGGGTATGTGCGAACAGTTGCTCATGATTGGACCATGGCCTATTTCCGAGCAGATTTCTCCAAACAGATTTGCTGGCCGCGCAGACATCCCCGCATTCCGGCTGCTGCTTCGCACTGCCCTCTCCTGCTGACGCCCTGACGGCTCTCTCGTCTCCTTACTTCCAGCCCGCGATCACTTCAAAAAACAGGCCGTCCTTGCGGTAGTAAGCCTCCGCTTTCGGAGCGTCCAGGTAGTTCCCGACTTCTGCCAGCCGCTCCCCTGCCAGGACGACCTGCCGCTGTTTGTTTTCCTCATTCCGGTATTCCACAACCAGACTGACGCCTTCCCGCAAGCAATGCCGGATCAATTCTTCCGGCGTCGCAAAGACAGTCCGTTTCATGCTCTCCCTCTTTTCCCTGGTGAATGCTTCCTCATGATTTCGCACCCGCTTGACAGGCACATCGAGAAAGTCGGCAGCGAGCAGCGTGGCCGGATGAATAGCCCTGGCCTCCGCCAAAAGATCGTCCATGGTGACGTCTGCCTCCTCATCCTCGTAGCGGGGGCTGAAGTGGGTCAGACAGAGCTGCTTGACAGATGCATCCCTGGCCAGCTCCGCCGCTTCCCGCGCCGTAGCGTGTCCGCTGCGCACCGCCAGTTCCTTGTCCCTGTGCGCATAGGTAGCTTCGTGGACGAGCAAGTCCGCATGCTGCGCCAGCTCGCGCACAGACGGACAAGGCTCCGTGTCGCCGCTGAACACTACTTTTCGTCCAGGCTGCGGCGCTCCCACGAAATCTTTGCCATCCAGAACTGTTCCGTCCGCGAGCGTGACCTGCTCTCCCCGCTTCAGCGCGCCGTACAAAGGACCCGCAGGCACGCCTGCCTGCTCGGCCTGCTCGACCAAGAAGGCCCCGGGCTTTTCCTTTTCCTGGACGGCGTAGGCAAAGGAAGGGACCCGGTGCTTGGCCAGCCTTGACGTCACGATCACGTCCTCGTCCTCGTAGACGATGCCTTGGCTGACGACGCGAAGCTCTAACGGGTATTGCAGATAGACGGGACTCGTCTCCATAATCGCGCGGAAATAGCGATCCAGCCCCGGCGGACCGTACAGCGTAAGCGGCGCTGCCTCGCCATTGCGCAGCGAGCGGCTGGCCAAGAGCCCGATCAGGCCGTAGAGGTGGTCTCCGTGCAGATGGGTGATGAAAATTTTTTCCAGCTGACTGATTTTCATGGGCGAACGAAGAAGCTGATGCTGGGTCCCTTCTCCGCAGTCGAACAGCCACCATTTCCCCGCTTGCCAAAAGCGAAGCCCGATCCCGCTCACATTGCGGCGAGTGGTAGGCGCTCCCGAACCGGTTCCCAAAAATGTAACGATCACGTCGTGTGCGCAACTCCTTTGCGATTCCCTCTGCTGCTCCGCGCAGCGTGCCTGTCTGCCTCTCTGGGCATTCACCCTTTTTCGCCGGGCGCATAGGCTACAGCATACAGCAGCTCAGCAAGGAGGGACTCCTGATAATGAAACGACTCGTCTCCATGGGTCTGGCAGCCGGCCTGGCCGTCATGGCTGTCCTGGCCGGGTGTTCCAGCGCCCCGGAAAAAATACGAATAGGCGAAGTGACGCGCTCGCTGTTCTACGCGCCGCAATATGTAGCCATCGAAAAAGGATTTTTCAAGGAAGCAGGGCTCGACGTCGAGCTTTCTACCATTCCCGGCGGCGACAAGGTCATGTCCGCGCTGTTGTCTGACGGGATCGAGGTCGCGCTCGTCGGCTCCGAAACCAGCATCTATGTCGCCCAGCAGGGAGCCGCCGATCCGGTCGTCAATTTTGCCCAGCTGACGCAGACAGACGGCACGTTTCTCGTGGCCCGCACCAAAGCAGACGATTTCTCCTTCGATCAGTTGAAGGGCAGCGTTTTCCTCGGCCAGCGCAAAGGCGGCATGCCGCAAATGGTCGGCGAGTACGTGCTCAAGCAGAATCACATCAATCCGCAGAGCGACCTTACGCTGATCCAGAACATCGAATTCAAAAATATCGCCGCCGCCTTCGCCTCCGGAACCGGCGAATATGTGCAATTGTTCGAGCCGGAAGCCTCCCGCTTCGAGCAAGAGGGCATCGGGCACGTCGTCGCCTCGTTCGGAAAAGAGAGCGGCACCGTCCCCTACACCGTATTCATGGCGAAGCAAAGCTATATAGACAGCCACTCTGCTGCTATCCAGAAGTTTACCAATGCCATCTACAAAGGGCAACAATGGGTTGCCGCCCACACCCCGAAGGAAACGGCGGAAGTCATCGGCAAATACTTCGATTCGATCCAGCCGGACATCCTGGAAAGCTCGGTCAAACGCTATCTGGAGCAAGGCTCCTATGCGACAGATCCGATCCTCGATGAAGCCGAGTGGAACCAGCTGCAGGACATCATGGACAAAGCGGGAGAGCTGAAGCAGCGCGCCGATTATGCGAAACTGGTCAATACCACGTTCGCCAAAGCTGCCAAAGAAGGGAAGTAGCACGCGATGAACCAGATTCCTTCGACGCCCGCAAAAATTGAGCTCGGCCACGTGACCCATCTTTACCTATCGGCGACGCGGGCATTCATGGCGGTAAGGGACATCAACCTGCGGGTGGAGGAAGGCGAGTTCATCTGTCTGGTAGGTCCCAGCGGCTGCGGGAAGACGACCCTGCTCTCGCTGATGGCGGGACTGGAGCAGCCAACGGCAGGAAAGGTCCTGATCGACGGCCGGCCGGTCACGGGCACGTCCCGGCAAGTCGGCTACATGCTGCAGCAGGATTACCTCTTCAACTGGCGCACGATTGAAGACAACGTCTTTCTCGGGTTGGATATTCAAGGAATCCGCACGACAGAAAGCGAGGAGTACGCGCTCCACCTGCTTGCGGAAATGGAACTGATCGATGTGCGCAAATCGTCCCCGATGCAGCTCTCGGGCGGGATGAGGCAGCGGGTCGCGCTCGTACGCACCCTCGCTTGCCAGCCCGATGTCCTGCTGCTGGATGAGCCGTTTTCCGCCCTGGATTACCAAACCAAGCTCAAGCTCGAAGACTTGATCTTTAGCACGCTGCGCCGCCACAAAAAGACGGCCGTGCTCGTCACCCACGACCTCTCCGAATCGATCGCGATGGGTGATCGGGTCTACGTTCTCTCGCGCAATCCGGGCCAGATCAACAGCGAGGTCGTCGTCCCTCCCGAGATTCGCGCGGCCATCCCGTTCGATGCGCGGAATGCAGCCGGCTTTCAGGACCTGTTCCACCGGGTCTGGAAAGAGATGGAGGTGGTTACGGATGCAGCAAAAGGACATTGAAGCCGTCCATCGCCGCTATCTGCAGCAGGAAGCCAGGACGCGCTCGCGGGTGCTGGCGACCCAATGCGTGCTGTTCGTCGCCTTCGTCGGATTGTGGGAGCTGCTCGCCCGGACGAATGCGATCAATCCGCTCATCTTCAGCTACCCGTCCAAAGTGGTGCGGGAATTTTGGGCGAAGCTGCTGGATGGCACCCTCCTGCCGCACGTAGGCATGACCGTCTGGGAGACCATTGTCGGCTTCCTCCTGGGCACGCTGATCGGGACCGCGATCGCCGCCATCATCTGGGGGTCGCCGTTTCTCTCCCGCGTCCTGGAGCCGTATCTCGTCATCGCCAACAGCATGCCGAAGGTCGCCCTGGGACCGGTCTTCATCGTCAGCTTCGGACCGGGACTGTTATCCGTCGTGGCCATGGGCTGCGCGATTTCGGTGATCATCACGACGATCAACATTTACACCAGCTTCAAGGAAGTCAACCCCAACTACGTCAAGGTCGTGCAGACATTGGGCGGCAGCAAGCGGCAGACCTTTTCCATGGTCATTCTGCCTTCAGCCGTCCCTACCATCCTCGCGACTTTGAAAGTAAACGTCGGCCTCTCCTGGGTAGGCGTCATCGTCGGAGAGTTCCTCGTCTCGCAGCAAGGGCTGGGGTATTTGATCATCTACGGGTTTCAGGTGTTTAATTTTACCCTGGTCATGATGAGCCTGGCCATTATCGCGGTCGTCGCTACCCTGATGTACCAAGGCGTCGCGTATCTGGAGCGGCGGCTCACCAGCCAGTTTAAATAGATGGCAGCACAAAACGGTGCCGGTTCTGCTCGGGAGAGAGCCGGCACCGTTTTTTCGTCCGTGCGGGGGGCTCACATCTGGCCGTCCGGCTGAGCGCCTTGCATCTGGCCCCGGATGAGAACCTTGCATCTGGCGGTCAGGCCCGGTGCAGTGCAAATCGTCGGCTGGCGGACGGATGACGGCAGAAAAAAACACCCGACACATCAGTACGGGCGCAATTGCTGTCACGAGTTCCAGAACTTCCACCAGCTCTTTTTGGTGGCGGCGTCCACCGCTTGGCTGTCCGCCACTTTCTGTGCGGCGGCAGCCTCCGCTTCCTGCGCGCCGGGGACTCGCAGGAGGAAATGATCCACCATCGGCTTGTAGTTGTCCGGCAGATGCTCCTGCATGGTGCGCAGGATCGCGATGGCCTTCTCCTTTTGATCCGTGGCGATCAGCGCGTTTGCGTAATTGAACCCTGCATACGGGAACGGAAAATCAGGGGTCCAATACTTTTCGCAAATTTGGATCAGCTGATAGACGTAGCCGGCTTGTCCCAGCTCGCCCGTCACCGTCATGACGATCTCGAGCCGGTCGCGTGCCCCCTCGATCGCCTGCGTGTACCAATGCATCGCCTTGAGCAAATTTTCCCCGGTCAGCGCGAGCCGTGCCAGATGCAGCTGCGGCCGCCATGCCCCCTCTTTTTCCGCGAGGGCCTTGAGGCGTTCCTTTAGCTCTTCTTTCTTGCCAGCGGAAAGGAAGGTCTCGACAAACATATTCAACCCGTTCTCTTGGTTCGGGTCTTTGTGGAGGCCGGTATTCAGCGTTTCAAATGCTTTCGCCTCGTCGCCCTCGAACGAATAAATTTTGGCCAGATTCGTACAAGCTGTGCCCGGCGTCGGGAAGCGCTCCAGACAATCCGTCAAAATGGCTTTCGCACGGTCGAACTCCCGCGCCTGCATGTGCACGACCGCGCGAAACATGAGCGCCGACTCAATCGGACCGTACAGCTCCAAAAGCCTGTCTGCGGCAATGGCTGCCTGCTCATGAAATTGCTCCTTCACCAATTCCATCGCGAAATCGCGAAGCTTTTCCTTTTTGTCCCAGTACATTTCCAGGTTGTGGGGAATGACTTTTTTCAGGTAGTCCTCTCGGGACATATCGATGGTTTGACCAAACTCATTGGTAAACGACACAAATTCAGACATGTAACAGCCTCGCTTTCATTTCCATCGCAATAGTTGTCAAGAAGCAGCGGCTCCCTGCGTCAGATCCAAGCCTTCATGTTTACTTTACGGATAAACTCCTCCATTGATTCCTTGACAGGTTCGCCATTGGTCTCTTCTGCATCGTGCAAGCCGACCAGCTGGCGGAACAGCGCTTCGTTGCGCGTAGCCAGGGCAAAGTCGAGCATCGCCTCATGGGAGATCCGTTCTGCCTCTTCCTCGAGGAGCTTTGACTCCAGCGCGATGTCCTCTTCTACAATGGGAAACTGCTTATCTATTTTCGGAATCCGAACTACCCAGGCAAACGCACTGTCGGGATTGCGGTCGCGCGCGATCAAGTAACCGTGTTCGCCCAAGGGCAAGCCTTGCTCAAAGGAGTCGGCAACAATGACGACGCGTTGTCCTAGCTTGAACATGAGCGTCAACTCCTAAAAAAGATTAATTCTAATCATACTAAATTGTATGTGTTCTTGGGAAGAGCAAACCGGCAGGATGGGCGCTTGCAAAAATGTTTGTTGCGGCAGCGAAAATACGGTAAACTGCTGGTAGCAAACATTTTGGGCAATCCAGCAATCAAAACGGGGGGCAATTTCATGTCTCACATGTCCACAGGGTTCTCCCTGTTTATCGTCGGTTGGTCCATTCTCCTGGTCGGTCTGATGGGAATCGGCGGATATTTCATGTTTCGCAAGTTTTTGAAATCCATGCCCAAAAAAGACGGAAAATCCGATTTGGACTGGCAAGACCACTACATCGACCAGACCCGCTCCCTCTGGACGGAAGAAGGGCTCACGCTGCTCAATGAGCTGGTCGAGCCTGTCCCGCAGCTGTTCCGCGATGTGGCGAGGCGGTCCATCGCAGCGAAAATCGGACAGCTGGCGCTGGAGGAAAGGGCGAATGCGATCAACGTCGATTTGATCGTAAAAGGCTATATTCTCGCCACTCCCAAACGCGACCACAAGTGGCTGATCGCGCATCTGAAAGACAAAGAGATCGACTACACCCGCTACGAGCATTACTTGGACGCCGAGGGCTGACGGTTCTGCTCGAATCAAACAGCGACAGACCAGAGAAGGAGCCTGCCTTCCTGGGCTGCCGCTGTTTGGCTTGCCACGATTCCCATCCCACTGCCACAAATTGCCCGACGCAGGCTGCCCCCGGTTTGGAGCTTCCTGCCTGATTAGGAAAGCCCGCTTACGAGCTGACGCAGAGCCTTGTCGATCGGCGTTGCCGGCCGGCCGAGAAGCTTTTCAAAATCGCTGCTTTCGACCTCCAGTCCCCCGTCCCGAATGCCTTTCTGGATTTCCACGAGAATAGGGATCACGAAGTCTGGCAAGCCGGCGTTTTTCAGCAAATCCGCGTAAGCGGCATCGTCGACGTGCTGCACGGGCACTTCCTGGCCCAGCACGGCGCCGAGAGCGGCAGCCAGTTCTTCCTGCGTCAGCAGCTTGCCGGACAACTCGTAGACGGTGCTCTCATGTCCGCTCCCTGTCAGAACAGCTGCCGCCGCTTCCGCATAGTCTTGCTGCAGGGCCCATCCGACCTTGCCTGATGCCGCCGACGTCACCCAGGGCGCTCCGGACAGGACACCCTGAATGCTCGCGATCTCGTTCTCCAGATACCAGTTGTTGCGCAGGAACGAGTACGGAATGCCTGTTTTCAGAATCGCCTCTTCCGTGCTCCGGTGAACAGGAGCGAGGAACAGCTTGCTTTCGCCTGCATTCGCCAGGCTGGTGTAGGCAATGAATTTCACCTGGGCACGTGCGGCTGCTTCCACTGCATTCGCATGCTGACGGATGCGGGTCTCGTTATCCCCGTCGGCAGAGATGATCAGGATCCGGTCAATTCCGGCGAAAGCCTGATCCAGCGTCTCCGGATGATCGAAATCGCCTTGGCGGACATCTACCCCCCGATTGCGCAGCCCTTCCGCTTTTTCTGGATTGCGGACACTCACGGCCATTTGACTGGCCGGTACCGATTTCAACAGCGTTTCCACCACTTTTGTTCCCAGCTTCCCTGTTGCGCCCGTTACTAGCAGTTTCATTGGTGATTCCTCCTGCTTGAAAGTTGTTTTTCGTTATAACCAAAACAGTTACAACGCAGATAAAAAATAATAGCTCACCGTGGCGTGGAGCTATATTTTTCTCTGATCGATCGGGGGAATCGGTTCTCTCTCATCCTCCCGTTGTAACCATTATGGTTATAACGACTGCCATCTGTCAATACCCGCTGCATGCATCCAACACTCCTGGACTGTTCAAGGTCCTCTGTGTGTAAGAGACGCGCAGCATGTCGGAAGCTTCCTTGTCCGTCCGCACGCAGCCTTTTGAAACCGGCAGCCGGCTTTTCCGTATTACTTGGTAGATTGAGTAGATAAGTAGATTGAGTAGATTGAGTAGATTGAAAGCCAAGGAGAAGATGCGAATGTCAATCATTCTTACCATTTTGGGTATCGGGCTCGTGCTTTTCATCATCGCGGCCGTCATCATCATTTTTTTGCTGAAAAAAGGAGCCCGTTTTCTGGGGAACATGGGCGGGCACCGCCACCGCCGCTTCAGCAGCAGCGACTACAGGCACCACGGCCACCAATCGTACGGACACCGTCATTACCACAGAAGGAACAGCAGCGGTAGCGGTTTTTTCAGCAGCTAAGAGATTCGAAAACGCGGCTTTGCCAGACCCGGGCGCTGGCGAAGTCCTGAAAAAAAGGGGTGTTCCCTCCGGCAGGCAGCTGCCCGGGGACATCCCTTTTTGCGCTCACTTCCCGGAGACTCCGCCTGACACGAGGAACGCCATCGCTTCCGAGCTGTCTATAGCGAGCGGCTGCACTTGCTCGCTCGGGAACAGCAGCAGATTTCCCGCAAAGTTGTACGACTGGGGAAAATAGACGGCCACATGATCCGACAGCCCGTAGGCGTCCAGGCTCTCTTTGGTGATGAAGCCGATTGCTTTCGCGCTGCCGTCCTTGGACAGGGTAACGAGAACAGGCTTGTCAAAGCTTTTCTTCTCTCCGACGAACGCTCCGATCAAATCCTTGATGGAGGTGTAGATCAGTTTGATGAATGGCACTTTTTCAAATACTTTGGATACGAGCGACAAGACGCCGCGCGTCAGTACATTGGAAGCGAGAAAACCGATGACCGTAATCCCGAGGATCGTCAGGACGAAGCCGACTCCCGGTATCCCCAGCCCCAGCCAGCTGTCGACCGTAACGAAGATGGTGTACAGAATATAGACCGTGACGGCAAGCGGTATGACGTACAGCAAGCCCTCCAGAAAATAGCGAATCACCCGTTTCATGAGATGTCTCCCTTCTCGCGCATTACGGTAAATATTGTACCCGATCGCCAGCTCTTCTGCTATGATGAAGGGAAAAAAGAGAAGGCAGGGAGATATATGCAAGCACTCATCTCGCCACAATGGCTGCACGAACATATGCACGACGAATCGGTCGCAATCGTCGACTGCCGTTTCAATCTGAGCATTGCGGAGGCAGGAGCGGAAGAATACCAGCAGGACCACATCCCGGGCGCTCTCTACTTCCACTTGAACCGCGACCTCTCCGGCCCCAAGCAGGCGCACGGCGGCCGTCATCCGTTGCCGGAGCCGGAAGCGTTCGCTGCGGTCTTGTCTGCTGCCGGCATCGATGAGCAGACGAGGGTCATCGCCTACGACGATCAGGAAATGTCCATGGCCGGACGCCTCTGGTGGCTCCTGCGCTATTTCGGGCACGACAAGGTCGCCGTGCTGGACGGCGGATATGCCGCCTGGAAACGCGCTGGCTATTCCGTGACGGCTGAGGTGCGGACCCCGGAGCCACGCACGTTCACGCCGCGGCTGCGTCCGGAAATGCTCGCAGACATCCAGGCTGTCCAGCAGCGAAGCCCGGAGACGGTGCTGCTGGACTCCCGCGCAGGCGAGCGCTACCGCGGCGAAGTAGAGCCGCTCGACCCGAAAGCCGGCCACATTCCTGGCGCCCGCCACTTCTTTTACAAGGACAACCTCGGCCCCGACCAGGCCATGCTGCCTGTGGGGCAGCTGCAAGCGCGCGTCGCTCCGTTTGCCGGCCGCCAGGTCATCGTCTACTGCGGCTCCGGCGTGACGGCGTGCACGAACCTGCTGGCGTTGCACGCGGCCGGACGCACGGATGCCAAGCTGTACGCGGGCAGCTGGAGCGACTGGAGCTCCTACGACCTGCCCGTCGCCGTCGGCCCTTCTCCAGCTGACGACATCAACGAGTGATCCGCGGCATCCGCCTCCTGCTCTACTTTGCCTATCAGGAGGCCATGTCCTGCCTGTTTCCGGTGTTCATTCTCGGGTCACTCGCTTTATCCAAATTCGTGACGGTTCCGGGACTAGGCAGATACGATCTGCTGCTTTTGCTGTGCCTGCTCTTTCAGGTGATCATGGTGAAAAGCGGGCTGGAGACGCAGGATGAGCTGAAAGTCATCACCGTCTTTCACCTGATCGGCCTTGCCCTTGAAATATTCAAAGTGCACATGGGCTCTTGGAGCTACCCGGAGGATGCCTACAGCAAAGTTCTCGGCGTCCCGCTCTACAGCGGGTTCATGTATGCCAGTGTGGCGAGCTACCTGTGCCAAGCCTGGCGGCGACTGGAAATCACGCTGACAGGCTGGCCGCGGCAATGGCTCGCCATCCCGCTGGGGGCAACCATTTACCTCAATTTCTTTACCCATCATTTCCTCGTAGATGTGCGCTGGATATTGATGATCGCCATCTTCCCCGTCTTTTGGCGTACGCGCGTCCATTTTCGCGTCGCAGAGGAGGGCCTGTGGATGCCGTTGCCGCTCGCGTACTTTCTCATCGGTTTTTTTATCTGGATCGCCGAGAATATCGCCACGTTCTTCGGCGCCTGGTACTATCCCAACCAACGCGGCGGCTGGGAGTTCGTCCACCTCAGCAAAATCAGCTCGTGGTATTTGCTCGTCATCGTCAGCTTCATCATCGTGGCGCAGCTCAAGCATGTAAAGAACCGGATCGCCGGTGGCAAAGGCAAGAGCGAGCCCGTCTAGGCCAGCTCCCGCCATGACCGTGCGAACTTAAGCTGCCATTCATTGGAAATAGGCGTCCCCGGCCGCCGCTTACGGGAACGCCTTTTTGCTGTTTGCGGACTGCTTGCTCTACCTCGGCACCCCGCTCAGCAAAAGCCGGTGAATCCCACCGGCCAGACACACTCCTGCCGTCACGAAAAAGGCGATGAAATACGAGTGGTGCCAGTTGCCGAGCAGCCCGGCAATGATCGGGCTGAGGACAGCTCCCATGGACAGCACGGCGGAATAAATGCTGAAGACGCTCCCGTACAGCTCGCGCGGCGAGTGCACCGTCAAAAGCGTGGCCAGCGCAGGGAACAGCATGCCAAAACAGGCGCCCAGCAAAAACATCATCACATGGAGCGGAATGGCCACGCCGATCGCCATCGTGTACAGCAGCAGACTGAGCACCGCCAGCCCCGCAAAGGTCCGCTGCTCGACCGATACTTTGTACAGCCAAAACTGGCTGAGGATGGCCAGCGCTCCCAGCCCCTTCAGGCTGAACAGAATCCCCGTAACCGCCGGGGACATGCCTTGCTTCTGGATGAGCAGGGGCACCTCGTAAATGATCGTCCCTTGTGCGTAAATGATGGCGAAGCCGCCCAGGAAGGCCGGGTAGAGCAGGCGATTTTCCAGGACCGTCTTGAGGCTGCCCTTGTCTCCGACGTTACTGCGGGGAGAGACAGGGTTATGCCCGGGGATCAGGCTACCCGTTGCCACTCGCACAGGCAAGACCAGCCAGGCGAACACACCGGCGATCAGCATGATATAGCCGAGGATGATAAACGACTGGCTGTACCCGAACTGCACCGCCAGAAAACTGCCTGCCGCCGGAGACACGATGCCTGCCGACGTCAGCACGAGCCCCTTTTTCCCCATGATCTGCCCTTGCTCCAGCGCCGTCCGGCCTGTCTCCCCGAGCAGCGCGGAGCAGGCCGGAGACACGAACGCCATCAAAAACCCGAGCATGAGCCGAAACAGAAAAAACCCTTCGGTGTTCGTCACGACCCCCTGGCCGATGAGCATGACGCCGGCCAGGATGAGACCGCCGGAGATAAACCATTTCTTCGGGTACCTATCCAAAAAAGGGCCGGCCAGCAGATTTCCGGTCAAATTGCTGATCGCATACCCTCCCAGGACTAAGCCGATCATCGCTGCGGACACTCCCAGAATGTTCAAATAAGGCGCCAGCAGTGGCGTCTGCGCGTGCATGTCAAACGACACGAGAAACAACACGACAAACAGAAGAACCCGCAAGGCATTCTCCTCCTCTCCTCGGGCGTTACAGTCTTAGTCCCAGTATATGAGAGGAGTCGTCCAAATAGGATACGAAACCAAAATGTGGAAGGGAGGTGAGCACAGCCAATTGCACACTCCCTCCTAAATATAAAGAAAAATAGCCGGACTACAGGAAAAGGAGCCTGCCTTGTCGAAGACATCCTCTTCTGCATTTTCGAAAGGATGGTGCTCATTTTGATCGTCTTGGAAACCGAACGGCTCTATCTGCGCTACCAGACAGTGGACGATGCTGCATTTATACTCGAGCTCGTAAACGACCCGTCCTGGCTGCAGTTTATCGGGGATCGCGGTGTCCGCACTCTCGAGGACGCACGCTCCTATATTGCGAATGGTGCTATCCGCTCGTATGAAAAAGACGGATTCGGCTTTTATCTCGTCGAACGCAAAGAAGACCACGCCCCGCTTGGGATCTGCGGCCTGGTGAAAAGGGATGGGCTGGAGGACGTCGATATTGGATTCGCCTTCCTTCCTGCCTATCGGTCCAAAGGCTATGCGCATGAAGCAGCCGCCGCCGTCATGCAATACGCCACTCAAGCATTGGGCCTGACAAGAGTGGTCGCGATCACCACGCAAGACAATCACGCTTCCGGCCGTTTGCTAGAAAAGCTCGGCCTGCGATTCGAGCGTCTGATTCAGATGCCAAATGATCCAGAACAACTCAAGCTGTTCGTCTATGATTCCTCGCTCTCCGTTAGCGAAACAGAGGCGCCACACTAAGTGATGCGTGCTGGTGGTAAAACGTACGATTCTGCTTCGCTCCGAAAAAAAAGGCCTCACAAACACATGTGAGGCCCTTTGCTGTCTATTTTGATTGACTTGATTTCCCTTACAAAAGGACGGACCTTAAGCCCAGCGAGCTTTCGTGGAACTTGATCGTGGCGTATTTGTCCATGGCCACCCGCAGCTGATATTCGCTCTCGAACAGCATGACGGGTCGGCCGTACCGGTCTGTGACCGTCTTGTTTTTGAGGGCATCGATCGCGGTCTTGTCGCCTTCCAGCCAGCGGGCGATCTGATACGGCATGCGCGTCAGCAGGATTTCCACGCCGTACTCGGCTTTCAGACGGTATTCCAGTACCTCGAATTGCAGCACGCCGACTACGCCGATGATCAGCTCTTCCATCGGGTGGGTGCGGAACAGCTGTACCGTCCCCTCTTCCGTCAGCTGCATGATGCCTTTCTGGAACTGCTTGTGCTTCATCGCGTCCTTCACCATGACTTTGGAGAAGAACTCCGGCGAGAAGTGCGGCATTTCCTCGTACTCGAACGACTGCCCCACACAGAGCGTGTCGCCGATCTGGAAAATGCCCGGGTCGAACAGCCCGATTACGTCGCCGGCAAAAGACTCCTCGACAATCTCGCGGTCCTGCGCCATGAACTGCACAGGCTGCGCCAGCTTGATCTCCTTGCCCAGACGCACGTGCTTTACGGACATGCCGCGCTCGAACCTGCCGGAGCAGATGCGCAAAAAAGCGATGCGGTCGCGGTGCGCCGGGTTCATGTTGGCCTGGATCTTGAAAATAAAGCCGGAGAACGCATTCGCATACGGGTCGATCAAACCGATGCTGCTCTTCTTCGGAGACGGCGGAGGCGCCATCTGCAGGAAGTTGTCGAGGAAGGTCTGCACGCCGAAGTTGTTGATCGCACTGCCGAAAAAGACGGGTGTCAGCTCGCCCCGGGCGATCAGCTCCTCATTGTAGTCGTCGCCGGCCACATCCAGCAGGGAGATCTCATCCTGCAGCTGCTGCCACAGGTCTTGGCCGACGCGCTCGCCAATCAGCGGATCTTCCGCACCCTCTACCGGGAAGAACGCAATCTCCTCATGCTGCGAATCGTTCTGATACAGCTCCACGCGCGATTTCATCCGATCGTACACGCCGCTGAAGTAGCTGCCCATTCCGATCGGCCAGTTCAGCGGATACGAGCGAATGCCCAGCACGCGCTCGATTTCTTCCAGCAGCTCGAACGGGTCTTTCCCGTGTCGGTCCAGCTTGTTGACGAACGTGAAGATCGGAATCCCGCGCATCCGACAGACCTTGAACAGCTTGATCGTCTGCGCTTCGACCCCTTTGGCCACGTCGATGATCATCACGGCGGCGTCTGCCGCGGTCAAGGTCCGGTACGTGTCTTCACTGAAATCCTGGTGACCAGGCGTATCCAAAATATTGACATGATGTCCTTTGTATTCAAAGTCCATGGCCGAGGATGTGACGGAAATTCCGCGCTTTTTCTCGATTTCCATCCAGTCGGACGTGGCGTGCTTGGAATTTTTCCGCCCTTTGACCATTCCAGCCTCACGGATCGCTCCGCCGTAGTAGAGCAGTTTTTCCGTCATTGTCGTTTTACCCGCGTCCGGGTGGGAGATGATGGCAAAGGTGCGCCGTTTCGCTATTTCATTCTCCCATTGGGGATTGGTTGGACTCATCTTCATTCTCCTGTCATTGCTAGTAAGTAGCCTCATACTGTTCCTTACGATTATACCGACATTTTCGTGCTGCATCCACCTAGTATTTTTTCTCGGAAGCGTTATAATGTGTAGGAGTAAAAATAATTTGACTGTAGGCTGGAAATACATACCACGATCCTGACAGGAGGGACCCCATGACAACCAATCTGGAGGCACGTTCAACCGCTTTTCGTGAGTACGTGAAGAAGATCTCGAGCTACCATCAGGCGCTTGCCGTTCTGCAGTGGGACAAGGCGACACAGGCTCCCCGCAAAGGAATGGAAGCCCGTTCCGAAGTGATTGGCACACTGGCTGGCGAGCAATTCAAGCTGGCGACGGCCAAGGAAATGGAAAGCTTTCTGGCGGAGCTCAGCGAGCCATCCGCTTTCGCAGCGCTCGACGAAGTGACCCGCCACACCGTGCTTGAATGTAAAAAGGAATTTGACCGCAACAAACAGATTCCTGCAGCCCGGTACCAGGAGTACGTGGTGCTGACCTCCCAGGCGGAGACGATCTGGGAAGAAGCCCGCGAAAAAAATGATTTTGCCATGTTTCAGCCGTACCTGGAGAAGATCGTCAGCTTCCAGCTGGAGTTCATCGAATACTGGGGCCACGACGGCAAAAACAAGTACAATACGCTCCTCGACCTGTACGAGCCAGGCATGACCGTAGACCAGCTCGACCCGATCTTCGCTACGCTGCGCGAAAAAACCGTGAAGCTCGTCTCGGCCATCGCCGAATCGCCGAACAAGCCGGACACCTCGTTCCTGAAAAGACACTTCCCTGTTGCCGAGCAGGAAGCCTTCAGCCGCTTCGTCCTGGAGCGCATCGGCTACGACTTTTTGGCCGGACGCATGGACCCGAGCGTTCATCCGTTCTGCACGTCCTTCAATCCTAGAGATGTGCGTATCACGACCCGTTATGACGAAAATGAATTCAAATATGCGCTGTTCAGCTGCATCCACGAAGCGGGCCACGCCATGTACGAGCAGAACATCGACCCGAAGCTCCTGTTCACTCCGCTGTGTGACGGCACTTCTATGGGTATTCATGAATCGCAATCCCGCTTCTGGGAAAATATGGTCGGCCGCAGCCTCCCGTTCTGGAACGGATTGTACAGCGACCTGAAAAAAGCGTTTCCTGCCCAATTCGACGGCGTCGGTGTAGAGTCGTTCTACCTCGCCATCAACGAGGTCACTCCTTCTTACATCCGTACGGAAGCAGACGAGCTGACCTACAACCTGCACGTCATGATCCGCTACGAGATCGAAAAAGGCTTGATCAACCGGACGATCGAGGTCGCCGATCTGCCAGCGATTTGGAACGACAGAATGAAAGAATACCTGGGAATCGCACCTCCCACCGACACGCTCGGCGTCTTGCAGGACGTCCACTGGGCCGGCGGCAGCTTTGGCTACTTCCCGACCTACTCACTGGGCAATGTGTATGCGGCACAGTTCGCCCAGGTCATGCAGCAGGAAATCACAGGCTACGAAGAGCTGGTGGCAAGCAGCGATTTCGCTCCCATCCGCCAGTGGCTGAAAGAAAAGATTCACCAGTACGGAAAAATGAGAAGCCCGCAGGAACTGGTGCACGCGATCACCGGCGAAGGCACGAATGCGACGTACTTGATGAACTATTTGGAGCAGAAGTATACCGCGATCTACAAGCTGTAGCGGCTTGTTAGAAAAGGAGAGCTGGCTGCGCCAAAGCTTTTGGCATCAACGCCGGGCTCGCCCAAGGAAAAAACCGCAGCGGCATAAACTGGTTTTTGCTCTCGATCTTGCTCGGCCCGATCGCGCAATTAGCCGCCCTTTCAGTGGGCGGTTTTCCTTTGGCCGGGAATCACCAGCAAGATGCAGCATAGCCTTTAAAATAAGTCGAAACTGTTGCTTTTACGGTAGGCAACTGTCATGCTTAGGTGGATGGAGATATGGCACGCTCTCAACTAAATAAGAAGCAGGTGATTCGCATGCTGGAAATCAAGACGTCTACGCTGAGCAACGGCGCTCTCAACCGGGGCGTGTTTGCCACGCAGGACTTTCGCAAAGGCGAACTGATCCACGAAGCTCCCGTTCTTCCTTATCCGAACGAGGAGCACGATCATATCGAAAAAACGCTGTTGGCCGACTACGCCTTTGAATACGGCGCCAACCATACCGCGATTCTCCTCGGCTACGGCATGCTCTTCAACCATTCCTACGAACCGAACGCCACGTATGAAATCAATTTTGACAATCATACCTTCGACTTTTACGCGTACACGGACATCAAGGCAGGGGAAGAAGTCCTGATCAATTACAACGGCGATGTCGACAACAAAGATCCTCTCTGGTTTTACGAGGAAGAGTAGAGAGTGCCTGCAAAATGTGAGCCGCCGTCCGATCGATCGGTCGGCTTTTTTGTGCGGCCAGCAGGGATCCGTGCTACAATGCCCTTGACCATAGCTTTTCTCTACACTGCGCTGCGAGGCTTGATCACGCTCAGCCAGGCAGCTGCGGTGTGGAGGACGGGAGTGGATCTGCATTGAGGGGAGAGATGAACGCACTCATCCGCTTGATCGAGGAAGAATACGAGCTTGAGATCGTCAAGCATGAGATCATGAGAAACACCAACAAAACGCTCGTCATCGTCCTGCACACTTCCACAGGAAAACTCTTGGGCAAAAGCCTGTTCATTTCCGTCGAACGCCAAAACTTCATCCTGGATGCGGAAGACCATTTGCGAAAAAAGGGAGTCCTGATTCCCAAAGTCAAGCAAACAAAGCATAACTAGCGGTACATCTACTGGAACGGCTCCCCCTTTCTGATCCAGCAGTGGGCTTCTGGTCCCATGCTCGCCCTCAACCTGCCCGCGCGCATCGAGCGCACCGGCTCTACCTTGGGGAAAATCCACAAGGCTTCCATCGACTGGGAGGACGCCCGCTACGATTTTCCCTCCAAGGACATCAGCCGGGTACTCTCGCTATTGATGCGCAAAAACAAAAAGTGGAATCCGCGAAGCTTCAAGCACCTGATGAACGGGTATCTCCGCGAGAATCCACTGTCCCGCCGGCAACGCCATCTCCTGTATGCGGATCTTGCCTTTTCCCATATTGAGGAACGGTTTTTGCGGCAGCGGCAGTATGCGGACATGACGGAGAACGAGATCGACCGCTTCCTCGAGGAGGAAGCCAAAAAGATGTCCTATATGCTGAAAAAGATGAAGGCCCTCGCGTAAAGAGCGGCCTATTTGCCTGTCTCTTCACCCAAGGGCCCAAGATCTGTCCGATCGCGGATCAGCACCAGCAGCTTACGCTCGCGCCGCCGCTTTGACGAGAGCGCTTTGCTGGTGTACGTATTGAACCAGCTCGGCCGCCATGGAGGAATACGTGAACGGCGTAATCAGGTAGATGCCATTGAAATACTGGATCGCCGTATCCAGCAGTTCCTTGGCCATCTGGATGCCTTCCTGTCTCGCTGCCTCGCCTTGCACTCTTTTCATCCGTTCCAGCGCTTCGGCGGACAGCTTGATTCCGGGAACCTCGTTGTGCAGGAACTCCGCATTGCGCGAGCTAGTCAGCGGCATGATGCCGATGAACACCGGAATGCCGATATGCTTGGTCGCTTCATACACCTGCTTGATCGACTCGACATCGTACACCGGCTGGGTCATGATATAATCCGCCCCGGCCTCCACTTTCTTTTCCAGTCGGGCAATCGCGGCTTCCAAATGCCTCACGTTCGGGTTGAAAGCGGCCCCGACGATGAATTGCGCCTTTTGCTTCAAGGGGCGGCCGGAGAACGAGATCCCTTCGTTCAATTGCTTGACCATCCGGATCAGGTCGAAGGAGGTCACGTCGAACACGGAGGTCGCCCCCGGCAAATCCCCGAATCGGGAAGGGTCGCCGGTAATGACCAGAATTTGATCGATCCCGAGCGCATGCAAACCCATCAGATGGGACTGCTGCCCGATCAGGTTGCGGTCGCGGCAGGCGATGTGCGGCAGCGGGTCGATGCCGTGACGGCTCTTCATGAGAGCGCCCAGTGCCATGTTGCTCATTCGTACGGTCGCCAGCGAGTTGTCCGCCAAGGTAATCGCATCCGCCCCTGCACGGTGCAGCTCGCAGCAGCCTTCGAAAAAACCGTCCGCATCGAGATCGCGCGGCGGGTCGAATTCGACGATGACCGTAGTCTCTGTTTTGACCCGTTCGACGATGCTCGGCTTTCCTTGTTCGCGGATGTTTTGCACCGTTGCATGCGGCCGGTCTCCGGGGACGACCGTCGGGTTGACCCGGACCAGCGGCTCCAGCTCCTCCAGCGCGTCCGCCATCGCTTTCACGTGGGCAGGCGTCGTCCCGCAGCAGCCGCCGATCAGCCGGATGCCTTGTTCCCGCAAGCGCAGGGCGCTTTGGCCAAAATAGTCCGGCGCCGATTTGAAGGCGTACTCCCCGTCCGTCAGCCCCAAGCGGCCCGCGTTTGGGAAGGCCGACAGGAGAGTCCCCTCTGGAACGAGTGTATTTTCGAACGAGCGCAAAATTTCCGCAGGACCGAGCCGGCAGTTGAGACCGACAATGTCTGCCCCTGCTTGCTTCAGCTGGGCAAACGCCTCCGTCAGCGAATAGCCGTCCCGCGTCCGGCCTACTTCCAGCGTTGCCAGCTGGGCGATCAGCGGCGCATCTGTCAGAGGGCGAATGACGTCCAGTGCCAGGAGCAGCTCCTCGAGATCGAGGAACGTCTCCAGAATAATTCCGTCTGCCCCTGCATGCAGCAAGGCAATCGCCTGCTCCTCGTACTGGTCCCGGTATTCGTCCAGCACTTTTTTACGCACGCGTCCGGCCAGGATCGAGCCGATGCTCCCCGCGACGTAAGCGTCGTTCCGCGCGGATTCTCGGGCGAGCTTCACCGCAAGCCGGTTGATTCTCGCTACTTTATGCTCCAGGCCGTAGCGGGACAGCGCGTCCCGGTTGGCCGCATAAGTGTTCGTCTCCAGGAGTCTTGCTCCCGCCTCGTAGTAAGAATCGTGCACTTCCTGCACCAGCTTCGGATTGGACAAACACAGCTCCTCGAAACTGACGCCCACCGGGACGCCCAGCCTGTGCAGCTGGGTCGCCATCGCTCCGTCGCCAATCAGCAAGTGGTCCTGCAAGTACGCCCGCAAATCTTTCTTGCTCGTGGTCAACTCGATCACTTCTCTCCTTTTGATTCCGTTTTACCCTTCAAAAACCGACGGTCCGGCGTTAAAATAGCGGGCTTCCGGGTGGGCGAAAACCATCGCGGAGACCGATGCTTCCGGCTCCATCATGAAGCCTTCCGTCAGCTGTATCCCGATGCTCTCCGGCTGCAGCAGCCGGAACAGCTGCGCCTGATCCTCCAGATTCGGGCAGGCCGGGTAGCCGAACGACACGCGAATCCCCTGGTACCGGGCACCGAATCGTTCCAGCATCGTCATCTCGGCCGGATCCGGAATGCCCCAGACATCGCGCATGATGTGATGAATCCGCTCGGCGAACGCCTCTGCCAGCTCCAGGGCCAAAGACTGCAGCACATGGGAGCGCAAGTAGTCTCCACGCTCTTTCAGCTCGGCAGAACGCTCGCGGATGCCGCCGCCTGCCGTCACGGTCAGGAAGCCGACGTAATCGATTTCCCCGCTCGCCACAGGGCGCAGGAAGTCGGAGAGGCACAGATGCGGCTCCTCCTGCTGGCGCGGGAACTCAAAGCGCTCCAGCGCCTTACTGTGGTCCTGCGGATCGTAGATGAGGATCTGGTTGCCGTCTGATTGCGCCGGGAAGAATTGATACACCCCGTGCGCGGCAATCGAGCCTTGCTGCTTGGCGTCGTTCAACAAATCCTCGACCATCCCGTACAGCCCCAGCACTTTTTCATCGCCCGACTCGATCAGCTTGTCGACGTTTCCGCGCACCCCGAGATGCTTGCCGAGCAGCATCCGCAAGTTCAGGTACGGCTGCAGATGGCTGATCGGATATTGGCGCAGGATGTGCCGCTCACAATCCGGCGGAAGGTGCACAGGCACGGTCTTGCTGACGGCGGACCGGGCTGGCAATGCCGCTTGTTTCTTTGGCGCGGCAGGCTGTTGTACCGTCCCCGCCGCTTCCAGCAAGTGCTGCTGTTCTTCCACCAGTCGATCACGCTCTGCCGGATTTTGCAGACGGTTCACGAGGTCAAGCCCGTCCATCGCATCCTTGGCGTACAGCACGATGCCGCGGTACTCCGGCGCGATCCGGTTGGAGGTAAACTTCCGCGTCAGCGCGGCGCCCCCGACCATCATCGGCACATCGATGTCTGCATCGCGCAGGTCTTGCGCGGTAATGACCATCTGCTGGGCGGACTTCACCAAGAGCCCCGACAGGCCGATGGCATCCGGCTTTTCTTCGCGGCAAGCCGCAATCAGCTGCTCCGGCGGCACTTTGATCCCGAGGTTCACGACTTCGTAGCCGTTGTTCGCCAGGATGATTTCCACCAGGTTCTTCCCGATGTCGTGCACGTCTCCTTTGACGGTCGCGAGCAAAATTTTTCCTTTTGCCGCCGCATCCGATTTTTCCATGAACGGCTCCAGATACGACACGGATGCCTTCATGACCTCAGCGCTCTGCAGCACTTCCGCCACGATCAGCTGGTTGCCGTTGAACAGCCGCCCGACCTCTTCCATCCCGGCCATCAGCGGTCCGTTGATGATTTCGAGCGGCGCATATGTCTCCAGCGCGAGCTTCAGGTCGTCAGGCAGGCCGTCCTTGGAGCCTTCGACGACGTAGCGCGCCAATCGCTCCTCCAGTGTCAGCGACGAGGCTTCCACTCTCACTTCTTTTTTCTTGGAACGGTAAAACTCGGTGAAGGCTGCCAGCGTCTCGTCGTTCGTCTCGAACAGGAGCGCCTCGGCCAGCTTGCGCTCTGCCTCGGGAATCGACGCGTAGCGCTCCAGCTTCTCGGCATTGACGATGGCATAGTCCAGGCCGGCCAGCGTCGTGTGGTACAGGAACACGGCATTGAGCACTTCCCGCCCTGCAGCCGGCAGGCCAAAGGAGACGTTGCTGACCCCGAGAGTCGTTTTGCACGCCGGCATCGCCTGTTTAATGAGGCGGATGCCCTCGACCGTTTCCTTGGCGGAGCCGATGTACTGTTTGTCGCCCGTTCCGACCGGGAACACGAGCGGGTCGAAGATGATGTCCTGCGGCTTCACGCCGAATTGATTGACCAGAATGTCGTAGGAGCGCTTGGCTACCTCCAGCTTCTTCTCGCGGGTGACTGCCATCCCCGTTTCCTCGATCGTCCCGACGACGACGGCTGCTCCGTATTGATGAATCAGCGGCGCGACTTCTGCAAAGCGCTCCAGACCGTCCTCCAGGTTGATCGAGTTGAGAATCGCCTTCCCTTGGGAATAGCGCAGCCCGAGCTCCATCACTTTCGCGTCGGTGGAGTCGATCATCAGCGGGGCCTTCACCTTTTTCGCGATGAATTGCAAAAATCTTTCCATATCTTCATACTCATTGCGGTCCGGGTCGGCCAGGCAAATGTCGATGACGTGGGCGCCGCGCCGCACCTGCGCGCGGGCGATGTCCGACGCTTCTTCGTACTGGCCTGCCGCAATGAGGTCGCGGAATTTTTTCGACCCGATCACGTTGGTTCTCTCTCCGACGAGCAGCGGGCGGTTGTCGTTTTCCACGTACACGACCTCGATCCCGGATACTGCGCTGACCGCCTCTGTGGCCTGCGCACGCGGCTTGCAGTCCTGCAAGGCCACGGCCATCGCCTTGATGTGCTCCGGCGTCGTGCCGCAGCATCCGCCGGCGATGTTCAGCCAGCCCTGTTCCGCGAAGGCGCGCATCTTGGCAGCGAGTCCTTGCGGGGTCTCGTGGTAATGGCCGTTTTCATCCGGGAGCCCGGCGTTCGGATAACAGCTGACTCCACATTGCGCCAGAGAGGACAAGGTGCGCAGATGGTCGCGCATGAATTCAGGTCCGGTCGCACAGTTCAACCCGATCGACACCGGCTTCAGATGCTCCAGGGAAATATAGAACGCTTCGATGTTCTGCCCGGCCAGCGTCGTTCCCATCGGCTCGATCGTCCCGGAGAGCATGACCGGCAGCTCGGTCTGCAGCTCCTCGAACGCTTTGCGGATCCCGATGCCCCCCGCCTTGACGTTCAGCGTGTCCTGGGACGTCTCCAGCAAAAGCACATCGGCTCCGCCCAGGATCATGCCTTTTGCCTGGCGATAGTACGCTTCCACCAGCTCGTCGAAGGTAACGCCGCCGGTCAGGGACAAGGTCTTGGTTGTCGGTCCCATGGAGCCTGCCACATAGCGCGGCCACTCCGGCGTCGAATACGCGTCCACCGCTTCCCTCGCCAGCCGGGTGGCGACGATGTTGATTTCCAGGTCCTTGTCCGCTACGTTGTACTCGGCCAGGACGATAGAGGTGGCGCCGAATGTGTTGGTCTCGACGATGTCTGCCCCTGCCTGCAAATATTTTTCATGGATGGACCGGATCACATCGGGTCTCGTCAAATTCAACAGTTCGTTACAACCGTCGTAGTCCTCGCCGCCGAAATCGTCAGCTGTCAGATTTGCCTGTTGCAGCATGGTTCCCATCGCCCCGTCGAGGATCAGGATTTTTCGGAAAAGCTGCTCGCGAAAAGTAGGTTTCATCAGCTTGCTCCTTCTTGGCTTGCATAAGCCCTGTCATGCCTTGCAATAGATGTGAATGGAAGATGGATACAAAAAATCCCCTTCTTTGAATAAGAAGAGGATTTATCCGCGGTATACAGAAGCGCAAAAGTCATCCTCTCATCTTTCAAAGCCGTAGCTTTGCTGGAATTGGCACCGGATTTTAACCGGTTGCCGAGGCTTCATCAGGCCAGTCCCTCTGCCTCTCTGGATAAGAGTCGTACATTTTGTATGCAGTTTGGCTGTCAATACTCGATCATGTTTGCAAGTATCTTAACACCCCCCTGACTTCGCGTCAATTGAGAATTTGTCTAATATTTACTGCTGTCCGATAATATCCGCGCCCAATTTTGCAGGATCTAGTCATTCGCCCACGCCAATCTGTGCATCCGTGTATAGACTAGAGCATAACGGAAAGGAGGGGGAAACAAACATGAGTACATCTTTCTGCGGCGGTTTTTTCGGCGACAGCTTCGCACTGGTGCTCGTACTGTTTATCCTGCTGGTCATCGTTGGGTGCTCTGAAGACTGCTAATCACAGCAGATAAAAAAACAGTACCAAGCACGGCTCATGGATCGGCTGACGCTTCCTGGCGGATCGCTCCCATGCGCTCCAGAATTGATAAGCGGCCACGCTTATGAATTCCCCTACGTGGAAAAGGGCCTAGAAGCACCGTCTAGGCTCTTTTGGCATGCCCGCTGCCCTCCGTTCGTTGTCACGCTTTCCCCCTTTTGCTATACTGAATGGATAGAAAACTGCATCGCGGCTTGGCCATACTAAAGGAGCGAAACGCTGTGGACACACTAGATGCCCGTGAGAAAGACGAATTTCTGTCCAGTCTCGAGACGATCAAGGAACTGGAGCATAGCGAGTTTGAGACGTACGCGATCGTGCAAAACCGGGAGACGGGTGACCATTACTTGCATTACTTCCTTTCCCACATCAATCTGTTCGAGGGTGGACGGCGCGACGATTACGATCATTTTCTGCCGCTTGATTCGGACGATGTGCTGGGGCTGATGTTTGGCGGACAGCCGTACCGTTTCCCCGACCACTGGCGCCGCCCGTACCTGCGCAGCGGCAATGACAACCGCCTGATCCCTTTCGATCCGTCGGAGAACTACGGCCTGGATGAAGACGCGGCCGCCGAGCTGGCCATGCTGCAGCAGCTGGAGCAGTTCAAGCAGCAGTGGATGAATGCGGAGAACCAGAGTCCCGAGGAAAAGGAAAAGCTGACCCAGGCTTACTTCGCCGAGCTGGACAAGATTTTGCGAAAACCGGCAGAGTGAGTTGCGCAAGAGACGGCTCACCCGCTATAATGCTAGAGAATAGATGATTCGTTGATGAGGAAAGTACTTCATGGCTACGGCGCTAGCGAGTCGGGGACGGTGCAAGCCCGACGCCAGACCATGCGAGGAAACGCACCTCGGAGAAGCGGCCTGAAGATCTGCGGTCTGGCAGATTGGGTAAGGCTTGGCCGGGACTGCCCGATACAGCAGACAAAGCGGTTTTTGCCTGGCGCAAAAACAACAGGAGTGGCACCGCGGGAGCACAACCTCTCGTCTCTTTCTTAGAGGAGACGAAGAGGTTTTTTTCATTTCGGGCACCCCATCTTGTTCCAATCAGAAAGGAGATTCACATGAGCTACAAACACCAAGTGGCGGAAAAAATCGCCCATGCGCTCGCTCAGCAGGGCGTCGAAAACTTCCCGAAAGAAACTGTATACGGCATGCTGGAAACGCCGCCAAACCCGGCGATGGGAGATATCGCCTTTCCGTGCTTCCAATTGGCGAAAGCACTGCGCAAGGCACCGCCGGTGATCGCCTCCGAGCTCGCCGGACAGCTCAGCGGCACGCCCCTGCGCGAAGCGGCTGCGGTCGGACCGTACGTCAATCTGTTGCTCGACCAGGCGGGCGTAGCCGAACAGGTGATCGGCGAAATCATCGCGCAAGGCAGCAGCTACGGCAACAGCCCTGTCGGCCAAGGACGCAAGGTGCCGATCGACCTCTCCTCCCCGAACATCGCCAAGCCGTTTTCCATGGGCCATCTGCGCTCGACCGTGATCGGCAACGCGATCGCCAACATCCTGGAAAAGCAAGGCTACCAGCCGGTTCGCATCAACCATCTGGGCGACTGGGGCACGCAGTTCGGCAAGCTGATCGTCGCCTATCGCTTGTGGGGGGACGAGGAACAAGTAAAAGCAGAGCCGATCAAGCAGCTGCTCACGCTGTACGTGCGCTTCCACAACGAGGCGAAAGACAATTCGTCCCTGGATGACCAGGGCCGCGAATGGTTCAAAAAGCTCGAGGACGGCGACGAGGAAGCGCTGCGCCTGTGGAAGTGGTTCCGCGACGAATCGCTGCAGGAATTCATGAAAATTTACGACCTGATGAACGTCTGCTTCGACTCCACCAACGGCGAAGCGTTCTACAACGACAAGATGGACCGCGTCGTCGCCCTGCTGGAGGAAAAGGGACTCTTGACGGAATCGGAGGGCGCGCTCGTCGTCAATCTGGACGAATATGACATGCCGCCTTTTTTGATCAAAAAATCCGACGGCGCGACGCTGTATGCGACGCGCGACCTGGCAGCAGCGCTGTACCGCCACGAGACGTACGACTTCGCCAAAGCAGTCTACGTCGTAGGCAATGAACAGCGCCTCCACTTCCAGCAGCTCTACAAGGTGCTGGAGAAAATGGGCTACGCCTGGTCCCGCGACATGTACCACGTCCCGTTCGGCATGATGCTCAAGGACGGCAAGAAGATGTCCACCCGCCAAGGGAAGGTCGTCCTGCTGGAGGAGGTGCTCTCGCAAGCGATCGCGGACGTGCAGAAGGTGATCGAGGAGAAAAATCCGTCTCTGGCCAACAAGGAAGAAGTGGCTCGCCAGGTAGGGGTCGGCGCCGTCATTTTCCACGACCTGAAAAACTACCGTCTGAACGACATCAACTTCTCGCTCGAAGAAATGCTCACCTTTGAAGGCGAGACCGGACCGTATGTGCAGTACACGCACGCACGCGCCTGCTCGCTGCTGCGCAGAGGCGGCTGGCAGCCGGCGCCTGATGCGGCGCTGGCCGAGGGTGCCCTCGACAGCAAGGAAGCGTGGGCCGTCATCACGCTGCTGAACACCTTCCCGGAAGTCATCGAACGCGCCAGCGACAACTTCGATCCTTCCCAAATCGGCAAATACGTGATCGATCTGGCTCAGTCGTTCAACAAGTTTTACGCGAATGTCCGCATTCTCGCGGAAAAAGAAGACGTGAAGGCATCCCGCCTGGCGCTCGTCGCAGCCGTCGTCGCCGTGCTCAAGGAAGGCCTGCGACTGCTTGGATTGGCAGCTCCGGAAGAAATGTAATGGTCGGAGCATAGAAAAAAAGCCGCTGCTCCCCTCTGGGTCAGCGGCTTTTTTTCACTGTTTCCCGCGCACATGACAAGTGATGCTGCTCTCCTTTTTAGCGCGAAATGGTTGAATCCCCATAATATTACACGCAAAATAAGGTGTCGAAAAAAAGGAGGCCTTCCTCTAGCTCTTGATCAATCTTACGCGTCGACATCCTCTTTCTGCTTCTTCCCAAACCAGGTCTTGCTGACGAGCTCCACCACCCGCTTTGGCACTGAGATCGGCGCTTGCGCTTCATTTCCTGTCTCATCGACCGTGCGGTACAGCAAGGCTCTGTCGTCCGCCGGGTCCGACTTGGTCTGCAGCGTCAGCTCCCCGAGCTGTCCCGCGTTGGTCCAGTCCTCGATCATCAGCTGGTATTCGCCTGGCGCCAGCTCGATATAGTCATCCTCCGAAAGATCGACGACCGCGTAGCCGTCGTGCTCGATCTCGGCATCGTATGTATTTCCGTTGGCTGCTTCGTAGAGGGCCAGCTCTTCCGGATCATTCAAGTTCGCTTTGAGCGGCTCAAAATCCGTGATGGTGACCTTAATCCGTCTTTTCATCGGTATTCCTCCTCAGGTGAACACATTCCCTTTCACACTGTACCACATGTCGTTCCTCCCTGCCAACGATCGGCCAGCTCCCGGACGTGGCGGATTTCCTCCCGATGGCCCTCGCCCTCTCGCCCGGGCGTCTCCTCCAGCACGATCGGCAGCCTCTGCCGCTCCGGGGTGCGCAGAAAGGCGGCATCTCCGATCATCCCCTGCCCGATGCGCGGAAATTTTGAAATCTCGTCGCGATGCGTTTTGCCCGACAAATGCGGCGTTTCGAGAATGATAGGAAGTCCTTGAAATTCTGGTGTACGGAAAAAGTCTGCGAAGCCACTCAGAGGAATGTATCCCTTTCCAATATTTGCGTGGCGATCGCGGAACGACTGATGCGGATACATGGAGTCGTTCAGGTGGATCGCCTTGACATGTCTCAAATAATCCAGCTCACGCGCTCGGGATTCCACCTCTCTCCAATTCTCGCCACTCCAGAGTGAGCTGGCGAATGCGTGACAAGTATCGAAGCAGTATCCAACTTTGTCAGGCTGATCCAAAAGACTCCTTACTTGGGCTAATTCCTCCAAGGATGTGCCCATGCGGTTCCCCTGGCCCGCATTGTTTTCAATCAGTAAGAGCGCCGATCCGTCCCATGCTGACAAGATCTCGTTTGCCATTTCAATCATTCGGAGGTACCCGTAGAGAGGATCGCGGCTCTCTCCTTTGAACTGGCCGAAGTGTACCACGACTCCTATGGAGCCGCAGGCACTGGCGATCTCCAGGTCATTGCGTACAGAGCGTACGGTTGCCCGGAATGTCTCTTCGTTGTCTGCGGATAAATTGGTCGGATAAGGTGTATGGGCAATCGATTTCAGTGAATATTCCTGGCAAAATTTGCGGCACGCCTCAGCATCTCCTGTATCGAAAGGCTTTACCGTTAAACTTCGCGGATTTTTTGGAAAGTATTGAAAGGCGCTGGCGCCCTGTCTCATGGCATTCTTTGCAGCCCCCAAGTAACCGTCGCGAATGCTCACGTGACACCCCAAATGCATAGTTGGTCCCTCCGTGGCCGTTTTCTTATAGTTTGTGTACTGCCTGGCTCGCACTATGCATATGGGGACTTCCCTTGATCACCAAGCCGCAACTCCCCCGTCGGTACGCGAATCTGTGCCGCCGCATAAGACGCCGGATACCGGATCGCGCCAGATCACTTGGCCGCGTCCGAAGGAGCCGGAATCCAGCGCATTTCAGGCCATGCAGCTTGCCGCCGGTCCACACCAGCGCGAATGCGTCTCCGCCGATGCCGTTGGAGCCCGGCTCAACCACCGTGAGCGCCGCCCAACGACAACCGCAAACCCAGCAAAATATGGGGGACGGAAGACGGCAGCACTAATCGGGTTACTCGTTTACTGCAACAATTTTTCGGCATTGCGCAAAAAACCAATCCATATGCCTGCCAGAATCCCGAGCGACCCGCCAATCACAAAACCGGTCAGTGCGCGTTGGAGACTTGCGCGCAGATGATGGAACAACTCGCCGGACGCCATCAGTTTCATATACGTTTTCTTAAAACATCCCGAAACAAATTTGGCTCTTCGCCGCTAGCGATGCCACGAGCATACAGGTATAAAGAAAAATCGGAAACAGGTTTCTATTCGTCTTTCTTATCCAAAACGGAGCGCAACTCCTGAATATCCTCTTCCGTCAAAGATTCCTCGTGAACTACCCTCCACCTACGCTAACACTTAGAGGTGGGGGCTTCTAAGGTAATCGCACCTAACGGTGCGAAATTGACTTAGCTATCGAGCCTGAACCATGCTCTATATGACTATAATTGTGCCA